>Ga0129297_10000954_pt1 | contig 14370 bp, 17 predicted proteins | sample I18A1metaG_FD_94708 | JGI IMG/M metagenome (GOLD analysis project Ga0129297, IMG submission 94708) | Lake sediment bacterial and archeal communities from Gulf of Boni, Indonesia to study Microbial Dark Matter (Phase II) - ​I18A1 metaG | ecosystem: Environmental > Aquatic > Freshwater > Lake >... | reverse complement strand
GTCTTGAAGAATGCCATCGACTGGGCGTCGAGGCCCTATGGGGATAACGCTTTTGACGGTAAGCCTGTCGCCATAATGGGCGCTTCGATAGGCACGCTAGGCACGGCAAGGGCACAATACCACCTCCGCCAATCCTTCGTCTTCCTGAATATGTATCCTGTGAACCTCCCTGAAGTCATGATCAACTCTGCGCATGAGAAGTTCGATGAGGATGGAAATCTGAAAGATGAATACGCTAGAGAGAAAATCAGTGAGCTCCTGCAAGCCCTAGTAGAGTGGACTACAAAACTGAAGAAGTGAATGTTTGAACTCCTTGCTAGGAGAGTCTCTCCTGCAGAGTCGCTCCTACGTAGCCTGAGCAATAGACATTCAAAACTATTCATACGACTTAATCGACAAGCCTTTTTTCTGAATCCTTTGTGGGTCGCTATTCATCCAATAGAGCATTACATGTTTCCTAGGTCTCGACCGAAAGAATTAATAGTGTGGCTCAAGGAAGAACTTCGCTCAAGTGTGAGTGCCTACATGCCTGACGAATACTTCCTATTCCTGACATGCTCCACCACTACGTCAGGCACTACAGGACAGTAGGTCACTCCACGAAAGAGAGAACCAGTTTTCCTTTCTGGAGGCGGCCGTTTTGGAGACACTAGTTAGACTAGAGAATATTTTGAGTAGACCTCTGAGAGCCACGAGCAGTCATTCGAGTAAAGCTAATCACAGTAGAGCACCAGCCGAGCCTGAAAAGATCATAGCTCAACTGCGAAAGATAGTTGGAAGAGAGAACGTTCTAACCGACAAGACAGAACTCATCTGCTACTCCTATGATGCATCATGCTACTCAAACCTACCTGATGTCGTCGTATTTCCAAATAATACGAGTGAAGTCTCGAGGATAGTGCGGCTGGCAAATAGAAGACGCATACCAGTAACGCCGAGAGGTGCAGGATCATCTCTTAGTGGCGGCCCCGTACCAGCCAAAGCAGGCATCCTGGTAGTCCTCGCAAGAATGGATAGGATACTGGAGCTGGACGAAGATAACCTAGTCCTAACTTGCGAAGTTGGCATAACTCTAAGGGACCTCAACAGATTCTTGGCCAAGAAGGCCCTATACTTCCCCGTCGATCCCGGCAGCAGCGAGGTGGCGACGATTGGAGGCATGATCGGGGAGAATGCCTCTGGAATGCATTCCCTGAAGTATGGGAAGACAAAGGATAGAGTGCTCAGTCTTGAAGTGGTCCTCCCATCTGGCGACGTAGTCCAAGTGGGCTCAAGATGCTCCAAATGCGTGAGTGGATACAACATCAAAGAACTCTTCATCGGATCAGAAGGAACACTCGGAATAGTAACAAAGGCTACATTGAAAATTTCTCCAATACTCGAGAACTACGCCGTAGCCTCCGCGTCATTCAGGACAACAATAGATGCCGGACGAGCTATCTCCAGGGTCGTGAGGGATGGGATACCCATCTCCGCCCTCGAGTTCATGGATAGACACTCAATAAGCGTCGTCAGATCCTTCACTGGCCTTCCCCTGCCAGATGTTGCTGCAATCGTACTAATAGAATGCACCGGCTCAAAAGAAGAGGTACAGAGCCAGCTAGCTGAAGTATCAAAGATCCTCCGAAAGGAAGGTGCTTTCGAAGTTAAGACATCCAGAGACCGCAAAGATGCGGATCAACTCTGGTATGCGCGTAAAGTCACTTACGGAGCGATAAGCAGGATCAAGCCGACAGCCTTACAGGCAGACCCCGTTGTGCCAGTCTCAAGACTTCCAGACTACCTCGCCAAGCTCGAATCAATCGCCAAGAAGTACTCTCTTAAGATCGTCTCGTATGGGCATGCGGCTGACGGCAACCTCCACCCCACTGTGATGGTGGATGAACGAAAACCCAGAGAGATGAAGCAGGCAAAGAAGGCCCTCGCTGCGATATACCAAGTTGCTCTTCAGTTAGGTGGAACATTGACTGGGGAACACGGGATAGGCTCAGAGAAATCCGAGTACTTCAACCTCGAGTGGTCTGACAACGTGATTGCCATAATGAAAAGTGCCAAAGCTGCTCTCGATCCGAACAACATAATGAATCCGGGGAAATGGGTGTGATGCCTCCAGGATGACCCAGCAAAGGCATGATCTCGAAGAGATTCTGCTGAGCTGTAATAGGTGCGGCTTGTGCCACGGTTGCTCTCCACTCTTTGAATTGAAGAAACTTGAATCCGCAACAGCTCGCGGAAAGATAAGGCTGGCGCGTAGCCTGATGCAGGGAGAACTTGAACCCTCGGAAACCCTGGTGGATAGAATCTACGAGTGCCTCATGTGCGGGCACTGCAGCAGTATGTGCCCGGCAGGCATAAAGGTCGAAGAAGTCATTCACTCCACAAGGAGATTTCTAGCATCTTCTGGAAAGGTGCCCAGAGCAGTCAAATCTCTTGTATCAAGAATAGATCTCAGCGGGAACATCTACGGCAGAAATATTGGAGGGATCAGACTCCGGGAAGGCGAGCTAGTTTACTTCCCTGGCTGCGTCTCATCAACAGAACATCCAGAACTTGCAGATGCAACATTGATCTGCTTGATTAAGTCAGGTCTAAAAGTTTCGATCCTCAACGGGATCTGCTGCGGAGCCCCGGCTTGGGCAGCTGGATTCGCTGAAGTATATGGAAAATCAATGGAGAAGCTCCAATCCATACTCGAGGGCAGAGAAGTAGTCACGAGCTGTCCTCAGTGCTACCACTTTCTCAGGCTGAACCAAATCCAAGCCCGTCATACCGCTCAAGTCTATGCAGAGTTACTGGAACGCGAGAAGCTCAGGCTAAGACCGATCAAAGGCACCTTCACCTATTCAGATCCCTGTTATCTGACCAGATTTTCGAATATTATGGATGAACCTAGAGTCGTGATGGAGTACATCCCAAGACTCAGGCTCCTTGAGATGAGATCCAACAAAATGAATACAAGATGCTGTGGAAATGGCTTAGAAGTCGTTCAGGTCTCCAATCCTAACCTTGCGGCTGAAGTTGCCCTGAGAAGACTGGAAGAAGCGATTGATATTGGAGCAGGAAATATCGTGACAAGCTGTCCACACTGCTACCTCACTCTCAAGAAAACAATGCGAGAAAAATCTCTTCCAATGGCGATCAAGGATTTGTCACAACTTCTGGCTGACGCATTATTTCGGAGATCATCAAAAGTCAGCTACGATCGCTTAGCATCTTTGGAGAGAATTACAGCAAAGCCTATGGCTGCGCACACCTGAAGATCATTTCGGAAAACGTAGCATAGCTATGCACTCTTAAGCTTCACATCAAACAGAAGAGATTCATCGATCAAGGCTACTGTACGTGCCGGTTTTCCCATCTCCTCATCTCCAAGGCCCTCATAGGTAGTTGTTCCTTCAGTTTGTCAAGAGTGGCTGAGTCAACCGTGATCTCAACTTCTTGGCCATTCTTACTTCTGAGCTTTAGGATGGTATCTGTGGAATCTGAGTGCCAGGCTTTTATTCCCCATGGTACATCCTGTTGTGAATTGAACCAGCAAAGCGGAAGAACCACGATATCAACAATAGTCATGATTCTCCACAGGATCCTAGGGAAGTCAGGCTCACTAGATTAGGAAAAGAGTTCGAGAAAGAGTCCGTCCGGAGAGCTAGCTCTACTAGCCCTGACAGTCAGAACGATACATTAGCTTCCGCACATTGCGAACTTGTCTGCACAGCATCTGAATATACGAGAAACCGTCGCCCACTAGCCATCTCATCGCACTATTCGAACGCGATCTTTATGAGACAAAACGACTTCAACAATCGCCCAAGATCTTGGAGGAAGCGATCTTAAACCTAGTCTTGGAAGCCTTCACAGTATCCCTATTCTCTATCATTTTAGCTGAGTTTGGCGACAAGACGCAGCTGGGAGTAATCACGCTGGCCGCCAGCCACAAAAAACCAAGAAGCATCTTCCTTGGAATGATCGCAGGCTATATTGTAGTGGCAGGTTTAGCGGTCTTGGTTGGACAAGCTCTTTTGGCGATCCTCCCCCTGTCTGTCCTTACTTCAGTATCTGGACTAGTCTTCATAGCGGTAGGTTTGCTCATGCTAAAGGTCGATGTTGACAATGGTGTCGTCGGCCCACGCATGAGGAATCCCTTCTTGGCCGCCTCATTGATGATAATCTTGACAGAGATGGGAGACAAGACACAGATCATGACCGTGGCACTAGCGGCACGTTTTGCACAACCCGTGACAGTATTTGCAGGAGTGATTGCAGCGTTCATCATAATTGATGGTGCAAGTATCATCCTAGCCGATCGGCTTGGCAAACGAGTCCCAACAGGAAAAGTCAAGAGAGCTTCCGCCGTGATATTCATAGTTCTCGGCATCCTGACAATCCTAGGTCTCTTTTAGGGCGGGAAAGGATTTGAGCAGATCCAAGTTCTGTGGCAAACTGAGAGGTGCGTAGCTTGAAGGTCAAGTTTGGCGTGCAGCTCTGGCTGGAAGTGTTTGAAATCGAAGCCTTGAGAAAAGCCTGGCGTGAGCTTGAAGATATGGGATACTATTCAGCATGGATCTACGACCATTTCCATCCAATGTCTCAAAAAACTAGCTACTATATTCCTGAGGCCCGGACACTCCTGCCTTACCTGGCAGCAGAGACAGAACGCCAGAGGCTCGCCGCTACAAAGACGGCAACCTCTCACAGCAACCCTCTCACTTAAATCAAAGCCCGTGAATCATGATATTATGAGTGAAAAGCCAAGAATCCTCATCGTTGATGATGATGAGGCTGTAACGAAAACCATATCGATCATGCTAGAAGATGCAGGCTGCCTTGTTGACACGGCAAAGACAGGAGAAGAGGCTGTCAAGAAATCCGAGACTAACTTCTACAACCTAGCCCTGCTGGATATCCGACTGCCAGACATGGAGGGGACAGAACTCCTCACCAGAATGAAGGAGACAACCCCGAAGGGGATCAAGATAATAGTTACAGGTTATCCTTCAATGGAGAACGCCATCGAGGCCGTCAATAAAGGCGCTGATGGCTACATAATCAAACCCGTAAACATGGAAGAGCTCTTGGCTAAAGTCAAAGAATACTTGAAGAAGCAAGAGGAAGAGAAGAGATACAGCGAAGGCAAGGTCAAAGAGTTCATTGAGACACGCGTTAAGCAATTGGGACCACCCTAGCCGCACAGGGAGCCATTTGATGATCACACCAAACGCGATCTACTGGAAACAATCTTAAAGACCCGACATCAATACGAAATCGTAGATAGTCATGGATGGAAAAACCGATCTACATCTATTGAGAGACGTGAATCTGGATAACTTCAACGCAGTCATGGCCTTCAGTGGATGGCCTGACGCCAAGAGAGTGGCCACATACGCTGCGGAGTACTTGCAGGACAAGCTACGAGCTGAGAAGATAGGTGAGATCGACTCAAACCTCTACAACCACTTCACAATCCAGCGACCCCTAATCAGCATCAAGAATGGACTGGTCAAAAGCTATGCTCCGCCAAGCAACGAACTGTACATGGCAAAAGGCGATCCATCGGGTCATGATCTTCTCATACTTATAGGAACTGAGCCTCACCTGAACTGGGCAAGGTACGTTGAATCAGTATTCGAGGCATTCAGCCTCGGAAAAGCCAATCGCGTACTTCTTTTTGGGGGATTGATTGATCGCATCCCTCACACTGTAGAACCCTTGATCTCAGGTGTGGCTAACGCGCCAGAACTCGTTGAAGAGCTGAAGCACAACGGCATTGAGCCCATTGATTACCTAGGTCCATGCAGCATTCACAGCCTGATACTTAGAGATTGCGAGGCGAAGAGCATTCCAGCGATGAGCATCTGGGGCCATACTCCAGAATATGTTACAGGTGTCGACCCGAGCACTGCCCACCAGCTTCTGTGCAAAGCCAAGGCCTTGATGGGTGTAGAAGTCGACTTGGAGGAGCTCCGAATGGAGGGTAGCCTATTCCAGAAACAGTTGAACTCAATGATGAAGCAGGACCGCGAATTCGCACAGCTCGTCCAGAAACTTGAGATAGAATACAAGGACGCCAAAAGAAACTTGGACTATTTCACATGACAATGTCCAGAACGAAAGAAACCTGAGAAGTCTTAAGTATTATAGAGCCAGACTCCTCAAGCTGCAAGGAGGATTGGATGACTATGAACGTGAAAATCCCTGTTATAGCAATCCTCGGTGGAGTAGCAATAACCCTCTTGACAGGACTAGTCTCCAGCACGCCGGCAGGACTAGTAGGTGCGCAGTGGTACGGATTTCCACTTCCATGGCTCTTCCGTCTCATAGTTGCGCCTCAATACTTCCCCTGGAAGGTTGATGCGCTAAACCTGATCGCTGACCTCATCTTCTGGATCATAGTTGTGGGTATCGTCGCGTTCATCATCAAGATTGCGAAAAAGTGAGCCTCTGACATCTCGACATATGTTCTAGGTCAAATCCCTCCTCTTTCTTTCTTACGCACACATATCCCCGTTGGACAGTAGGCTATGGTCCGAATTGTTCCCTAGAAACTCCAGGACATAAGAATCAGAGTAGCGAATATCCCTTTTTGGTGAATAGTTTGACTGGCAACAAGATTCTCATTGTATACGTTACAAAGGGTGGTGCAACCGAGGAAGCTACCTCTGTCATCGCAGAAGTCTTGCGGGACAGTTAGGGGCTCGAAATAGACCTGATCGATCTCAAGAAGTGCCCCTCTCCTGATCTTGCACAATACCGGAACGTGATTATCGGCAGCGGTGTCGGGATGCAAAAAGTGTACAAGCAAGCCTTGAGGTTTCTGGAGAATAACTTCGAAGGCAAGAAGGTGGCAATGTTCCTATCATTGAACGAAGCTGGGGAAGCTGAGCTGCGATCAAGCCGTCAAGAAATACATTAAAGACGTGTTGGAGAAGTACCTGCACGTGAAACCTGTCGCAACCGAGGCCTTTGGAGGGCGAATAAAGATACTAGGAAGAGTCGTCCAAGATAGCCGTGATATGGGCAAGATAAGAGCATGGGCAGAAGACTGGAAGAAAAATCAGCGATCAAGATTTCACCAGCTAAAGTAACCCATGTGCATTCCTCCCTTCTCAAACTGGGAAATATGTTCCGGCACCTACCATAATCGATTATGCAAAGATTCAAATGCAATATTTGTGTAATTGACAATTGACCGATCGGAGTATTTGGACAGGCATCACAGAAGGAAAGACTGAATGAGCGCCTTGACCAAGAAGCAAATAAGCGCCGACGCAATCCTTGCAGCTTTGGCAGGAGTAGAAGAGGGAACTCTTCTAAGTTACGCTGAACTGACCAAGGCTATGCATGAATACATCAAAAAGAACAAACTGAGAAAGGGAGAACTGGCTTTGGTGGCTCCCGAACCTCCCGTCTCCTCAGTTAGGTACTGTTCTGCTTGCGGAAGTTCGATTCCAGGCTCCGCCGCCTACTGTGACGGATGCGGTGAAAAGCAATAGGATAATCCCAGGTTTTCCTAGTTTTCCTGTGATCAGTCGTTCTTCAAACTAAATATCTAGCACAGCGCGCGCTATAAGTCGTCTCTTTCAAATCAGTCAATGTTTGAATAGTAACGCGTAACCTTCATGCCGTTATGCCCCTAAGGTTTCCCTGCTCTTCTGGCAGATATTAGTGAGCCATCCAGATACGAAAGAGCGTCTTAAGGGATTCCTCCCCTGACATGCTTGAATGATTTCTTGTGTGCGGTGTGTGCGCCTTAGCTATCGGGCATCACCAGCAAACGAAAATGGCTCTCATTAGAAGCCAATGCGCGTTGATTTGGGCTTGCCTAAACATCTCATGCATTGTTGAGAATGTCGTATATTCTGGAGCAATATCTTATGTGATCTTGCATGGTATTGCGTCTTCCTCTTTTCCCTTCATCCAACCAGATGTCACAGACATCACCTTCCCCAGCGATTCTGGCGACTAACCTTTCAACTCTCGCCTCTTGGACTTCTCGAGTTATGTCCCAATCAAGACTTATCTGTTTATTCACATTGGGCATGGGAAGGATTGTTTCCACATCTTTTATCTCAACGTTTCTCGAACGCATAACTGAAAGACATACATTAGTGCTCGATCTCTTTCTATCAAATGAGTACAGGTGGAATCTATCAATGTATTTCACGGGCACTACAATGTTCCATCTTCCCCCTTTGAAGTTGCTGTAGGGCAAGACCAGATGCGTCTCGAGCCCTTCCAAGAGTCTGAAGTACAGCCAGTTGTATGGTCTGATGAGCCTCAGCGGTATCATTTCGTCATAGCTCATATCTGTGTGACCGTCTAAGGAAACCATAGGAAGATTTGTTAAGTTGAGCGCATAATGGTGTCGCCACCTATTTCCTCCAATCAGAATCGAACTAGGAGGCAGCAATTGCTCTAAATTCTTGTTAAGTCTTAGTTTCCCGAGCCACGAAGTCCATCTGTGAAATGTTGGATTGTGCAACTTGAAGAATTTGGCTTTGGCATTATTGTGCTGACCGATCTTATCAGCGATTTTGCTCGTATAGCTGTCCGCGTAGAAGAGATGTTTCAGGGTCATAAGATGTCCTCAAGATCTGGTATGTGATCTGCTCATAGAAATATGAAGAGTGTGCTCACCGTCCATGGCGACGACGAAAGCATAGATGGTGAGTTCAGAGCTGGTGTGAGCATCCAAATTTGAACTATGATTTTCCGTGCGCTCTAGATGGTGAGTTCGCCCAATTCAAGGCTCATAATATCACAGCATGCCGCAGCAACCCTTCTGATCCCAATGTAGTAAGCCTGCAGAACTCCCCTCATGAGAGTGGAGAATCTGAAGGCTAGTTCCAAGAGATTCGCTCCGTGTTGAAGTAGCAGCGAGTTCTATCTTGACTCCACAGATACGATCCCCTGCAGCGTGCTACCCCCTTAGGGGGGCCCCCTCTGCAACTTTTTCATGAGAGAGAAAAAAAGAGGCCTGCGGGCCTGTACAGATAACCGGCTTGGCCCTCATCGATATATAAAGGAGTGGAGGAGATGTTGGAGAACCAAGGATGGTGAGCGCAGTCAGACTGTAGCTCGCGAGAAATATGGTTCTAATCCTTTATGGCTTCTAGTAGGCCAGCCACACTCGAGAGCTTGACCCGCGTGTATTGAGGCATGTTGGGGTCCTGAGAGATCTCATCCAGTATCGCAATAGCGTTTGAGGCATAGATGGTGAGGGCACCACGATTTGAACTGCGTTAGTGGTTCAAAATGGATGAAAATCGTAATGAGGAATGGGATGGGCCCTTCAAAAGATGGAAACACGAACCCAAGGGCTCAGGAAGGGCAAACGACTGGAAAGCCCCGGACTATAAACAGCCTGTCAAGAACCTGTTCTAATCTCTGAACAGTTTGTACGGAGATCAATAGTTAAGTTAGAGATATGATCCTAAGAAGTCTGAAATCGAATTGAAAGAGAAACTCCTGCCAGTTGTCTTCGGGGCTGTGGCTGCTCTCGTTATCGTATCCGTTGCAGTAAATCTTCAGGCATCCCAACCATTCGGGGTGCCTGCTCCGATGTTTGCTGCCAAAACTGGACCGTCTGAGTCAACTCCCCTCAGGGATGAGGCCCCTCCAAGATATACTCCCTATCTCGCTCTTCCGTTCGCTCTACTCGCCGCGATACTAGTCTACCGGACAGCCGGCAGGATCCTAAAGGGAAATGAACTGGGGTGAATCGTCCCAGTTGGGCTGGCGCGTTTTCACTCAATGCTGGATCATTGCGTAAATCGAGAAACAATTATCGGATGGGGTCTAAACCTAGACCAAAATTCTGTCTGCAATCCCCTAGCTCTGAAGCGTCACTTCAGGGGGACGTACATGCTTGATCTTGAAGCGCCTATACCTGGTGTACCGTGTGAGACTTTCTTGTTCGTTATGGCAAACTCTCCGAGATAGTGGCCAACCATCTCAGGAGTGATATCAACAGATGCGAACTCTTTTCCGTTGTGAACCAGGATTCTCAGGCCAACCATCTCTGGGAGTATGACCATGGTCCTGCAGTGGGTCTTTATTATGTCTCCCTCTTTGCGTGATCCACGTTTGAATTCCTTGATTTCTTCAAGGAATTTTCTCTCCGCAGGTGTAAGTCCTCTCTGGAGTGAGCGTCTCTGTCTTGAGGGCAGTATTTTGATGAATTCATCCATGGACATCTCTTGGAGCTGTTGGATGTTTAAGCCTCTGTAGAGGAATTCTCTCGGCATTCTTCTAACCTTCTTGAGTCTCTTTACAGTTATTCAATTAGTATCTTTAGTATCTGTCTTGTCCTGTCCTTCTGCCTTTGGCTGCTCTTCCTGTATGCCTTGCAGCTATTAATCCTACTTTTCTTCCTGGGGGCGCGTTCCTTGAGGTTGTTGTCGGCTTGCCTTCGTGTCTGTGTCTGCCTCCGCCGTGTGGGTGGGATGCAGCGATCATTGATGTGCCTTTCACCTGCGGCCATCTTCTGCCCCTTATCCTCATCAGCATCTTCCTCGGCCCTGCCTTGAGGAAGGGTTTATCGACCCGTCCCCCTCCAGCGATGACCCCGACCATTGCCCTGCAGTCATCGTTCAAATAGATGGATCTCATCGAGGGCAGTCTCACCTCAGTTCCCCTAGGGGTATGAGCTACAAGCATAGCGTACGCGCCCGATGATCTGGCGATCTTCCCACCATCACCCGGCCGGCCTTCCACGTTGCATATTATCGTTCCCTCGGGGATCCTCCCAACAGGTAGTACGTTCCCGATCTCTATCGTAGATTCGCCCATGGTGATCTTCTTGTTCAGACTCAGACCCTCAGGGGCGGCAACATAGAACTCCTTACCATTCTCAAGACTGATCAGGGCCAGAGGTGCGCCTCTTCCTGGATCATGTACAAGCTTCTTTACGACAGCGCTCAGGGACTTGTCCTTCTCAGTAAGTATTGGATAGCAAGCCTCTGCTACTCTTCTGTGGGTTGGAGCCTGGAAGATTCCTCCGCGCCCTCTTCTTCTGACAATTATCCTCTTTCCCAAATTTCAAGCCACCTAGAGAATTCCCAGCCTCACGGCGAGATCTGCTGCTTTGAACTCTGGTTTGAATTTCACATAGGCCTTCTTTCTGCCATCCATGGTGATTAGGGTGTTCACAGAGTCCACGTCAGCCTCGTAGAGCTCCTCAACAGCCCTCCTGACATCGTTCTTGTCAGCCTTGCGGTTGACTATGAACGTTATCTTGTTCTCCTTCTCAATGAGAGTCACAGCATCCTCTGAAATGAGTGGGTACTGAATTACCTCGTGAGTCCTGACTCTTGCCACGCCTCAGTCTCCCCCTGTCAATCTTTTGTTTACAGCCTCAACAGCAGACTCGGTCCAGACGGTCAACCTACCTGGATGCGTTCCAGGAGCCAAATGTTCAACGTTCAGGTCTTGAACTCTTGCGGTGTCCACCCCAGGGATATTCCTGAACGCCTTCGCAAAGCCTTTGTCCTCAACGCAGACCAGGAGTGGCCCCTTGGCAACCTTTCGGCCTCTGCCTCGGCTGCTCGCCCTTCCAGATCTTCTCTTGACGCTATCAAGCACCCTCTCAACATCGCTCCAGAGGCCGAGCTTTCTTAGGATCTCCTTTGCGGTCTTCGTTCCCGAGACTTCTTCGAGACTATTGGAGACTATAAGAGGAACAGAAGGAACCTGCTCGATCCTGTGACCTCTCTTGCTGACAACCTCTTTTCTTGCGGTAGCAGCCACGGCTGAGGCAAGTGCGAGGCATGCTTCCTTCCTGTTCAGCCTCTTCCAGATCCTCTTCTGGGATCTTGGTGGATGCGCGAGTCGGCCGCCGACAGTGCCTGGTGCGAAAGCTGCGCTCCCAGATCTTGGATGGCGTTCACCCTTGACCCTGGGGACTCTCGCTAGGTCTCTACCTACACCCATGGATTCGGCTGTAGTCCTCTTCCCTGCCATGGGATCCCTGCCCTTTGGCTGAAGTCTATGCGTCTGCAACGCCACAACGGCCTTCCTTATGATGTCAGGCCTCAGCTGGCTCTCAAACACTTCGGGAAGGACTATCTTGCTCTTGGAAGTCCCATCCAACTCGTAAACGTCTACTGTCTCGGATGACATGATTCACTTAATCACCCTGCTTTGACTCAATGCTCAGGTACTCTATCTTCAGTGGTGTCTCCTGGAGCTCTTTGACCCTTGCGGGGGATCTCATCATTACCAATCGCTTCGGAGCCCCGGGAACGCTTCCTCTCAAGATCACATATTGACCTTTGATGTTGCCGTAGTTTACGAATCCGGCACTCGGGGTCATTTCCTTGCCGTCTTCACCGATCTTCAGTATCTGCTTGTTGAATTCTGTTCTTTGGAAGAAACCCATCTGACCGGCTCTTGGCACGGAGTACATGATGAAGTTAGGGGTCCATCCTCCTATCGAGCCGACGCCCCTTGTTGTCTTTCTGGATTTGTGGTGGAGCACACTTATCCCCCACCTTTTCACTGGGCCCTGTATCCCTTTGCCCTTGGTAATCGCTAGGACATCGACGTAACCCCCTTCCTTGAAGACATCGGCTGACTTGAGCTCCTTACCAAGCATATTCTTGGCGTACTCCAGCTGCTGCTTTGCGTCTCCTCCTCCGATCTTGATCTCTATTAGGTTAGGCGTCTTTCGACTGACACTCGTCAGCTTGGGTTGGGTTGCAGCTATTACCCTCACTTCCTCAGCCTTATCGATGAGGCTCTCAATCTTCTTGAGCGATTCCTGATTGTCAGCCTTCTTGGATAATGTGAGGACTCGCCCGAACTCCTTGGGCGGGTTTGTTGTCCAAGCTTCGCCAACGACGCGGAGTCCACCATCAGCCTTGCCATATACTCTTATTCCGCCGACTACAAGAGGAGGTGCTTCCAGAACGGTCGCTGCTACCGATACCTCTTTTCCAAATGTGAGTGAACCCTGTCGCTGATCAAGCATGACAAGATGGGTCATCCCGGCCTTGTAGGCTGGGAAGGCTAATAGTCTGGGCTCTCCTGTAACCTCAGGCCAGTACCTTATTCTTCCAGTCCATCTGGCTGCGCGGGCTTTTGGAAGATAAGCCAGAGACCCACGTTTTGGAGCGCTAACCTTTCTCCTACCCAAGAGAACTCACCCTAAGATGTTCAGTAGTGACAGTGAGGCGTAGATCGCCTCCTCAGTCCTTACAGTCTCCACCCCTTGTTTCGGAATCATGTTTATGGAGAAATCTGAGTATTCTTTCAGTCCCAGGCCTTCTCCCTTCAGTATCTCCTCCAGACCTTTCGCTGGTGAACCGAAGGCCACGAGTGTCTTCTTTGACTTTGCCCAGGCTGACTGCAAATCAGGAAATACCTCGTTAATCTCTCTTCCATACCTTGAAGTCGATATGACTAGGTCAAATCCCATCTTTCTTGTTGACTCTGCAAGCGGAAGTTTCGGGACAGTAACATTGAACCCCCAATATATTCTTATCTCAGCATCATCGAGTCTCACAGCCTCGATCTCATCTTTGATCTTTGTGAGCTTCACTGTGATCCTATGTCCTTTGGGGAAGTTGCCTTGAACAAATGCGGTTTCGCCTACACCTATATCGACTAGTGAAGTCCTGCCTCTGACCTCTGTGACAACTCCTTGGCGGAACGTGCCGGGCTTGAGGTCGCCACGCTTTCCTGAGACTTGGTGATGAGGTGCCCTCAGTGGCGGTAGTATTCCAACGAATCGAAGCCTAGGTTCAACCTTCACAAGAGCTTTGCGCAAATACTGCGGGGTGTCCATATACCTTAGAATGGATGCTGTGAACTCTGCATCTTGATTCTGGTTCTGGCGTGGCTTGTCAAAGTATATCATGACCTCTTCGACCCGGAACGTTGAGGCTGCTCTGCCGACGAGCCCGACCTTATAAGTCTTCTCCCTAAGGTGCGGAGTGTCTTCTGTGAGTGAGGCGGGAATGGCCATGCAGAGGTTCTGCTGTCGCTTTGGTGGAATGGGTGACGCCTCGGAAGGGCTCAATGCTTTTCAACTAGAAACTTCAAGACTCAGCGTTATAGTTCTGCTGTTTTCGAATGATTTGTATCTTTGTCTCTAGGTGGGGGTGGGTAGTTTCTGTGCTCTCTCTTGTGGTTTCAGTTAGGTCTCTCTCAGCTCCATCTTGCTCTCTCATTCATAAGTTCGCACAAAGATCCCCTCTGCGGTGGTTTGGGTGGATAGGTCTCTTGATGATTGGATTGAGCGGCGGCCCGGAGAAGGAGGGGTTAAGCTCATGGTGAGAGTCAGCACTTTCGAGATGCCCCGGGAGAGTGAGAGTGTTGAATGATTACAGTCGTGGGATCATGGGTTCTAAGGACCTGGAGGAAGCATAAGGG
>Ga0129297_10000950_pt1 | contig 14392 bp, 14 predicted proteins | sample I18A1metaG_FD_94708 | JGI IMG/M metagenome (GOLD analysis project Ga0129297, IMG submission 94708) | Lake sediment bacterial and archeal communities from Gulf of Boni, Indonesia to study Microbial Dark Matter (Phase II) - ​I18A1 metaG | ecosystem: Environmental > Aquatic > Freshwater > Lake >... | reverse complement strand
TCCTTGGCGGAACGAGCCCTGCGCGATGCCAAGCGGGCGGGCCGCAACCGGGTCATGTTCGGCAGCTGAAGAAAGGAAAACCCCCGGGAACGGGGGTTTTCCTTCAGCATTCAGCGGTTACGGGCTCAGCTCTCCCGCACATCCTTGATCTCGATGACAACGGGCTTGAGCGCCTCCACCAGCTTGTCCTTGGGGACGTCCTGCACCTTCAGGGTGATCTCCCAGCGGGAGCCCTTGGCATCCCGGATCTCGTTGAAGCCGAGACCGACGATGTTGCCGGACACGGCCGCGATGGCGCCCGTGATCTTGGCGACCGTGCCCTTGGCGTCGGGCGTCTGTGCCCAGACGCGGACACCGGTGCGCCGGCCACCCAGCAGCTCCATGAAGGCACGGAAGAGGTCGCTCTTGGTGACCAGGCCCGCCATGATGCCTTCGGCGGCCATCACCGGCAGGCAGCCGATGCCCTTGTCCGCCATGACGCGGGCCGCTTCCTCGACGGGTGTGTCCTCGTTGACGGTGGCCACGTTCTTGACCATCACCATCTCGACGGTGATCTTCGCCAGGAGGGTGGGGATCTCCCACACGCTGAGCGTGGTCACGGACGAAGCGGAGGCGTGCAGCAGGTCCTGCTCCGTGACGATGCCGACCAGTTTTCCCTTGTTGTCGACGACAGGAAGCTGGTGGATCTTGCGGCCCCTCATGAGGCTCAGCGCGTCGGGCACCGGCATATCGGGGGCGACAACGATGGGTTTCGGGGTCATCAGTTCGCGGACTAGCATGAATGCCTCCTTATTGGGGTGGGTGATTCTCGCACAGAGCGATGGTATTTCAATCGATAGAAACAGGCTGTCACTGAAGTTTCCGCACGCACGCGGCTGCGGCGTTCCGGCGCGGTTCAGGGTGCACTTCGCATTGGCATCGCCGGACTGCGAGATGCCTCCCGCTTCTAGGATCCCGGCGAGCCCCCTTCCGTGACACGCTGCTAGGGTGGACGCCATGATCGAGGTCTATATCCTGGTCCTACCCGGCACGATGCTGCTGGACTTCGCCGGCACGGCGGAGTCGTTCCGGGTGGCGGCCGACTCTGGTGCCGCGTTCCGCATCCATTACATCGGCCCGTGCCGGGACTCGCGATCCTCCCTGGGGCTGACGCTTTCGGGCATGGAACCGCTGCCGGACGCCTTGCCTGCCGGATCGGTGGTCATCCTTCCCGGTGTGGCGGCCTCGGCTTCGGACTATTCCCGACCGGAGGCCTTGGAGGCTTCAGCCTGGCTGCGAAAAGCCCTCGACCCCTCCCACCGGCTCTGCACCGTGTGCTCGGGTGCCTTCCTCGCGGCCCGGAGCGGCCTCCTAGACGGCAAGTCGTGCACCACCCACCACACGCTGACGGCGCGACTGGCCCGGGAGCACCCGGCCGTGCGCGTGCTCGAGAACCGCATCTTCGTGAGGGACGGCAACGTCCTCACCAGTGCGGGCGTGACCGCCGGCGTGGACATGGCCCTGCACCTGATCTCGGAGCTGGCGAGCCCCCTCGTGGCCACGGACGTGGCCCGCCTCCTGGTGCTCTACGTCCGGCGCTCCGGTGCGGACGTCCAGATCTCTCCCTGGCTTCAGCATCGGAACCACCTGGAGCCGAGGGTGCACCGCGCCCAGGACCTGGTGATCCGTGACCCTGCCAACGATTGGACGGTGACGGAACTGGCCGACCGAACGCACACCAGCCCACGGCATCTGGGGCGGCTGTTCAAGACCCACACGGGCCTCCCACCCCAGGCTTTCATCCGGAAGATCCGCACGGCTGCCTCGAAGGTGCTGCTGAGCCAGCCGGACCTCAGCCTGGAGCAGGTGGCGGAGATGGCCGGATTCACATCACCGGAGCAGATGCGCCGCGCCTGGAAGCAGTTCGAAGGAGCCCGCCCTTCCGAGGCACGGAGGGTCCGCTTCGGCCCCATCCCCCCCACGTGAGGAGGTTCCGTGAAGCTTCCCGGCGCATCCGTGATCCCGTCCTGCCTGGCCTACGTGTTGGTGGGCGTCGCGGTGGGACTTGTCCTCCACTACCATCCGCCGCTTCTCCAGCCCGCCCCCGACGAGTTCGCCTGGATTCCAGCGGGAAGGTTCATCATGGGCTCCCCGGAGACGGAGCCGGGGAGGGACCCGAGCGAGGTTCCCCACCCCGTGACGCTCTCGGGGTTCTGGCTCGCACGATGGCCCGTGACCCAGGAGGCATGGCTCCAGGTGATGCCCGGGAACCCATCCGCCTTCCGGGGTTCCGGGCGGCTGCCCGTGGAAGGGATCACCTGGTACGACGCGATCGCCTACTGCAACCTTCGGAGCCAGCAGGAAGGACTTCAATCCAGCTATCGATTCGAAGGCGAGGGCACCGACCCGCGCCGCTGGCCGCAGGGATGGAAGCAGCATCGCCATGACCGGATCAGCTGCGACTGGAACGCCAGTGGATACCGGCTTCCAACCGAGGCTGAATGGGAGTACGCCTGCCGGGCCGGGACCACCACCGCCACGTTCTTCGGCCCGGTGCTCGCGTCCCGGTCGGCCAACTTCAACGGAAACGAGCCCTATGGCACGACGGAAACGGGCCCGAACCTGAAGGGGACCGCACCGGTGGGCAGCTATCCGCCCAACGCCTGGGGTCTGTACGACATGCACGGCAACATTTCCCAATGGTGCTGGGACTGGTATGGGGACTATTCCTCGACGCCTCAGGTGGATCCGAGGGGCCCCAAAGCGCCAGGCCTCCGCCGCGTCCATCGCGGAGGTTCCTGGTTCAGCCACGGCGTCGACCTGCGCGCCGCCGCACGGTTCAGCGACACGCCCCACTTCCGTCTGGACATGCTCCCGGGCGGATTCCGCGTGGTCCGAGGGGGATCGCAGCCGTGATCAGATCTTGCGTCTCCCTTCCAGCGCCCGATCCAAAGTCAGGTCGTCGGCATACTCGAGATCCGAACCGATCGGAAGCCCCAGGCCGATCCGTGTGATCCGGAGACCCATGGGCTCGAGAATCCTGGCTAGCCACGTGGCCGTGGCCTCGCCGTCCAGGGTTGGATTCGTGGCCAGGACCAGTTCCTCGATGCGCCGATCCTCCAGCCGCTTCAGAAGCTCGCGCACCTTCAACTGGTCAGGACCGATGCCTTTGAGGGGCGAGATGAGCCCCCCCAGCACGTGGTAGCGTCCCCGGAAGTGCCCGCTGCGCTCGAAGGTCAGCACGTTGGAGGCTTCCGCCACCACCACAAGCACCTTCGGATCCCGCTGGGGGTCCTCGCAGATCAGGCACAAAGGGCGGTCCGTGAAGGCCCCGCAGACCTCGCAGAACCCCACCCGGTGCGCCGCCTGGTGGAGGAGGTCCCCCAGGTGCTCCATGGCGTGGGGGCCCTCCTTCAGCAGGTGCAGTGCCATGCGCTGGGCGGACTTGGCGCCCACGCCCGGCAGCTTCTGGAGCGCCTCCACCACGGCTTCGAGGGGGGCCGGCAACTTCATGGAAGGCTAAAGCTTCAGGCCGGGGATGTTCAGGCCCCCCGTGAGCCCACCCTGGAGCTTGGCCATGGCTTCATCCACCTTCTGGTTCGCATCCTTGAAAGCCGCCAGGATCAGATCCTCCAGCATGGTGGGGTCCTCGGGATCCATGACATCCTTGGCGATGGAGAGGCCTTGGAGCTCCTTGGCTCCGTTCAGCGTGACCTTCACCAGCTCACCGCCCGCCGTCCCCTCCACGCGCAGGTTCTGCTGGGCGTCCAACAGCTTCTGCTGCATGGCCTGGGCCTGTTTCATGAGGAAGCGCATGTCCATGGTCGTGCTCCTTGTCGGTGTGGTCGTGATGGAAGGTCGGAAGGTGGATGTGCGGGAGGTGCGGAAGATGCGGAAGATGCGGCATGTGGAAGTGGATCTTCCGGATGTACTTCGAGAACTTCAGCATGGCGTAGTAGCCGACGGGGAAGGCGAGCGCACTCAGCAGGAATCCGCCCAGCAGGTAGGGACCAAGGATCGGCTTCATCATGTGGAAGAGTTCTCCCAGGCCGTGGCGCGTGGCGAAGCTGCTCCAGCCGATGCCCTCCCAGCGGATCCGGCTGAGGTCCAGATCGAGTCCCCGTCCCAGGAGAATGTTCCCTCCATAGGCGCTCAGGGTCGCGATGGGGACCATGCTCCAGGGGTTGTTGATCATCATGGTGGCGAACAGCAGCGGTCGATGGAGCTTGCGGAAGGCGAAGCACAATGCCAGCGCCAGTCCCGTGTGCAATCCCAGCAATGGATTGAAGGCGATCATGAGCCCGAGCCCGAAGCTGGTGGCCACCTGCTCGGGGGTGAGGTCGGGGTGAAGAATGATGCCCTTGAGCCGGGCCCAGATCCGCGAATTCTTCAAGCGCGCACGGATGGACGAAATGGAGAAGGAAGTCATGGACGCTCGAAGTGGTTGTAGCCCTGGTCCTGATCCGGTATCAGGCTTCCTCCATCATAGATGAGAACCGGGCTTCCGCCCCGGGGGCCGGCGGATTCGATTCGTCGCAGAGGAAGCCGCAGCATCCATTCCCGATAATCCCAGGAAGCGTGGGCAGGTAAATCCCCGCACCCTCGCCTGCGCCAAGCCCTTTTCTTCCATGGATAGCGATCCAGCCAGGGGCAGGCCTCGCCCTCCCATTGGCTTGGTGACCGCTGCTTGGGGGTGCTAGCGTGAGGGATCCCATTACCGGCAAGGAGAAGAACCATGGCGATCAAGACCGTCTGGATCGAAGAAGGATGCATCATGTGCAACGCGTGCGACGCGGAATGCCCAGAGGTTTTCGCCGTCACGGACACCAGCAGCACCATCAAGGCGGAAGTCCGTCAGGACGGCACGCAGAACGAGAACCGGGATGAGAAGACGCCCCTGAAAGTCGAGGTTCAGGTGTCCTTGGAGGCCGGCATCATCGCCGCCGCCGCGGGTTGCCCGGTGGAAGTGATCCAGTTTGAAAAGCTGTAGTCAGTTGTCAGATCGCGAATGCGAAGAGGCGCCCGCAGGGCGCCTCTTTTGCGTGATTCCTGCCGATTGGCAACGGCTCTTCAGTTCTCCCGGAGCCCCACGTTCACTTCGAAGTCGCCGAACTCGGTGGTGAAGGGGATGGCGATGCAAGGGATGTCCCCGGACCGGCTGATCTTGTGACCGGCACCGATCACGACGGTGGGGATGGAAATGCTGAGGGAGTGGCCGTCCTGGATGAGCGCCCGGCGGGCGTCGCCCACGACGATGTTCCCGATTTCGCCGATGGCGTCCTCCACCGCCTTGCCCATGGTCTTGATCTCCTCCATGAGCATGTTGGAGGCCACCTGGCAGGCCAGCTTCTGGGGCATGCTGATGATGATGGATCCCGAAGTCTCGCCCGTCAGGCCGATGATCGATGAAATGTCATAGGTCGTGATGAGGTCTTCCTTCAGCTCCAACCCCGCCTTCTCGGCCTTGATGCCAGCCATCATGTCGAGGCTTCGCAGCGTGGACTCGATAAAGGGGTTGATGTAGGCAACGTTCATAGGGTGCGCCTCTCGGATGGGTCCCATTATTCCATCGGTCGGGCGATTATGAAGCTGATTTCTGGGGCCCCTGTCCCGGGCATTCCGCATTGATGGCGCCGCAGTACAAGGGCAGGATTAAGGTTTTGAGATTCCCCGGGAGCCGGTTCATGCTCGATCGCCTGCAATCCGACCTTAAGGCCTCCATGCTGGCCAAGAACGCCCCGCGCACGCAGGTGCTCCGCATGGCCCTGGCCGCCTACAAGAACGAGGCCGTGGCCAAGGGCCTGGGTCCCCAGGGACTCCTGGCGGACGCCGACGCCGTGGCGGTCTTCAAACGTTTGGTAAAATCCCGCGAAGACAGTGTGGAGCAGTTCACCCAGGCCGGGCAGCCGGAACGGGCCGCCCTTGAGCAGGCGGAGATTGCGATCCTCAAGGAATTCCTGCCTGCCATGCTGGAGGGAGTCCAGCTCGAGAATGCCGTCCGCGAAGCCATCGCCGCCGCCGGAGCCAGCTCGAAGAAGGACATGGGCAAGGTGATGAAGGAACTCCAGGCCCGGCACGGCTCCTCCTATGACGGCAAGGTCGCCAGCCAGCTCGTCCAGTCGTTGTTGAACTGAATTTTCACCACCCAGGACACCAAGGGCGCCAAGAAAAGAAGACAGCTCCCGTGGTGCCCCTGGTGCCATCCTTGGTGATCTTGGTGGTTTATTTTTGAGGTTTCTCCATGAAGCAGTCGAAACTCCTGATCCAGACCCTCCGGGAAGTCCCCCGGGATGCCGATGTGGTCAGCCAGCAGCTCATGATGCGGGCCGGCATGATCCAGAAGCTCGCCGCGGGCGTCTACGACTACCTGCCCCTGGCCTTCCGCTCCATCCGTAAGTTCGAGGAGATCGTCCGCGAGGAGCTGAACAAGGATGGCTGCCAGGAACTCCTGATGCCCACCGTCCAGCCGGGCGAACTCTGGCAGGAATCCGGCCGCTGGCAGTTCTACGGCAAGGAGCTGCTGCGCTTCCAGGATCGCAAGGGCGCACCCTTCTGCCTGGGACCGACCCACGAGGAAGTGATCACCGATATCGTCCGGAAGAACGTGCGCAGCTACAAGCAGCTGCCCATGAACCTCTACCAGATCCAGACCAAGTTCCGGGACGAGATCCGGCCCCGCTTCGGCCTCATGCGCGGCCGCGAGTTCATCATGAAGGACGCCTACTCCTTCCACGTGGATGACGTCGACGCGGACCGCGAATACTGGGTGATGTTCAACGCCTACAAGCGCATCTTCAGCCGCCTGGGCGTCAAGTTCCGGCCCGTGGAGGCCGACAGCGGCGCCATCGGCGGCAGCTTCACCCACGAGTTCCACGTGCTGGCCGGTTCCGGTGAGGACGCCATCCTCTCCTGCAACCAGTGCGAGTACACCTCCAACATCGAGAAGACCGAAGCCCCCGTCATGCCGGGCAAGGACCACGGCCCGGCCTTCGAGCTGAAGAAGGACCACTTCTGCACCCCGGGCGTTGTGGGCCAGGTGGAGCAGGCCGCGGGCATGAAGGATGCCGAGCACGACGGCATGCCCATCGCCCAGACCAGCAAGTTCTTCCTCTACCGCTGCACCTTCGCCGACGAGTCCACGAAACTCGTGGGCGCCGTGCTGCGGGGCGACCACGAGGTGAACCCCGTGAAGGTGAAGAACTTCATGGGCGCCATGGACATGGAGCTGATGCCCATCGAGGAGGCCGAGGTCTTCACGGGCGCCAAGTCGGGCTTCATGGGTCCCGTGGGCCTGAAGAACGTCCAGATGCTCGTGGACAAGAGCCTCGAGGGCCAGGTGAACCTCACCTGCGGCGCCAACCGCACGGACTACCACCACTTCGGCCTGAACCCCGCCCGGGACCTGCCCGGCTGCATCTTCGCAGACATCCGCCTGGCGGCCGAGGGCGACACTTGCACCCGCTGCGGGAAAGGCTCGTACGAGGCCTTCCGGGGCATCGAGGTGGGCCAGGTCTTCAAGCTCGGCACCAAGTATTCCAAGTCCATGGGCTGCACCTACCTGGCCGAAGACCAGCAGGAGCGCCCCATGATCATGGGCTGCTACGGCATCGGCATCACCCGCACCGTGGCCGCGGCCATCGAGCAGAACTACGACGCCGACGGCATCATCTGGCCCTGGCCCATTGCGCCCTACCAGATCCACCTCCTGAACCTGGACCCCGGCAACGCCGAGGTGAATGCAGTGGCCTGCCGTCTTGAGAAGGAGCTGGAGGGCGCTGGTTTCGAAGTGCTCCACGACGAGCGCGAAGGCATGAGCCCCGGCGCCAAGTTCAAGGACGCCGACCTGCTGGGCTTCCCCCTGCGCGTCATGGTGGGCTCCAAGGGCCTCAAGGATGGCGTCGTTGAACTGCGGGACCGCCGCACGAAGGAAGTCCGGAAATTCGGCCCCGAGCATGTGGTGGCGGAAGCAACCGTGGCCCGGGACCGCATCCTGTTGGAGCTGGAAGAAGCTGGCGGGAGGTAGCGTATGCCCGAGGGGCCGGTCTATCTGACCACGTTCATCGAAGGGGTGCTGGTGCACGGCTCCAGCACCCCCTTCGTACTGCTCGTGCCCACGCCCCACTCACCCCATCGGGGCCTGCTGATGCCGCCGCACGTGCCCTGGTCACCGGGCTTCCTGCCCCCGGCCCTCCTCCAGCAGCAGATCGACCAGGGCTGGAAGATCCCCTTCCGCTTCGTGGATTCCTCGAAGCTGCCCGTGGTCTTTGATGAGCGCACCAGCCGCCTGCCAACGCCCTGGCTTCTCCGCCTCGAAGGGCTCGAAGGCCAGCAGCGCCTCTACCTGACCCACCTGCTGCGCACCAAGGCTCCCGATGAGCAGCTTCCGCCTCCCCCCGAAGGGGGCCAATGGGTGAGCGAGAAGGCCCTCACCACCCTGGATCTGATCCCCGGGGTGCGGCGGCTCTGCCAGGCTGCGGTCATGGCCATCAAGGAACTGTCCGCGAGCTAGCACTACAGGATCGGTCCCAGCGGCAGCGCCTTCCAGAGCAGGAGGTTGCGGCGCTTGCCCGCGGACGCATGCGCATCGGGATCCTCCTTGGCAGGATCCCAGCTGTTCTCAGGAGCCATGTCCCGCTCGATGGCCTGCTCCACCTGGGTTGCCACCTTGGCATTGGTCACCAGCACGCCCACTTCCGTGTTGAGGTTCGCAGAGCGCGGATCCAGGTTGAAGGTGCCGATGAAGAGGGTCTCGCCGTCGACCACGAGCGTCTTCGCATGGAGCGAGAACACGGGCACGGTCTTGCCCGATTCCCGGCGCCGCTCCACCAGCTCCTGCTGGATGGCCGGGTCCGGCTTGAACTCGGTCACCTGGATGCCCATCTTGAGCAGGCGCGCCCGCTGCTTCTGGTAGCCGCTGAAGGCCTGGAGGTTGTCCGTGGAGGCCAGCGAGTTCGTGCTGATGCGCACCTGCACGCCTCGCCTGATCAGCTCCTCGAAGAGCGTGAAGCCCCGCGTGGACAGCACCAGGTAGGGAGACTGGATGGTGACCCGCTTCTGGGCCTTGCGCAGGGTCGCGACCAGCTCCTCGGTGGTTCGTCCACTGCCCTTGAGACCGTGGCTGTCGTTCTTTCCGGGGAGGTCGCTCAGGAAGCGGATGTCATCCCAGGCCAGGTGCTCGATGAGGCGCCCGAAGCGCTCCGGCAGGTTGGCAAGGGCTTCCCGCACCTCCGGCGTGAAATTGGCCGGGTTCTTCGCATAGGCATGGAGAGACTGGTACACCGCCTGGACCTGCTCGGGCGACTGCTTACGGAAGGGGCTGTCCAGCAGGTCCTCCACAGGAATGGCGAAGGGGCTGGTCCAGAAGCGCTCGAAGCTCGCCTGCATCTCGCCGACGACAGGCCCCAGCACCAGGGCATCCCGGTCGCGAAAGTTGTAGGCCTGGTCATGGTCGTAGTATTCGTCCGCCATGTTGCGACCTCCGGTCACGGCCACCTGCCCGTCGAAGATGGCCGTCTTGTCGTGCATCCGCTGGTTGGAGGCCTTGAAGTGGGTGAGCAGCTGCAGCACCCGCTTGGGGAGGGAGACTCCCACCTTGTGGCGCGGGTTGTAGATCCGGATGTCGAAGTTCGGATGGGCCGCCAGGGCCATCATGGCGTCCGAGGGAGCGTCCACGAGCAGGTCGTCCACCAGCACGCGCACCTTGATACCCCGGTCCGCGGCTCGCAGCAGGAGCTCGCTTGCCAGGATGCCCACGTTGTCTGAGCTCCAGATGAAGTACTGGATGTCGATGCTCCTGGCCGCATGCTCACCAAGCCACCCTCTGGCCAGGAGCGCGTCCTCCCCCTTTTCCAGAACGTACAGCGCCGACTTTCCTGGATGGGCATCCGTCAAGGAGCGTGCCGTCTCCGTCAGGCCTGGGGGGGCCGACACGGCTTGCAGAGCGCCCAGCGCAGCCAGCAGCAAGGTTCTCAGGGCAGGGCCAAGGGACATGGGGTACGCTCCTCACCAACGATACGCCAACTCCCCTCCGGCCACACTCGGTGTCCCCGGAGATCGGTCGGTGCGACAATCGGGGCAGGACACGCGCAGATCCAGCACCGAATCCGGAATGTGTCCTCACGACTGCGACGATCATGTTCCGACTCACCCGCCTGCGCCATGCGTTCCGAGCCTTCCGCCACCGCAACTTCCAGCTCTTCTGGGTGGGCCAGAGCATCAGCGTCAGCGGCACCTGGATGCAGACCGCAGCCCAGTCCTGGCTGGTGTACCGCCTGACGGATTCCCCTCTGCACCTGGGCCTTCTCACCGTTTCCAAGTTCGGGCCAGCCCTGGTGATCGCTCCCTTCGCCGGTCTGCTGGCGGACCGCTTCCCGCGCAGGAGGGTGCTCCTCTGCACCCAAAGCGCCAGCTTGCTGGTGGCGACCGCGATGGCTTCCCTGTCCCTTACCGGTGTCATCCAGGTCTGGCACATCATGATCCTCGCGCTGGTGCAGGGCTGCATCGATGCCACGGACATGACCGTGCGACAGACCTTCCAGATGGATCTCGTGGGATCGGAGGATCTTCAGAGCGCGGTCTCCCTGAACTCGGCCGCCTTCAACTCGGCCCGGATCGTGGGGCCCCTCTTCGCAGGCATCCTGATCGAGTGGAAAGGCGAGGGACCTTGTTTTGCGGTCAACGCCGTGAGTTATGTGGCCGTCCTGGTCTCCCTGTTTCTGATCCGCACCACATCGGCCGGGAGCCCACTGAAACAGCGGCCCGCCTTCGAGGCCATCGCTGCAGGGATGAGCTATGCCTGGAAGGCTCCGGCGATCCGGCGCGTCATGCTGGCGGTGGCGCTCACCTCCGCCGTGGGACTCTCGGCGAACACGCTTACCGCCGCCCTGGCCCGGGACATCCTGCACACAGGCCCGCAGGGATACACGAGACTCCTCCTGGGAGCCGGCGTCGGAGCGATCCTGGGGTCCCTGACCGCCGCCGCGGTTTCCTCGTCGCACCGCGCCTCCCTGGTCAACTTTTTGATGCTGTGCGGACTCGGGGCGAGCCTCCTGGGACTCAGCCAGGCCCGTTCCCTTCCCATCGCGGTGCTGTGCATGATCCTCGTGGGCAGCACGGCCTCCGTGCAGCTGTCCACGAGCAACGCCTTCCTTCAGACCGAATCGCCTCAGGAGATGCGCGGCCGCGTCGTCTCTCTCTATGTCTGGATCTTCCAGGGGCTTGCCCCCGTAGGCGGGCTGGCCGCGGGCTGGCTGGCGAGCCGATCCAGCATCCCGTCCGCCATCCTCTGGGCGGGAATCCTGTGCCTGGCTTGCGGGCTGGCCTTCGGCGCCACGCGCCCCGCTATACCAGGTCGAAGGCGCTGAAGAAGTAGTGCACTTCGCGCTCGGCGGTGGCCGGGGCATCGGACCCGTGGACGGCGTTCCGGGTCAGGTCGTCTCCGAACTTTCGCCGGAGGGTGCCGGGGGCGGCCTTGGCCGGATCCGTGACACCCATGATCTCCCGCCAGCGGCGGATTACATCCTCGCCTTCGATCACCATTAGGATCACCGGGCCTTCGAGCATGAACTCCTCCAGCTCGGCGTAGAACCCCTTGTGGATGTGCTCGATGTAGAAGCCCTTGATGAGCTCCTTGTTCAGGTGGGCCATCCGGAAGCCGTGGATGGTGAAGCCCTCCCGCTCGATGGCGCTGATGATCTCGCCCACATGCCCATTCTTGATCGCATTGGGCTTGATGATCGCAAACGTGCGTTCCAAGGCCATGGGTTCTCCCTTTGTGTGCTTTTTTACCAGTGTGACGGAGGGTTCGATCGGGCTCAAGGAAATGACGACAACCATTCCTTGGACGGATTTACCAGCTCCGAGCCTGTTGGATGCCATGGCTGTTAGGTAATTCCAGGGATAGGCAGTACAATCGTCAGTTCGACGCGATTGGATCCCGCATGCTTGAAAGCCTTCTCAAGAAAATCATCGGCTCTAAGAATGACCGCGAGCTCAAACGCCTCTGGTCGAAGGTCCAGGCCATCAACGCCCTGGAACCCCAGATGCAGGCCCTCAGCGATGAGCAGCTGAAGGCGGAGACCCCGAGGCTCCGGGAGAAGCTGGCCCAGGGGGCCACCCTCGATGACATCCTGCCGGAAGCCTTTGCCGCCTGCCGGGAAGCCTCGCGCCGGGTCCTGAAGATGCGTCACTTCGACGTCCAGCTCGTGGGCGGCATGGCGCTCCACGAGGGCAAGGTCGCCGAGATGAGGACGGGCGAGGGCAAGACCCTCACCGCCACCCTGCCCCTCTACCTCAACGCTTTGGCTGGCAAGGGTGCCCACCTCGTGACGGTGAACGACTACCTGGCCCGCCGTGACGCCGAGTGGATGGGCCGCATCTACCACTTCCTGGGCATGTCCGTGGGCATCATCCAGCACGGCCTCAGCGACGACCAGCGCCGCGAAGCCTATGCCAGCGATATCACCTACTGCACCAACAACGAGCTGGGCTTCGACTACCTGCGCGACAACATGAAGTGGGACCTCTCGGAGTTCACCCAGCGCGGCTTCCCCTACGCCATCGTGGACGAGGTGGACTCCATCCTCATCGACGAGGCCCGGACCCCCCTGATCATCGCGGGCGCCAGCGAGGAGGACACCTCCAAGTACTACCGGATCGACGGCATCATTCCCAAGCTCAAGCCCGACGTCGACTACAAGGTGGACGAGAAGGACCGCCAGGTGATGCTCACCGACGAGGGCATCCGCCACGCGGAGAAGCTCCTGGGCGTCGCCAACCTCTACGATCCCAGCGCCATCGACACCCTGCACGGCCTGAACCAGGCCCTGCTGGCCCACAACCTCTACAAGCGCGATGTCGAATACATGGTCCGCCCCAAGGAGGATGGACGGGGCATGGAGATCGTCATCGTCGACGAGTTCACGGGCCGCATGATGCCCGGCCGCCGCTGGTCCAACGGCCTCCACCAGGCCATCGAGGCCAGGGAGGGCGTGGAGGTCAACGCCGAGAACCAGACGCTCGCCACGGTCACCTTCCAGAACTTCTTCCGCATGTACAAGAAACTGGCGGGCATGACCGGCACCGCCGAGACCGAGGCCCGGGAGCTGCTCCAGATCTACAAGCTGGAAGTCGTGATCGTGCCCACCAACATGCCCATGGTCCGCAAGGACTTCGCGGACGTGGTCTTCGCCACCAAGAAGGGCAAGGTCAAGGCCATCGTGGAGGAGATCAAGGAGCTGAACGAGAAGGGGCAGCCCATCCTCGTGGGTACCGCCAGCATCGAGTCCAGCGAGTTCCTCAGCGAGGAGCTCAAGAAGGCCAAGATCAAGCATGTGGTCCTGAACGCCAAGCACCACGAGAAGGAAGCCGAGATCATCGCCCAGGCGGGCCGCAAGGGGGCTGTCACCATCGCCACCAACATGGCCGGCCGCGGCACGGACATCATCCTGGGCGGCAACCCCGAGGGATTGGCCAAGCTCGAAGCCAAGAAGCGCAACATCGCCCTCTACGACGAGGACGGCCGCAACACCAAGGAGTTCGACGCCCTGGTCTCCGAGATGGAGAAGCAGACCTCCGCCGAGCACGTGGAGGTCGTGGACGTGGGCGGCCTGCACATCCTGGGCACGGAACGGCACGAGAGCCGCCGCATCGACAACCAGCTCCGTGGCCGGTCCGGCCGCCAGGGCGACCCCGGCTCCAGCCGCTTCTTCCTGAGCCTGGAAGACGACCTGATGCGCATCTTCGGCGGCGAGCGCATCAAGGGCATGATGACCACCCTGGGCATGAATGACGACGAGCCCATCGAGGCCGGCATGGTCACCCGGGCCATCGAACGGAGCCAGAAGCGGGTGGAGACCCACCACTTCGAGATCCGCAAGCACCTGCTCGAGTACGACGATGTCATGAACAAGCAGCGCATCTTCTTCTACGGGCTGCGCACGGAGATCCTCAAGGGCAACACCAAGGAATACGTTCTGCGCATCGCCGGAGAGATCGTCGAAGGGCTGGTCACGGACTACTTCCCCGAGAAGGGCGTCAAGGACGTGGAAGGCTTCAAGGAGCGCTTCGAGCAGCTCTTCGCCCTGTCGAGCATCGATGCCGAGGCTTTCGCCTCCATGCCCCAGCCCCAGGCCATCGAGAGCCTCACGAAGCTGGTGCAGGACACCTACACGGAGAAGGAATCCCGCCTGGGCAACCACGAGATCCTCCGCTGGCACGAACGGGTCGCCATCCTGCAGATCATCGACTCCGCGTGGAAGCGCCACCTGCTGGTCATGGACCACCTGAAGGAGGCCATCGGCTTCCGCGGATACGGCCAGAAGGATCCCCTCGTCGAGTACAAGAAGGAGTCCTACGAATACTTCGAGAACATGCGCTTCGGCTACGAGGACGAGATCATCAGCTACCTCTTCCG
>Ga0129297_10000947_pt1 | contig 14409 bp, 13 predicted proteins | sample I18A1metaG_FD_94708 | JGI IMG/M metagenome (GOLD analysis project Ga0129297, IMG submission 94708) | Lake sediment bacterial and archeal communities from Gulf of Boni, Indonesia to study Microbial Dark Matter (Phase II) - ​I18A1 metaG | ecosystem: Environmental > Aquatic > Freshwater > Lake >... | reverse complement strand
GATTAAGCTTACTTCGACATTGGATACTACATAAGAAAAGGAAAGTTCGGAGGGTCGTGAAGACTGTTGTTTCTCAAGTATCGTGGGTTTACTTGCCTTTCATTGCGAAGGCGCCAGCAATGCCCACAAGCCCGACGAGAGCTGTAAGTGCGCCCGCTGATTGCATTGCCACGGCATGAGGTTGTAGGCTTGCATAGAGTGGTAAGCCCGGCGCGTCGATTATGAAGAGCAGGCCTAGGATTATGGCAAGAACTGAGACGCCCAATGTCACCCTGTTGGTTTTCTTTACAACGCTACGCCAACAAGGCCGAAAAGAACTGCTAATGCCCCGCCAATGTAATGTGTTGTTGTGTGTGCTGGTGGCTTCTGGAATAATGCTCCTCCCGGTGCGAAACTGTAGATGACAAGTCCTGCGATCAGCACCAGTACGCTTATCGCTATGTCATTTTTCGAAACCATTTTTCATCTGGTCGCCAGCGGACTAAAGCTGTGTATTTAAGAGAATTCCAAAATCTGGGACGGGCATAGGCCCGGTCGTGATAGCCGGAGCGATCTAAAGTGACCTTAGTTTCTCTTTGATCTCTTCGTAGTCTGGTTCTTTCCCAGGGTCTTCCGAGACCCACTTGTAGCGTACTACGCCGTTGGCGTCCAGAATGAAGACGGCCCTCTTGGCCGTCACGTAGCCCTTCAGGCCGCCGAAGTCGTTGTGGTAGATGTTGTATTTCTTGACGGTCTCCCTAGTGTAGTCGCTCAGCAACGGAAATTGCAGGTTATTGGCTTCGGCGAAGCCCTTGTTCGCCCAGGGGTCGTTGACACTGATGCCTACCACCTGTGCGCCAAGGCCGGTCAGGGCCTGGAGGGAATCCCGGAAGGTGCACATCTCTCTTGTGCAGACGCCGGTGAAGGCGCCAGGAAAGAAGGCAAGCACCATCTTTTTGCCGAGAAAATCTTGCAGTGAGCGTAGTTTCTTGTCCTGATCGTGCAGCTGAAAGTCAGGGGGTTTCTGTCCGATCTCAACAGACATATCAAATATCCCTGCGCGACGCAACAGCAAACTTCGAATTAACTGTTGCCGCAAGACTATGTCCGCCGCGAGGGCAGGAACAATTTGGCATTTATGCTAGTGTGGCACTATCCTGACCCGCCCAGCCAACGGAAGGCTCTATGGGTGTCGAGCACAAATGGTCATTTTCCCGCTGCCGCCGCTGACTGTTGTTCTGCTCGTTATTGTTTTGGCGTTCGTTGGGGCTATTCTCAGCGAGAAACTAAGGATATCCTACACAACAATCATGATTGCGTTGGGGCTATCGCTCTCGCTGGCCAGGGTTGCTGGCGGCCTTGCTGCTGCACCTCTTGAAAGAGAAATCATACTCGGTCTAGTTGTTCCGCCTCTGATATTTGAGGCGGCCATGAGAACTCGTTATGAGGTGTTTAGGACCGTCAGAAGGACAGTTCTCCTGCTCGCAATAGTTGGTGTCATAATCTCTGCTCTTGTTAGTGGATTTGTTCTGAGCATTGCGTTTGCTCTCCCATTGGTGGTCGCCTTTACCTTCGGCGTAATTGTCTCTCCCACAGATCCTGTATCAGTTGTCAACATCCTGAAGCGGATGAAAGCTCCGGAAAGGTTGACGACGGCACTAGAGAGTGAGGCCTACTTCAACGACGCGACCGCTGTGGTACTATATCCCATTGCTCTGTCTCTGACCTTTCGACCCCTACAGGATGTGACCTTGTTTGCGTTTACCTTCGGGGGAGGCGTGCTGGTGGGGCTCACTGTATCCGGCATCGCCGAACTTCTCTATCGCCTAATCACGGAGCCCTTGGCGGAGACCTCGTTCACCATCGCAGTCATGTTCGGTTCCTATGCCCTCGCGGAGAGTCTTGGAGTATCAGGGTTAGTAGCAGTAGCTATCGCGGGTATCTACATGGGCAACCGAACCATGCACTTAGCCATGAGTAAAGAAACAAGAGATACAATGACGAGGTTCTGGGAGGTGGTAACCTTCATGGTTACGTCTTTTGCGTTCCTGATGCTAGGTTTGAAAGCCGATTTCTCATTGTTAGTAGCCTTCTCGCCTTTCATTCTGGCAGCTTTCGCTGCAATACTGCTCGGCAGGATGCTGAGCGTTTATCCCATCACAGGTCTCGCGAACCTAACTGGGGAGAAGGTTCCCTCTTCCTGGACAAAGATTCTTGCAATGGCTGGTTTGCGAGGAGTCATCTCGGTGACTTTGGCGCTTTCACTACCTGAAGGTTTTCCTTATCGTGAAACCATAGTCGCTATGACTTTTGGCGTAGCCCTGCTGTCACTCATAGTTCAGGGCGAGCTACTCCAGCTTTACCTAAAACGAGTGAAACTCTGAGCGGAAGGCTTAGAATTCCTTCCGCGAATCGGAGTTTCTGTCGCGGAGATGCGGTTGCTCCGAAATTCACAGCAAACCAAATGCGGGAGCATTTGGAAGAGGAATAGCCGATTTAACTTCCAGGGAGGTCGGTCTGGCCCGGTGCGGGCAACCCCTTGAAGCTCTTGTCAATCTTAGCAACTATGCTCCACGGCAAGATCCAAGGGTTCTGAATCGTGCCCGTGACAGTGATGCCTTTGGCGGCGAGGGCGTCAATTAGGACGTTTAACCCTCCACATATCGGGCTTAGATAGTCCTTGTACGGCCCAGAAGCGATGGCTTCCAGATTCATGAACCTAACCGTCTGAGGTTTCGCCTTGTCAATTTCGTCCAACAGGGTCTTGATGAACTTCTTCTCGATCACCTCGAAGGCCTGCCCGCTGAGCATGTGGTGGAGCTCCGATGTTGGCTGGTATGCGGTCAGCTGGTATGGCTCAAGGAGCTTGTTGACAGTGTCACCATCGATGACATATTCGCTCTGACCTGACATCGATCACGAAACCCCAAATTCCACGCACTCCACTGTAACTTAATAGCTGTTTCCAGCAAACTTGCAAATTTGCTGACCTCAATGCAATCTTAGCAACTTTGCATCAGAAACCAACACCGATTAGTGAATGTATGAAAGTCAAGAGCTGGAGATTAGGGCGATGAGATTTCTCATCAGACTCCACAACTGTGGGAGATACGCACCTGCCGACAGAAAACAGCTCACAAGATCAATGTACGAACTAGTTCGGCCATTTCAAGCCGACATTGGGAATCTCCGCGTAAGCAGTTTCGCTGTGGAACTTGATTTGTTGACATCCGCGAATGAAAACGCGGAACGGGCTGTCAAAGTATTAGAAGAGAAGTTCGGCAAGCTACTGACCATGAGAGAGCTCGACGTTCAGACTGCCCGAATGAGTGACGCAGAAGCAATCGAATTGGGTTTGAAGTTGTTCAACGAGGAACGCTACTGGGAGAGCCATGAAGCACTGGAATCGGCGTGGAGAAGAGCAGCAGGTCCAGAGAAAAACATGCTTCAAGCGCTTATTCTGATTGCTGCTGCCCTTGTTCATCTGCAGAAGAACGAGCTAGAGGTGGCGCTCTCAGTAATGAGACGCGCGCAGGAGAAACTCCAGCCCTATCAGGGTAGCCGCTTTGGCGTGGATCTTGACGCGTTGAAAGACAGGCTGAACGGTCTACTGTCATCAGGGCGCCTTGAATTCTTTAGAATCGAAGCTTCGCTCTAGGCACTTTCACGGGCCTCCAGCCAAGCGTCTGCTATTCTCCAGAACCTCAGCAGACCGCAAGATCCCACACACTGTTTTGGCATCGTGAATCTCTCCTCGGCGGATCATTTCCTGGGCGTTTGTTATCGGCATGGTTTCCACGTTGATTCTTTCGTCCTCCTCCAAGTTCATGTTTGAGGGCGTCAGCCGCGTGGCTAGGTAGAAGTGAATTTTCTCTGTGCTGTAACCGGGTGCGACATAGCACTCTAGGATTTTTTGAATTTCCGCGCACCTGTAGCCTGTCTCCTCTTCAAGCTCCCTCTTTGCGCAATCTTCGGGGTTTTCCGTCGGCTCCAGGGTCCCTGCTGGAATTTCCAATAGGTATTCCCCTACCGTGTAGCGGTATTGGCGCACGAAAACCACTTTGTGATTGTCCAGAACCGGTACGATCGCGGCTGCACCTCTGTGCTCCACAATCTCTCTCACCGTAACCCTTCCGCTATCAAGCCGAACCTTGTCAACCCGCAGGTTGATTACACGACCTTCATAGATGCGCGATGACGATGTCAGGTGTTCCACGGCCAATCCCCAGTAAAGTTGCCATAACCGTAAGTCCTGCCCTTACTTCAGCTTGTTTTCGCAATAATCCTTGCATTGTCCGACTCTAGGAGTTGAGGCAGCTTGGTACTGTTTTTAATGGCCTGTCGAGTACTGCTAGTTCCCTAAGGGCAAAGATAGAGAATGACGCAGAAGCTGGTTCCTGATACATCAATAATCATCGACGGTAATGTGCCCGCGGTCGTTGAGAAAGGCGAGTTCACCGATGTAGAAATTGTAATTCCCTACGCGGTCTTGGATGAACTTCAAGCGCAGGCGTCCAAGAGACGAGAACCAGGTTTCCTAGGGCTCAGCGAAATCAAGAAGCTCCGAGAGTTCTGCGAAAGTCGCGGTATCAAGCTTACCTTCCTCGGTGAACGTCCCGGAATAAATGACATTAGGCTTGCTAGGAGCGGGCGGCTCGATGCGCTAATCATGGATGTGGCCAAAAGCGAGAACGGTGTTCTCCTGACGGCTGATTATGTTCAGGCACTCGTTGCTGAAGCCGGAGGCGTCAAAGTAAGGTACGTTCCGGGCGAGGTCAAGACTGCTGGCTTGACATTTGAGAATTATTTCACACCCGACACATCGAGCATCCATCTGAAAGAGGGAACTCCTCCTCTTGCCAAGAGAGGGAAGCCAGGCGCCTTTGAGCTGATTAAGATCGATGAATCACCCAGCACAACCAAGGAGATAGAACAAATCATACGCGAAATCAACGAGGCCGCCCGTGTTAGTCGAGAGGGCTTCGTTGAGATAAGCAGAGGAGGCGCGACTGTTATTCAGCTCGGGCGTTTCCGCATCGCGATTACGAGGCCACCGCTGTCAGATGGTCTTGAGGTCACCATCGTGCGCCCCGTGGTCAGCCTCACGCTGCAGGATTATGGGCTTTCAGCCAAGTTGATGGAGAGGCTCAGGACTCGCGCTGAAGGAATACTAATTGCAGGACCTCCGGGCTCGGGCAAGACCACGTTTGCTTCATCCCTAGCCGAGTTCTACATGAAGCAGAGCAAGATCGTGAAGACGCTAGAGTCACCTCGGGACCTGCAAGTTGGGCCTGAGATCACGCAGTACGGCCCTCTTGAGGGGGATTTTGAGAAGACCGCCGAGATTCTCCTGCTTGTAAGGCCCGATTACACGGTGTTCGACGAGGTTAGAAAAAGCAAAGATTTCATGATATTTGCAGACATGCGCTTAGCCGGCGTAGGAATGATTGGGGTAGTGCATGCGAGCGAGGCTATCGATGCCATACAGCGTTTCATCGGGCGCGTCGAACTCGGTATGATTCCACACATAATCGATACGATAATCTTCATCCAATATGGCACGGTGCGGAACATCTTCACTCTCAACTTGACAGTGAAGGTTCCCACTGGTATGACTGAGGCAGATCTTGCTAGGCCCGTCGTTGAGGTTCGCTCTTTCGAAACGGGAAGCCTGCAATACGAAATCTACACCTTTGGGGAAGAAAATGTCATCATCCCGGTCAGCGAAGCCACACCTGCTTCCAGCGGGGCCCAGAAGTTGGCCCAAGAAAGAATACTGCAAGAAGTAAGGCGGTTCGACCCAGCAGCCGAAGTCAAACTACTTTCAGACAACCGTGCATTGGTTCGCGTGGACAATGAGATAGTCCCCATACTGATCGGAAAGAAGGGAGCAACTGTTACGAAGCTTGAGGAAAAACTCGGCATCAAAATCGATGTGGAACCTCTTGCCCCCAGCGCCGGGAAGGAGGTTCGTTACGACTTCAAGGAGGTTGGAAACCGGATCGACTTGGTCTTCGACGAAGACCTGACTGGAAAGGTAGCAAACGTCTACGTGGGGGACCAGTATCTCTTTTCGGCAACTATTGGAAAGAAGAGTAAGATCCGTGTATCCAAGAGGTCTGACTTAGGGCGGGCTCTTCTTCGCGCATTAGTGTCTAAGCAAAGAATCCGAGCCCTAATCTAACCATCACGAGAGCTGAACCGTGACGTTCGTCCCGGAGATCTTACGCGAGAAAGCTTCGATATCCTTCACCAATGAGCTAATCTGATCATCAAGCCGTTTCTCGCTCTCGAGAATTCGTGATAGTTCAGATTTCAGTTCCTTCCGGAAAGCATGATTCGATCTGCCCTCTGACCTTACTCCACGAAGTTGCTCCACAAGCTTTGCTCTGTCAGGATCCGCCAAGAATTCATCATATGCCCGCTTCATGGCTCTTGATTTGATGTGGGTCTCGTTCAGGGAGTTGCCAGAGACAACCTGTTCAGTGCGCTCAACCACCTTCTTTGCTTCCCGTGCCTTCAGTGCGAGCTTACCGCTGGATACAGCTTTGCCGAGCTCGGTCAGCACTCGCTTGAGATTCGGATAGCCGTCGTCTTCTTTGAGAAAAGCTGTGAAGGGTTTCTTCAGGTAAGCATCCAGGTTTTCGCGCACATCAATAGGAATAGAGTATTCCCCCCGCTGGGACATCGAAGCCAGCTTTCTAAGCGGTCTTCCAAGCCTGCTAAAACCGGATCGGACCACTTGATTTCGGGCGTCCTTTAGTTGGGAATCGATTTGCATGTACTCTTTCATTTTGGAATTCTGTAGAATCTCATCCATTCGTTCACGTAGGATGCTCTCCTGCTCCTGCGCTTCGGCTAGTCTCTGTTCGGCTACGTGTCTTTGCGTGGATACAGCCTCCTTTGAATGCTGGATTTTGTTCAGCGACTCGATCTTCTCGTCAAGCTCTTCTAGGGAGCGAAGCAAAGCTCCGCGGCCGATGAGGAAATTGTGGAGCTCATCGCTGAGGCGTCGAAGTTTGTCAATGTTGCCGCCGAGGGTCATCATGTCGATTATGTAGTACGGTCGTATTTGGCGAAGCCAATCTATCCTTGCTTGAGCCGCTTCCGAAGCGAGTTTTGAGGTCCCACGCTGAAGGTTGCGAAGTGTAGCTGTGTCCCTTGACGAGGGGACGTCAATGGTCGAAATCATTTCGGATATTACGCTTGTCAAGCGGCCAACCGCTTTGGCGGCTTTGAACTGGGCCCTGTTGTCACGCTTGGATTCCATGTCGTGTTCTCCTTTTTTTAGCAACTGACTGCAGAAATCTCGAATTGATTCCAATGCCCGCGGAATCTCTGAGACAATCTTCTCCCGTTCACGTTCCGCTTGGCTGAGATTGGTCGAAAGCGAATTTTTCAGCCAATCCTGCAGTTTGGCGACTGAGACTTGGCTCATTGATGACACTGGGGCTTTCCGCCATGACAGCGTGCGCTAAGGCGCTATGCAGCCATTAGAAGATGTCGTTTGGAACGAAGTTAGCGTGCTTCTTCTCTCAGGGTAATCAGTATTGTTTCGACAGTTTCCTCTGCCCTGTCAATTCGTTTTGATATATCTGCAACCATTGTGTCGTATGTTTCTCGGGTGGACTTGCCTGCTCGATACTGGCCCCTGACTTGGTTCATGCTGGCCCGTGAAGCTTCAATCTCTGCCTCTGCCCGGTCTATTCGGCGAATCATTTCGTCGTAGCGAGAGCTCATGGCGCGGAGCTCTACTTTCACATCCATCAAAAGTTTGTTCAGTTCATCAAGCCTGAATTCCATAACCTTCTTGCGCCTTCTGAACTCGTGCTTCGTTAAGCCGCCCCTTGCCACATCCTCTTCCATCATGGCAATTTCCCTGGACAGGGCCAGTCTCTCATCATAGAGCCCGACGAACTCTCTCAGTCTCTCAACAGGAACGGGAACTTCAAGCTGCGGGCCACGTCTGAACTTAGCGACTATGGCAAAGGCGATTATGGCTATCTCTAGGCCAAGGATCCACGGAAACGCTTCAAAAGCGGACCAGAATGGCAGGTAGCCGACGGTCACGCTGAACTGAAGGTCGTTCATGTCCGTAACCCCCTGAAGCCTAAAAGACGTTTGATTCTGCTCAACCTGGACGGGGTAGGCCGCAGCAGATTGCGGAGCAATCCTAAGGCCAGTGACTGTCATGCCAGGAGGCGTTGTGATTCTTGCAGTGGCTTTCTGAAACAGGAAATCTTCTTTGTTGCCGAGCAGTGAGAGAGTCAGATTGTAGCTTCCCCACCAAGTCAACTGTTTCAGGTACTTTGACTGTGGAAGGTCGTAAGTCAAACTGAACGTGAAGTTCTCTTTGCTTCTGATTCCCAAAGTGTACCTCGGCTTAACCGTGACCTGGTAGGGCGGGCCGGGGTTTTCTGGCGTTGCCCACATGGCGCCGACCTGGTCGTAGGCCATTATGTTGGAAGCGCCATCGGGAAGAGTAATCGTGAGACTGTCGACAGCCACCGATGGGTTATAGAATCGGTAAGTGTCCTTGACGTTCAACGTGCCGAAATTGCCGATCATAATGTTTCGCTCGGCCGACTTCAGGTCAAGAATGTACTGGTTCACAGTCGCATAGGGAGCATAGAAAGTTTGGTTAGAGTAGGCTTTCCAAGGCTTGTACTCATGAAACAGGGCAGGGAAACTGGAGAAGACTGTTGTGACATAAGTCGAGTTGGGCGCTATCCTGAAGTCTGACCCCTGAACGGCCACGAACGTAACGTTCGCGAAATTCGCATCCTGCTCAAGCACTGGGGCTGCGGTGAAGTTGTATTCGAATCCGGCTTCGACTGGTGTTATGACGCCGTACAGGACTGATGTGACGGTGAAGTTGTAGGTTCTGTTGAAGTCCAGTTCCTGTGCGAAGTTCGCTCGAATCCAGTAGAATTCGGATGTGCTATTAACGTCGGCTTCCAGTGAAAGCTTTCTTCCTTGGCTGTCGTTTGCCTCGGCATAGTAGAAGTCATCCCTGTACATGCGTGAGAATCCAAAGTCGAGTGAAGAAACTGGCTCGGTGCCATTGTTGAGTATCGAGAAGTTGTCGTCAACGTGGACCACGCCGTATTGGCCAACCTTTGCGGTCCTCACCACATCGATGACGAGGTTTGGTGTTCCTTTGCCCTGCAGAGGCAGCGGAGCAAGAACTCCCACTGTTAGGGTTACCAATAAGATTGCGAGAATGAGCTTGGTCTTCAACCTCAGCTTAGCTCCGCTTTCATCGGGTTACCTTTGTGAAATCGCCGGGTGAATGCGGAGTTCACTATTTATTCGTTCTGCTGGCCGGTTTGGACTTCATTTCCCCAAAAGCTCCGAACGCCAGTCTGCGGGTACGTCACTTATCTTCCGAGCCGGAATCCCCGCGAAAACAGTTCGAGGTGGAATGTCCCCGGTAACCAGTGCTTGGGCTCCCACGACAGCACCCTCTCCTATTGTTACCGCCGGAAAGAGCAACGCATTTGCTCCTATGCTCGCGCCTTTTTTGACAATTGGTCCAACAAGCTTGAAGGGTTTCTGCATCATGTACTTGTCATTCGTGAAAACACAGTAGGGACCTAGGAAGACGCCGTCCTCAACGGTTGAGTATGTGCAAATGTAAACCCCTGTCTGAATCGACACGTCTGAGCCAATCGATGACTCCCCGTCGACGACAACATTCGTTCCAACCTTGGTGCCCTTTCCAATCGTTACGCCTGATCTGATCAGCACGTTATGCCCAAACATGACGCTGTCGCCTGCCTTGACATTTGAGTAAATTGCACTGCCGGATCTAATGATGCATCCTCGTCCAAGGCTTGTGCGCGCCTTGTTCGAAGAGCTGTGCGAGCGCAGCAATCGATTGAGCTCTTGCGAATCAGGGAAACCTATGACGCAGTTGGGTCCGACATATGTACCCTCAGCTAAGCTCACCGGGCCGTAGATGACGGCGTTGGAATCAATGAGAACATTGCCTGCTGCCCGCACCTCCCCAGACACTCTTGCACCGCTGGCTACACGCGTACTTGGAGACAGTAAGTTTGGTCGCTCAATCGAAGCGCTCGGGTCGATTTTTCGTCGTTTCATCGAACCACCCAGTGTCCGTTGTCCGAAGACCATACTGCAATGACTTAATTGGGTTTGTTAGGGCACAATGTTCAGTCGCTGGAAACGAGTAATACTGATAATAGGAACTCTGCGTAACCCCCGGCCCGTGGGCTTGGCTGTTGGCAAAGCCTCATCCCTTCATACCGAATAGCGACGAGACGATCATTCGACAGATGCTCGACGAAATCAGCGTCAGTTCCCTCACAGGACTCTTCAAGGACATTCCAGAGGAAATTCGCGGTAGAGCAAATCTGAACGTTCCATCAGGCCTCTCGGAAATGGACGCAAGGCGGCATATCGAACGAGTTCTGGGCAGGAACCACTCAACTAGGGAGATGCTCTCATTTCTTGGCGCGGGCATCTGGCCGCATCACGTTCCAGCGGCTGTTGATGCCATCGTTAGTCGAGGCGAGTTCCTGACATCCTACACCCCGTACCAGCCAGAAGTGTCCCAAGGAATACTTCAGGCCATGTTCGAATACCAGAGCTTGATCTGCGAGCTCACAGGCATGGACTATGCGAACAGCTCAATGTATGACTGGTCGACAGCTCTGGGTGAAGCGGCTAGAATGGCTGCCAGAGTCACGGGCCGAAGCGAGTTTCTATATCCACACTACATCCATCCCGAGCGGCTCTCGACTCTGCGTGCTTTCTGCGACCCTGCCGACATCAGGCTGGTTGAGTTCGGCCAAAACAGGAGAACGGGTGGCGTTGATCTTAGCGACCTGAGGAAGAAACTTGGACCCAACACAGCGGCCGTTTACTTGGAATACCCATCTTTCTTGGGTATTGTTGAAGAAGCATGTGAAGACATTAGCGCAATTACACATGGGGCGGGTTGCTTGCTTGTCGTTGGAGTCGAGCCGATTTCGCTCGGAGTCCTTAAGCCTCCCGCGGATTTTGAGGCAGACATCGTGGTCGGTGAAGGGCAACCGCTTGGGAACCACATGAACTACGGTGGCCCGTTGCTGGGGGTCTTCGCATGTAGGGGCGAACGGTTGCTTAGGCAGATGCCCGGCCGACTGATTGGCAAAACCACAACGCAGGATGGCGCGCAAGATGCCTACTGTATGGCTCTGCAGACGCGTGAACAACATATCCGTAGAGAGAAGGCAACGTCAAACATCTGCACGAACGAGGCCCTGCTGGCCCTAGCGGCCGCGAGTTACCTGAGCCTTCTGGGACCGGGCGGAATCAGAGAGCTGTGTTCAACCATCTTGGAGAGGACTAGGTTTGCGATGGATTCTCTGCGAAGGATCCGCGGGGTCCTTGCCCCGGCATTCGAAGCATTTCACTTCATGGAGTTCGCAGTAAACTTCAACAAATCCGGCAGGAAAGCGTCTGAAATCAACGACGCTCTTCTCAAAGCCGGAATTCAAGGTGGACTCGATCTCAGCAAGTACTTCCCCGAGCTGGGTCAGTCCGCACTCTACTGCTTTACGGAGGTACACACACGCGAGGACATTACGATGCTCACTGACAGGCTCAGAGAGATCTTGGAGGTCTGAACAGAATGGTATACGCGCAAGCCAAGTGGAACGAACCGCTGATCATGGAATTATCCCAAACCGGGAAAGTCGGTTTCTACCCGTCTCCTGAGGCTGCAAAACGCGAAGCCACGTTGGAGCACATTCCTTCTCAAGTCCGAAGAAATGATCCTCCATCGCTTCCTGAGGTTTCAGAGATTGAGGTTATACGCCACTACACGCGGCTGTCCCAGCAGAATTTCGGCGTAGACTTGGGGATGTACCCGTTGGGTAGCTGCACCATGAAGTATAACCCGAAAGCGTGCGACTCAATAGCGTCCTCGCACAAAATTCAGGAATTGCATCCATATCAGGACATCAAGACGGCTCAGGGCATCCTTCAGGTACTCTACGAAACGTCGAGATTGTTAGCCGAAATCGTGGGTGTTGAGAAAGTCACCTTGCAGCCCGCCGCGGGCGCCCACGGAGAGTACACGGGCGTAATGTTGATGCGGGCCTACCACCGCGACCAGGGTCAGACCGGTCGGAACGAGATTCTTGTGCCCGATTCTGCTCACGGAACGAATCCGGCAAGCGCAGCAATGGCAAACTACAGAGTCCTGGAGATTCCTTCCAATTCAGACGGATGCGTAGATACGGAGGCCCTGAAGAGTGCCGTAGGGCCTCGGACCGCTGGGCTTATGATCACTAATCCTAATACGCTTGGGATATTCGAGCAGAACATACTCGAGATTGCGGAAATAGTTCACGATGCGGGTGGGCTGCTCTACTACGACGGAGCCAACCTCAACGCTATACTGGGAAGAGCGAAGCCCGGCGACATGGGGTTCGATATTGTTCACATAAACCTGCACAAGACATTTGCAACGCCTCACGGGGGCGGGGGCCCAGGAGCGGGCCCAGTGGGCGTCACAAGCAAACTCGCAGACTATCTGCCGGTGCCAACTGTAGAGTTTGACGGCACAAGGTACTATCTTGACTACAACCGGCCCAAGAGTATAGGGAAAGTGAGGGCCTTCTACGGAAGCGCAGCCGTGCTTCTCCGGGCATACGCGTACCTGCTGATGCTGGGCAAGGAAGGCCTTGAGACGGCATCAGAGGTAGCGGTACTAAATTCGAACTACATGGCCCAGAAACTGCGAAGGGTCAGAGGTTTCTCACTTCCACTCGGCGAGGGAATTCCAAGAAAGCATGAATTCGTTCTCTCGGCTGCCACTCTAGCAAAGGAGACAGGCGTCACAGCGTTGCATGTGGCCAAACGGTTACTCGACTTCGGTGTGCACCCTCCAACGGTTTATTTCCCGCTGATAGTCGAGGAGGCGATGATGACAGAGCCGACCGAAACCGTCAGCAAGAAAGAACTTGACAGCATGATTGAAGCATTCAAGAAAATAAGCGAAGAGGCATACTCCAATTCTGACCTGCCAAAGACAAGCCCGCACGCAACCACAGTCACACGAATAGACGAGGCGAAGGCCAATCGGCCCAAGACAATGCAGTTGACTTGGCGGATGAGGCCTGCTTCCGTCTGAGCTTTAGCAAATTATCCGAAGCTTTTCATATGAAGGCTCAGCGAAGGCGGAACATGCAGTGAAAGTTACCGTTCGATACTTCGCGGTGCTGCGCGAAATCATCAATTCTAGAGAGGAAACTCTGGAGGTCGACGAAAACACGACTGTCCTCGGTCTTCTTGATGTCCTCGCAGCAAGACATGGCTCTAGGTTTGTGGACTACGTCTTCGACCCGATGACCGGAAGCCCTCGGACCTATCTTCAGTTTCTGCTTGACGGGGAATCAGTCGCCGGGCTCAAGGGGCTATCAACAGTACTGACCGATCAATGCATACTCGCCATAGTTCCGCCAGTCGGCGGAGGCTGACGCTCTAATCCTGCGTCTACTAAGACGAATTCACTTGGCAAGTTTCTTTGCAATCCCAGCTTCTGTTTGGCTGATTCTATGTTACTTCATTGAAAGATAACATGGCTGAAGATCGAAGATCGCAGTCAGAGCCACAGATCAGAATACGCGACGGTCCGATTCCTCAACCGTTTCCTATATAGTACCCGCCGCTCCTTTCAACGTCTCCGTTCGGATGGGGGCTTTCGGTTGCTGTACGACGCTAGGCTGCGCGGAAAATTCCTGTTCGCAGAAGATTCAGCAGAGCGGCGGATTCTGGCTCTTGGCCTGGGCGGAGGCGGGATGGACCTTCTTACGCATGTTATGGACGCCTGCCCCGATGGAATCTTCTGTCTCGCGGCGGATACTGATCGCTATCATCTACAGATTGCGCGAGCGCATTCCAAAGTCCTCTTGCGACACCAATCTTGCTCCGATGAGGGAACCGCGGGAGATGCCCGGTTAGGGAAAGAAGCTGCAATTCTGGCTTCTGGAAGCTTAGTGCCTGCGCTCGAGAACGCTGAAGTAGTGTTTGTGCTTGCGGGCATGGGAGGGGGAACCGGCAGCGGCGCGGCTCCAGTGTTCTCGGACATCGCAAGAAAGTGCGGCGCTTTGGTCATCGGCCTCGTCACAAAACCTTTCCACTTCGAGAGAGGCCGATTACTTACGGCAGTCGATAGCATGAGGAGGATGTTGAATGTTTGTGATACAGTCATCCTGCTCGATAATCAACCTCCTGAACCATCCTCGGCAGTTCTTCCAGTGGGAATCATCCCAGACCGTACTGGCCAATCCTGTTGCGCGGCGATTGATTCGATTGTCCAAGCTCTCCGGAATTCAAGCTTCATTGCGGGAGGGACGCGGGAATTCCGTTCGATGCTGCGCAGGGGAGGGTTGGCAAAGGTCGGCGTCGGCGAATCAT
>Ga0129297_10000945_pt1 | contig 14413 bp, 8 predicted proteins | sample I18A1metaG_FD_94708 | JGI IMG/M metagenome (GOLD analysis project Ga0129297, IMG submission 94708) | Lake sediment bacterial and archeal communities from Gulf of Boni, Indonesia to study Microbial Dark Matter (Phase II) - ​I18A1 metaG | ecosystem: Environmental > Aquatic > Freshwater > Lake >... | reverse complement strand
GAGCTGGAGGCCTACCTGGCCAAGGCCGGGCTGTCATGGCGCGAGGACAGCAGCAACCGGGACACCAGATTCCTCCGCAACCGGGTCCGCCATGAGCTGCTGCCGCTGCTGCGGAGTTACAACCCCCGCATCGCGGAAACTCTCTGCCAGACTGCCGCTGCCCTGGCCCGGGACGAGGAGCTCCTGGCGGCCGTGACGGCAGATGCCTTCGGTCGCTGCGTCGCGGCCCGGGGAGGGACGCACGTTCTGGACCTTGCTGCCCTGGATCGTGAGCACCCCGCCCTTCGTCCCCGCCTGCTGCGCATGGTGATCGCCGCCGCCAAGGGGGATCTGCGCCGCATATCCTCCCGCCATCTTGCCGCCGTGGAGAGGCTGGCCGGGCCAAACGCACCTCCGGGCGGCATCCTCCATCTCCCCGGGGGGGTGCTCGTTAGCCGGGAGTACGGCCGGCTTGCCGTTGCCCCTGCCGAAGGCGTCTCCCCGCCATGCCCGGCCTTTTCGCTGCAGGTCACGGGCCCGGGAAGCTTCCCCCTCCCCGACGGGACGGTCCTGACGGTGGAGGCGTACGGTGCACTCCCCGCCGACTGGCGCGACCAGGGGAGGCACACCCTCTGGGTCAGCGCCGCTGCCGTGCCGTTCCCCTGGGAGGTGCGCCCCTTCCGTCCCGGCGACCGGTTCCGTCCCCTCGGCATGGAGGGGACGAGGAAGCTGAAGGAGCTGTTCATCGACCGGAAGATCCCCCGGAGCGAACGGGGACGGATCCCCCTGTTCCTCTCCGGGGGGGAGATCTTCTGGGTTGGAGGTGTGCAGCCGGCCGCGGTTGCCGGGAGCCCGTCCGACGGTCCGACGCTGATGCGGCTGCAACTTGCCGGAAGCTCAATATGAATACGGCATTAGGTCTTGTCATGACGCTGCCATTATGTTAGTTTTCCATGAATTTTCTCACGAGCGGTCAACCGGATTTTTTCCTTACATTTAGAGTGGTTCAGTAGATAAAGGGGGCAACTTTGAATCAGTTTTACAAGAATCTTTCTCTCTGGCTCGTTATCAGTCTGATGATGATCCTCCTGTTCAACCTCTTCAACAAGCCGAAGCCTGCCCAGGACCGCCTCAACTACAGCGAGTTCGTCACCGCAGTGGATGCGGGTAAGGTCAAGTCGGTGGTGATCCAGGGGAACGACGTCATCGGCAAGTACATGGACGGCAAGGAGTTCCGCACCTACAAGCCGGCGGACGCCATGCTTTCCGAGAGCCTGCTGGAGAAGAAGGTCGAGGTCTCCGCCCGCCCCGAGGAGGAGAAGTTCTCCTGGTTCTCCCTCTTCATCTCCTGGTTCCCCCTGATCCTCCTGGTGGGGGTCTGGATCTTCTTCATGCGGCAGATGCAGTCCGGCGGCGGCAAGGCCATGTCCTTCGGCAAGAGCCGGGCCAAGCTGCTCACCGAGGCCCAGGGGAAGGTGACCTTCGAGGACGTGGCCGGCATCGAGGAGGCCAAGGAGGAACTGGAGGAGATCATCCAGTTCCTCAAGGACCCGAAGAAATTCACCAAGCTCGGCGGCCGCATCCCCAAGGGGGTGCTCCTCATGGGCCCCCCGGGTACGGGTAAGACCCTCCTGGCCCGGGCCATTGCCGGCGAGGCCGGCGTGCCGTTCTTCTCCATCTCCGGCTCCGATTTCGTGGAGATGTTCGTGGGGGTCGGCGCCAGCCGCGTGCGGGACCTGTTCGTCCAGGGGAAGAAGAATGCCCCCTGCATCATCTTCATCGACGAGATCGATGCCGTCGGCCGGCACCGGGGTGCGGGCCTCGGCGGTGGCCACGACGAGCGGGAGCAGACCCTGAACCAGCTCCTGGTGGAGATGGACGGTTTCGAGTCCAACGAGGGGGTCATCCTCATCGCCGCCACCAACCGTCCCGACGTCCTCGACCCGGCCCTGCTCCGTCCGGGGCGTTTCGACCGCCAGGTGGTCGTCCCCCGTCCGGATGTCAAGGGGCGGGAGATGATCCTCAAGGTCCATGCCCGCAAGGTGCCGCTGGCCGCGGACGTGAACCTGGAGACCATGGCCAGGGGGACCCCCGGGTTTTCCGGCGCCGATCTCTCCAACGTGGTGAACGAGGCCGCCCTGCTGGCCGCCCGGAGGAACAAGACCGAGGTCTCCATGATCGATTTCGACGATGCCAAGGACAAGGTCCTGATGGGGGTCGAGCGCCGGAGCATGGTCATCTCCGACGAGGAGAAGAAGAACACCGCCTACCACGAGGCGGGCCACACCCTGGTGGCAAAGCTCCTCCCCGGCACCGACCCGGTTCACAAGGTCTCCATCATCCCACGGGGCCGCGCCCTCGGCGTGACCATGCAGCTCCCCATCGAGGACAAGCACAGCTACACCAAGGAGTCCCTCCTTGACCGGATCGCCGTGCTGATGGGTGGCCGGGCGGCAGAGGAGATCATCTTCAACTCCATGACCACCGGTGCCGGCAACGACATCGAGCGCGCCACCGAGATGGCCCGGAAGATGGTCTGCGAGTGGGGGATGAGCGAGCGCCTCGGGCCGGTCTCCTTCGGCAAGAAGGACGAGCAGATCTTCCTCGGCCGGGAGATGGCGACCCACAAGAACTACAGCGAGGCGACCGCCGTGGAGATCGACACGGAGATACGCCGCATCGTCGACGAGAACTACGCCCGGGTCAGGCAGCTGCTCACCAGCAACATCGATGCCCTGCACCGTATCTCCCATGCCCTGATCGAGAAGGAGAACCTGAGCGGTGCCGAGGTCGACGAGATCATGAAGGGTGATGCCCCGGCGTCGGAACCGGTCGAGAGCATTCCCCAGGCATGACGCCGACCGGCTCTCCACCGGTCTCCGCCAGCATCTGGCGATTCGGCCGCCGGAGTTTCGACCTTTCCCGGCGGCCGTGCATCATGGGGATCCTCAACCTCACCCCCGACTCCTTTTCCGACGGCAACCGCCACTCCTCGGTGGAGCTGGCGGTCGCCGCGGCGCAGCAGATGGTTGCCGACGGTGCCGACATCATCGACATCGGCGGTGAGAGCACCAGGCCCGATGCCCCGCCGGTTTCCGTTGCCGAAGAGCTCCGGCGGGTCGTGCCGGTGATCGAGGCCCTGGCGGGAAGGATCGACGTTCCCCTCTCCATCGATACCTGGAAGGCGGAGGTCGCCCGGGAAGCCCTGGCCGCAGGGGTCGAGGTGGTGAACGACATCAGCGGCATGGAGTTCGACCCGGCCATGGCAGCGACGGTCGCCGCCACCGATGCCGGCCTCGTGCTGATGCATACCCGGGGGAAGCCCGCGGAGATGCAGCGGGATACCTCCTACGGCGACCTGGTGGGGGAGGTCAGCTCCTACCTGCAGGGGTGCATGGCAAAGGCGGCGGCTGCCGGGATCGGGAGCGAGCGGATCGTCCTCGACCCGGGGATCGGCTTTGCCAAGAGCGTTGCCGCTAACCTGGAGATCGTCCGCAGGCTGGGGGAGTTCTCCCTGCTCGGTCGCCCGCTCCTCGTGGGCCCTTCGCGAAAGTCGTTCATCGGCACCACCCTCGGACGCGGCGTCGACGAGCGTCTTTTCGGCACGGCCGCGGCAGTAGCGGTCTCCCTGGTGAACGGCGCCAGGATCTTCAGGGTCCATGATGTCCGGCCGATGCGCGATGTCGTCGACATGGCGGCGGCGCTTGTCGCAACGGGTGCTGGCATCGCCTGACTGATATTCCACGGGTTTCGGCGGGTGCAATGGTGGACGAACTGTTACAATCCGGCTGGCTGTTCCCCCTCATCGACATCCTCCTGGTGGCGGCGATTGTCTACCGTGTGCTCAGCCTCGTCCACGAATCCACGGCTATCCGTATCCTGGTCTATCTCCCCATGCTCCTGGCCGCGTCCCTGCTGGCCCAGCTGTCCGGGCTGATTTCAACCGCCTGGCTTCTCGACAGGTTCCTTGCCATCCTGCTGCTCGTGCTGGTGATACTCTTCCAGTACGATATCAGGAGGGCGCTCCTCTCCCTCAGCCGGAGCCGCGTTGCCGGAAGCGTCGAAACCGACCACGGGGAGAGCGAAACCGGCGCGATCCTGGAACAGCTGGCAGCCGCGGCATTTTCCCTTTCCGACCGGCGGATAGGCGCCCTCATCGTCATCGAGCGGGAGATGTCCCTCGACCAGTTCATGGAGGTCGGCACGGACGTGGACGCCAAGGTGACCAGCGAGATCATCTCCTCGATTTTTCTCCCCTACTCGCCGATCCATGACGGTGCGGTGATCATCCAGAGGGGAAAGCTGACCAAGGCCGGCTGCTTCCTTCCCCTCACCCAGAACCTCGATGTGGCCAAGGAGCTGGGGACCAGGCACCGGGCGGCCATCGGCCTCACCGAGCTTGCCGATGCGCTGGTCGTCGTCGTCTCCGAGGAGACCGGCTCCGTCTCCGTCGTCTCCGGGGGGAAAATCACCAGCAACCTGGACCCGGTCCATCTCAGGAAACTGCTCAGGCGAATGGTCGAGCCGAGGTGGCTGTCATGAACCTGTCCGCTCTCCTGTGCGAAAAATTCAAGCTCAAGGCCCTCTCCCTCCTCTGCGCCGCCTTCCTCTGGCTCTTCGTGACCATGGAGGGGACGGACGAACTGGAGCTGCCGCTGGCGGTCGGATTCGTCAACGCCCCGGAGGGAACGGTGGTGCGGGCCGATTCCCTGCCGAAGCTCTCCGTGACGGTTTCCGGGACGCGGATACTGCTGCTGCGCCAGAAGTTCAGGGGGGCCGTGGCCCGCCTCGACCTGGCAGGCGCACTCCCCGGCACGGTGGAGTTTGTCGCCCTGGAGCGGTATGTCCGGCTCGAAAGCGGTCTCAGGCCGCTGCGGGTGTCTCCCCGCAACGTGTCCATAATCCTGGAAAAGACCAGCCCGGCTGGTACGAGATAAGGAGTCGCTATGAAGAAGCTTTTCGGCACCGACGGTGTCCGCGGTGTTGCCAATGTCTACCCCATGACCACGGAGATGGCGATGCAGATCGGCCGTGCCGCGGCCTACATGTTCAAGAGCGGTAACCGGCGCCACCGCATCGTCATCGGCAAGGATACCCGGCTCTCCGGCTACATGCTGGAAAGCGCCCTGGTCGCCGGCATCTGCTCCATGGGGGTCGACGTCCTCCAGGTGGGGCCGCTCCCCACGCCGGGGATCGCCTACATCACCTCGTCCATGCGGGCCGATGCGGGGGTGGTGATCTCCGCCTCCCACAACCCGTTCCAGGACAACGGCATCAAGTTCTTCTTCAGGGATGGTTTCAAGCTCCCCGACGAGATCGAGCTGAAGATCGAGAAACTGATCTTTTCCGAGAAGATCGATTCCCTCCGTCCCGTGGCCACCGAAGTGGGGAAGGCCTACCGGATCGACGACGCCGCCGGCCGCTACGTGGTCTTCCTCAAGAGCACCTTCCCCAAGGACCTGGACCTGTCGGGGATGAGGATAGTCCTGGACTGCGCCAACGGCGCCGCCTACAAGGTCGCCCCGGCCGTGCTCGAGGAGCTGGGGGCGGAGGTTATCCCCCTGGGGGTCAAGCCCAACGGCACGAACATCAACGCCGGCTGCGGCTCCCTCTACCCGGAGCTCCTGAGCGAGGCGGTCAAGGCCAACCGGGCCGACCTGGGAATCGCCCTGGACGGGGACGCGGACCGGGTCATTTTCGTGGACGAATTCGGCAACGCCGTGGATGGCGACCAGATCATGGCCATCTGCGCCACCGACCTGCTCAGGCAGAAGAAGCTGCGCAAGAACACCCTGGTGGCCACGGTGATGAGCAACATGGGGCTGGACATCGCCATCAGGAAGGCCGGCGGCAAGGTGATCAAGACCGCTGTCGGCGATCGCTACGTGGTGGAGGAGATGGTGAAGGGGGGGTACAACCTGGGGGGTGAGCAGTCGGGGCACATGATCTTCCTCGACCACAACACCACCGGCGACGGCGTCCTCTCCGCGCTCCAGCTGCTGGCCATCATCCGCCGCCGGGGTAAGAGCCTCTCGGAGCTTGCCGAGGTCATGATCCCGCTCCCCCAGGTGCTGGTGAACGTGCGGGTGGCGGAGAAGAAGGATATCATGGAGATCCCGGCCGTTGCCCCCCTCATCAGGGGGGTGGAGGAGAAGCTCGGCCAGGAGGGGCGCATCCTCATCCGCTACTCCGGCACCGAGCCGCTCCTGCGGATCATGCTGGAGGGGCAGGACAAGTACCAGATAACCGCCTGGGCAAAGGATATCGCCGAGGCGGTCGAGAAGTCCATAGGGGGTAAGGAGCATGGCTAAACTGGGTGTCAATGTCGACCACGTGGCGACCATCCGCCAGGCCCGGGGCGGCGCGGAGCCGGATCCGGTAGCCGCCGCGGCGATTGCCGAACTGGCGGGTGCCGACGGCATCACCATCCACCTGCGGGAGGACCGCCGCCACATCCAGGACCGGGACCTCAAGCTTCTCCGCCAGACCGTCAAGACCCGGCTCAACCTGGAGATGGCCGCGACGGACGAGATGGTTGCCATCGCCCTGCAGACCATGCCGGACATGTGCACCCTCGTGCCGGAGAAGCGGCTGGAGTTGACCACGGAGGGGGGACTCGACGTCCGCTGCAACATGGAGCCCCTGAAAAGCGCCGTCGACCGTCTCCGCGGGGGAGGCATCCCGGTCTCCCTCTTCATCGATGCCGACCCGGACCAGATCAAGGCCGCCGACAAGGTGGGTGCCGACTACATCGAGATCCATACCGGTATTTTCGCCGAGGCCACCGACTGGAAGAGCGAGGATCGGGAGCTGATCAGGATCGAGAATGCGGTCAAGCTGGCCCAGAAGCTCGGCATCGGCGTCAATGCGGGGCATGGCCTGAACTACGGTAACATCAAGCGGATGACCACGGTGCGGGGGATCGAGGAGTACAACATCGGTCACTCCATCATCTCCCGGGCGATACTGGTCGGCCTGGAGCGGGCCGTGCGGGACATGGTCGAACTGGTACGTTTTGCCTGACCACCCCCCTGACATGCCGGGGAGGCACTCCCCTTCCCGGAAGGCACCTACTCTATGCGCCGCTATATCACTTCCCTGTTCACCAACATGAAGCTTCGCTGGAAGATGCTGGCGATGGTCCTCCCCATCGTCATCATCCCCATCTTCGTTGTCGGCACGGTCATCGGCTACATCTCCAACCATCATGCCTACCTCGGGATAACCCAGACCAGCAAGGACGACCTGGCCCACATGTCAGGCTTCACCCTTGACCTGCTCCAGTCCCACCACCAGCAGTTCCAGGTCTACAAAGAGGACAAGGAACGGGTCTTCCGCCAGGAACTGGCGGTCCTGGTGAACCTCTCCTACCGGCTGGTGGAGGCCCAGTACCGCCAGGCCCGGGAGGGACGCTCCACCCCCGCCCGTGCCCTGCAGGAGGCCCGGGAGGCCCTCAAGAAGGTCAACGTGGGGGAGAGCGGCTACATCTACGCCATGACCGGCGACGGCCTGCTCAAGGTGCACATCGCCCGGGAAGGGGAGAACGTCTACAACGAGAAGGACGAAAAGGGGCGCTACTTCATCCGGGAGATGTGCCGCAACGCCCGGGCCTCGAAGCCGGGGGAGGTGCTCTACATCATCTACCCCTGGCGCAACGCGATCCTCGGCGACGTGAAGCCCCGGAACAAGATCGTCGCCTACCGCTACTTCAAGGAGTGGGACTGGATCATCGCCGCCGGCGGCTACCTGGACGAGACCTACGACAACGAGGCGTTCGAGCGCAACTCCTTCGCCCTGCTCAAGGAGAAGATCAAGAGCAAGAAGGTCGGCACCACCGGCTACATCTTCTGCATGGACCGCAAGGGGACCTTCACCCTCCACCCCGAGAGCGAGGGGAAGAATTTCTACAACATCGTCGACGCGGACGGCCGGCAGTTCATCAAGGAGATGTGCGAGAAGAAGAGCGGCTGGATCCGCTACTCCTGGCGCAACAAGGGGGAGCCGTCACCGCGGATGAAGATCGTCCGCTACGACTACTTCGAGCCGTGGGACTGGATCATTGCCGTCGGCTCCTACGAGGACGAGTTCTACGGCGAGGCGAACAAGATCAAGGGGCGGATCCTCGCCTGGATGGCACTCCTGACGGTCGTGGTGGGTGCCACGGCGGTCTGCCTCGTGTTCCTGGCCGCCAGGGTCCTCACCGACCCGATCAGCAGGATGCTGGAGACCATCCGCCAGGTCAAGCGGGGGCGGCTCGACGAGCAGATGGCGGTGGAGGCGGATGACGAGCTGGGTGAGCTGGCGACCGCCTTCAACCGGATGACGGCGATCATCCGGCACAACCGGGAGATGGAGGCGACCCTCGCCCAGCAGGGGAAGATGGCCTCCCTGGGGGTCCTCTCCTCCGGGGTCGCCCACGAGATCAACAACCCCCTCGGGGTGATCCTCGGCTACGCCGCCTACCTTGAGGGGAAGATGGGGGAGGACGACCCGGGGTACCGCTACATCCACGAGATCAAACGGGAGAGCAAGCGGTGCAAGAAGATCGTCCAGGACCTGCTCAACTACGCCCGGACCCCCAAGCCGACCCTGGAGAAGACCGACCTGAACGGGCTCCTGGAGCAGATCGTCGATTTCGCCGCCAACCATACGGACATGCATGACGTCAGGGTGGTCAGGGAGTTCGCCCCCGACCTGCCGCCGGTGTCCCTGGACGGCGACCAGATGCGCCAGGTGGCCATCAACCTCATCCTCAACGCGGGGGCGGCCATGGGGCGCGGCGGCGTGCTGACCGTGTCGACCAGCCGGGAGGACGATTTCGCCGTCATCAGGTTCAAGGATAACGGCAGCGGCATCCCGCCGGAAAACCTGGAGAAGATCTTCGAGCCGTTCTTCACCACCAAGGAGAAGGGGACCGGCCTCGGCCTTGCCATCACCCGCCAGATCGTCGAACAGCACCACGGCCGGATCTCCATCGAAAGCACCCCCGACGAGGGGACGACCGTCACCGTCAGGCTCCCCTTCGAGCCGGACGGACTCTACTGACCCCTGCCTGAACTGGGGCGTCCGGCGGGGTGCAGTTTTTTTTACACGGTGCGAAAACCCGTGCTGAGCCGGTTTCCGAGGTATTCATCCCCTCCGTGTAAAGAAAATTTACACTTCCCGTTTTTATAGCACTTTCAGGCAGTTAGTTCGAATTATCACCGTGGGTGTAAAGTTTCTTTACACCCGCTCCCTCCCTGGTGCCTTTTCTCCCCTGCCTGACCTCCACTCTCCTGCCGTCAATGCTCTGTTAGCTCATTGATTTACAGTCAGTTTTTTAGCTTGGCATGTTATCTGCTATTCATTGGTTGACCTGCGGCGACAGTGTCGACGGGAGTTCCCTGTCGCCTGCCCCCTGTCTTGTAGTTATATTTCATTAGTTATTGTTGACTTTGTCGGGCTGATTGGCTAGGTTGTGGGCGTGCCCGGCATGCCAATAGAGTTCCCGTGAAGGGACCGGTCAGCCGCCCGTTGTGCTTGAAAAGAATGATTTGCCGCAACTTTTGAAACTGAATTGAAGTGGAGGGCAGATGATGAAGCGTAAGAGCAGCTTCCCCCTGGCAGCCGTGCTGTTTTTCCTCTGTTCACTGCTGGCGTCGCAGCCGGTGTTCGGCTCGCCAGCCGCCTGGCCGGGTTCCGTTCGCCGCAACCCACTGCCATCGGCAGTCCCCTCCCGCACCTATGCTCCGGATCGGATCATCGTCAAGTTCAGGGAGAGTATCACGGAACCGGCAGATCTCGTCTTTGGCGCCGGTAACCGGTTTGCAGTCGTCGCTCCCCGCCAGGGCGACGAACTGGACAGTCTGAACGAGCGGTTCGGGGTAACGGCAATCACCCCCCTTTTCACGCCACTCCCTTCGCCCGGGAAGGCGGACCGTCGCTGGCAATCGATTGCCGGCCGTCGCGAACTCCTTGCCGAATCGTTCACCCAGGCACGCCAGAAGTATGGCAGGCGTTCTGCCCGGGCTCCCGAGGGGTTGGAGATCCCCGACCTGTCCCGGACCTACATCCTGGCCCTCCCCCCGGGGGCGGACATCGTTTCTGCGTGCCGCGCCTATGCCGCCAATCCCCACGTGGAGTACGCGGTTCCCAGCACCTCCTACGCGCCGCAGGCCACGGTCAACGACCCCTATTTCTGGTCGGCGGGATCGTGGGGGAACAGCTATGACGACCTGTGGGGGGTGAAAAAGATCAAGGCAGACCTGGTGTGGGACACCGCCCGAGGAGCCGGTGTCGTGGTTGCCGTGGTTGACACGGGGCTCGACTACACCCATCCAGACATTACCCCCAACGTCTGGGCAAACCCTGTCGAGACAGGGGGGAGCGCCAGCATTGACGACGACCATAACGGCTACATCGACGACGTCAGGGGGTGGCACTTTGACTACGGCGTCAGCAACAGTGATGTAACGGACACCGACGGCCATGGCACCTTCGTTGCCGGGATCATCGCCGCCGCGGGCGACAACGGCAGCGGTATCGTCGGCGTGGCACCCGAGGCGAAGATCATGCCGGTGAAGATCATGGAGAGCGAAGGATTCAATGCCTCCGAAGTCTATGCCAACGGCATTCTCTACGCGGCCCGTAACGGTGCCGACGTGATCAACCTGAGCTGGGGGTGCTCCGACTGCACCGAGAGTGCGGGTAACCCGGTCGTAGCCGATGCCATTGCCGTTGCCCGCGGTCTGGGGGCCGTGGTTGTCGCCTCTGCGGGAAACTGGAGCAGCAATGCCAAGAATGCCTTTCCCGCCGGGGTTCCCGCAGTACTCACAGTCTCTTCGACTGACCAGGACGACGGTTTCACCGTGGGATCCAACCGTGGTTTTCTCGTGGACGTTGCCGCTCCGGGCGGGTGGGATTCCATCCTTTCCCTCAAGACGAGCCAGACCGGTTACCGTGTCAATCAGGTCGGCTCCGCGTATCTCCGCGGCGGCGGTACGTCCGCATCGGCTGCCTTCGTCTCTGGGGTAGCGGCACTTCTTCTCTCCGCCAACCCGGCCCTCACCATCGACCAGGTGACCGCCATTATCCGTCAGAGCGCCGACGACCTGGTGGGCGGGAGCAAGGACAGCCAGGGGTACGACCCCTTCTTCGGCTGGGGGCGGGTCAACGCGGCCCGGGCCGTGGCCATGGCCCAGTCCCCCCCGACCGACCCGCCGGTGCTCAGAGCCGCGGGGGATGGGTTGAGCTTTAATATCCCACAGTCCCTGTGCGGCCAGGAACGCTCGTTCTCCGTCGACATCTTCAATGTCGGCGGCGGCAACCTGACCTGGAGCCTTGCGCCCCTCTCCTGGCTTACTCCGGTCCCCGCGACCGGCACCGGCAACGCCTCACCGGTGGTAAAGATCGTCGCCGACCAGCCGGTCAGCGGCGAGATTACCGTCACCTCCAACGCCGCTGACGGCGGTACCGCCGCACTCCCCGTGTCGGTTGCCGTTATGCCGGATATGAAGCTGACCAACTGCGCCATGACCCTGTCAGCCGCTCCCGGCAATCACGAATGGGACCAGCCGCGTAACAAGAACCATCCTGCGGTCCCTGACGGTAGCGGAGGAGCCTATTATACCTGGTACGGCCCCGACAGCAGTATGTTCGGCAACTACCACGTCTACCTCCAGCACGTCGACAGCAACGGCACTCCCCTCTGGCAGGCCAACGGTATCCGCGTCAGCAGTACCGACCTGTTCCAGTACAGTCCCACGGTGATCAGCGATGGCAGCGGCGGGGCGATCGTCCTCTGGGTCCAGGGGCTCAACACAGGGGACTACGCCGACAAAAACCTGGCTGCCCAGCGGGTGAGCAGCAGCGGCCAGCTCCTCTGGGGGAGCGGTGGCATAGCAGTTACCACTGGTGGTAACGTGGCCCAGCCAATCATTGTATCTGACAACTCTGGAGGAGCCCTTGTCGGCTGGACCCACCTTGGCTCGGACGACGACCTCTATGTCCAGCGGGTCAGCGCCAGCGGCGCACTCCTCTGGCAGAGCGGCGGCTATCCGCTCTCGACGGCTCCGGACGAGCAGTTTTCCCTTCGCGGGGTTGCGGACGGCGCCGGCGGCGCTTGGTTTGCCTGGATCGACAGGCGCAATCCGTACCACGACGTGTACGGCCAGCACCTGGACCGTAGCGGTACCCCCCTCTGGCCGGTGAACGGCAGGAAACTGAACACCCAGTCCAGCGGTTCGACGTCGCCGAACCTGGTCTCCGACGGGGCGGGGGGGGCTATCATCGCCTGGTATGATCGCCGCAACTACCCGACCTACAACGATATCTATGCCATCCATCTGGACGGTGCCGGCCAGGACCTCTGGGCCCCTGCCGAGCAGTCGATCATAAGCGGTACACAGGTATATGGACTCAGCGGCGTCAATATCCCGATGCTGGAAGACGGACAGGGTGGGGCGATCGTTTTCTGGGAGGATACCCGGAACAGGAACACCCTGCTGCGGGACAAGAAGGAGATTTATGCCCAGCGGATAAGCGGCGCCGGCCAACAGCTCTGGCCCTCCGGCGGGGTACAGATCCTCTCCGCCGAAGGGTACGACACGGCACCCGTCTTCATCCCCGACGGCGACGGCGGACTCCTTGCCGTGTGGCAGGACAAGCGGTTCGGCAGTTTCGATATTTTCCTCCAGCAGTTCTCCTCCGTCGGCACCCCCCGCTGGGGGAGCACAGGTCTTTGGGCCCATAGCGGCACCAAGGACCAGACCGACCCCTTCCTGGTCCCCCTGGGGGGGAACCGGCTCGCCATTACCTGGAACGACTGGAGCAATTTCTTCAACACGGGCATCGACTTCCGCGGGGAGATCGTTCAGCTTTGCACCGATCATGACGGCGACGGCTACTATGCCGAGGGGGGAGTCTGCGGAGCGGTCAAGGCAACCGATCCGGTCCTGGCGGTCGAGGCGACCGGCCCCGGCCGGGGTACGGTGCAGAGCCTGCCGTCGGGCATCGCCTGCGGCGCCGACTGCCGCAGGCCGTTCGCGCCGGGCACGGTCGTTACCCTGAAGGCGGTCGCCGCGCCCCACTCCCATTTTGCCGGCTGGAGCGGCGGCGGTTGCAGTGGCAGCGGCGACTGTACGGTTACCCTCGGTGCCGACACCACCGTTCAGGCACAGTTCAGTGCCACCCGTCCGGTCAAGATAGCCGAAAACAACGCCACCATCTACGCCTCGCCCCAGCAGGCGTACAACAATGCCTTGAGTGGCAACACCATCATCTCCTGGGCCCAGACCTTCGAGGAGACCCTTACCCTGAACCAGCCGGTCGCGGTGGAGCTGAAGGGGGGGTATGACGCCGATTTCGTCAGCAACAACGACGCCACGGTCATCAAGGGGGCTCTGATCATTACCAACGGGACAGCGACCGTTGAGAATATCGCAATCCAGTAAGTGGGTGAGCAGAGCATGGTCCTGTATGAAAAAATCGAGATGGAGCCGGTCGAACCGGAAGGGGAGGGTGACCTGCACCGTTCGTCGCGGGGCTGGAGCGACGAGACCCTGACCGTTGTCTACCCCCTCTGGAAGAGGGGGCTGATCCTCCTCATCACCCTCCTCCTGCTTCCGGTCGTGCAGTCCATTCTGGAAGAGGGTATTTTCGCCTTCGAGGTGCTCACTGTTATCGTTGTCGTGGTGACGGTCTGGTACCTGGGGGCATGCCTGGTGACGAACGACATCACCTTCACCCCCGAGGGGGTCGTGAGGACCGGCCTGCTCGGCCGGACGGTGCTGCCGAACGACTCGCTGGTCATGACCGTCAGCGACCTGGGCATCCGCTTCGTGTACGGGAGCGGGAAGAATATCCGGGAAGCGGTGACGGTCCACCGCTTCGTCATCTCCACCGGCGAGAGCGAGGATGTCCTCGCCTACGTGGAGGACGTGTACAACACCAGGTCGAAGTGGAAACGCCCTGCGCCGCCGAAGAGTCCCCGCACGTCTCCTCTTGCCCTCGGCGAGTACGGCAAATCGGTGGACACCTACCGGACCATGGGGGCGTTTTTCATCGCCTTTGCCCTGATCGGGGTCTTTGCCGTGGGGCTGTCCGACACCTTTTCCGGCTTCGGGCACTCGCTCCCCTCGTTCCCTGTCCGCCTCGGCTGCATCGGCCTGGCACTCGTGGCCTTCCTTGTTCTGCGCCGCCTGGCGCCCACCACCGCCCGGCTGGAGGCGATGAAGCCCGAACCGGTGACGGTGCGGCTGGAGCGGCTCGACTCCGCTGCATTCAAGTCCGCCCTGGTGGCCACCGCCGTGGCGTTCCTCGGCCTGGTGCTCCTCTTTCTCTTCGGCAACATGTTCGACTTCTACCTCTTCCTCCTAGTCGGGTTTCTCTACTACCACGACTGCTACCCCCGCCTTACCACCTGGGACGGGGTGGTCCGCAACGCCCCGGGGGAGGG
>Ga0129297_10000944_pt1 | contig 14424 bp, 10 predicted proteins | sample I18A1metaG_FD_94708 | JGI IMG/M metagenome (GOLD analysis project Ga0129297, IMG submission 94708) | Lake sediment bacterial and archeal communities from Gulf of Boni, Indonesia to study Microbial Dark Matter (Phase II) - ​I18A1 metaG | ecosystem: Environmental > Aquatic > Freshwater > Lake >... | reverse complement strand
TCCTCTGGAAGGCTTGCTCAAGGTTTGCGCCGACCGTGATGGTGCCATGATTCTTCATAAGGAGGGCATCCGTGTTCACCATGGAATCAGCAACCAACCTTGCGTAATCCATAGTAGTAGGCGTTGCGTAATCCATCAAGGGAATCTTTCCAACCTGAATTATAACCTCGGTGAAGGTTGGGATATCTAGAGAGACACCGGCGCAGGCGAACCCGCCACAGATAGGCGGATGAGCATGGACGATAGCCTTAACCTCAGGTCTCCTCTCATAGATCATTAGATGCCAAGGGGTGTCAGTTGAGGGTCTATATTCACCTTCGAGGATCTTCCCGGTCAAGTTAACTTTGATTACATGCTCAGGCAACATATCAGCCAGCGAGAAGCCGCTCGGCTTGATAAGAACCTCTTCCTCTTTTGGCGCTCTAACACTTACGCTTCCTCCAGCACCTGTCGTTAGATGTCTATCGTAAAGTCTTCTTCCTACCTTGCAGAGATCTTCTCTGAGCTTTCTCTCTTCAATCATGATTTTCACCACGTTTAGACTATGTTGTAAATTTCTCTGAAGTTCTCCTCATTCCGCTCGTAAAGCTTCAGGTAAAGATCATAATATTTGTCATAGACCTTAGAGGTCTCCGGGTCGGGCTCCTGAACCTCAGCGGCTTTAACCCAGTCCCTAATCGCCTCGTATCCTTTGATAACGCCGGTTCCCACTCCGCTTAGAAGAGCATCTCCGAGTGGTGTACCAGGGCTTTCAGCCACGTAAACTTGCGGAAACTTGGTGACATCAGCGAAGATCCCCCTCCAAAGACGCGACTTGGCTCCGCCGTCTACAAGCCCCATTCTAGGTTCGAGCGGAATGCCGTTAGCTTTGGCTGTCTCGACATTATGGCGGAGGGCGTAAGCAGCGCTTTCCATTAAAGCCCTGAAAATGTGGGCTCTCGTATGAGACAAAGTCAAGCCGATGACAAGCCCCTTAGCGTATGGATTCCATATCGGGGTTCTCTCACCCATAAAGTATGGAAGAACGATCAATCCGTTAGATCCTGGCGGAATATTTTCTGCTTCAAGATCCAAAATCTTATAGGGGCTGAGCCCCACCTGCTTTCCGAGCGATACCTCGACCTGTCCAAATTGGTCTCTAAACCACCTTAGCATTCCTCCAGAAGTAGCGGAACCCCCGAATGTGTAAAGTTTCTCCTTATCGTAAGCCACATGAGGATAACTGATCAGTTTAGGAGTCAATCTTAATTCGTCTTGAATGACGCTCCAGCAAGTTGAGGTGCCCACCATCGCCGAGTGTTCGCCGTCTTCGAGACATCCGAGGCTTAAAGCTGCAACAGGGGCGTCTACACCTCCTGCACAGACAGGGGTTCCCTTTTTTAAACCACAGAGTTTACTGCCTTCCTCAGTTATTTCGCCGATGACAGTTTTAGATTCGACGATCTCTTCGGGGAAGAAGCTACGAGGTATGCCCATCGACTCCATCATCCCTTCAGACCAGTCTCTTTTGTGAATGTCAAATATTCCACCATAATTCCCAGCCGAGGAGTAATCGACGCATACTTCCCCCGTGAGACGGTAGGTGCAATAGCCGTAGGTGGTTACAAGCTGGCGAGTCTTCTCCCATGTTTTGGGCTCTTTAAATCTCAGCCAAAGCATCTTTGTGAAACCAAAGTATGTATCAATAGTGTTGCCCGTAACTTTGAAGACTTCTCCTTCACCTATGTTCTTCTTGACCCACTCAACCTCTTCTACCGCCCTTCGATCCATCCAGATAAGGCATGGCCTTATCGGCTCTATATCTTTGTCGCAAGGCACCCCTGAACCGCTGTAAAGCCCGCTTATGCTTAATCCGCCTATCTCAGAAGGGTCGACCTTAGACTTGGAGATCACGGAACGAACCGTATTACAGACGGCGTTCAGCCAAATCTGCGGCCACTGCTCAGCCCAGAGTGGCCTTAAGGAGATTATATCTGTTTCCTCAAAGGATTCTGCTAGGATTCTGCCCTCAGCATCCACTAGGACTGATTTTGTGCCAAATGTCCCTATGTCTGTTCCTATCAAGAAATTTCCTTCAGCCAAGAAATCCCACCTCTTACATAATGTTCACGTAATAACTGTTTAAGCAACTAGAAAATAAAACTTTGTACACGCGTGCATTTAAGGTAGGAATGTAGAAAGAGGATTCTCAACTTTCATCTTTGATGTTTTTAAGAATCTTTGCATCGCAGCCATCAATCTTCAAGAACCCTCTCATTTCTCACCGGATATAGAGGTCTTGAAGTCCCATTTCGCTACACGAGAGTCGTATGGCATCATCGTTCTAGTTTAATACAAGCTGATATGCAGAACTTTTTATTGAACAGGTGTGAAAAGTCAGCCTCGGTAAAAGCGAAAAGTTTACATCTTTTTTCACATAGAATATTGACATCTCTCCAATCATTTGCTTAGACATGAGGTAAAAAACCGTTAAAAGAGGAGAAAACATATGAAGCCTAAGCCACTGTGCCTACTCTGCACTTTTCGTACGGCTTATGATATAGCAAAAAAGTCAACGGATGAAGAAAAACTTCAAACAAGGGTTATGCTTGAAACGGCTAAGTGGTTAGCGACAATGTTTGAAACTGAAATCCCTGCAGCTCTTCACACACAAGTCTGTAGGATAGCTAGGAGAATTACTGGTAATCCTGACCCTTTTTCAAAGCTTAAAAAGTTTTCTAATAATCAAGCTTTAAAGATGCTTCCATCACTGGAAAAGAGGATTAAGGAATCCCGTGACGCGAAAGAGGCTTTTCAGCTCGCTGTTAGGATGGCTATCTGTGGAAATGCGATCGATTTTGAGGTGGAAAATTACGATTTCTCTGTGGAAAGATTTGATAGTCAATTTTTAAGTTGTCTTGAAAAGAACCTAGCAGTTGATCATACGGCCCTTTTAATGCAGCAATTAGAACGCGCCAGGAAAGTGCTTTACCTATTAGACAACGCGGGAGAGATCATTTTTGACAAACTCTTTATAAGTTTAATAAAGAGAACCTATGGTTGCGAGGTTTGGGCTGTGGTGAAGGAGAAGCCCGTTGTAAACGACGCGCTCCTAGATGATGCGCAACATGTGGGTTTGACTTCGGTTGTCCAAGTGATAACCACTGGGAACGATCACATCGGCGTTGAACTTAGCAGCTTTTCAGCCTTGTTTCTAAATCATTTGAATGCGTCTGACCTCATCATAGCTAAAGGACAAGGATGCTACGAGACTCTGACAGAACTTGAATCCTCGTTGAATACCCCAATTTGTTATCTTCTAATAGCGAAGTGCCCAGTTGTAGCTGAAGATTTGGAGGTCCCTTTAAATTCAGGCATAGTCAAATTCGTTAATCAGAAATCGAGTTCACGCTGGAAACCGTAAACGGTGTTTAAAGGTTCTATCAGACACCTTCCTTTTTGAGGGGACGGATCCTATTTATGCAGATTTGCAGGTTTCGAATTGCTCATGCGTCCCTTAAACTTGGTCCAACTCGTATACCATGTCAACTATCTGCTAAGAGGGGCTCGAAGAGAGAAGGGTCTGGCATAATGTAACAACATATTTAATTTTTCTACGAGTTATCCTCCATCGAGTTCTTAAAAAATACTTGCTACAGCCAAGGATTGAGTTCTAACATTCAATTCGAATACGGTAATATTTGTTAATTTAAACATCTAGATATAATCTTTGGAGTTGTAACCTTGTTATCTGTTTAAACAGTAACACATTCTATATTACGTGATTCTAAGCAACTTTTATTGTTGAAGGGAATTGGTTATTGGTTGAGAGGTTCGTTATAAACGTCGCCAAGAGGATCCCGTCCTCTAGCCACATCGTCGTCTTTTATAACACTCCCAATGATAAATTGAGCATCCTTTCGTCCTTCATTAAGGGAAATTTAGAAAAGAAGCAATCTATAATTTACTTTTCAAACGGGCCTTGCGACAATATCTCCTCCAGGCTTCATGAAGCTGGTACTAATTTAGCTAAGACATGGGGAACCAATATGTTGAGCATATGCGATTGTGAGAGATTGTATCTTGAAGAGGAAACCCCTGATGAGAGGAGAATCCTAGACACATGGATAAAGGCAATGAATAATGCTCTCTCTATAGGCTTCAAAGGCTTATGTGTTATTTGTGAGCCGTCTAACCTATTCGGACCTGACTTCTCGGGGGTTTTGAGTTATGAAAGATCTCTTCCGAAAAGGTTTTCTTTGCCTCTTTTCGTCATCTGTCAATATAGCGTTGAAGACCTTCTATCTTTTGAGGATGGAACTTTACTTTTGAAGTTAGCTGATGCTCATAGCCACGTTGTTACGCCCAGCTTTGTTGGAGCGATCAGTCTCTCAGATTATTATGATCAGTCTCTGAGACGCTCACTCGAGAGCATATTGGGTAAGACAATAACTTCTGTCTTCTTTAGCTTTGTTAAAGCCAAAAAACGACGATACAGTGGCAACAAGTCTGGACTAGCTGAAGAACTAGATGAATACTTAGAGGAATTCTTTGGGGAAAATGCCTCAAAAATCATCAAAAAACACATCCTAAAAGAAGAATATGAAGGGATCGGGCTAAAGTGCAGATCCTTTATTTAATCAACTCCGATACTGACAAGATAAGGTTTTTGGCTTTGAGGAGGCTCTACTACCCTTAAGGAGGTGATATTTTGGGGGGTTGTAGAGTTTCTCCTCGAAGCCGTGAAGAGAGCTAGGCTGTTCAAGCCTAATAAGGTTTCGCTTCGTCACAAGGTGAAGGCTGGACTGCTGTACATGGCTGGTTTGAGCACTCGGACGATTGCTGAGGTGGTTAGGGCTGTTCCAGCCAGCCGGGAGGCTGTTAGGCAGTGGGTTCACAGACTTGCCACGTTGCCGTCTCAAGCTGAGGCTAGGATTAGACGTTGCCTGGCGATTGACGAGACGAAGCTTAAGGTGAACGGCAACCAAGTCTTCGTCTGGGCCGTTATAGATGTCGATTCAAGGGAGATTCTAGCTTTTGATGCAAGCTGGCAACGTTCCATCATGAACGCAGAACATCTTTTGAAGAAGACTTAAATCGTGTCTTAACAAGCCACACATCCTAGTCGATAGAGGACCTTGGTACGGGGAAGCCTTGAACAGCCTCGGGCTGACCTGGATGCACATCACCCGAGGATTGAGAAACCGCGTCGAAAGATGATTTAGAACCCTAAAAGAAAGAACCAGAGGGTTCTACAACAACATGAACGCTAGGAAACAGGGCATACTGCGTATGAAACTATTCCTAAACCCCTTCACATACTACTACAACAGCCTAAGAACACATCAAACCTTAGGAAGACCACCAAGCAGATAACCTTATCTTGTCAGTATCATCAACTCCAATCGCAACTTTTTTATTAGACCATGTTTTCTAATTGAATTAGAAAAAAATAACGGGCTAAATAGCGGGGTGGGGTAGCCAGGTTAACCCGCTGGGCTCATAAGGGCGCCAGACGCTCTGGGAGACCCAGAGATCGGTAGTTCAAATCTACCCCCCGCTACCAAAATTGACAATCCATAATCGCATCTTGAAAATACGAGGTTGTCACATTCATTTGTGCTTATGCTTCTTTCCCTTTCCGGATAGATTCTAGTAAAAGCGTTCTTCTCTCTTCTCCGGTGAATAGGCTATTCATGTAATATTTGGTGGTGGCTTCCTGCTTGACTGTGCCAGCTTCTGAGGAGAACCAGTAACGCCCCGTCGTTATCATCGTCATGTTTGTTCCGTTAACTACGAGCTGCTCCACCTCCCAGACCATCACTCTAGCGCTGAAGTACCTCTTGTTATCTCCTGCTACTATGTCCTCAAAGCCTTCTACATCCTCTTCTCCGGCGATCTTTCCCTTATACTCCTTACCCTCGAAGGTGAGTGTGTAATTGCTCTCATACTTCCATCTTTCTCCCTTGGTCAAGGGGTAAGGCGGCTCAGGGAGAGGAGAATCATAGATGCACTCCATGCCATTCGACACCCACCTCCATAGTGCGTCATCTTCGGTGTAATAGTGAGTGGTCCGATTTGGGCGCTCAACCCTTACCTCTGTCTCGCTTACCTTAAGCCACCTAACTAAGCTCTCTTTCCCATCAACCCACTCAGTGTAGTTCTTCTCCGTTCCAACTGGTAGATCAGGCCTCGCAACCTCCTCCCTAACACCCTCTTTCACCTCTTCGACCGGAGCCTTCCTGATGGTTATAAGCGACACTATGTTCAGTATCAGCTTATAGTTGTCCTCCACGTTACAGTATGGCTCCCTAAGGAAGGTTAGGTCTCCGAAGGCGGCCACCGTGCCGTTACCTCTCTCCACCCAAACTATAACTGCGTAGTTGTCTACTTTCTCCGCTACAGAGGAGTACGTATTGTTTGATGCCCAAGCCACTCCATTGCCCATCGAATATATGTGAGTGGCTGTGAAAAGGACTATAGACCTTAAGTTTCGAGTTAGAGGGCTGGCCGTAAAGTTTCTCACGTATATGTTCCTATATATCCCGAATTGTTCCACCTCGTTGTAGAGGTATCCCTTCGCGAAGGAGAGGCCGAACAGCGTGGAGATGGAATTTATAGGGGCAATGATCCCCTGCCACAACCCTTGCAATCCGATGTGCTCCCAAGCGGGATCAAAGAACAAAAGGAGTAAACTTCCACCTCTTACAAACTTCTCAATTCTGTCGCGCTCCTCTGCAGAGTAGGTTTCTGTGGGGGAAAACACCATGAGGGCTAAGGCGCTGTCTAGCTTAGAGTTCATGTCCTCCCATCGGGAGACAAAACTCACGGTCACGTCTCTTTTCGCCAACTCTGCAATGAGGATATCTAGCTCCCACCAAGAGATCTGGTTTCCATGGGAGATGTCGATAAGAACCTCGTCCCTACCTGAAGATGTATCAACAGTTCTGGCAAAGTATGCAGGTGAGGATGAGCTGTGTGTTAAAGTCTCAGGTGGAAGGTAAAGGTAATATATAGCTGGCGGAGGATAAAGCCGACTCAGAGCCTCAACGGTTAGGTTCCTCCACTTGACCGAAGTATAATTAGATAAGCCACGCCAAGACTCGCTTATACCCAGCTCTCGAGACCTTAATTCTATAATCTCATATTTCACGAGCCGTGCCTTTTCCGCTACCTTCTTTATCGCTTTCTGAAGGGAACCTATTTCGTCAGCTAACCCGGTCTTCACAGCCTCGCTTCCTAAGTAAATCAGTCCTCTCCTCAGATGGGTTGGAGACAGTTTCAGGCGATCTCCCCTTCCCATCTCCACCGCTGAGACGAAGCTGTCCAAGACATGGCTTAGGTTGTAGGGGAAGAGTAGCGTGGAAAAGCCTGTGACCTTGTATGCGCCTGTCTCCATAACTTCCTCTGAAGGTATGAGTACAGGTGGACCTACCCCTATCACTCCTATGTTTCCTATATAGGATGTGTTGTGGACATAGATGTAGTCCGCCGCCACCGCTATGTAGTATCCACCGGAAAGTGCCATGACAATGGAGGCTACAAGCGGCTTCTTCTCTTTCAGCTGTAGGAGGTCAAGATGTATCTGCTCAATTAGGTCGGCGTATCCTCCCGGGGAGTCGATCAATAAAACTACTGCCTTAACGCTCTCATTTAGCATCGCCTGATTTATTATGTCGGTGTATCGGCTGGCATCTGAAAAAGTCAGGATGGGGCCTTCAATTTTTATGACGCCTACGACATCTCTCTTCGGGGTCAGGATCTTGGTGTAGTATATGTAGCCTAGCCCTGAAACGATTAGAATGCAGATAAGGGCTGTGACAATAACTTCTCTCTTTCCAAACCGTTGACGTGAAACTCTATTATTTGAGGCATCCTCCATTTAGACACTTTCTCCTTAAACTGTAAAACTTTTGCTATTTAAGCAGTTAATCAACCTCCAAGATCACATTGATAGGTGTCTGGCAACGCTATTTAAGATTTTGTGAAAGTAACCCATTCTTTCCAGCTCTGACGGAGTGGCACATTGGAGACTAACTATAAGGTGAAGTTCACCTTTAACAAGATCAGAGAACCTTACTGAAATGCCCTGAAAAAGATTAAATCATATGAGTATTTCTATGCCTACAGTTGAATTGTTGAAGACTAAACCTTAATGGGCTGGAGTTGCGCTTACTGGGATCTTTTTGATGCTAGTTGACCTCCGGTTCCCCAGTTTTCTTTAGGTACCTCTTGGAGTACAACTGAGACTGCCGATTCAGGTATTCCTTCGTCTGAGAAGACCTTAGTGATTCCTTTAATTATCCTTTCTTTTGTTTCTTCGCTCCTCCCTTTCCAGAGGTAAACTACAACAAACGGCAAACTTCTCACCTCCGCCACTTATCTTTCTCATTCTTAAAGTTTTATTATCACTTGATCTTTAACTATTTTATGCTCTACATATTATTCACCACTGGACAGTGCAATCTGAAATGTAAATATTGCGGGGGAAGCTTTCCACAAAGTCTGGTGCCTTGGAAGATAAATTACTCAATTAGCCATCTAAAGAGGTTTATCTCCGACGACCCTGAACCAATAATTGCATTCTATGGAGGCGAGCCCCTCCTAAATGTGAGGTTTATTAAGGATGTTGTGAAGGACTTTCCAAAAGCCAAGTTTGTTATACAATCTAATGGTATCCTAACAAAAATGTTAGAGCCGGATTACTGGCTGAGATTTGACGCCGTACTCCTATCCATTGATGGGAGAAGAATGGTAAATGACCGTTACCGAGGCGCAAAAGTTTATGATGAAGTTGTTGACTCCGCAAGGTGGCTCAGGACTATTGGATTCAAAAATGATTTGATCGCTAGGATGACTATATCGGAACTTAGCGATGTCTTTTTGGACGTTAAGCATCTTCTATCTTTGAATTTGTTCGATCATATCCACTGGCAGTTGGATGTCGTTTGGAGTACGCGTTGGAAGGACTTTTACGGATGGTGCGAATCTTCTTATATTCCAGGCATAAGTAGATTAGTCCATTATTGGATTGAAGAGGCGAAAAAGGGTAGAGTCTCAGGTTTTGTTCCCTTTATAGCCTTACTAAAAACGATGATTAAAAACGTAAGCATTGATCGTCCTCCGTGTGGAGCCGGCATAAATTCACTCTCTATACTAACAAATGGCGATGTAATAGCTTGCCCAATAGCCGTGGACGTTAAATGGGCTAAATTAGGCAACATCTCAAAGGATTCGAAGGCTCAGATGATAAACAAGGTTAAGATCAACGAGCCATGCGTATCCTGCGATTACCTAAAATATTGTGGCGGAAGATGCCTATACGCCCATTATGAGAGACTTTGGGGAGAGGACGGATCTAACAAAATATGTAAAGTAGCAATTCATACAATCAACGAACTGACAAAAATAAAGGATGAAGTTTTAAGCCTTTTAAATAGAAACGTTATATTCATGGATCGATTAGATTATCCTCCTTTTAACAACACAATAGAAGTAATACCCTAATACGAACAAGCCTTAAAAAGATGTTTCAGCTGCGTGTATGCTTTAAACATTCATCCAGAAAGTGAAACTTAAATTCTATAAAAGAGTTAGATATTGATCACGATTTTGTAACTGAATGATTGTGCCTAAAGATGAGAATAGTGCGTTACAAATCTGGTCGAGGCATACGCTTAGAGATTTGGGTTGAAGATGAAGTCATAGACTTAGCCAGCGTGAACGAGACATCTTTCAACTCTTTTATAGATCTAGCTGTTAACGCCTGCAAGAAGAAACTCAGCCTCAAGGATTTCGTCATGGAGGTAACTGAGAGAAACTCAAAAGACTTAGCTCGTCTGAGATATAAAGAACTTAACAAGCCCGACAAAGATGGCGAAAGACTGGTTATTCCGCTTGATCCACCTGAGGTCTGGGGTTGCGAGATAACCTACAAGAAAAGTCGTACAGCGAGAGAATTTGAAACTGGAACGAAGGGAATATACGACCTTGTATATAATGCGGAAAGACCGGAGATATTCTTAAAAGGAACCGCCGACCGCTGTGTCGGTCCTAACGACGAAATATGTGTAAGGGGCGATTCAAACTGGAGCGTCCCAGAGGCTGAACTTGCTTTCATCCTAGGTCCAGACCACAGCATCATCGAGTTCACAGCAGGGAACGATGTTTCAGCAAGGGACATTGAAGGAGAGAATCCCCTTTACCTGCCACAGGCGAGGATCTTCAAGGGTTGCTGCGCTTTAGATCCTTCCATCGTAACCGTTGACGAGGTTGGATCTGAGCCTAAACTCAAGATTGAGTGCGAAATACTTAGATCTGGAGAAAGTATATTCAAAGATTCCACCAACACTTCAGTGATGAAGAGGACCATAGAAGAGTTGAGGTCCTATCTATGCAGATATAACCCTGTACCTGTCGGAACGGTATGCCTCACCGGAACTGGAATAGTTCCACCAGAGGAGTTTTCTCTTCAACAGAGGGACATCGTCGATATCAGAATCGAAAAAATAGGGACACTAAGAAATCGAGTTAAAAGGTTGAAGGCTTATTCCCACCTTCTTAAAGAAGATTGAATAGTCATGGTACAATCATAAAACAATCGGCACCGTTATATCTTTTTCAACTATTTAGACCAATTCAATCTGACTGCTTGTAGCGTATCAGAATCGGCTTAAACCACTTCTTCGTCCTGTTATTTTTAAATTCTTAAACATCGATGTAGTAACTTGATTGTATGAAAAAAATTTCGGTGATAATACCAACAAGGAATGAAGAAAATTATCTATTGGATACTTTTAAAAGTTTGGAAGAGCAGACTTACAAAAATTTTGAACTTATAGTCAAAGACGGTTTGAGCATTGACAATACGCTCGATATAGCTAAAGAATATGCGGATTTAGTAGTATCCAAGAAGGATGAATCAATTGGTGATGCAAGAAATCAAGGTGCGGAATACGCGAACGGCGAAATATTCGTTTTCCTAGATGCAGATACCTACATCGAACAGGATGCACTAGAAAGAATCGCAAACGACTTTGAGAATTATGATATCACACTCGTACTTCCAAGGTTTTTACCCAAAAGAGGAATAATTAGATACAAGGGCAAATACATCTATGCTCCGAGACCGATAGATGAGTTTGTTTCATTTTCAGAGGACTTCATTAGAAAATACATCTATCATTATGTTGGAGGTATGTGTATGCCCTGCGATGCTTCTGCATTTAAAAAGGTTGGAGGTTTTAATAAGAAAATGAGAGTCGGCGAAGATATTGAGCTCTCTCGGAGACTAGTCAAATGTGGACCGGTTTTGTGCGATCATAATATTAAGGTTCATTATTCCATAAGGAGGTATTTAAAGCAGGGATGGCTCAAGACCGTCCTGATATACTGGACTTATATGTTTAGATCTACTCTTTCTCTGGAACAACCAGAGCATATAATTATAAGATAAATAACTTTATAGATGTGCACGCCCTTGAAAAATACTTACGGGCAGAAAGAGTTTTTAAATGGATATTAAGATCAAAGAAGCCTATTTAGATTTTTAGTCTCTCCAACACTGCTCTTAATATCAGGGGAAGGGCGATTGTTGCGTCACAGTAACATGTTACAAATTCTCGATCATCCTTATTTTTCCCCAGCTTACGCCTTTACCAATCCCCATAAGCGAAGTTTATTACCTCAGTTTTGTCACACTGACATGGCAAATACAAATATGTTTTGAACGTAACATGGCCGACTTTATTTGTCAATTCCCGAAAGGTTTCGCCATTTAGAAAAGGGCATTCATCCCAAAAGACCGTCCGTCCGAAGAGCACCTCGCAAAGCCTAAAGCGGATTAACTCATCTAGCTAAAGGAAGTAATGATCATATTTTGTCATCTTTTAACTTACTTTTTCAGCCTTGCTAAGGAAATCGGTTATTGATGAGGCTCTGATAAGGTTCTATTGTCTTGCCCCTGAGCATATCGAATAATCGCTTAACATCCTTCTGCTCTAGTTTTGACAGGTTAATAAAGAAAATTCCTGCGAATTAGGAGGAGGCTCTGCTCAGACACCAGCCTGACGGTCTTTAAATCGTCAACCTTGAGGAACTCTTGAACCAAACGATCACCTCATCTATGATATTTAATAAAGATGAATAGAAATCTTTTAGTAGATATGAGGCTTTATTTTTGGGATGCGGTAAGATTCTCTCGCTTTTATGGAGTTGAATGATTCTGAGTTAACAAGGAGGATAAAGGAAATAAGGGGAATGATGAGATGAACTATAGCAAAGTTAGTAAGGATGTTTTGCTTGGCCTTCGAGGAATTGTCGGAGATGAAAATGTCTTCACAGATGAAGAGGAACTTGAAAAGTATTCTTTTGACGAGACGCCTCTGGGTTTGAAGACGCTGCCGGAGGTTGTTGTCAAACCTGAGAACACGGAACACGTTTCGAAGGTCTTAGGCCTAGCTAACGAAAAGAGGATACCTGTAACCCCTAGAGGTCAAGGGACAGGTTTATGCGATGGGGCAGTTCCAGTCTACGGCGGCATTCTCCTAACCCTTGAGAAGATGAATCGTATTTTGGAGATAGATGAGGAAAACCTTATGGCTGTGGTAGAGGCCGGCGTAATCCTGTCAGACCTTAGATCTGAAGTTGAGAAAAGAGGACTTTTTTATCCAGCAGACCCCGGCGAAAGAACATCAGCCATAGGAGGAAACGTTGGCACAAACGCAGGTGGCATGAACGGGGTAAAATACGGCAAAACTAGAGACTACGTATTAGGGTTAGAAGCCATCCTCCCGAATGGGAAAGTCCTAAGTTTAGGCGGAAAAATTGTTAAGAGATCTATGGGCTACGATCTGATGCAACTGATAATAGGCTCTGAGGGAACATTAGCAGTTGTAACCAAGGCTACAATAAAGCTCATTAAATTGCCAAGGCTTTTTATGACGCTGTACATTCCGTTTAACAATCTCTTCGATGCGGCCAGATCCGTATCAGAGATCCTCAAGGAGAGGATGACCCCGACAGCTATGGAGTTCGTAGAACGAGACGTAATAATCGAAGCTGAGAACCATGCTCGAAAAATGATGCCACATCATGACGCAGAAGCATATCTGATCATCAGGATCGATGGAGACAAAGAAGAAGATCTCTATGAAGATGCGGAAGGAATCTCAGAGATATGCCTCAAAAACAACGCGGTAGATGTTTTGGTTGCAGATACTAAGGAGAGACAGAACAGAATTTGGGATTTGAGAAGCATATTCTACGAGGTCATCGTTAAGAGTAGAGTAGCCGATATAGTGGATGCAGCTATTCCACCTAGCAAGATGCCTGAATACGTCAAGAAGATAAAGGAGATAGCTGAGGAATACAGTATAAAAATTCTAAGCTACGGTCATGCGGGAGACGGAAATATACATGTACACCCCATTAAGGATGGTTTAAGCGATGAAGATTGGGCTGAGAAACTTCCTGAAGTTATGGTGAGGCTCTACAAGGAGGCTGCAGCGCTTGGAGGCATAATCTCAGGCGAGCATGGAATAGGCTGGGCGAAGAAGAAGTATCTGCCCATATGCCTAGAGGAGGAGCAGATTAGGCTCATGAAGGAGATCAAAAGAATCTTCGACCCGAACAATATACTAAATCCAGGAAAGATCTTCGATGTTTAGAAATTGTAGGGTCGCTATTGAGAAATGTGATATTGTGACTATTATCCATGCACTTTGTAAGATTACACTCTATACTCTTAGACTAAAAAAGGAACGTGAAAAATAAGTGATGAGAAAGCATAGAGTACTTTTATGCTCATGCCTTGAGTACCTGGCATTTTACCTGTGTCGATACAACTTACCTCCTGTTCTACCAGTTTTAATCGCACATTTTAATGTAACTCATGGGGAGATAGGCACCTTAGCTTCGATGGGTTTCGTCTCCTACGCAATCATCCTCTTGCCTGCCGGCTTTTTAGGAGATGCGTTTGGTTCTCAAAAGGTCGTAACTCTTGGAGCAATAGTTTCTGTTATTTCGAATATTTTGTTCTCTTACGCATCTAGTTTTCCAACAGCCCTAGCGTTTCAGTTTCTCAATGGATTAGGCCAAGGAATGGCTTGGGGACCTCTAACACGACTCATCTCGGATCGGTATCCTAAGGAGAACATAGAATTGGTTATGAGCATCCTTTTGGTTCCACCGAATATTGGTCCTACTTTGGCCTACACCGTCTCAAGCTATTTGGCAACAAACTATGATTGGAGAGCTGCATTTTTGTACCCTCCTGCTGCCTTACTAGTTTTGACGGGCCTATTTTGGTTGTTGATCAAGAATCAACCTTCTCATCTTTCAGGAAAGGAAGATGAACATATTTCAATTAAGGAAAGATTTTCTTTAGTTCTTTCTAATAGAAACTTGTGGTTCATCGCCCTGGCTTACTCATGCTATATGTATATC
>Ga0129297_10000943_pt1 | contig 14439 bp, 12 predicted proteins | sample I18A1metaG_FD_94708 | JGI IMG/M metagenome (GOLD analysis project Ga0129297, IMG submission 94708) | Lake sediment bacterial and archeal communities from Gulf of Boni, Indonesia to study Microbial Dark Matter (Phase II) - ​I18A1 metaG | ecosystem: Environmental > Aquatic > Freshwater > Lake >... | reverse complement strand
GCATCATGGACGGCGGTCCCCTGATCCCTCGTTCCTCTAGGCGAGGGAAGAGGGCGTCTTCCTCTCTCTTGTGGTGACTCTCGGCGTCTAGGAGACTCTGCGAGATGGTTCTGAGCTCGTCCAGCACAGTCTGGGGTTTGGCGTTGGTCTGCAACCTCTTCGCGACTTCCTCTAGACATCCGAGATTGCTGAGGATGACCTTATGCTCTTCTTCGAGTATCGCTATAGGTTGGGAAGGATTGGCTCCAGCCAAGGTGGATCCCGCGATTAAGTGAACCATCTTTCACGTGAAGCCGGCTGCTAATTAAGACTTTCTTAGACTCTCACGTAGGCGGCAGAGCTCTTATCGGGAACCTCGGAGGAATAAGGTGAATGGTGCTTCACGTGAATCCGCGGACTTGCGGTACATTCTTCGACATGCTTTCAACGAAGAGCAGAGTGGAAATCGTCGAGTCTCTCTATCGGGGAGAGAAGTCAGTGAGCGAAATCTGTGACAGCGTCAACGCGGAGAGAACGAACGTGTCTCATCAGCTGAAGCTGCTTCGTCAGTGTGGCTTCGTGTTTGTTCGGCGCGAAGGGAAGAGGAAGATCTATTCTCTCAACTCAGAGACAGTGAAGCCCATACTCGAACTCGCGGAGAAGCATGTGCGGAAATACTGCAAGTCTAGGCTGGCAAGGCACGCCCGCTGTTCGTAGACGACTGGACGCCAAGCATTGCAGCGTTGTCGGCATGTCAGAGACTGGGAATGCTCGGCGATAACGTGGAGGGCTGTGATATGGTAGCTTCGCTAGCTATGATCTCTGCATCAGACTGTTGATTCAGCTACTTCGTCTTGGCGACACCCGGAATGAAGAGACCGATGAGTGTTCGCAAGCCATACGTCTGGATCAGGTTTGCTAGGAATGCCAAGAAGCCAAGTGCCAGTATCGCTCCGAAGAACGTGGCCCCATTCATGTATGGCAGGTATGTCTCGACGCCAGGGTAGAGCGTCCGCCTCAGCATGCCATCCCTCCATGCGAAGCCCATCGAGAACGCCATCCCGACACCGCCAATCATCCAGAACCAGAAATGCAGATTGCTCAACTTCTCGTTCTTCAGGCCGGTTCCAGTAAGCATGGGAAGTAGCGCGTAGATTGCGGCGAACAGTACATTACTCAATCCAGTGAGGAGCATCTGGTGAACATGAAAGCCCGGTACCCATTGTGTGTTGTGCATGATGACATTGACGGCGAAGTTCGCCTGCAACAGCCCTGAAGCCCCACCCAAGGCGAAGCCGGTCATGCCTCCGAGCATGAACTTCATCGGCATACTGATCTTCAGCGGCCTCGCAAGCCAAAGGGTCATCAGGACAGCAAAGAACGATAGGCCCATCGTGAAGAATTCGCCCCAAGTTATGAACTGCCCGGATAACAGCCTCATCAACTCAGGTTGAGGTCTGTCCGAAAGCAGGTGGTGACTCCAGACGCCCATGGAGACGATGAGGTCCGTGAGGATAACATATCTGACGACTCGTTCTCCGTAGAGCGGCCTGTTCGCTAGGATCGGTGCGAGCAGGTACAGCGTTCCGGCGACCCAGATCAAGACGTCACCGTCGGCGATCATGTCAAGACCCCACCAGAAGATGTTCTTGTAGACCAGAGCGTCAACGGTCAGCGGATCCAGCCTCAACCCTACGAGCAAGGCCGGGAGCGCAAAGACGAGCATCAGAACTCCCGCGCCAGATAGCACGACAGCGTTCAGGACAGCGTCGATGGACCCACGCATCACCGCCACAATGAAGACCGGTAGTGGTTCCAGGTTTGATCCGTGAGTACCACCGTTGAGAGCTGTCTTATGGCCAAGGAGCCCTCGCACCGACCGTGCAATACCCTCCACGCCGAATGAAGCCATGAGTAGACTACGAAGCGCCGCACCTTTCGACATTGCGCCAGGGTTGCTAGACTTCAGTACGGTCGCGAATATGTTGAAGATGAAGCAGAGGACCGATAGTTCCACGAGAGCCAGACCCACCGCGAAGACGACCACGCTGAGAGGCGAGAAGCGCATCACAGGAAGAGGCCAGTAGACTGTGTACAACGATCCAAACTTCAAGAAGAAACCTGCAGACCAAACTGTGAGCAAACCTATGATGTGCATCCACATGTGACCGTTGGCGAGTCGCATGCTGTAGAGTGGCTTCTTGATGAGCGTAGGGACGAGGAAGTAGAAGGCAGCGAAGACAGCTAGGTAGGCCCAACCGTACGCCCCCACCAGCGGGTGAGCCGTAAGCATCGCGTAGTAATGCTCGGGCGTCATTGGGATCGCGATGAGTCCTGGGATGTTGACTGGTATCTCGGACAGTTGAGCTCGCATGAAGAGCCCCTCTATGCCAGCAAGCGCCAGAAAGAGAACCGAAACCACGGCGTACCGGAGGCTGAGCACTTGAAGGGTCATAGCTTGCTTTGCCATGGCTACGGCGCCACCGTGATTGCGTCCTGAAGCACCATGAACGGATGTTGCGGACCAGAGTACTCCGTTGACCTTATCGTGTAGAACCCGGGTTCATCGAAGATCCAGACGATCTCGTTATCATATCCAGGCAGCACTTGCATCTGGAAGAGCATTCTTCCACACTTTTGGAATACGCCGAAACCATAGGTGACATCGCATGATGTTACCACGAACTTGACAGGTTCCCCAACCTTAGCTGAGATGCCGCCCGACGGCAACGTGAACTGGTAATTACATACGTGAATGTGGAATTCGTGGACAGGTGTTGGTTTCGACCAGAAGGTCCAATCCTGCCATGGAATGAGTGGAGATATCGTTATTGCATTGATGACCAGGGCAACAACTATCAGAATGTAGAGGTAGCGCTTCTCTTCCTTGTCAATCTTGACCATACTTCCTCAACTTCCCCTCGGCTTGGTGAGCTTGTAAGCGAAGTAGGCGATGAAAACGAATACTCCGATCGCGTAGATCGTGTACAGCATATCGATCGTGTCCACCACAGACAAAGCCAACAACTCTCACTGGCAAAATTGCTGCGATTGCAAAAGATATGCCTTTGCAGGACTGCTGACCCTTCCTTGGCCGCGAGCTCTATGTTTTCAGGCCGGTGGATCTACGACAGATCGATCAAGAGCGCCGGAATGAATGCTGCTAGAACGGTCAAGGAGAAGGACGAGTAGATTCTTCAGACGTGTACGCCAGTGGCTCTGGATTCTGATCCCCAGAGAGACTTGGAACAAATTGTAGAGGACTTTGAGGCCTGGTCGCGCAAAGCCAAACTGATGCCACGTTCAGCCACCCAATCGGTTGGCCATACTCGCCTGCTATCTCTCAAACGGGTTGGAGTTTCGAGAGTGAATGATCTAGGACCTCCTTCATGTAGAGTACTCCTAACCTCGGGCTCGATAGGACAGGTACATGGATGTCGCCCGTCCTCATGGTCTCAAGTACTCTTGCCATCGAGGCCTGAGCCAACACTATCACGTCGCTGATCGCATCCAGTTCGCGCAAAGACTGACTGACGATGCGATCATGAGTCACCGTGTCCCCGCGAACCACAGCGTCAAAAGCGCCCTCGCAAAGCTTTGAGGTGATGGCATGTTTCTTTCCCCCTTGAGCGGCTTTTCTCTCAATGAGCTCCGTTGTGGGCTTGAGGGTCGTCGTCAACGTGGCAGTGACGCCAATTCTCTCTCCGGTTTGCACAGCCTTCTCTGCCATAGGTTCATCGACCCGAACAACGGGGATTCCAATCAATGGACGAGCCGCTTCGACACAGGGTCCCATCGAGGAGCAGGTGATCAAGACAGCGTCAGCGCCGGCCTCCTCGGCTCCCCGAAGATAGTTCGTGAGCCGTCTGTACGTTGCCGGGTTTGGCGCTCCTTCTCGAATCGTATTCCTCAAGAGGCTCTCGTCAACGATATGGTAGATCTCAACATTCGGCATCAACTCCACGCAGAGTTGTTGGAAGATCCCCGTCAGTCCAACGACCGTATGAAGAAGTGCAAGTTTCTTTCTGCGCGCCGCCATGAACGAACATCTCATCTACTCGCTCTTATCCGTCGCCCAATAACCATTTTCACAAGTCACATACACTCATTTCTTCGTGATTCCTTGTTGAAGCATGCTCAAGAGTCGAGTAAGGGCTGTCACGTACTGCTTCCGGCTAGCATTTAGACTACCGAGCTATGAGCAATCAGCATAGGAAGAAGAAAAACGCTGCCAGTTTGAATACACGCCTTAGGAAATACTCGGAGTGGTGTGGAGTGCACTATTACGTCACGCTGACGAACAGCTGCAACTTGAAGTGCAGATACTGCTATGGCAAAGCCTGCGAAGACTTCTGCAGCGACTTCCACGGTCTCACGGTGGACTATTCTCTGCCCAGCTCAATAGCCTACGACACGGAAACATTGAGCGGCTTCGTGCAGAAAGACAGTGACTCTACCATTATCCTCTACGGTGGCGAACCATTGCTTGAGATCGAGAAGCTTAGGGAGATCATGGACGAGGTCGAGGCAGGGAGACACGTGATGCAGACGAACGGACTTCTTCTCGACCGACTGGAGTCAGAGTACGTGAACCGATTCAACTCGATCCTTGTCTCACTTGACGGCGACAAGGCGCTGACAGACTACTATAGAGGAGAGGGGACATACGACAAGGTCGCTCGCAACATTCGAGCAATCCTCGACGACGGTTTCTCAGGCGAGGTCGTCGCGCGAATGACGGTTGCGGAAGAAACAGAGATCGATCACCAAGTATTGTGGTTGGCTGACAACATAGAATTGCCGGTCTCATCGGTTCATTGGCAACTCGATGCGTTGTTCTGGCAGAACGACTTTCCGAAACGTCGCTTTTCTGAGTGGGTGCAACAGAGCTACAATCCTCGACTGCGTAGACTTGTCCGCGTCTGGATCGAGCATATGAGGACTGAAGGCGTTGTCATGAAGTTGTACCCGTTTGTGGGGGTGATGCAATCTCTTCTGATCGGCGAATCAAGTCGGCTTCGCTGCGGCGCAGGTTGGGTCATGTTCAACATTCAGACGGATGGGAACATAACCCCGTGTCCGGTCATGGCAGGCATGAAGGACTTCTATCTAGGCAACATACACGAGACCTCTCCTGACAGCCTCAGAGATGCGGTCTTCGTGTCCGATCCGTGTCCTCGATGTGATCTCTACCACGTCTGCGGAGGAAGATGTCTCTACGCAAATGCCACGAAGTTGTGGGGTCATGAAGGTTTCGCTCAGGTCTGCGCTACAGTACGGAACATGATAGATGCGCTCCGTGAGGTGCTACCCGATGTCAAACGTCTCATCATCGAAGGACGAATCAGTCTTGAGGACTTCGAGTACACGAGATACAACAGCTGCGAGATCATCCCGTAACCCCAAGGGAACATAGGCGAACATCCTCTCTTCACTCCAAATCGCACGTGAGCAGTCTCCTGCGAAATCGCAACGATCCAAGTTCGGACTTTGTCATAATCAGTGGAATATGGCGTGAAGAATGGCGCAAGGTTTATTCGTTTTTGTCATGGGTTCTCGGGGTAGGATCGAACAATGTCGTATTACTTCGTGCCGAGGCCAACTCTGGCGTACACCTGCTTCTTGCCGATGCAGTATCTTGTGCCTCAGGCGCCGGAGGTCTACTATCAGCCGCCTCCGCAAGGATACCTATACCAGCCTCCGCCGGTAGGGTACATGTATCAGCCGCCCCCTCAGACCTACTGGTATCTGCCTCCTGGACAAGTTTACTATTACCAGCCTCCGATCGTCAGGGTCCAATAGCCGATTCCTAACCATATTTCCGTACGGCATCGACGAAAGCCAAGACGTTTTCCCACCTGACTTGTGGTTCTAGGTCGTAGGCTGGACCCAAAACGAGACCGCCTCCGACGCCGACAGTGTCGATACGGTTCCTCACCTCCGCCTCGATCTTGCTAGGCGGTGCATAGAGCCAGTCCGAGGCGGTTCCAACGGTTCCCCAGAATGCTAGCCTGCTGCCATACTCCTTCTTGAGTTTCGTGGGATCCATCACATCCGGTTGAACGGGATTGATCGCATTCACGCCAATCTCGATGAGATCGGCTATTATCGGTTCGATGAATCCATCACTGTGGAAGAGGATCCGAACCTCAGGATTCAAAGCGCGAGCTGTATTGATCATCCGGGCAAGAGGCTCTTTCAGAAACCGGCGCCAAAGTGTGGGACTGATCATCATCCGGCTTGGTTCACCTACATCATCGTCTAAGCAGACTATGTCGACTCCAGCCTTCACGAGGATTGCTACGCTTTCTGAAGCAATGGAGGTAAGCTCGCCGAACAGATATTGTACAAGTTCCGGGTTGCGGAAGAAGTCTGTCATCAGCCGCTCCAACCCTCTCAACCTCTGTGCTGTCTCGAAGATCTCTCCTCCTAGGTGAGGAGGGCTGCCGGCGACGGCCAGTCCTCTTGACTGGATTGTCCGAACCTTTTCTCCCAAGTGGCGATGACGGCGCTCGTCAATTAGATTCGGGAGGGTGAAGGAGCACAAATCGTTCAGTGTTTTTGCTTCCGATAGTGGTTCTCCACCTATTCTTTCCGGATGATACGCCCACTCGAAGTATGTTCTTAGAGTCCTCAGATTGCCGACGGCGATATGGGTCGGGAGACGCTCCAAGTACTGCAGAAACTTGTCTTGTTCTGGAGGTGGGTCAAACTCGACAAAGCGAACATCCGTTCCGAGCTGCTCCTCGACGTCTCTTCCTCCCGTTTCCGGCAGGACGGTCGGATAGAATGAGAGTGCCATGGGGGCTCTGTCGGGTTCGTGAATGGAGAGCGCAGAGAGAACCCTTTCGCGGGATGTGAGGCGCCATCTTCCCTGAACGGCGCCCATCTTGTGTCACATCTGCCCTACTGATGTTTCCCATCTAGCACGCATTGAGTCACATAGAGATGGTCCGTCGGTCAATTCATGGAATCGTGAAGTACATGCGTCTATTGCTCTTGCCCTTGTTCTCAAACTTGAGCGGCTCTATCTTGACGATCTCGCCTAGGTTCTTGACATGCACGCCACCGTCCGCTTGCAGATCGTATCCCACGATTTCGACTATTCTGAGATCCTTCACTTCAGGAGGCATCACGGTCGCAAGTTTCGTAATTCCCGGGATCCGAAGCGCCTCCTCCCTATTCATGAAGTACGTCTTCACAGGCGGATTCTTGGCAATCGCCTCGTTCGCTTGAGCACAGTAGACAAGCATCTTTTCTCTGTCGAAATCGTCGAGGCTGAAGTCTATCCGTGACTTATCGGGTTCGATCTGGTTTCCCGTGATCAGTGCTCCCGTTTCCTTGTTGAAAATGGCACTCAGAAGGTGAGCCGACGTGTGCATCCTCATTATTCTATGCCGTCTAGCCCAGTCGACGACACCGTGGACCTGACTCCCAACGGCCAATGTGCTCGGAGCTTCAGTCGTATGTACAATAGACTCGGCGTCTCCCTTCAGTGTCTCAACAACCTTCGCTTCGCCGAGTGTTCCAATGTCGCCAACTAAGCCTCCTCCGCGTGGGTGAAACGCGGTCTGATCGAGGACGACTCTGTTGCCATCAACGATGGTGACTGTTCCATCGAATTCTGTGGCGTAGGCGTCTTCCCAATACAGTTTCCTTGTCATAAGACAGACGGAGAGAAGGCTCCTTGGCCGGAAAGAAAAGGTTTGCCACCTGCGCGTGTGTCAAATATGAGTTGGGGGTGGAGTTCTCCTCGTTGGTGTGTCTTGCCAAAGGGTACCGAGGTAATCGACGTTGCGCTTCACAGAGCTCCTGCAGACCTCGTGATCAGAAACTGCACACTCGTCAATGTCTACTCTCGTGAGCTAGTTCCGAACACAACGATCGCGGTCAAGGGTTCGAGAATTGCGTATGTTGGGGATCTTGAGCCGCAGGTTGGGTCCTGCACTGTTGTGGTCGATGCGGACCAGTTCTACGCGCTTCCAGGACTGATTGACGGTCACATACACATCGAGAGCACAACGCTCGATCCGGTGGAATTCGCGAGGGCGGTTCTTCCTAGAGGAACAACCGCCGTCATGATCGACCCACACGAGATCACGAATGTGCTTGGTGTCGAAGGAGTACGACTCATGCTGGCACGAACTGAGAGTCTTCCTCTGAAGGTCTACGTCCAGATCCCCTCATGCGTTCCATCGACCAAGGGCTTGGAAACCGCCGGCGCAAAGATCGGCCCCAAAGAGGTCAAGACGATGCTCAAGTTGCCAAGAATCGTCGGGCTCGCCGAAGTGATGAACTACCCCGGCGTGCTCGCAGGTGATCGTGAGCTTCTTTCAATGATCAAAGAGACCGAGGCGGCGCGAAAGGTTGTGGAAGGACATGCACCGGGACTCGGGGGCAGGCAGCTTAACGGTTACCTCTCTGCAAGAATCAGTGGGGACCATGAGAGCACAACCGAGCAAGAGCTCGTCGAAAAACTTCGCCTCGGCTGCGTTGTAGAGATCAGAGAAGGATCAACCTCACATAACCTCCCCACGCTCGTTCGCGCACTCAGAAGTCACAAGCTGAGTTCCAGACGCACGGTTCTCGTCTCCGATGATAGGCATGCGAATGATCTCATGAAGCTCGGCCACATGGACTACAACGTAAGAAGGACGATCGAAGAAGGAATCGAGCCAATCGATGCCATTACGATGGCGACATTGAACACAGCGGAGCACTTCAGAGTCGACACAGACATCGGAGGGATAGCGCCTGGAAAACGTGCCGACATACTCCTCACTCGCAATCTTGCCAGAATGAAGATTGAAACGGTGGTCGCGGACGGAAAAATCGTCGCAAGAGAAGGCCTTCTGACAACCAAGATTGTCTCGCCGCGGATCCCGCAACGAGCACTCCGCACGGTTCACTTGAAACGACAACTCGAGCCAAGAGACTTCGTTGTCAGATCCGACGTGGAAGGAGGCACAACAAGAGTGGTTGTCATAGACACTACAGGGGAGCTACTGACCAAGAAGTCATGCGAAGAGCTACCCGTTCGAGACTCTCAGATTCAATGTGACTTCAACCGCGATATTCTAAAAGTCGCCGTCGTTGAGAGACACAAGCGCACGGGCAACATCGGTCATGGCTTCGTGAGAGGTTTCGGCCTGAAGAGTGGAGCGATCTCCAGCAGTGTAGCTCATGACAGCCACAACATATCCGTCGTGGGCACAAACGATTCCGATATGGTCGCTGCCGTCAACGAGGTTGCCAGAATTCAAGGCGGATTCGTTGCCATGGAAGATGGAAAAGTAGTCGCAGAACTGGCATTACCATTCGCAGGACTCATGTCAACGTGTCCGATCGGAGAAGTGAACCGAGCGGAGGAGCAGCTCGCCGAGGCGGCGCGAAACCTAGGCTGCGTGTTTCCCTCGCCGTTCATGGTCATGTCATTCCTGTCACTTGCAGTGATTCCTGAGATTCGTCTAACCGACAAGGGCCTAGTTGACGTCAGTGCCGCGAGATTCACATCCATCAGCTGTGAGTGATGCGCATAGCTTAGCGTCTTCTCGTGATCTCTTGCACCTTCATTTCAATTGAGAATCTAGGCAACAATCTGCAAGTCTGCAGTTGCGCAAAGAGTCAGGTTTTAACGGGTCGACGCGCTCCTACCCGTCGAGTTGTCTTGTCACACCTGACTAGGTCGGAGGGTCAAGTACAGAGGCTGGTCTACATGGACAACGCGCAGACTACGAAACTTGACCCAGCGGTCCTCGACGTGATGAAAGAACTGTTCATGGACAAGTATGGTATTCCGGGCGGCGAGTTCGGATATGGGCTGGAAGAAGAAGCCGCCGAGGCGATCGAGCAGGCAAGAGAGACCATCGCGAGGAGAATCAACGCGAGCCCTAGAGATGTGGTATTCACATCTGGGGGAACCGAGAGCAACAACATAGCGATCCTAGGAGCCGCCGGATCAAACTACTACAAGGGGAAGCGACTGGTCACGAGCAAGATCGAGCACACGTCGATTCTCCGTATCATGGACAAGCTCACGAATCAAGGATTTGAGAAGGTCATGCTAGAGGTCGATCATGATGGATTAGTTAATGTGGCGCCATTGGAGGCGCATCTCGAAGACGCGCGACTCGTATCAATCCAACACGCGAACCAAGAGATCGGCACGCTCCAGGATGTAGCATCCATAGGAGAATTGGCTAGAAGCCGAGGTGTCCTCTTCCATTGCGACGCGGTCCAATCGTTCGCGAAGGAATCGATTGATGTTCAAGCGATGAAGATCGATCTGCTTTCGATGTCATCGCATCTGATCCATGGGCCGAAAGGCGTTGGCGCACTTTACGTCCGCGATGGAATCAAGCTTGAGCCTCTAATGCAAGGTGATGATAGAGAGAAAGGGTTGAGACCCGGAACTCCCAACGTCGCAGGAATCGTCGGCTTCGCGAAGGCAGTCGAGCTGATGACTCATGAGGATGCCTCCAGAATGCGCCTGCTTCGAGACGAGTTGATTGAACTGTTGCTCACGATTCCGGATTCACGACTGAACGGCCCGCGTGGGGAACGTAGACTCTGCAACAATGCGAATGTGTCGTTCAGGTATGTGGAAGGCGAGGCGATCCTCATGCACCTCGACCTGAAAGGGCTGATTGTGAATACGGGCTCAGCTTGCTACAGCCAGAAGCTTGAGGCGAGCCACGTAATTCGCGCAATCGGAGGAACCCTTGAAGAATCCCACGGCTCTACGAGATTCAGCCTCTCAAAGTGGACCACGCGGGACGAGCTGGCCTACGCAGCCGAAACGGTCAAAGAAGTCGTCGGAACCCTTAGAGCGCACAGCCCGCTTGGAAAGAGAGTGTCGGAGCGGAGGTGACACGCATGTCAGGAAGTCTGGCCAAGAAGTTCGGTTACTCGGCGACAGTGATGGACCACTTCAAGAACCCCAGAAACGTCGGTGTCATGGAGGAGCCAGATGTCACATCCAAAGTCGGTAGCGTCGCCTGCGGTGACCTCATCAAACTGTACTTGAAGTTTGATCCCGAGAACGATCAGATCAAGGACATCAAGTTCGAGTCGTACGGATGCGCTGCAAATATTGCGACGAGCTCGATGATGACTGAAATGGTCAAGGGTAAGACGATCGCCGAAGCTCGGAAGGTCACGTTCAAGGACATATCAGAGACGCTTGGGGGACTACCGCGAATCAAACTTCATTGCGCCGTACTCTCAAGACAAGGTCTCGAAACCGCGTTCCTCAAGTATGAGGCGAAGAGGGGACGCGTGAAGATAGACGAGAACTTCGTCAACAAGATACTCCGCGGCGTACTCGACCCTGTACAAGGTGTGGACATAATCTCTGCGAAGATACTGGAACGCGCATCGGTCGAGCAAGGCAAGAAGATCACTCTGAGCTTGACCGCGAAAGCCGATAGTGAACTCGCGAAGAGCCTTGCAGAAGACATCAATGACGCCTTCGAGGGACTAGATGTCCAGCTCGAACTGAAATTCAAAGACTGACGCAACTGTACCCAGTGCCGAGCACGTGCTCTTCTCATCACAGATCTAGATGCCTTCCGTTCAGTGTCAGGTTTGTCTGTATTCGAACTACCTTCTTCAGCGTATTGTGTGCGTAGCACATCAACTCTGCCTCCCGAGCGATAGCTCGTATCGCATCTTCCTGGGCGCGGCTTTCGAGTGTGATATCGTAGATCATGTCCAAGAAAGCGCCGCCTACCCGCCTATCGAAATGCGCTCGGGCTGTCGCCTTCATCGACCTGAGGAGGACATCCTTCGCCATTGCGAGTTTCGCGTACTGGGTCATCAGACATGACGCGGCTCCTACCACAAAGAAAGCGAGGGGCGGTAACCCCTGGCCGGTGCCGCCTCTCTCTGGCGGTTCATCGATCGTGAAACTGAATCGCCCAGAGGAGGCTTGAAAGCGCAGCTGTTCAACCAGCTCAATGTCAATCCTCTGTGTTCCAATCATTGCCTCCTTGAGGTTTCGACGCTCGTTATCCTCTCTCTTCACTGCAGCAGCAAGGTCGGGATAGGTCTTCAATGGGATCTCACATGTGGAGACTCCACATTCCCATAATCTTCAATATCTCTTATGGCCAGATCCATGCTTGCCATTTTCATGAGGAAAGAGGGCATTTCGTCCCAGAATTAGGAAAACATGAAATAGATTCTCGTCACACTACATAGTGCATGTGCTTATCGTGGATCTCAGTTGAATTGCCAGTGGGTATGGTGATGTTGTAGTGAGTCACTTCGTTTCTAGAAGGTTGATGGCCGTATTCGTGTTTTCGCTCATGTTTGGCTACGTGCTGGTTGTTGCCACGCCTCTCACCGGTCGAGTTTACGCATTTTCCGCGGCCGATAGGCTGACCGAATGGACTGTACCGACTGCAAATAGCGTCCCGACTTCGTTGACTCTGGATCCGGCCGGCAACTGTTGCTGGTTCCTTGAATACACAGGAAACAAGGTAGCCCACCTGGATCCGTCGACGAATCTCTTCCGGGAATGGACCATCCCTACAGCCAGCTCTAGCCCGACGGGGATGGCAATTACGAGTGTCTCTGGATCTTTGGTGATTTTCGGGACTGAGTTTACGGCGAACAAAGTATTCCTCTTCTGGCCCGGCAACAACACCTTCAAAGAGTACACGCTTCCGACAGCAGATTCAGGCCCGGAATATGTCGGGATTGAGCCGATGGCAGAACGCATCAGGGTCTGGTTCACTGAGCTGGGAGGACCCTCCAACAGTTACACAAGGAATTCGATTGGCGAAATCGTCTACAACTATGAAACGCACGGCAGCTCGTTCTATGAGTGGACGATTCCCGCTGCTGCTGGAGGAGGAGCAAACGGCGTCTTTGCAGGGTCAGGGGTCATCTGGTTTGCAGGGTTCACCGCGATCGTCAAGTGGGATAGAGCTGCGAGCCAATTCACAACTTGGTCCATCCCGTCCCATCCCTCAGCCACAGGAGGATTCGTGAAAGTCGACTCGCTCGGCCAAGTATGGTACACTTCGCGAAGTGCTGGGGCCTCTAGCACGGAGAACTATGTCGGTGTACTACGGGGAGACAACACCTTCAAGGAATGGCAGGTTCCAACCGCGGGAGCCGACCTCAGGATCTTGAGTCTCAGTCCGACGACTCAGAACCCTTGGGTTGCCGAACAAGGCGCAAACAAGATCGCTGAACTCGATCCCTCTGCCGGGGGAGTCGTTACAGGTCCGGTTGCGCCCGCAACCACTCCATTCACTCCTGTACCGGGTGCTCCTGCGGTCTCAGTCACTGGTCCTGTGCTACCGTCAACCGCCACTGTCGCCCCAACAACCGGCACGAATGCTGGGTCTGTAACAGGACAGTTCAAAGAATGGACACTAGCGGCGGGAAGCCACCCACATGATGTCGTGGTGGATGCTTCCGGCAATGTGTGGACACTTGAATCCTCAATCAACAAGGTCGCCAAGCTCACAACGGCGACACCTGACTTCGGCATTACCTGCAATCCGTTGACGGTGAGCATGGCACAGGGCGCTAGCGGCACGAGCACATGCACAGTGACTTCCCTCAACGCGTTCAATTCGGCTGTGGATCTCACAGGCTCGTGGGTCGGATCAGCGCCCTCCGGAGTCTCTCATACGCTTCCGACCCCGATCACACCGCCGTCTGGAGGGAATGCAACATCGAACCTCTCAATTGGAGCAGATGCCACGGCTTCAACTGGACCATTCACATTTCGTGTGACGGGAGTAAGTGGTTCACTAGCGCATGCCGTGGACTTGACGGTGCAGATCACAGCAGGCGTGGCTGACTTCACCGTTACCGTGGACCCGGCTTCCTTGTCGCTTGGTCCGGGAGGGTCTGGAACCTCGACCGTGACTGTGCACTCTGCGGGAACGTTCTCTGCACCTGTTACTCTTACAACCTCGGGAGCACCAGGAGGGCTGAACCTCGTGTTCGGTACAAACCCCGTAACCCCGCCGGCAGGTGGAACGGCTGCCTCGGTTCTATCCGTGATAGTGTCAGGAGCCCCGACAGGAGCGCATACGGTTACCATAACTGGTACGAGCGGCACGGTGACTCGTAATACCACGCTTACCGTGACAGTCGTGGGCGGCGGGGGAGGCTGCCTGATCGCCACCGCCACGTATGGATCAGAGCTCTCCGATGAAGTTCTGTTCCTCCGAAGCTTTCGTGACGGATCGATCCTGAAGACGAACGCAGGCTCTAGTTTCATGACCGCTTTCAACGCATGGTACTACTCCTTCAGCCCAGCCTTGGCGCAACTGATACGCGAACATTCACTCTTGAGAACCGCCGTGAAGTTCGCACTTTACCCGCTGATGGGAATATTGCGAGCTGGCGCTGCTATATTCGATCTCTTGCCGGGTAACGTGGAGGCAGCTGCCGTTGCGTCTGGGCTCGTTGTAAGCGCCCTCATAGGAGTCATCT
>Ga0129297_10000942_pt1 | contig 14447 bp, 12 predicted proteins | sample I18A1metaG_FD_94708 | JGI IMG/M metagenome (GOLD analysis project Ga0129297, IMG submission 94708) | Lake sediment bacterial and archeal communities from Gulf of Boni, Indonesia to study Microbial Dark Matter (Phase II) - ​I18A1 metaG | ecosystem: Environmental > Aquatic > Freshwater > Lake >... | reverse complement strand
GTTTTTCTTCTTGACAATTTGGGCTTGAATCAGATATCTATTAATAACTTTCTATGAAAGGAATAAGGGACTCGGGCGCGGAACCGAGGTCAGTCTCCTAGACGGCCCATGAAAAATATCGGCAAGTACAAAATTCAGTGCATCCAGAGGAAGGGCGGCAGGGGAGGCGTTTTTGTCATCGAGAGGGTCACCCACGCCTTCGGGAATTTAAAGTGGCCTCTCCATAGATAAAAATAAACCTATTCCGGCGTCATGATCTTCAAGGTCAAGAATCTGTCGGCTGTTCATCTTCTGCTGCTCTTGACCATTGTCCTGAGTACCTTGGGAATCTGGTGGGGACTCCCCAGCTATATCGGCCGGGAAATTTTTGACCGCAGAGCCTCGCTCTTCGCCGGCCTGATCACCTCCCTGACGGCGACTCTGGCAGTCTGCACGAAAGACCAGGCCTTCGCTTTCTATGTCGCAGCCCTATTTCTTTTGGTTTGGGCCGATTGGCGTGACCGTCGGATAAATCCAGGAATGCTTTGGCTGGCCGCTTTTCCTGGTCTGTGCGGGAGGCCTGCCCTGGTTGCTTCTCGACAATCATTTCATCATGACGCAGATCAACGCGATCAACCCGGAGATCCGTATCTATAAAAGGGTCGAAGACAACGAATCTAATAATCAGATGTCCGGGGACAAGTAAAACACAGGAGGCCGGGATGAAAAAAGGCTTAAGAAGGAGAGAGTTCATCCATCTGGCGGCGGCTTCGGGCGCTCTATGGTTGTGCAGTCCGGGTCTTTGGCCGTTGGGCGCAAGGGCCCAGGGCTCAAGCGGCACTTGCCCAGGGCCGAGGCGAACGGCCGCTAAGGTTGCCCGGATTTACATGGGAGCGGCGGACGGCCTCTGGCCCAAGCCGGACCTGGATTTTAAAAGCGAAATCGCCTTTTACGAGGCGGAGTTTGCCAAATTAAAGGACCAGCTCGGGGATATCGAGTTTCCTGTTGATGCCCTGGTGACTTCGGCCGATCAGGTGAAGAGTCTTGAGGAACAACTGACTCAAGTGGACGGCATACTGGCCATTCATTTCAACATGGGTATTCTCCCGATTCTCCAGGAACTTCTCAAAACCGGCCAGCCCACGGTCGTGTTTGCCCGCCCCTACTCCGGACATGAGTGGACCCATTTCGGAGAACTGCAGAGGCAGCCTCTGGGCGCGAGATTGGAATGCATCCTCAGCAGCGATACAGGGCAATTGGCCGTTGCCCTTAGGCCTATCCGCGCTATCCACTATTTTCGAGAAGCCAAGATCCTGGATTTGACCACGTCGGATATTTCCGAGTTCGCCGCCGCGGCCAAAGACAAATTTGGCACCGAGGTCAGGCCGGTCAGCCTTGAGCGTATGGCCTCTGTTTACGAAAGCATCAACGACAGTGCCGCGGCAGCCGAAGCCGAGCGCTGGATGAAAGAGGCCGTTCAAGTGGTCGAGCCATCAAGGAAGGATATTTTTAACTCCGCCAAGCTGGCCCTGGCGTTTGAGAAGCTTCTCGTTCAAGAAAACGCTACGGTGATGACCGTGGATTGCTATGGCACAATGTGGGACAAAACCATTAAACTTCCTGCCTATCCATGTCTCGGTTTTGCCCGGCTCAACAACCTGGGATTCGGCGGCATCTGTGAATCAGACCTCCGCTGCGCCATGATCCACATCCTCTTCCAGGGTTTAGCGGGACGGCCAGGGTTTATCAGCGACCCAACAGTCGACGAGTCCAAAGGCAGTATCATTCTGGCCCACTGCATGGGAACGCCCAAAATGGACGGGCCCGGAAAGCCGGTCGCTCCCTACAAGCTCAGGACAGTCATGGAGCGGAAGGAAGGCGTGGTTCCTCAGGTCGAGATGCGCATCGGCGAGCGGGTCACCCAGGCGATTCTGGCCGACATGAACAGCATCCGCTATTTCACTGGGGAGATCATCGAGGCTCCGGTCGGGCTTAAGGCGGACAGGGGCTGCCGGACCAAAATCGACATCAGGGTTGACGGGGACATCACCGTTCTCTGGAAAAACTGGACAGCGGGCTTGCACCGGCAGACATGCTATGGCGACATCTCCAAAGAGCTGGCCTCCTTTTGCCGCTTCAAAGGACTCAAGCTGGTGAATGAGGCTGCCGACTAATCGCTGGTCATGATGAACAGCGGCTTCTGGTGAAAGCTCGTGTAGAGCGGCCGGAGCCGTTCGCGGTCATAATATTTGTCGACGTCGACGACTTTCTTTTTGCTGGTCACGATCTCAATCGGGACATCGTCATACTCACCATGTCTCAAGCAGATCATGCGCCCAGATTTCTTGTCCAGAACAAGATCCAGGGCCAGGTTGCCAAAGGCCATGGGGACGATGGAGTCGACTGCATCCGGGTCGCCGCAGCGCACAAGATAGCTCAACTTTTGATCGATGACGTTGATGCGTCGGCCTTTGTTGTATTTCGGCGACAGCTCTTTTAACTGCTGGGAAACATAATCGCCGATCCCGCCCAGCTTTTTATGGCCGTACATGTCCCTCTCATCGCTCTGGAAAAACATCTCCTTGCCCTCGATCATCGCCCCCTCTGAAACTAAGACCACTGAATAAAGACTCGGGTTTTCGGCCCGGTCCTCGGTCAGCAGCTCGCACAGCCGCTCTATGCTGAAGGGATACTCAGGGATTACACACCGATTGGCGGCCCCGGCCATCGTCGGCAGGAGAGCTGTGAACCCGGCGTACCGGCCAAAGACTTCGATGACAAGGAACCGCTCGTGGGATCCGGCGGTCGTCCTCAAAGCGTGGGTCATGCTGATCGTGCGCGTAACGCAGGTGCTGAACCCGAGGCAATAATCAGTCCCGGGGACATCGTTGTCCATTGTTTTGGGAATGGCAATGATCTTGACTCCTTTATTGTGGAGCTCAGCTGCGTAGCTCAGTGTGTCGTCCCCGCCGATTGGAATCAGATAATCGATTCCGAGAAAATCCAGGTTTTTGAGCGCTTCTTCGGTGAGGTCGTTGATTTTCTGATTATATTTTTGCCTGAGATGTTGCGGCACGTTGACGTCGGGCACATGGCTGGGCCGCGTCCGGGACGTGTGCAGGAACGTTCCGCCTGTCCGTCCGGCTTTATTGACTACCTCTTCGGTCAGAATCTGGCAACACTCGGCGTTATCAGCGTCCTCCTCTCTGATTATTTCAATCAGGCCGGCCCATCCCCTGCGGATCCCGATGACATCATAGCCTTCGTGGATCGCGCGGATGGTGACGGCACGGATGGCCGGGTTGAGGCCCGGGACATCGCCACCGCCGGTGAGGATCCCAATGATCCCTTTCTTTTTCTTGATTTGGGCCATGATCGTTCTCCTTCAGATAAAAAAATAGACCTTTTCCCAATTATTCTAGCAATATCCCAGCCATCCGCTCAAGCGCCCTTCTATTCCAGGAAGCATTTCCATGGTCATTTTATTCTGGAATAGCGTCCTGCCTCGGCTTCCCCCAACAAGGCTCGGGGTGCGGGCTCGAAGGCACGCGAATTTGTTCCCAGCGAGGCAAATTCGCTCGGGTCCTCAGCTTCGCTCTTCTCTCCCTTCGGTCGAGAAACCATGCCCGCTCCGCTTCCGGACGGCTTTCTACGCCCACACCCCTCGCCTCATCCCCCAAACTGGGAGTTGCGCCGTGTCACCCTCTCTAGGCCCCCTCAGTATTGCGAAAACGGAAATGCTTTCCCGTAAACCTTGTCTATGTTTTATTCGTAGAATAGAATAGATAGTAGAGTTTAAAAAGGAGGTGCTTTATTGAAAAGAAGATCTTTATTTTTTGCGCTTCTCTGTCTGTTTATCTTTTCTCTGGCTTACGCCAGCCCGCAGGCTGAAAAGAAACCTCAACCCCAAGCCAAGGCCCCGCTGCCCATGTATCAGCTGGCCGACGCGATGGGCCAGCGGCTCGCTAGCAACCTCCAGGTGAAAACGATCGTCGGCAACCCGATAAAAGTTGGCAAGATCACTCTTATTCCCATCATGATGATCGACATCGGGTTTGGGGGCGGAGGGGGTGGAGTTCCTCAAAACCTGGACCTCGGGGGCAAAGGCTTCTTCATGAGCGGGGAAGCCAGGCCGATCGGGTTCGTGGTCATCACCAAAGAAGGGACGAAATTCATCAGCGTGGGGAAGATCCCCGCCAAGTGAGGAGGCAGACATGAACACCAAACGTTATCTGATTATCTTTTTGGCAGCCATAATTGTCAGCCCCACGATAGCCGCGGCCCAATCGCAAGCTCCGCTCGAGCAACCCCTGGCGGATTTTGACAAGCTCATCTCAAACCTGAAACTTAGCGCCCTTGTCGGCGACCCTGTCCAGGTCGGAGACACAACCATCATCCCGTTCGCTAAGGTCAGTTTCGGCCTGGGCGGAGGCGGAGCCATGATGGCGTTCGGCGGAGGAATGGGCGGGAAGACAATTCCGTTGGGAGTCCTTATCATTGAGGGAGAAAACGTCCGCGTCGAGCTCATCCCTCAGGAAGAAAAAAAGCCGTCCTTTCTCGTGGAAATGCTCCCTGTCATCTTGAAGATGCTGCCGCAAATCATGGGCGAGAAAATGTCCTCAGCGCCCAAGCCGAAGCCTGGAGAGAGCAAAACGGAGGGCAAAGCGGCCACCCCACCGGCGAATGCCTCACTGGACCAGGTCAAGAAGCTCTTTGAGCAGCAAGAATACGCTGAAGCCCTAGAAATGGTCGATTCTCTCGTTGTTCAAAACCCCAATAATGCCGAGCTTCACGCCTGGAAGGGCCACATCATGGGACGCCTGACTCAGGGAGGAAATCCCATGGACATGATGAAATACGGGATGGGGGCAATGCAGGAATACGAGGCCGCCCTGGCGATTGACCCGAATAACGCCAGCGCTCACTTTGGCCGGGGAGTCGCGCGCCTGATGGCGCCTCCCGGATTTGGGGGAGACCTTGACGGCGCCATCGGGGACCTCGAATTTGCTTGCGCCAAGAACCCCTTCCCCGAGGCCTGGTATCAACTTGGCGAAGCCTACAAAAGAAAAGGCTTGACCGACAAAGCCAAAGGAGCCTACAAGAAAGCCCTTGAACTCGACCCCAAGAACCAGGAGGCAGCCAAGGCTCTGGCCGAACTGAAGTAACATCCGGCTCCGTTGCCGTGATATTGAGGCGGGTGGCGTGGTCCGGGGGGTGAACCGCGACAGGACCCGCCCCGATCACGGAAACGAAGCTGCTGACATTGAAGTCCGTCACCGCTAAAGCCGCCCGTTTGTTTCTTTGTTCAGCCGGTCGAAGAACTCCACCATAAACTTATGCCTTTCTGCGGCGATCTTCCTCCCCTCCCTTGTGAACATCCGGTCCTTGACCCGGCTCAATTTGACTAAAAACTCCCGGTAAGCTGTATCTTCGTTCGTATAGGGCTGCGTTTTTTTGACGTCGATTCCGGGGTCGTGAAGGTTCGCCCCGATCTCGCCGGCAAACAAAAATGCTCGGCCAATCCCCACGGCGCCGATGGAATCCAGCTTATCGGCATCAAACAAGACCTTGGCTTCGAGCGACTTGGGGATGCTTTTCCCGCGGAACCGATGCGTCCTGATGCAGTGGCAAACCGCGGCGATTTGCCCTTTATTAAAAAAATATTTCTCCAGTATCCTTCTGGCCAAGCCAGCTCCTCTCCGGGAATGGCAAACCTTTCCGTTCGACTGATCCTCCTCGTCTCTTCCGATATCGTGGAGGACAGCGGCAAGCCGCAATATATCGAGGTCCGCCTTCTCCTTGCGGCCGATGCGCAAGCAGAGTCCATAGACCCGTTCTGTATGGTCCCATCCGTGGCTTCCGCGAGCGCCAACGAAGCAGCCTTTGGCGTCCGCTTTGACTTTCTCGAAAAGGCCTTCGCTGAGCCGGGCTATTTTGGAAACTTTTCTGTGGCGGGCCATCTCTTATCCGGCTTTATTATATAATTGCCAAGCGCTCTTTCCTATGATAAAAAGAAAAGGAAAATTCAAAGTCATGGAGGCGAACATGGACTGGGGGCTTGCGAACCGACTTTCTCGAATCATCAAACCGGCCACCGGAAAAACGGTCATGCTGGCCGTCGACCACGGTTATTTTCTCGGGCCGACGTCCGGCCTCGAAGCTCCGCGCCAAATAATCGAGCCGCTCCTCCCCTACGCGGATTCGCTCATGCTGACACGGGGCGTGCTCCGGACCTCTGTCCCTCCCGGCGCCGATATTCCGATCGTCCTCAGGGTTTCGGGCGGCACAAGCATCCTGAGTGAGCTTTCCAACGAGGGGATCACAACTTCGATGGAGGAAGCGATCCGGCTGAACGTCGCGGCCGTCGCCCTGTCCATATTTGTCGGCTCCCCCCATGAAAAGGAAACTCTGCTCGCCCTCTCCCAGCTCGTCAACGAAGCCGAACGGTATGGAATCGCCGTGCTCGCCGTCACCGCCGTCGGCAAGGACATGGCCCGGGACGCGCGCTATCTCAGCCTGGCCTGCCGGATTGCCGCCGAACTCGGCGCCCACTTTGTCAAAACCTATTACTGCGATGGATTCGACGAAGTCGTCGGAACCTGCCCCGTACCGGTGGTAATCGCAGGCGGGAAGAAAACGCCCGAGAAGGAGGCTCTGGAGCTTGCCTGGAACGCGGTCCGGCATGGCGCCCGCGGGGTGGACATGGGCCGGAATATCTTCCAGTCCGAGGCCCCCGTCGCCATGATAAAGGCTGTCCGGGCCGTCGTCCACGAAAAGAAATCGGCGGCCGAGGCGTATGGTCTTTTCCTCGCCGAAAAAAAGAAATCGCGGAAATAGGGACAGAGCGGACGGCGGCAAAACGAGGTGCTCATGCGCGTAGCCGTGTATTACAGCAATAAGGATATCCGCATCAAGCAGAGGCCATGCCCGCAGATCGGACCCGATGAGCTTCTGGTCAAAGTCATGGCCTCGAGCATCTGCGGAAGCGACGTCCTCGAATGGTACAGGATCAAAAAAGCGCCGCTGGTCCTCGGTCACGAGATCGCCGGAGAAGTCGTCGAGGCGGGCGAACAGGTCAGAAAGTTCAAGGCTGGCGACCGGGTCACGGTCACTCATCATGTTCCCTGCAACACCTGCCATTATTGTCTACGAGGACATCCGACGGCCTGCGAAACCCTCCACACCACGAACTTCGACCCGGGAGGATTCGCCGAATACGTCCGCATCCCCCGGATCAATGTCGACCGCGGCACCTTTATCCTTCCCGAGGAGCTGAGCTATGAGGAAGGGACTTTTGTCGAGCCGCTGGGCTGCGTCGTCCGTGGGCAGAAGGTGGCGAGACTGAAGATCGGCGAGACGCTTCTTATCCTGGGGAGCGGAGTCTCGGGAATCCTCCACATCATTCTGGCCAAAGCCCTGGGGGCGGGACGGATTATCGCCACCGACATCTCGTCCTATCGCCGGGAGCAGGCCAGAAAATTCGGCGCGGACTTCGTCTTTGACGCGGCCGATTTTGGGCCGGACCGGCTCAGACGGGTAAACCACGGCCGGCTGGCAGACAAAGTGATCGTCTGCACGGGCGCGCTGACTGCCGCCCAGCAGGCCCTTGAGCTTGTTGACCGCGGCGGCGCCATCCTGTTCTTCGCGGTCCCCCATCCCGACGACCGGCTGGTCATACCGATCAACGAGTTCTGGCGGAACGACATCACCCTGCTGACATCCTATGCGGCCAACGGCGATGACCTTACTGAAACGATCGAATTATTAAGGAACAAGCGGGTCCGCGTGAGCGGCATGATTACCCATCGGCTGCCGCTCAATGAAACCGGGACCGGGTTCAAGCTCATGGAAACGGCAGGCGAATCCCTGAAGATCATCATCGAGCCGCACGGCCCGGCCTCTCCAAGGCTGTCCCCGCCGAAAAATTCGGGCCGCTCGGGTTCTTTTTAAATTTATAACGGAGGCGGACATTGAGAACAAAAAAATTCGAGACCGCAATGGCCGTCGTTGTCTTGGCCATGCACGGCGCGCCTCCGCTCGATTTTCCCAAACCCGAGCTCGTTGAGTTCATGAGCCTTAAGGCCAGGCTCGAACACTCTTCGGCTGACGAGGAGAGAGCGATCCGGCTGCGCTACCAGGAATTAGAGGCGAAGATGCGGCACTGGCCGCGGACGGTCCAAAATGACCCGTTTTATTCCGGTTCACAGGACCTGGCCAGGCACCTGCGCCGGGAGACAGGGCTCGAGGTGGTGGTCGGGTTTAACGAGTTCTGCGGCCCGACGCTGGATGAGGCTTTCGACCAGGCCGCCGGCCGGGGCGCCGAAAAGATCATTGTCCTCACGCCGATGATGACCCGCGGAGGCGCGCACTCCGCTGTCGATATCCCTGCAGCCATCCGGGCAGCCCAGCAGAGACATCCCCAAAAAAAGTTTATTTATGCTTGGCCATTTGCCTCCGAAGACATTGCCGCGTTCCTGGCCTCCCAGGTGGCTCGGTTCCTCAAAACTTCCTAACGTTTCTGGCAAAGGCGGTCGGCAAGAACCTGGACTGTATGCTTGACCTCGATGCTTTCTCTTTTTCTCTCGCATCCGCCCCGGATCTGGAGGAGGCATCCAGGACAATCCAGGGCCACAACCTGGACTTCGGCCTTCCGGATGGACTCGATCTTGCCGTCAAGCAAGGCTTCGGAAACCTCGGGATGGGAAAGAGAAAAACTTCCGCCAAACCCGCAGCAAGCATCCGGTTCGTCCAGCTCCTGCAGCTTTTTTCCGAGGGCGATCTCGAGAATTTCTCTTGAGGCATGGCTGGCTCCGAGGACATGCTTATGATGGCAGGAATCATGGTAAGTCACAGAACTCGGCGAGGGCCGGGATGAGAGGAGGCCCTGGAGCCTGAGCTTTTCCCTCTCCAGCAGAAACTGGCTGAAAGGAACGACCTTCTGAGCCATTATACGGCCTCTCTTTGTTCCCATAAGGTCTGGTCCGAGACGAGTGAGCATTGTTGTGCAGGTCGGGCAGAGTGTCAGCACGGCCTCGGCGTCTGTGAAGCCATCCATGAGCCGGCGGAACGTCTTCAGCGCCGACCTTCGAAAACCGGAATTGGCTGCTGGGAAACCGCAGCAACAGGGCTCGCCCAGCCTGGCGTGATACCCGAGTCTGGTTAAAACGCGCAAAGCGTCCAGACCGATCTCGGGATAAAAGTTTTCCACCAAGCATCCCCCGAACAGGACTATTTTCGTCGTCCACTGGACGGCCTGACCTTGCGGAAATCTTTCTCTGACTCGCTGGGTCAGAGATTTGGGAGCCGGGAAAGGCAGGGCGCGAAAACGGTCGTATCTCTCGAGCGAGGGAGGCAAGTCCCGGGCAAACCCGTTTTCGCGGGCAAGGACTCGCCTGGAGGCGCGGCAGGAAGAAAAGAAGGCCTGAGTGAAGCCCGGGTGGGCCAGAATCCCTTCAAAAGCCAGACTTTTCCAGAACGGCTTGCGCAAATCTCGGTTGATCCGTTCCCTCAGGGCTATGACCAAATCAGCGATTCGAATCTTTGTGGCGCAAAAGGCCTCGCAACGGTGACAGCCCAGGCAGAAGTCCGCCAGTTCGGCCGACTCTCCGAGCCCATGAATCCAGGCGGTCAGCAGGGTACCGATGCCTCCCATATAGATATGGGCGTATTTTTTCCCGCCGACCACCTGATAGACCGGACAGACATTCAAACAAGCGGAGCACTTGATACAGCGCAGGATCTCTCGGAAAAGCGGGTCAGCCAGGATTTCCGATCGATGGTTGTCGAGCAGAATCACGTGAAGGTTCTGCTGTGGCGATGGCGCAATAAAAGAAACATAGCTCGTAATTTTCTGTCCGGTCGCGTTCCGGGGCAGGACTTTGAGGAGGAGCAAAGCGTCTTTAGTCGTCGGCACAACTTTCTCGATACTGGCGAGGATGATCCGGAGGGGCGGCAGGGAGGCAACAAGGCGGCCGTTTCCCTCGTTAGTCACGAGCATGGCCGACCCGTTCTCGGCAACCAAGGCATTTGCTCCCGTGAGGCCCGCGGCCGCTCGGAAAATATCCCGGCGCAGCTCGTTCCGCGCAAGCTCAACAAGGGCCGGAATATCGTCCGGGACATCCTTCCCCAGGCGGCGGGAGAAAATATGGGCCACGTCTTTTCGGGTCAGATGAATGGCGGGCAAGACCATATGCGTGGGCGCTTCGCCGGCCAGCTGAACAATCCATTCACCGAGGTCCGTTTCACGGACTTCGATGCCCCTCCGCAGGAGGTGCTCATTCAGCTGAGTTTCCTCGCTGACCATGGACTTGCTCTTGACAAGGAGCTGAGCCCCATGTGCCTTCAAGATTGAATGGACGAGCCGATTCGCCTCAGCGCCGTCTGTCGCAAAACAGATTTTGGCACCCTTCTCATGGGCCTTGGCCTCAAATTGAGCACAGAGTTCCCGGCATCTCGAGAGAGCCTTGTCCTTGACTTCAGCCAGCTCTGTTCTGAGGTTTTCAAAATCCATTCCGGCAAAGGCCGCGTCCCTTTTCAGGAGATAGCCCTTGGAGAATTCCTGGAGAGCACGCCGGAGGTGAGCGTCGATTTTTTTCATCAGTTCAAGAGCCCTCGCCATCATGGAGCAGGATAATGAGGCGGCTTGGCCCATGAACTCCCAAGGTCAGCCGACATTCGATGTCTGTGGTCCGGCTCGGCCCCGTCACTAGCGAAACCTGTGGCTGCTCGAACGCTGGTTCGGAAAGATGGCGGGAAAGAGCAGCAGAAATTCCGTCGAGGTCCTGGACGATGCAGCTTTTATCTAGGAGGCAGAGGCATACCGGAGGCATAGTCCAGACAATTTTTTCGGCAGCGCTCCGATCGAGATGGACAAGCGTTCCAGTGCTGGATACTCCGTAATCCGCCCGGACCAAGCCCGCTCCGGCCGCAAGATAGTCTTCGCGCCTTCTCGGCCTTAAGAGCGGCCAGGCTTCCATCCGAGCTGAGGGAAGAGGAACATCCGGGGCAATAACGACGGCCTTGATATTCTGCTGTTTCAAGAAGTCCAGGGCAAAGGCAAAAGCACTTTCAAGGTTGGCGAATTTCATGACCTCCCCGCCCGCGGCAGTGGCCCCGGCAATGAACTCTTCGTCGAAGCGGATACTCACCATTTTTTTGCCTTTTCCGGCTCCATGCGCCGGAGGTCCAGGCCCCGCTCATAGGCGCCGATCCGGTAAAGACAGATTTCGCGGACCGAGGATGGATGATGCAGGGCTTCGGAGAGGGATTGAGCTCCCACTGCCCATACTCCTCCGCCTCTCACAATAACCACTTTATAATCATGAAGCAGCCGCACAAGATCAGAAACCGTTGTGTTGGCTTCGACGACCGGAATAGCCAGATACAAGAAGCCTCCCTCGGCATCGATGGGCACGACTCGGCGCAGCGGCTCACTTTCTCCGGGATAAACGAAATGGGCCATAGCCTCAGCTTCGGGAACATAAGAATGAATGATCGTCTGAAAATCGCTCTCTGCATAAATCCGCTTGTGCCTAGCCAGCTCGGCTGAGTCACCGCTCTGAAAAGCCAGGGGGACTTGGCGGAGCGGCCCGCCGATCTCCCTCGGCATCGACGCCTTATGCGCATAGAGCAGCGCATCGACACCGCGCACAGACATCGAACCCGTGTGAAACGGGGAGAGCCGGGATTCGAAGATTCTGGCCCCGGCTTTGTGGAACTCCCGCAAGATTTCTTTTTCTTCGGGGAAATCGCAGATTTCGTCGTCGTCGACTGTGTAGTCAGGCGGCCTCGGAAAAAAGGAACCCGCAGGATCGGCCTGGATCATTTTTCTCAAACGCGCGACATCCACGTTGAGCCGTCGCAAAAGACGGACAATGTAGCCCGAATTATTGGCAATGCTGGCCAGGAAAAACGCCTCCTTCAACGTCTTGGCGCGGACGAAAGTCCCGTGGGTTTGAATCACGGTGGCTGGATGATGGGCCAGGCGCTCGGGGATGATTCTGGCCATTTCACCCGAGCCGCTGGGGACCTCAACCCAATCTACAGGAATCGACCCGTCGAGGTAATAGTAGCCCAGGGGGTCGACAGGAACGAAGGGCGCCGGCTGGTTCGGTTTTTCCTCATCGTCGAGGGTGACGATCATCAAGTCCTTGGTATGGGCGTGGATGGAGGCTCGCACTCCTTCAAGGCCGAGAATCCCGACGTGGATATCTGTTTCAGAGGACGCTTTATAATACCCAAAATCCGTCTCGGTCGGGGAGAGAAAACAGAGCTGACTCGCGTCGAGATCGCCCTTCTGCGAACCGGTGGCGGTGATAACAATCCATTCATTCCCCATTTCGTCCTTGTGCCGGATGGCCATGTTCCCGCTGTGGCTGTCCTGGATGTCGTAAAGAAGGGAAGCTCGGCCAACAGTCTGAAACAGGCGCAAGACATTTTCGTCAGATTTCCAAGTTTTTTTGGTCATTGCTCTCAAGTCTTGATCCTTAAGGATTGAAGGAGCGTCGGAGTCGGCTGTCCGTGTTCATCCCAGCCGCGGGCGTGGTAATAATCTCTTCTCATCTTTTCCTGGGCTTCCCGGGAAACAACTCTGTCCTCGCCGGCCACGATGATAGATTCATGGCTAAACCGTCCGGGCAGCATGTCATCAGCGCTCGTCAGTCCGGCTTTGAGGTTAAATAGCCGTTCCAATGTCGAAACGCGATTCGCGATTTCCTCGAGTCTGGCCGTGGAAAAATCCAGCCCGGTCACCCCGCTCACCATCCTGGCCCACGGTTCCGTAGAAAAAGCATATCCGGTGAAGCGGCAGACGCCCAGGCTGTCTTGGATGATCCCAAGGTTGTGCATGTTCCGGATCCCGAGAGGAGATTGAAGCAAACTGAACCTCGGGATCTCCTTGGGCCCTCCAAAAAAGGCCAGAGAGACAGCATAGCCGCCCTTCAGGTGGCAGGCGCCGGTCGGCGAAGTCATATAGCCCAATGCCTGGGTGAACGAGGCCCTGGGATCATAAGCCGGAATTTCCTGTTTTTTGACCGTCATGGCGAATTCCTGACGGACAAACGATTCGGCTAAACGGAAAGAGCCCTCGGCCAGCCTGTCGCCGATTCCCTGCCGGAGCGCAGTCCGCCTGACGACCTCCTCGAGAATGCCTTTGTTGCCGAAACGGAGGTCGATCCCATCTGTGTCCTTCGACGTTATGATCCCTCTTTCAAAAAGCTCCATGGCGCAGGCCAGTGTCCCGCCAAAAGAAATTGTGTCCAGCCCCAGCTCATTGCAGGCATAGTTCGCCCGGGTGATCGCATCAAGGTCGTAGACATCGCAATCCGGGCCGATCATAACCATAGTCTCATACTCCGGCCCCTCCCCTTTCCTGTTCCCGACGCGGGTGTGGCGCTGGCACCCAACCGGACAAAGATAACACCCGGCCGCTTTTTCGAGAAGCCTTTTGGCCAGGGTTTCCCCGGAGATTTTTTCGACATCTTCATCGCGATGCAAAGTGTCCTGAAAATTGCGGTGGGGAAGCATATTGATGAGGTTGATGAGCTCGACGAGCCCGGCCGTTCCCAGCTCCCGGAGCAGACGCTTGGTGGCCGGAGCCTGCTTGAGCAGATAAAAAGCTTGGTCCAAGCCCGATTGATATCGTTCCCTATCCTGGACCAGGATCTTTTTCTGGCCGGAAACGCGAATGGCTTTGACGTTCTTGCTGCCGAGCACTGCGCCGCCGCCTCCTCTTCCGTAGGGCCTGTCTCTGTCGTTAAACACGGCCGCAAACCGGACTCTGTTCTCTCCGGCAGGCCCGATGCACAGAATGCGCGGCCGAAGGCCAGGTCCGCTTCCTTGGGCGAGGACGTCTGTCGTCTGATGAGTATCCAACCCCCGGAGATTTTCGGCAGGCAAAATCATGGCTCCGTCAGGAGTGATATCCAGAATGACGGCGGCCGGCGCTTTGCCCTTAATGACCAGGACATCAAAACCTGTGGCTTTGAAGACAGGCGCCCAGGTACCGCCGCAGTTGGAACTGCCGATGAGCCCGGTCAGAGGGGACTTAAAAACCATGTGCCCTCGGCCGGCAGTGGGAGCGTTTGTCCCGATGAGGGGGGAGGTGGCGATCACAAAAACGTTGTCAGGCCCAAGGGCGTCGCAGCGCGGGTTGATGCGATCATAAAAAACTCGAGCTGCCAGCCCCCTCCCACCCAGGTAATCAGCGGCTTGCTCCGGGTCTAGCGGGACGGTCTCAATCTTTCCGTCGGAGAGGTCGACTTCGAGAATCTTACCATGGTATCCGGGAGGAATAGCGTTCATTCCGTTTGGACGGCTCCGGGGCAGATTCCGAGAATAGCAAATCGGAGCCCTCCTGACAAGTCCTACTAGCCGAAGTAAGCAGTTCCGTCTCCGTAATACTCTTTTCTAACAAAAGGGGCGGGTGGCGTGGTTCGGGGGCCCCCGGGGGATGAGGCGAGGGATGATGT
>Ga0129297_10000941_pt1 | contig 14471 bp, 15 predicted proteins | sample I18A1metaG_FD_94708 | JGI IMG/M metagenome (GOLD analysis project Ga0129297, IMG submission 94708) | Lake sediment bacterial and archeal communities from Gulf of Boni, Indonesia to study Microbial Dark Matter (Phase II) - ​I18A1 metaG | ecosystem: Environmental > Aquatic > Freshwater > Lake >... | reverse complement strand
GGCTTTTATCTGAGGCGTCGCGGAGCCGAAGTAGACAGGTGAGGCTAAGACTATACCGTCAGCCTCCGTCATCTTGTCGAAGATTGGTTTGAAATCATCCTTTATCCGGCATTCTCCTGTCTTTCTACAAGTCCGGCAGTAATCGCACGGTTTGACCTCTTTATCAGCTAGTCTTAGTAACTCTGTTTCAGCGCCATCATCTTCTGCAGCTTTCAACGCTTCAGAAACAAGACGCTCAGTGTTTCCTCTCACTCTGGGGCTCCCAATGATACCTAGGATATGCATCGTGGCTCAACACGCTAAGAGATTCATCATCCTATTATATTGAATCTTTGCATCTCCAGATATGAGTATACTCGTCGAAATTTGCAAGTTCAAAATCAATCGGCCTTAAGTGCTGAACTCTCTCATGTGAGTCCTCAAGTTTCTCTGCGGTCGGAGGCATGTTTGGCTTAAGCATCAGAGACACGAATGCTATAGCGACGGTAGTAATCGAAGCATGGAGAAAGCTTAAGACCACGCGCCACGGATGATAGCGTCAAAATATGAATTGAGAGGAGGATGTATAGATCGTCATGACCGTCGTAGCGGTATCGAAGAACAAAGATCCTTACGAGGCAACGTCTGTTGCGCTTGAATTGATCCTCGACGAGATTAGGCACAGTCTTCCAGAAAGAGCTTTGATCAAACCTAATGTCCTCTCAGAGCATAGAGATGGCTGCGTCGTAACGGACCCAAGGGTTTGTGAGGCAACGGTCGACTTTCTAGCGGCGCAGGGAGTTAAAGATTTCATCCTTGCTGAGGGAACCACCAACTCTAAAGTAAGAGGGAACGCCAATACTATAGTGGCTTTCGAAAATCACGGATTCTCCAAACTCGGACATAAGTGGACTATGCTCGACTTGAACTTCGATGAGGCATCCGAGTGGTTTGAAGTCCACAGCCCCGGATTGAACTACAGGGCTGAGATTGGTCTCGCAAAAACGGTTACATCCAACTATACTGTGAGCGCCGCGAAGTTCAAGACGCATGACGTACTCGGATTAACGCTATCGCTCAAGAACATGATGGGCGGCATATGCGCGGCTAGAAACGCCGATACCGGCCAAGTAATCGTTAGAGGGCCCATCTCAAAGGCGTATGTGCACGGCTTCGGGGACAAGCAGCCACCACACCTTACAATGGAGCAGAACATCGGGCCATCTAAACTGGCGTTGGCGGTGAACCTCGTCAGGATGGCTAGACGGATCAAACCATCTCTTGCGATCATCGACGGAGTAACAGCGATGGAAGGAGACGGCCCCCTCCACGGCTTCAGAAAAGAGCTTGGCGTAGTCCTAGCCGGCCTCGACCCAGTCGCTGTCGACACCGTTGCCGCCCACATCGCGGGTTTCGACACCAGACATATAGGATACATCTACGTATCCGGTCAGAGAGGACTCGGCGAGAACAGACTTGACAAGATTGAAATTGTCGGAGAGAAGCTGGAAGACATAAGGTCGAACTTCACACCGCATAAGCTCTTTCCAAAGAGTAGACTAACTGATGAAGAAATCGTTAAGGTTGAAGAGCTGACCGCCTAAAGAGAGCGTTGGGGTTTCATCCTCCAACTTTCATCCGCCACCTTAGAGCTGCCATACATGAGTCAATATTTCTGTTCTTCTCACGTCATCATCCTGCGACCATTAGATCGGTATTGGTTTCCTGGAAGGTAGTCTATGAAACAACATGATGATCGCGGATATCGGTGTTCCAGTCGAAACTCCGAACCGATGTTTTGTTCACATGTGAAGCGTTCAACACGAAGTCATTGGGTAGAGACAAGGATCGTGAGTATTCCAGCAATATGAGCGTAGCACAATTTTTTTAAGCATCCATATCGTTGGAGAAACGGTTCCGCGGGCGGGATGGTACGAGGACCTAGGAGAACTGAAGAAGAAGATGAGCACTGAAGATGATGTGGCTGAGAAGAGGGAAGAGGCAGTCTCGCAAGTTGTATCTGCAGGTACAAAACGCGCTCGATCTGGGATCCCGGGTTTCGACGAATTGACGAATGGAGGCTTGATAAGGAACAGAGCCTATCTAGTCGCTGGTTCAGCTGGGACTGGCAAGACATCCTTCTCGATGCAGTTTATTTATAGCGGGGCTGCAAAATACGGGGAGAATGGAGTCTACGTAACTCTGGAGGAGACTCCTGAACAGCTTAGGAGAGATATGTTCAGCTTCGGATGGAATTTGAAGAAGCTTGAGAGCGAGGGCAAGCTGATCCTCCCAGATGCGTCCTCCAGTAGAATCGGCCTCGGTAGCAAGGAGAAGTACACCGTTCCTCGACCCTTTACTTTGGATGCGCTACTCCATGAGGTTAACCGTTGCGTCCAAGAGATAAGAGCTAAGAGAGTCGCGATTGACTGCCTAGACGCGATGGGTTTGCATGCCAAAGATAGGGAAGAATTCAGGAGCTCTCTTCTGTGGCTAACTACGATTCTGAAGTCTTCTGAATGCTCTTCTCTGCTTGTTTCAGAGTCGTTTGACGTTTTTGGAAAGACCCCCAGCTTGTACGGGGTTGAGGGTTTCGTTGTGGATGGCATAATAATGCTTCACTATGCGCTAGACCTCTTGCTGAAAGACAAACCTTGGACTAGAACGCGTACGAGGAGAATAGAAATGTTGAAGATGAGGGGCAGTGACCACTCCCATGACCTGCATAAGTTCGCGATAACTCAAGACGGCGTCGTCGTGGAAACATATCCGGATTTTGGCATATGACTTTTTAATCTCACATAAATTTCGGATTAATGTCTTGAAGGCAGTAAATGTAACTGGCTTCTGGGCCTTCCCAGCTTTTCTCCTTCAATCACATCAGCCATCATCCAATCACCCGAAGGGTCTCCAGCTAGTTCTAATTGAAAATACTCAAAGTTGAGGATAAAAAAGCACTAGGATTCCTGATGAAACGGTTCGAACATGCTGAAGGATTCGAAGACAAGGGTCATCTGCACTGCACAGGATATTGGTAGACATAAGACTAAATGCAGAGGCAGACGAATGGATAATAGCGGTGAATACAGTTTGTCCGGCAAGGCTCAACCCAAAGCACGTTTCTCGAATCGGATGCCGAATGGAGACTTCTTGAGCCTAAGCGTTTGGGCTGGAAAATCTGATCCGGCAGCAGAGGTATTGACGGTTCAGGTACGCCACTACTCCAAGGATCAATGGGAAACGATTGGGAGACTGGCTGTGTATAGGACTGCTGAAGGCTTGTATTCACAGCTGCCTGAGCGAAAGGAGAAGTTGAAAGACGAGGTCTAATGCGCGGCATTCGTTGAATAGTTGTTGGAGTTAGCTACTTGTAAAGAAAGGTTTTTGAACCGGAAAAATCTTCACCAACTAGGGTCGCCGAAACCATCCAATAAATTGGAGCCATGGCTTTCTGGAGTGAAGAAGGATTCTGGAACGCCTATCCTATGGACCTTCGGGTTGGACGCCGGTATATGCTCAGGCTTTCCAAGCAAGCTCATATGTTCCAAGCACCATCTTCTAGCGTTCAGGATGAACGCTCTTGTATCCGCGCTCACTACTATGTGTCCTGCCTTGGTGAACTGGAGGCCATTGTGCCTGTAGACCGCTGCCGACTCTTCCTCAACTCCCTCATTGAAGCTCTCGTATCGCAGACCTACTGTTCCTTTCGGAGTTCTGAACTCGTTGAAGACGTTGCCGAGATCGTCGCTGTAGAGCGTGGGTTGGCTCCACTGGAAGAACTCTGCATCATATCTTTGGCTTACAAGCCTTCTCAACAAACGTTTTCTTATTCTGTCTCTCCGGGCCTTGGCAAGCCTCTTGCATTCATCTGAGCAGTAGCGTCTCGGCCGCCCAAGACTGAAAGGTATCTCTCTGCCGCAGACGACGCAGTTCCCTCTCTGCATTTCGCTGAATCGTTCGGCTATCGGTTGTTCCAGTTGATGTACACCTTTGCTTTCTTCCGCTACACGCCTATGCTTATTCACAAGCATATAGATTGAAGGTTAGCAATCAGGTCCTTTTAATCTTTGGAAAGCCTGTTATAGTTGTTCGTATGTTCCTCGTTTGGTGAACGGGTATGAGACTTCATATCTTCGAGATGGAGCGGTTTCAATCAACCTATGAGAACCAGGTAGAATACAACCTTTCCGAAAGCGGTGTCCATCCGCTTAAAGCCAGTGAGTTGTTGGTCGGCGGCGATCCCGATTTTTCGAATCGTTCTTTGGGCTATGTCCAAACGAACGGAACTGTGGAATTGAGGAAGAAGATAGCGGCGATATATCCGGGAGCAGACGCGGACAACGTTCTGGTTACGAACGGGAGCTCCGAGGCGAACTTTGTGGCTATGTGGTCGTTTCTCGAGAAGGGGGCTGAGGTCGTCATTATGCTTCCGAACTACATGCAGATCTGGGGCTTGGTCAAGACCTTCCATGCCAAGGTGAAGCCTTTCAGGCTGCGTGAGCTGGAGGGTGAATGGAAGCCCGATATGGCTGCGCTGAGGAGGGCAGTAGGCAGGAAGACGAAGATAATAGCGGTCTGCAACCCGAACAACCCGACAGGAGCTGTGATGCGCGAGGAGACCATTGATGAGATCTGCGATATCGCTGGGAAGGTTGGGGCTTGGATACTTTCTGACGAAGTGTATCAGGGAGCAGAGCTTGACGGAGTGACAACTCCCACCTTCTGGGGTAGGTACGAGAAGGTCATAGTGGTAAACGGCCTATCGAAGGCTTACGGGCTTCCGGGGCTGAGAGTTGGATGGATAGTTACAACGCGAGATCTTGCCGACAAGCTCTGGTCATACCATGATTACACCACGATATCTACAACGGCTCTCAGTGACTACTTGGCCAGGAAAGCTCTGGAGCCTGAGATGCGAGCGAAGATACTGACGCGTACCCGACAGATCCTTCAAGCCAATTTGCCTACAATCAAGAATTGGGCTGACCAACACCGAGAGAATTTCTCGTTTGTCCCTCCGAAAGCAGGGGCCATCGTCTACATGAAATACAATCTGAAGATCAACTCAAGCAAGTTCGCTGAGCGACTTCTACGCGAGAAGAGCACTCTAATCGTCCCAGGCGACCACTTCGGTATGGACGGATACCTCCGTATCGGATACGGGGCTCCAAGAGAATACTTGACTGCAGGCCTCAACCGCATCGACGAACTGGTTGACCTTATCAAGAAGGATGAGAACACTCCTTCACGGTCAGCAACATAGGGTTGAAAGAGGATCGGAATAGAATTCATGCAATCCTTCGATCAATATGTCGCACGTCGCAGTCCCTCAAGCTACATTAGGGTTGCAAAATCTTCTTTTATGGTGGTGAGAACTATGTGTGTGTTAGTCCTCTCCACGAAGGGCATTGCTAGCAAGGTCTTGGTGAAACTGCTTAGTTCACTTCTCTTTCTGAACTTCGCAACTATGATGGCGTCCGTTGTGCCAGTGACATCATATACGCAACAGACGGTGGGCAACTTCGCAATTTCTCTCTCTATTTCCAGCAATTTCCCTTTAGATACAATTACCTCCGTCAACGCTGTTAACTCGTAACCAAGCTTTTCATGATCTAGAACAGCTGAATACCGCTTTAGCACCTTGGCTTTCTCCATCTTCTTTATTCTCGTCATAACGGTGCCGGTGGAGATTCCAACCTTTTTGCCTATCTGTCTGTACGAAAGTCTAGAGTCTGAGAGAAGCGTTTTCAGTATCTTTACGTCCGTTCCATCCAACCCTACATTTACCATTCCGTTCTGCACATATGTTCGCTCCAAAGCCTTTTTCGTAAGCATTCGTTTAGTTAAACTGCACAAATACTTATATATTTTCTATTCATACATACGGGTCTTCATATATGAGCAACACAGGCGATCCGCATGGTGCGTGAAGAATCTGGGAGGAGCGAAAGTGTCGGCCAGTGTTTGGCTGAATTCGAATTTGAGTACTACGCGAAAGAACGTCTGAAGGCTATGGGGATTATGCAATGAGAGAATGTAAATCATCGGATCTAGCAAGGGCAGAAGGAGTTGAGTGCATATTACCCACGTCGTTGGATCGTGAGTCGCTATGAGGGACTTCAGAAACGCGGAGTGGAAGAGCCAAGTGACAGAAGCAGTGAAGCGAGTGAACGAACAACAGATACAGTTCGCTCGGTTACAGTTTGTTGACGTGAATGGCATTCCGAAGGTTTTGCTTGTTCCAGCTCGGGATCTTGAGTCGATATTTGAAAACGGCCGCTCTTTCGATGGATCATCAGTCGCAGGCTATCGAGAGATCGAGGAGTCAGACATGCTGGCTTTCCCAGATCCTTCTACATTTGCGGTTATCCCTTGGAGATCTGGAAAGAAGTCGACCTGTCGTTTCATATGCGATATCTACTGTCCGGATGGGCAGCGATTCCAAGCAGATCCTCGCTACGTACTTGAAAGAGCTATTGAAGAATGCCGCAAGTCCGGGTTGGAGTTCAAGTGTGCGCCCGAACTCGAATTCTTCTTACTCAAAGAGGCCGATACGACTGCACCAAAGCCGATAGATATTGGGGGATATTTTGAGCTGGAGCCTGGCGAGACAACTGAAGATCTCAGACGAGAGATCGCTGAGGCTGCTGAGACATTCGGAATAGTGATTGAGGTAGCTCACCACGAAGTGGCCCTAGGACAGAACGAGATCGATTTCGAGTACGACGAGGTCCTCTTAACCGCGGACCGAACGGTGACGATGAAGATGATAACGAAGGCGATCGCGGCAAAGGGCGGCTACATGGCAACATACATGCCGAAACCTTTCATGGATGTAAACGGTTCAGGAATGCATGTCCACGAGAGCATGTGGACCGCGGATGGAAAGACAAACGTTTTCTTCGAGGGTGACGAATCTCGTAACTATCTTTCTGACACAGCCCTGCACTTCATCGGAGGTCAACTAACCCATGGGAGGGAGATGTCAGCCATACTAGCCTCGTGGCCAAACTCGTACAAGAGACTGGTTCCGGGATACGAGGCACCAGTATACATCGCATGGGCATTCAAAAACAGATCACCTCTTATCAGAGTACCCAACTTCAGCGGAAGGAGCGGTGCGGCTCGCTGCGAGATCAGGTGCCCTGATCCAGCCGGAAATCCCTACCTCCAGTTCGCTGTTCTCTGCTTATCCGGCCTAGATGGCATCAGGAAGAAAATTGATCCCCCCGAACCCACGGAGATGAATGTATATCACATGAGCTACGAGGAGAGGAAAGAGAGGGGCATCGTCTCGCTTCCTGAGTCCCTCTCTGAAGCCCTAAGTGAGGCCGAGAAGAGCGAATTCGTTAGGCAGGCACTCGGCGAGGAAGCCTTCGCAGCATTTCTCAAAGAGAAGCACAAGGAATGGGATCTCTACAGAACCCAAGTCTCATCGTGGGAATTCGAAAGATATGTCAGAAAGCTTTGATGCACTCGTCTGACAGCAATCGATCCTTACAGCAACAATCCCCTAACAATCTCTATCTTGCGGTATCCCCGCCAAAGCTCGCCAAGCCAAAAGATGTAAACGCTTAGAATAGGAGCCTTGTTTGGGACTTCGCCTTCTCTTCTTGCATGATAATGCCGAAGTATGCCTCCAGAATTTTCAATCGATTTAGTGTAACATTCTCAACCTTAGTCTTTTCGGTGTGTGGAATGCATCTCTCTGCAAAGGCGCAAAGATTTTTTAGTGTTCACTCTTTCTTCTGTTGACTTTATGGAGAAGTGAGGCAGATGAAGAGGCTTTCAGTGGCAAAAATCGGCGGAGGCCTCTTGGATCCAGAAGGAAAAGGCATTCAAGAGGTCTTGGAACGTATAAGAGAACTTAGGGACAGAGATGACCTTGGCCCAATCGTTGTTTTTTCGGCGCCAACTGGATACACTGATGAACTCATTAGAATAGGCGAATCCTACAGTCAGTCTAGACCTATATCAGTGGATTCCATCTTCAACGCTTACGAGAGAATGGCAAAGATCTATGTCAAAGGCATATACTTGAAGCAACTGCTCTCAGAACTGATGAAATATCGAAAACAGACAGATGAAGCCCTCGCATTGATAAATAGGAGGTTTCAGGGCAACATCAAAGCAAAGGTGCTGACCAGTGGCGGAGAACTCCCAACTTCCATGATCATGAAATATGTTATGACGGCCAACGGTCTTAACTCGCGCTGCATTTCTGAGGAGAATTGGCCCGTTGTTACAGACGACAACTTCGAGAACGGTGCACCCCTTTATGAGGAGAGTGAGAAAAGGATCAGCCATCTCATCGAGCCTCTGGAAGAGGGTAACATAGTTTCGCAAGCAGGTTTCTTAGGCGTGACAGCGGATGGTCTTGAAACAATTCTTGGAAGAGGCGGCTCCGACCTAACAGCAGTTTTCATCTCGTGTCTGCTGAAAAGTCGATACCATGTCGAAACGCTCCTGTTTAAACAGGTACCGGTTCAAAGCGCTGATCCGCAGATAGTCAAGGGACAGAAAACCGAGCACGTGATGTCTCTCACCTACAACGAAGCCCATAAAGCATCCATGATGGGAATGAAGATCGTTCAAGACACAGCGATCTCAATGGCTAGGCGATTCAAGCAACCCATAAAGGTGGCGCCCATACACTGCCCTGAAAAATATACTGTGATTCAGTCTGAAAGCGTTACAGGTGAGACTGTCAAGTGCGTAGCGGGAAAATTAGGCTGCGCAATTATTTCAATGCGCGATGAAAAAAGCAGGTCTTTGGAGGATTCTTTACGGGTTTGGGAAAGCCGTGATGACTTCCTTGACTTGGGAACTGAGACGCTGGAGACAGGGGAGAGAATTCGAGATTTCTTGTTTCTAGACTCAGAGTTTCTCAGGAAATATGAGGAAAGGCTGAAAGGTTTTGACGAAAACCTAGCGATAGAATACGGCGTTGGCGTCGTCACCATGATCGGAGACAGAATGAAAGATTCGCCGGGTGTCGCTTCAATCGCCATAGGAACCATACCTGAAATCAACATAAAAAGAGGAATCCTTGCACCCCATACATCTCAAATAATTTTGGTAGTTGACGAAAAAAACGTTGACGCCGCTGTAGCAGCGATTCATCTGAAAAGAGAGAAGATGAATAGGCCTAGTTAGCCCCTACATGGCGTGCGACGGCGAACCAAGAATCAAAGGCTCAAACAACGATGCTCTCACCAAGGCGTACACAACGACGATATGGTAAATCGCTGCATGATCAGTTGGTCGGTTGCATTACACTCATCTTTTTAGGTGTCCTAAGAACCTCTCAGCCTTAGCTCTGGTAGCAGGTCTGGAGCTTTTCAACTGTCGTTTTACAAATGTAAGAACCTTGTCTTTATTCTTGATTTGACCGTAGTAGGTTTGAAAAGCGTTTATAGCGTGGCCTATGAGTGTCTGTCCACATTCTGATGTAGGAAGAGGGACCCCTTCCACTTTCAAGAGCTCGTTTGTGATTTTGTCTCGAAGCTCCGATTTACACAGCGCTATTTTGCCTGAATTGCCTACAATGTGGCCAGCGGTAATTAGGCTTCCATCGTAGATGTGGCTGTAGAATTTCTTGAATAGCATACTGAACTTGTCATGCGAGTCTATTGTAGTTAGATTTGCAATTATGTCGATCGCATTCCACTTCAGGATGTTGTTGTGGCTGTCGAGTAGACCTGCAAAGAAGTCCATCCTAGAGTACAGCAGTTTGGGGCGGTGTTCACTTATTACCTGAGGACTTTCGCCGAGCCGAATCTTACCCTGGGGCTTGTTGAGGAGATTCCGCTGAGAAGTTCCGGCAGCAGTTCCGAGCGTTCTATCACTTTCTGAGCGATATGTTCAGCGTGAGCATCTTTCTTCTCCAGCATACTCAGAACCATATCCTTCTTCAATTCCCTAACCCTTCTTTCACTTTCTCAGCTCTAGAATATAGTTCTCTCTCTTGGCTATTGAATCCAGTACTGAGTGCATTAGTTTGGATTCATCTCTCACATCTAAGCCTTTTGACTGCTGATGCGCTTCATCCAAGGCGCTTTCGAGTATTTAGTCTCCATATCCCTTCATCTCATCGGACATGAGTTTCTAAGAAATACTTCTACATCATGTATCTTCGGTCTAAGAAACCTAATATGATTCAGGAGCTACGTAGTATTGTCTCTTGGCGATCTCCATGGCAAGTCAATATGTTTCTGCCAGCCTTCTAGGGCGTATTCTTCTCTTCTCAGCAATTTTCACTTCTATCGAAGCTGTCCTATTTGGGCAGTTATCGACTATAATCATAGGATTCAGTTTCATTGCTGGCATATCGTTGGCTCTTGTTCTGGGTTTGACATTCATTAAACTACCATTCAAGTTGGGCGTTCGTATCGGAATGGCATGGCTCGCTCTGTTTATCATACAATATTTCAGTAACTTATTTGAGGCCTACTTCTTCACTACGCTTTTTCCGACGGTGTTACTGTTTCTAGCCGGAATACTTGAAAGTCTGGCGATAACTTTTATCGAAGCCCTGCTTGTCGGAATACTCTTCGTTCCTCGAGATATTGAAAGGTCGTATATGAGTGAAATTAAAGGTTATTTCGCTCAGAGATCACGGTTATCGTGGACTTTACGGGTAATCGTAGCATCACTCATCTACTTTCCAATCTATCTTGTATTCGGTGGTTTAGTAAGTCCCTTTGTTATACCGTATTATACAGATCCATCTATGGGTTTAATGATCCCCAGCTTTGACGTTATGACTCCGGTGGAATTGATCCGCGGTTTCCTCTATGTGTTGGCTTTGCTGCCTATTATAGCCGGTATAAGAATTAAACGTAGGTACTTGTATGTGGGAATAGCCTCCCTTCTGTACGTTCTAGGTGCTTTTATGCCTCTTTTGACGAATCTCAGTTGGCCAGTCCAACTTAGGGTCTTCCATGGACTTGAAATCTTAGGAGATTGTCTTGTATATGGAGCTGCTCTTGCGTGTCTCTTTAGCTCTCAGCGGCGCACCGGTGCGGTCCTATGAGCACAGGCATGAAATATTTCTTAAATACATTTGGGATCTTGTTATCAGGTGTCAGCGCCTCGAAGAATTCCCTAGTAAGCTTCTTTAACGACTTGCTCAGTGGTTAGAGAGTGTTTGGGAGAGGTAGGGTTGAGCTTCTATCGTTGGGAGGATATCCCTGAGGAGAGGTTGACCGATCTCCTCTCACGAAAGCTTGTCGTGGGGAAAAATGAGATGCTCGGTCTGGTCACTTTGAAGAAAGGCGCGGTCGTTGTGGCTCATAAGCATGAGAGTGAGCAGATTACGTTCGTTCTGAAGGGAGCGCTGAAGTTCTGGGTCGAAGGGCGTGAGATCGTGGTTAGAGAAGGGGAGCTTCTGCATCTTCCAAGCGATATGGAGCATAGCGCTACCGCTCTAGAAGACACTTTAGACCTCGATATCTTCAGCCCGATTAGGAGGGACTGGCTAGAAGGATCTGACAATTATCTTCGAAGATAGGAGAAGCTTGAGATGGACCCGCAGATTCGCACAGGACTCCAGAGAACAAGAGTCGGTGTTACCCGAACCGCGAGTCCATAGATCAGACTCTACTTGATCGATCTCATTCTCTCCTATTTTCCTCTCCTATACATGCAAAGTGATCTAGAGTTGAAGATAATCTGCGTTATTCCGGCGTTCAATGAGGAAGAAACAATAGCACGAGTTGTCTCTGAAACTGATAGATATGTTGATGAAGTAATCGTTGTTGATGACGGAAGCACTGATGAGACATTCGCTAGAGCGCAGGAGGCTGAAGCGCTTGTTCTGAAGCATCCGAACAACAAGGGGAAGGGAGACGCTCTTAGAACAGGTTTCGAGCGAGCGCTAACACTGAGTCCAGACGTGATTGTGACCCTCGACGCAGACGCTCAACACGACCCAAATGAGATACCTAAGCTGCTGCTGCCGATCATCGAAGCGAATGCGGATGTTGTGGTCGGAGCCAGAGAAAAGAGAGGTATGCCTTGGATTCGAAGACTCTCAAACGCTCTAGCATCCTTGATCCTCCATTTTCTCGGCCTGAACTTGCCGGATACGCAATGTGGGTTCCGCGTTTGGACCAAGAGCGCCTTAGAAACGATTCAAACAAAGGCTCCTCGGTATATTGCTGAAACAGTGATGTTGATTCAAGCTCGCAAGAGAGGGCTACGTATAGTTGGCATCCCAATACGAACAATCAAATCGAAAAAGTCGAGTATAAAACCGCTTAGGGATACAGTTGAGTTTCTATACTTCGTTCTTCTTGAATGCTGCGATAGACAATGAATTGTATGGCGAGATGGCTATTCGTAGGATATGAGTTTCTCTTTTTCAAGGTTATGCTGTAGGTTTTTGACCGCTTCGTATACTTGGCTTTCTGACCGCGCGCCGGTGCAGACGAACTTTCCACTTGTGAATAGCAGCATCACAGTCTTGGGATTGTCCATTCTGTAGATCAGTCCGGGGAATTGTTCAGGCTCATATATCGTCTTCTTCAAGGCATATGTTGTCTTCTCTAGGTCTATCATTCCAACTAGGTCGCCTGAGGCGACAATGTTCTGGACTTGAATTTCTGGTTTGCCGACTATTACTATGCCGTTGCTCTTCAAGTCTTCAACGACTTTCATCACAGCCCTTTTAGCCAACCTCTCAGATCTGGCTCCAGTGCAGACCATCTTTCCAGTGCTGAACATCAGCAGAGCAGCCTTAGGCTTCTTCAACTTGTAGACCAATCCTGGAAACTGCTCAGGCCTGTACTCAACACCTGGGATAACTCTGACTATGGATTCCAAGTCCAGCCTCTGCTTCAGGGAAGCTGAAGCGACAACATTCTGAATGGATACGATAGCAGTCTTCTGGGGCAAGAGTCATCAACTAATTAACAGTTCGATCAAGTACTTAGCTATGTGCATCGGCCATATTCACCTGCCGATCGGCTAGATTATAAGCTTAATCCATAACTTGTTCGGAGTCTTCTGCACCTCCACCTTCACGGCTCTGCCGTATAGCTCCGCTATGAGCTTTTTCAACTTGTTCGGAGTCTCAAGGTAGTAACGCTCGTATCGGCACTGCTTCTTCTTGTATGAACGCTTCAAGATTCTCTTTGAACCTTGGCCACGCTTGGATCCAGTTGAACCTGAGCAGTTTCAAGGACAGGCGTAAGAGGAGAGACAAATGTTTGGAGTGTGATATTCGGAAATTCAATAATGGGTTTAGAAAACATCGGACTCTCTTCTGTATGGAAGAATGGGGTCGCGAAACAGTTTATCAATGAAAAGTAGGCGTAGCAAGAACGCTGCTACAATCCCATCAGAAACCGCGGTCTTAGTCCATCTACCTGATTTGATTCGTTGGATCCAACGGATCAAATTTCTCCCTAGATCCTTTTGCAATGCTAAGGAAATTATGCAGCAGCATATCCAGTTTGACAAGGCGCCAAGCAAGCGCATCATCGGCCGCACCTCAGAAATTATTTAACCCTTTCCCATTCAACTGCTTTGAATCATAGGAGAATGACCCGGGATGAGTTCAGGAGGTATGGATTTGGAGGGTTTCCTGAAGAGCAAGGGCGTATGGTTTCGAATTTTGGAGAAGCCTTCGACCATCCACACAATGGATGCTTCTAAGGTTACTGGAATTCCACTCGAACGTATCACGAAAAGTTTGGTCTTCAAGGCTGATGGTAGGCCAGTATTGGCGATTGTACCCGGCGACAGGAAAGTTGACGCCGCCAAGCTGGCTAAGGCTGTTGGAGCTGAGAGGATTGACCTAGTCCCATTTAGCGAAGCTGAGAGGTTCTCAGGTTATCCACCTGGCAGCACACCGCCAGTGCACCACGCTAACATTGTAAAGATTGTATTGGATGCTGAGTTGATGCATTTTCATACGATCTATGGAGGAGGAGGCTCGAGGGATAGGTTGATCGAGCTTAGAGTTGAGGACGCCTTAAGACTCACAGATGGAATAATAGCAGATATATCCAAAAGATAGTGCTACTCTCACGCACAAGCCTGAATACTAAGCATAACTGAGAATTTCGAGGGTGATTATGAACTAATTTTATATTCATGGCTATTAGGATTTGTTCATGGCGGCAGATCATGACGGAAGACGTGATGCCCGAAGATAGGGTAAGCTCCATTATGACAGCAGAAGTAGTGACCGTCGATTCATCTGAAACTGTCAGAACTGCTTTAAAAAGGATGGTCGATGAGGATGTAGGAAGTCTCATCGTGATTGAAAATGGAAAGGCTGTTGGTATAATCACCGAGAGGGATGTGACGCGCGTGTTGGGGTGGCGCAGTGATCCTAGCTTCTTCGAGGGGAAGGCTGGGCTCTTGATGAAGTCGCCACTTACAACGGTTGAACCCGAAACCTCTATCTGGGATGCGCTTGAGCTCATGCTGAATAAGGGCATCAGAAGGCTCCCGGTAATGAGGAACGATGAACTTCTAGGCAT
>Ga0129297_10000938_pt1 | contig 14475 bp, 14 predicted proteins | sample I18A1metaG_FD_94708 | JGI IMG/M metagenome (GOLD analysis project Ga0129297, IMG submission 94708) | Lake sediment bacterial and archeal communities from Gulf of Boni, Indonesia to study Microbial Dark Matter (Phase II) - ​I18A1 metaG | ecosystem: Environmental > Aquatic > Freshwater > Lake >... | reverse complement strand
GCGTCTTTGAGGTTGAGGATGAAAGCGGGTTCCTTCAAGCCCAGAAGGATGTTCTCAAGGACAGTGTGTGGTTCAACGAGCTTGAAATGTTGGTGAACCATCCCAATGCCTAGGTTGATTGCCTCCCGAGGCGATCCTATCTCAACCTTCTCGCCCCGAATGTAGATCTCACCCTCCTCAGGCCGAAGTATCCCGTAAAGAACATTCATCAGAGTGGTCTTGCCGGCTCCGTTCTCTCCTAGAAGTCCGTGGACTTCGCCTGCTCTGAGCTCGAAATTGACGCGATCGTTCGCAACGACGCCGGGAAATCGCTTCACTATTCCATTCATCCGAACAAGAATCTCTTTCCGCGGCAGAGTCACGTGATTCACGTCTCTCTTCCGGTGTCTACGTGTTCTCAATAAAAGGTTAAACAGGTCTCCCTACTGTTGGGGTGACGAAGGGAAATCCGCCAGAGTATGCACCTACGCCCAGCTTTCGAGGCGTCTTCGCTGTACATCGCCGACTTGTTCTTGAGGAGACGCTTTGCTGCCGGCGGCTGATCTGCCAGACTCAATGATCTCAGACGCATGACCCTCGCTACTACTTTAGGCGTCTTCGTATTCTGTCGAGAACATGCGGCGCGGCTTCCTCTATGCTGTTTATTATGGTCTGCTCTTCCAAGGTCAGTACTTTTCCGTCTTTCATCAGAACCCTTCCGTCCACGATGACATCACTCACGTCATTTCCGGTTGCAAAGAACGGAATGGAGGTCAGGTCGTACATTGGGATGAGGTGAGACTTTCTTCGGTCAATCATTATGATGTCAGCGGCACACCCGAGACTTATCACTCCCAACCGTTCCTCCATGATGGCTACTGCCCCGTTGGTAGTGGCCATTCTCAACGCGATCATTGTAGGAAGTACTGCGAAGTCATAGTACGGCGTTCCGTAGTACGCTGTGAGAGAGGCCATCGCGATGTTCATCTCAGTAAACAGGTCCAATCCTCTATAGCTGCCTCCATCTGAACCAAGTGCAACGTTCACGCCAGCTTGGAGCATCATTGGGATTTTGGGAAACGTCATGTAGGTCATGTTTATCATCGGGCAGTGGACAACGTTGGTTCCCGACTCGGCGAGCATGGTGACTTCCCGATCGGTGAGGAATGCGCTGTGTGCAGCCAGTATTCGCTTACTGAGAAAGCCTCTTTGAGAGAGGTATTCTACTGGTCTTTTCCCCCATCTGTTCAGCGCGTGCTCTATCTCTGAGATTTCCTCGCAGAGGTGGATGTGCACGCCTGTGCCGTCTCTCTCGGCGTATTCCATGGTCTTCTCGATGAGGTCATCGCTTGATGTCATTATCTGCCTTATCGAATACCAGCCTCTTACTCGTCCTTCTTTCCACTTGCTCACCAGCTCTCTGTTCTGGTCGGCGTCGCGGCGATAGTTCTCCGGTCCATTGTCCATAGTGGAATGCGTTACTCTCGCTCGTAGGCCCGCTTCTTGCGCGACCTCAGCGAGGATATCAGGGTAAGGGCCACCAGCATCTGCGAAGGATGTTATTCCCTTTCTTATCATGTTGAGGCATGCAAGCCGAGCGCTGAGTTCGGCTTCCTCCTTTTCCATCTCAGCCTCGAATGGTACAAGTATCGAGAGCCAGATTGGATGGACGTTCAGATCTTTGAGAGAAAGCGCTCCTCTGAGCAGTATTTGAAAAGCATGCGTGTGCGCGTCGACCATTCCGGGAAGGGCAACCTTACCCCTTCCGTCGAGTTCTGCTTTGGAGTCGACGTGAAGCTTCTCCCCGATTTGCGTTATTGTGCCTGCGCTAATTGCTATGTCGACATCTTTCAGGGAAGGCCGGCTGTCATCCAGAGTAAGGACATCAACACCTCTGATGATTATGTCCGCCTCGTTCGTCATCGTTGGCACTGACCCTTGTCATGCTCCATGCTCGGACATGAAGTTGGCTGTGGAAAGCGCTGCGATGGTATCCATGGTCAGATCCGTAAAGGCGAGCCCGACAGACGAACACGGACGCAGACACGAACATAGGCGCATTCGAAAACGCGAGTCCTCAGCAGTTCAATGGTGCCTCTTCTTCTGTGGTTTGGCTTCCTTGGTCTCTTCATATTCTGGTGGGGATCGCTTGATCTTCGGCTTGCTTTTTTCATGCAAGGTCAGCATTTAGCGATGACTGTGACTGCTGTTTACTTGGTTAAGACGAGATGGGCGAGGAAGGGCGCACTCGTAGGCGTGGCGGTCTTGCTACTGTTGCTTGCGGCTTTCAGGCTGCTGGGGCCATATGCGCCACCGCTTTGGTAGCACACAGCAGGAACATCGAGGGTCGCAATTTGAACCGCTGATTTGTGAGTGCACATCAAATATCAAGATACCGAGTGTGGCCTGTCAAGATGCGGGGAACACGGGCATCGTGATTTCCACGTATCCATTATGGTTCCTATTGGACTGCCTTGCTCGCCTTCGCCTTTTCCAGGATCTTGACGGCTTCGATAGCTACACGGATCTCACTGTCGATAGCTTGTTGAACGCGGTCGTCAAATTCACCAGCCTTCTCTCCTGGCTCCATGGGCCTGAACCTGTATCCTTCCTTAGGGTTTCCGTCGACCGCCAAGATTGCTCCTGACAGTAGTCCATTCAACGAGCAGTAGACGAATAGACCTGAGCACTCCATCTCGTATGACACGACTCTGGCCTTCTTCCAGTCAGGCTCGGCTTGTGGGATGCCATCTTGAGTGTAGATGGCTCCTGCTGTAAGCACGATTCCTGTATGGAATCTGACTCGCATGTTCTTGGCGGCTTCAACCAAGGCGTTGAAGACTTGAGGTGTTGCAACAGCGGGATACTCGGATGGAGCAAGAAGTTGGGTGGAGCCTTCCCATCTGACCGCGGCATATGGAATGACGAGATCACCTATGGCGATATCGTCTTGAGGCGTGCCAGTGGTTCCGATGCGAATGAAAGTCTCTGCCCCTATCCTTGCGAGTTCCGCAACCGCGATCGTTAATCCTGGAACACCTATTCCCGTTGATGTAACTGAGAGAGGGATTCCACTCGCAGTTCCTGTGAAGCTTACGTATTGTCTGTAGTCAGCGACTTTCCTGTATTCGTCAAAGTGCTTGGCGATCCGCTCGGATCTTTTCGGATCTCCAGGCAGAAAGACGTATTTTGCGATGTCACCATCTCCGCACGTTATGTGCGGTTGAATTCTTTTCATAAATGTCACACGTCTCTGCTGTTGTGTGAAGTGTATATTACAACTGTCCTTCGCTTGCAGGGTACATGTGAGAGGAGCTAGATTGCCGCCCCCTGGCTCGCCCGGATGTTCTCAATGAGATGTTAGCAAGGATTTTCTCAGAGCCTGATTGAGTGAAATGGAAAATCGAGTTGGCCGGGTTTACTCCCAGCTCTCGATGTATCTCCGTTGTGCGTTGGTCATCCGGTCCGTCCGCTTTCCCCAAGCCTCCAATGCGAGCCTAGCTACTTCACGGTCAAGTTCAATAGGCATCTTGTACACAGCGGGCCTCAGACTTGACTTGTTCCTGATGAGATACTCCGCTGCGAGCGCCTGGTCCGCGAAACTCATGTCCATCACCTCTGCTGCATGGCCGTCAGCGGCAGCCAGATTCACGAGTCTGCCCTTAGCCAAGAGGTAGATCTTGCGTCCGTCACGTAGCGAGTATTCTTCCACGTTTGCGCGAACGGTTCGCGTTTCCTTTGCCATTCTTTCGAGGTCGCGAACGTTGACTTCGACATCGAAATGGCCGCTGTTCGCAAGGATGGCCCCGTCCTTCATCACTTGGATTTCCTTCTCGGTTATCACGTCTCTGCAGCCTGTCGCTGTGATGAATATGTCACCTTGTCGTGCTGCTTCGAGCATGGGAGCAACATCGAAGCCCTCCATAATCGCTTCTAAGGCTCGTATGGGATCCACCTCTGTTACCGTAACCTTGGCGCCAAGCCCTCGGGCTCTGTGAGCGATGCCTCGACCTACCCAACCATATCCAGCCACGACCAGTGACTTGCCCGCGATCAGAAGGTTCGTCGCCCTCATCACTCCCTCAAGTGCGGATTGTCCGGTTCCGTATTGGCTGTCGAACAGATACTTCGTCTGCGCATCATTCACAGCGATGACTGGAAACCTCAGTACGCCATCCTTCTCCATCGCTCTAAACCTGAGCACGCCTGTGGTGGTTTCTTCGCACGCTCCCAGGGTCTTTCCGATGAGGTTCCGGTGTTCTTTGTGAATGGCCACTGAGAGTTCGGCCCCGTCATCTATGATGATGTCGGGCTTGTGAGCGAGCACCCGGCCCAGGTTCTGCTTGTGATCCTCGGGCGTGACGCCGCGCCAAGCGTACACGTCAACATTCGAACTCGCAAGAGCCGCTGCTACATCATCCTGTGTTGATAACGGGTTGCTTCCTGTGATGGCAACCTGTGCTCCGCCGGCTTTCAGAGTGAGCGCAAGCACGGCCGTCTTCATCTCCAAGTGTATACACATGCCAATTGAAAGTCCTTGGAATGTTTTCTCCGAGGTGAGTCTCTTTCGAATCTTGGAGAGGACAGGCATGTGGGCCTTGGCCCATTCGATCTTCAGCAATCCTGCCGACGCAAGCGAAAGATCCTTCACAACACTCATGTTTCGGTCATCGTCCTTTCAAACGGTCTTTCATCCCTCAATGCGTTTTCGGGCATAAGTAAAGCGTTGGTGTCGTCGTGTCTAATTCCTGGCAAGGCTGTCATCGCGTTCTTGTGCAAGTGGCGTCTTTTATCTTGACAGGAGTTGCTCCGCGACTTTACTTGCCTTCTCGATGACCTCTTGCTCGTTCAGCTGAGTAAGCCTGCGTGACTGCATCAGTATTCTTCCCTCGACAACCACTGTGTCGACATCACTGCCCATTGCCGAGTGAGCGACTGTGGTCCAGGGGTCGGCAGGCGGCGAGAGGTGCGGTTTGTTCAAGTCGATGAGGATCAGGTCACCTTTCTTGCCGACTTCAATGGATCCAATCTCGCCATCGAGTCCGAGCGCCTTGGCGCCGTCGATCGTGGCCATTCGGAGCAATTTCTTCGCCGGCAGAGCCCTAGCGTCGCCATAGAGGCTCTTCTGTGCTAATGCAGCGATCTTCATGTCCTTCAGCATGTCAACGTGATTGTTACTGGCCGGTCCGTCCGTTCCAATTCCTACTGGAATTCCTCTGTTGACCATGTCAACAATCTTCGCGATCCCCAAGGCCACTTTCATATTGGAGACAGGGCAGTGAGCAATGCCCACTTGATGACGTGCTAGGATGCTCATCTCTTCCTGATGGACATGAATGCAATGCGCAACGATCAGTTGATCGTCAAGGAAGCCAATTTCTTCAAGCCGTCTAGTGGCACTTTTTCCCAACTTTGCCGCCACGGAGTCCGCGTAGGGCTTTGATTCAGCGAGATGCATATGGATCCCTACACCGAGCGACTGAGCCCTATCTTTCACCTTGCGCAAGAACTCGGGGCTGCATGAATACTCGGAGTGAGGACCCAACCTAGTTCGCACTCTACCTCCCGCATATCGGTGATAGTTCTTCGCGAAGACTTCGCTTTTCTGCAGTGCTTCTTGTCCTTTCTTAGGATCGCCTTGTTCTATGATGCCTTCAGCGAGTACTGCTCGGAGGCCGGATTTCGCGACTGCTTCGGCCACTTGATCCATGAAGAAGTACATGTCGTTGAAGCAAGTTGTCCCGGTCTTGATCAGTTCTGCACAGCCGAGCAAAGCGCCGGCGTAAACATCCTCAGGCTTCAGCTTTGCCTCGCGAGGCCAGATGACCTTCTCCAGCCACGCGTCGAGAGGGATGTCTTCAGCTAGGCCTCTAAAGAGCGTCATAGCAATGTGAGTGTGAGCGTTGATGAGACCCGGCATCAAGAGTTTTCGTCGTCCGTCGATCTCGGTGCTGGCAGTGTAGCCGGCATCGTTGCATCCGACATGGACTATGCAACCATGGTCTACGGCGACAAGCCCTCGCTGAAGGGTCCGGTCCGCTGCGTCCATCGTTAGGACTTGGCAGTCACGAATTAGCAGGTCGACGTGTTCCAAGATTGTTCTTCTCCCGAGCTCGTGTATGAATCAGTTAGATCAAGGAGTACTTTGCCGTTTGGGTGAAAGTACCGCCGATGTCGAGCGGAATATTGTGCTGATCATGCGGGAGGAGTTGGGACGATAGAACGTCTCTCTGGTCATTCGTCTTGTACGAGTTTCGGGTTAAAGACATTCATAAGGCGTTACTGCTATGCCCAAGTCAATGACTGCCCGATACCCACGGTTTTGGCGTAGATGCTGAATGCGATTGCGAGAATCATAATCGCTGCTGCAGCGTAGTCTAGCATCTTAAATCTAGCTTCCTTGACGAAGCTTCTCTGCGGGTTCACGCCGAAGCATCGAGTTTCTAGGCTCAGCGAAAGTTCTTGCACGCCCTTCATCATCTTGACTAGCAATGGTATGAAGATCGGAATGTAGCCCCTTATGCGCTGCAGGATGTTGCCGCTTTGAAGGTCTAGACCTCGGCTCATCTGAGCCTCCATGATCTGCTTCGTGTCGTTGAACATGACCGGGAGAAAACGCAGCGCTGTAGAGAACGCGAATCCTATCTTGAAGGGCAGGCGCAGTAGCTGGAAGCTCTGTACGATCTCGTAGGGCGTGGTCACGCTGACGTAGAGAAACATTCCTGACACAGGAATTAGGATCAGGAACACATTGTTCAGCGCGTACAGGACTCCTTGCTCCGTATAGTTGATGGCGCCTCCCCAAGGCAACGGCAGTACAAAGAGCGTCCTGCCACCGGATACTAGGGGGGATGTTGCCCAGATCAGGAAGGTCATGAAGAATATTACTGCGGAGATCGAGAGGACCATGAGTATACGCTTGATTCCCACTCTGGACAGGACTGCTAGGAGAAGGAAAGCCCCGTAGATCGAACCGTTGATCCTGGGGTCTCTATAGAAGGCGGGCAAAAAAATTAGGGAGAAGGCAAATAGCAGCTTGACCCGAGGGTCAAGCTTGTGCATGAAGCTATTGCCTTCAACGTAGAGTCCAAGCTCGAAGCCCATCTCTGTCGTCTGCTCATGCTATGACTTGTATTGGATTCTGTCTCCCCAGTACAGGCCCCACTTCTTAGCGTATGGGAATAGGGCAGCCGTCACCGGTGCGCTGACGAAGGCAGTGACAATGGCGTTGTTGATCACCACGAAGGGCGTAAACCAGCCCCACACGAGGAATGCCGGAAGGCCGGTCAGTGGAAACGAGGCGAGCACGGGGCTCTGAGGTCCTATGAAGTAAAGCCACCATCCGATGTAAATTGCGCACCAAACCGAGCCGATCAGTACACCCCACAAGTAGAACTGTGCCCAAGACTTTCCGCTTCGCATGCTCGCGTCTTTGACAAACTTGTACGGGACCCAAGCGAGGAGAAAGTTCCCGACGAAACCGCCGATGCTGCCAACACTCAGAAATCCTGCGAAGGCATCGGCGATGAAGTTTCCAATCGCCGTTCCGAAGGCTCCAGGTAGCCCGAAGAGTATGCCGAAGATCGGAGTCAGCGCGTTTGCAGGACGTATCCAGGTGAACCCTGGGATTATTGTTAGACCGCCGGTTGCGAAGAGGCCACCGCCGTACACGGCTGCGCAGAGCGCGGTTGTTGCGATGTCCACTGCATCCCATCTGAGTGAGAATCGTCGAAGCTTCAGACCTTCCAGCGTTACGCCGCCGAGCTCCATCAGGAAGAGTATGGTCCCCACGAGCCAGATTACTCCGCCTACCACGAGCCAGAAGTCAAGGCCGAGGTTGTAGAACCACTGACCGAACGTCCACCCTTTCCCTGCGAGTAGGTCGCCTGGCCCGGTCGCCCAATTCCAGGACAGGAAGGAGTAGGTGCCGTAGAGGGCGATCGCCAAGACGATTATGGCTACAATCACTCCCACCAATTTGTAGCTTGGAGGTTCCTTGCTTGTCATTTTTTCACCCTCGCTCTCTGGACTGCATAGTATCCGGCGCCAAGCCCGACAACTATGACTATCACTGCGAATGCGTTGAGGACTGGTGTCGGCGTGAATGCTCCCGTCACGTTATCGTATACTCCAGCGAAGATCAGGACGAAGTAGGCGATCAGTGTAAGAACCCCGCCAACGCCGAAGACGAGGATCAGGCGGCTCACTGGTTTCCTCATCGCGTACAAGATGGCTCCGACGATGAGCAGGAAGACGACAAAGGCGATGAGTCCGTAGTCGTTTGGCATTAGGACAACCAATGCAATCTCCGGTTTGAACGTCTGAGCCGCATGTATTTATCGCTTGGCCCTCAGGCCCGACCGTCGTTAGCCTCCGTTCATATGTGGGTGAGGAGCCACTCCGCTGCTTCGCTTATTCTGACAGTTTGAGGTGGAAAACCGAATATGCTCAGGCGCTCGGCTAGCATCGAAACCTGTGGAGGTAGTATGTTTGATTGCGACGTCAGCTGGCGCTTGCTCAGTACGCTCCTGGTCGGGCCATCCGCCAGAATCCCGCCGTCCTTCAGGATGATCGTTCTGTTCGAATACTCGGCAGCGAGAGCTATGTCGTGAGTGATCAATATGATCGTCCGCCCAGCCTGATTCAGCTGTACGACGGTCTCCATCAACAACGAGGCCCGATGATAGTCGACTCCAGTGGTGGGTTCGTCCAGAATCAGGACCTTTGGGTCCAAAGCTAGAACCGAAGCGATCGTCAAGCGCCGCCGCTCACCCATACTCAAAGAGTGTGGGTCCTCGGTGAGGGGTTTCTTCAAGTCGACGAGGGCGAGAACTCTGTCGACAAGAGGCGGGATTTCTGTTTCGGGTGTCTTGACGTTGCGAAGACCGAAGGCAACCTCATCGAATATCGTCTTCGCGAAGATCATGTGATCCGGGTTCTGAAAAACATAGCCTACAATTCTCGAAAGCTGGGCGATCCGCGCGCTCCGGGTGTCTTTGCCGGAGACTAGGACCGTTCCTGAGGTGGGTTTCAACAGACCATTCAGATGCTTTGCAAGTGTGGTCTTTCCGGAACCGTTTTGACCTAGAAGGGCAATGAACTCATCCTCACGTATCTCAAGGCTTACACCTCGGAGGGCTTCGACCTCCCGACCGTACCAGTACCGCACGTCCTTCAGTTCAATCAGTGGCATGCTTTCGGCTCCTCAGAAGCGTCGAGAAAGTTTCTGTTGCTTCATTCAGGGTGACCGGAATGCTTGCTATGAATCGCCCCTTGTCCACCATCCTATAGGTGACTTCAGTTACCTGCGGTGCTCTGAAGCCGATCTTTCGAACATATTCCCTGTCCTTGAACGCTTCATGGGGCGGTGCGTCCAGATCTATCCTTCCTTCGTTCATTATGACGATTCTATGCGCGATCTCCGAGGCCCACTCCACTCTGTGATCTATGGCAAGAATCGTGAGCTTGTAGTCTTGGTGCATCCGCTCTATCAGCTCTGTAATCATTCGCATTCCGACTGGGTCCAGCATTGATGTGATCTCATCAAGTATCACTACTCTTGGACGCAGAGTGAGAATACTTGCAACGGCAACGGCTTGTTTCTCCCCTCCGGAGAGCGCGTTTACGGGTCTATCCAATAGTGGAGCAAGTCGCATCTTCGCGCCAACTTCCTCAATCCTATGCCTGATTTCAGATGGTGGAAGCTGCAGATTCTCCGGACCAAAGGCAAGCTCTTCTCTGACAGTCATCGTGACGAGCTGCGTCTCAGGATTTTGGAGCACCATCCCCACATGTTGAGAGATCTCATAGCTCGGCGCCTTGAGAGCATCAATTCCGTCCACAGCGACCTTCCCCTTCCCCTCGCCAAAGAGCAGTCTAGAGGCAGCGCCTGTCAGCGCTAGGGCTAGCGTGCATTTTCCGCATCCACTTGGGCCCATTATTACGATGAATTCGCCTGGCGCAACTTTCAAGTTCACTCCTTTCAGGACCCAGTCTGATGAGCCCCTGTAGCGAAACCAGAGGTCCTCAACATCTACAATGCTCGGCAAGAGCCTTCCAACCTTCCTCCCGCCCCGGTCTACGTGTGAGCGTCCGCCTCTTGGCCTCGCTCGGTTTCGCACGGGAGAAGGATGTCGTCACGTTAATAGTTATCCGAGCTATTTCAGACGCTTCGAGCCCGTAGCCTTCGCTCTACGCTAGTCCTATCGTGCTGGCATCTGTGATCAAGCGAAAAGTGCCACCGAGCCATGCTTCCTTGACAGAGACAGGTCCGCAGACGAGCCCAAATGCATACACACCGCCAAGAGAGCCAGCACTTGCTGTCGAGGCGTCAATGCTTGGTGTCTTGTGCTGGAAGGCTATATGGCGACCTCGCTACTTTGATTGCGCAGATTTCGATGAAAGCAGCATCTGTGGTTCGACCAAGTATCGTGCAGATCGAGGATCGACCGATTCCTAAGATAGGTCCAAGTGATGTTCTCGTCAAGATGCGAGCGTGTGGGGTCTGCGGAACAGACATCGAGAAGGTTCGAGGTCTCCACATTACTCCTCCCATGTTGGGCCACGAGGTCGTTGGAGAAATCGCTGAGATCGGCGAACAGGTCAAGGGCTTTGAGGTTGGCGAGCGTGTGTTCGTTCATCACCATGTCCCATGCTATGTCTGTCACTATTGTAGGCGTGGAGATTACACGGTGTGCAACAGTTTTGTCCAGACCACAATCGAGCCTTGTGGCTTCGCCGAGTACTTTAGGGTTCCTCGAACCAACGTCGAGCGGGGGGCGATTCTCAAACTGCCTTCTAACATTTCTTACGAGGAGGGAGCACTCATCGAGCCAACAGCTTGCTGTATCAGAGGGCTGTCGAAGAGTCGTATTCGACCCGGGGACGACTTCGTGGTGATTGGTTGCGGGCCGATGGGCCTAACCCACATTCGTCTTCTAACAATCTTCGGCGCGGGGAGGATCTTTGGAACTGATGTCGTTGGATTCAGGTTGGAGGCCGCAAAGAAACTTGGAGCTTCAGCAGTACTCAACCCTAGGAGTGAGGATGTGGTTGAGCAAGTAAGAGAACAGACCAGTGGCAGGGGCGCCGACGGCGTGATCGTTTCAGTTGGAGCACCTGAAGCGATACTTCAGGCGATTGACTTAGTGAGGAAGGGCGGGATGGTTGTCCTCTTCGGTGCCCCGAGTAGAGGTGCCATGCTTTCTTATGATGTCAGCAAGATCTTCCTGAAAGAAATCTCATTGATCCCTAGCTACTCGACCAGCGAGTTGGAGACAAACGTGGCGCTTGAGTTGATGGCCTCAGGCAGACTAGGCCTCTCGTCCATCATAACGCACACGTTTCGGCTTGAAGATACCGCTGAGGCTATACGGTGCGCGGCTGAGGCCAAAGCCTCCTTGAAGGTTATTGTAAAATCAGGTTGACAAGACAGAAGGATGTTTAGCCAAAGCTCCCCTGGGGCTTCTGACTCTTGTTCCAGCACCTAGCTTGTGACCTTGCCTCCACTGTACAGTTCGTCAGCTCCTCTGACACAAAGGAACTCCAGAGGCTCGCTGCCCGTATTAATGAACTGGTGAACTTCATTCGACTTGATGAAAATTGCGTCTCCCGGTACTATATCCCATTCTTCATTCCTTCCGATTACGCGGCCTCTGCCTTTCATAATGAAGACTTCATGTTCGCCAGGGTGTCTGTCTAGAGGAGTATGACCTCCCTTGCCTACAGAGTAGTAACGGAGGAAGAACTTCTCGGCGCCCACGGCCTTGTGAATGAGATACTTCACATTCACCTTCTCTGCGCCCTCTTTTGACAAGACCTCGAACTGCATCTTCTGATACAAGTTCACTATATGCATGATCTTGCCCGAACTGTCGAGTTCCTCGACTGATTCTTAAGCGTTAGCGGGCATGATACTGTATTTCTTTCACTATGCGTTCGGTTCAGCAAGCCGCATCTACAATTCAGGCTGTACTGAATACGTGTGGGTTCAAGGGTCCGGACGGATAGCAACCTTCAAGGCCTGTCCGGTAGCCATCAGCTCTAGGGCTTTAGAGACCTCCTCCAGTGGCATCACGCGGCTGATCAGGCATTCAGTCTTCACAGCTCCTGTTGAGATCAAGTTGATAGCTTTCTCGACGCAAGACGGAGTGTGATGGAAGGCTCCTTTGACGGTCAGTTCACCGTAGTGGACAGCACCTGTATCGATTGGAATACTCGTACCTGGGCTGCACCCCCCAAATAGCAACGCAAGTCCGCCCGGTCTCGTCATTGCTATGGCCTTCTCCCAAGTCTCTGGCAGGCCGGCGGCTTCTATGACGACATCCGCTCCTTTCCCGCCTGTCAACTCCCTGACTTTCTTGACTTGGTCCTCCTGACCTGCTTCTATCACGTGGTCTGCGCCAAGTTCTTGTGCAGCGTCAAGGCGTTGTCTTGAAAGATCCATGACGATGGTTCTTCCGGCGCCATTTCTCTTTGCGAGCTGCAGATGAAGGAGCCCTATCGGGCCAGCCCCGATGACGGCTACTGTGTCTGCGATGTCTATCTCGGCAAGTTCGATGCCGTGGACGACGCAGGCGAGCGGTTCTACCATGGCCGCTTGCTTGAAAGAGACGTGATTCGGAATTTCAAGCGTATTCTGTTTGACTATGTGCCCCGGTACTCGAACGAACTCCGCGTATGCACCTGGCCACGAGAAGCCTATCACATTCTCATCGAGATGCTCACAGAGGTTCTGCTTTCCCCTCCTGCAGAAGAAGCAGGCATTACACGGAGCGGAATTCGCTGCCACAACTCGCATGCCCTCCCTGAATTTATGAACGTTGTCGCCCACACGAGTAACAACGCCAGCGAACTCGTGACCGATAATAAGCGGAGGCTTGGCGAAAGGGTGTCCTCTCTTGTACATCTTCAGGTCTGTGCCGCAGGTCAAAATGACTGCGTTCTTGATGAGCATCTCGTCCGGGCCCACTTCTGGCAAGTCGACATGATCAAGTCTCAGCACCCCAGGTTCATAGAACTGGATGGCTCTCATGGTATTTCTATGCAAAGCCGGTCTGCTTGCAGATACCCTGATTCGCATCTTAGGTTTGTGGCCGAAATTGAGTTCTGGTCCACGTCACTTGCGGAGGACTGCCTTTGACATCCATGATTCGGGTGCAGACCCTCAGCTGAGGTAGTGAACGATGGATCGCCACAGGAAATACGCCTATTATGGATCGGCAGCCACGTGATATTGACCGGCCGTGGAAACGGGGAAGATCGTTCGCGCGTTCTCCATGCGCGACGGACGCAATGCTGTTCTCAGGACACCTGCCTGGAAGGACTTGGACGATCTACTATCCCTGATCAACTCGCTCGTGGAAGAAGGAGCCAACATAATCGTGGACAAGAGAGTCACGAGACAGGAAGAGATCGACTGGCTGTCAAAGGCACTGGCTAGGCTAGAGAGGGACGAGGCGTTCTACTTGATTGCCGAAGTGGAAGGCCGAGTCGTAGGGAACTCTGAACTCACTAGGGAGACTGGTGGACCCGACAGCCACGTCGGCAGGCTCGGAATCGCGATCAGAGAAGGATTCAGAAACTTGGGCATCGGGACCGAGATGATGAAAGCCCTGTTCGAGCAAGCTCGCGCTTGGGGCCTAAAGGTGATCACGCTCGGCCACTTCGCGACAAACGAACGCGCCCACCGCCTATTCCAGAGAATCGGGTTCGTAGAGGTCGGCAGGATTCCGAAGAAGTTCCTGAAAGACGGCACGTACACAGACGAAATCGTCATGGTCAAGATGCTCGACTAGAAGCCAAGACGATTCGAGTTGTGCTCAGAAGTCGTGTCACTTGGTGAGAATTGGTCTCCGTGAGATCTAAATTGCGACGTTCGCACCATGAGACAACACACACAAACTGCCAGCTTGGCGAGCTCTCGCGCAAGCATTGTGTCTGTGGAAGTCTCTTCAGGATGCGGTCAGATGAGCTTCCAAGGGAACCGAAGGCCCTCAACATCCACGATGTTCCCCAAGAATCACCCTGTCTTCTCCTCGCCTGGCCCACGTGTAAGCGAAGGCCCATCTCTTAGCCTCGTTCGGTCTCGCTCGGGAGAAGGATGTCATGTGGCCTTGCTTCTTCTTCACCGTATTGGGAGATCATGAGGAAGGTAGCTTTCTTCCAGAGGTCGGATACGCTGGAGGCGCCCGCGTAGCCCATCGCGGCCTTCAGGCCGGCGACTAGCTCCTGCACGACCAGCGCTACTTCTCCCTTGTAGGGAACCCATCCTTCCACGCCTTCCGGAAGCCCTTTCGCAGGCGTACTGTAACGGTCGATCGCGTATCTCTTCGCTCTGGCCGACGGGCTGGCCATCCCCCTGTACTGCTTGTAGTGGCGGCCGCCGATCGTGAGCAAAGTTCCAGGAGCCTCTTTGCACCGAGCGAACAGGTTACCTATCATTACAGCTGAGGCTCCCGCAGCCAACGCAACCGCGATATCACCAGCTCCCCTTAT
>Ga0129297_10000937_pt1 | contig 14491 bp, 11 predicted proteins | sample I18A1metaG_FD_94708 | JGI IMG/M metagenome (GOLD analysis project Ga0129297, IMG submission 94708) | Lake sediment bacterial and archeal communities from Gulf of Boni, Indonesia to study Microbial Dark Matter (Phase II) - ​I18A1 metaG | ecosystem: Environmental > Aquatic > Freshwater > Lake >... | reverse complement strand
TGTCCGAGTTTTCTGTGAATGATCCATCTTCTTCGGCGCAGAGTTCCGTCCACGGATGCCACCCGACTTGTCCCAATGATTCAGTGTCTTTTTATCACTGACACATGTGGGTAGCTAGCTCACCTTGGCGGTTTCACCAAAACTCACAAAAGGAAGTGGTTTGCCTACTTGACGACCCCGGCGGCAAGACGCCGGACCTCTAGAATTCGAAATCCGATCTCATGAATGAGAGTGGAAAATCGAATGGGGTACAGGTTCGGTGGCTATGCAGGCCGCTACTTGCGTGTCGATCTCTCAAGCGGCAAGATCGCCAAAGTACTGCTCCCAGAGGAGTTGGCTTCTCAGTTCCTAGGTGGGAACGGTTTCGGAACCAAGATTCTATGGGACGAGGTGGGCCGCAATGTCGACCCATTGGGCCCACAGAACAAGTTGATCTTCGCCGCGGGACCCCTGACCGGCACCATATTCCCTAGCGCCGGCAGACTCGAGGTGATCAGTAAATCTCCGTTGACGGGCATTTACGGAGACGCTAACGCTGGCGGGCACTTCACACCTGAAATGAAGCGCAGCGGCTTCGATATGATAGTCTTCGAAGGAAAAAGCCCAAAACCCGTCTATCTATGGGTCCACGATGGAGAAGCGGAGATACGCGACGCCTCACATATCTGGGGAAAGGGAACTCACGAAACTGAAACCGTTCTGCAAAGCGATCTCGGCGACAAGAGAACTCAGGTCGCGAGCATAGGCCCCGCAGGCGAGAACCTTGTTCGCTTCTCGTCAGTCGTGACCCACGGCTGCGTCGCGGCGAGGGCCGGCATGGGTTGCGTGATGGGGTCGAAGAAGCTGAAGGCCATCGCAGCTCTGGGAACACTGGAGATACCGATCGCGAGACGCGATGAGTTTCTGAAGGCCTGCGTAGACGCGCAGAAAGAGATACTGAAAAACCCGTTCACGCCTGGGCTTTCACGGTTCGGTACGCCTCAGCTTTCTGTTCCGATGAGCGAGGTTGGTAGATTTCCAACGAAGAATTTCCAGATGGGACACTTCGAGTTCGTCGAGGACATAAGCGCTGAGCGCATTGAGAAGAATCATTTCGTTCGGAGGATCTCGTGTTTCGCCTGCCCGATAGGATGCCACCACATTGTTCAAGTGAAAGAAGGAAAACACAAGTGCACTGCGCTCGTCTTCGAATATGAGACCGTCAATGCGCTTGGGGCGAGGGTCTGGAATCGTGACCTACCTTCGATTGTCAAGGCGGACTACTTGTGCGATGACTACGGTCTGGACACCATATCGACGGGGGCCAGCATCGCCTTCGCCATGGAACTCTACGAGAAAGGGATACTCACAGACAAGGATACAGATCTCGATCTCACATGGGGCAACTCGGACACCGTATTGGAACTCATCTCAAGGATGACGTACAGGAAGGAGCTCGGCAACATTCTCGCAGAAGGAGTCAGGAGAGCCGCTCAGAAAATTGGCAAAGGTTCAGAATACTACGCGATGCACATTAAGGGTCAGGAGATCTCTGCCCAAGATGGCCGATCACAACAGTCCATGGGCCTCGCACAGGCGACATCGAGTCGCGGAGCGGATCACCTGAAGGGATTCCCAACAATCGATGAAACGGGTTACCCAACCGAGGCCGTATTGCGCTACGGGAAGCAATGCCTCCCTGAGATCATCGACGGCATTCAAACAAAGTACAAGCCGATGGTGGTTAAGGATGGAGAAGAATTCGGTGCAATCATCGACTCCGTAGGCATCTGCAAGTTTGGTACACTCTTCCCACCTGCCCTCTATTGGGAACCGATCGCCACCGCTCTCGCGCTGATTACGGGGATGGATATGACGGTACAGAAGCTGAAGACGATCGGCGAGCGCATCGTCAACCTGCAAAGAATGTACAATGTGAGACATGGAATCACTCGCAAGGACGATCGACAACCTCGAAGACTGCTGGAAGAGAAATCTCCATCAGGCAGGGCGAAGGGACATGTCGTGTATCTTGACAAGATGCTCGACGAGTATTATGAACTAAGGGGTTGGGACAAAACGTATGGGCTTCCGACGGAGCATAGGCTTAACGATCTAGAACTAGAATATACGATTCCAGAGTTGCGAAACGCGAAGGCTAGCTTGACCTAGTGAGTTCCAAGTCATTTGAGTCCGCAACACGACGTAACATAGCCTGGACCCCAGAGAATGTCTTCCACTGATGTCCACACTCCGAGCGCGCTGCCTGTAGGCGACAAGTCCACGAAAGGTATGATACTCGATTCTTTCCTCACCCTTGAGAGAGCCCGTAGCCCTCGATATCATATCCCAACGATATCAAACCGGACGCCACGAAGATCTTGTTTTCTCATGCCAAATCACTCGAAACAACTACCCCCCAGTTGATACAAACTCCGTGGATCCACTAACATGCAATGCGCTCCGGAGCTTTCGCCACACCGCCAGATCCGCCAATCGCTGGGCGCGCTGTGAGACGCAGTAATACTCAACCCTTAAATTTCATACCTCGCGGAGAAAGTATGGTGAATCTGCCCTGGGTTATACGGTTACCGAGAAGGGCACCGTTACGATCCCGTCCGACATTAGGAGGAAGGATGGGTTGCGGAAGGGTGCTACCGTAGAGTTTGTTGACACGGGGCAGGGGATTCTCGTTGTGCCGTTGGTTCCGTTCGAGGACCTCTTCGGCATTGACAAGGGTCGGAAGAAGCTCGTATATCAGATGATTCGAGAAATCCACGAAGAGCGGAGACGCGAAGCATCTGAAGACTGAGCATTACGTCTTTGACACAGGGCCCTTGCTGCTCTATTTCGCCGAGGACGAGCGTGTGAAGAAACTTGTTGATCAGATTAGGCGCGGAAGTTCGATTGGTCTCACATGCGAAACCAATCTCGCTGAGTTGTACTACAAGACGTGCGAGAAGATTGGGCGTGAGACAGCTCGAACTAGGGACCTGTCAGTTAGGCGCTCGGGCATATCGATTCTAGCTCCGAATGAGAAACTTTCCCAATTGGCTGGAGACCTCAAATACAGGCATAGAGGAAGTCTTTCATTGGTGGATGCGTACGTGGTTGCTGCCGCAATGCTTGAGAAAGCAACGCTGCTCACTTCAGATTCGCGAATTGCAGAACTGAAGTTGGTTGCCGGTAGGCTGCTGCGGGTGCCCTAATTCAACCTGCCATGATGAACACTGATCGCATGATCTGTTGAAGAGAACGAGATCCGTATTGTCTTTCTATTCTCTTCTTATTCTCTTGATGCCGAGCCACACCTGAAGACATCTCCTTTTGAAAGAGAGAGATGCCCCCGCAAGTCAGATATATCACGCTACTAGTGCCGCCGTTGCTGCGACGGAAAAATGCTGCTGGGCCAGAATATGAGTAAGACCACAACAAACGGATGGATGCTCATCATAGCGGGATTCATAATCAATCTGTGTCTCGGAACGGTCTACGCTTGGAGTGTGTTTAGGCCTCCATTGCACCAACCACCCTGCAATTTGACGGTGTCAGAATCGGTTCTTCCTTTCAGCACTTTTCTCCTGATGTTCGGGATCACATTCGCATTCTCCGGGAAGATGATAGGAGATGTCGGACCCAGGCGGCCTGCCCTTATTGGTGCTATGTTACTCGGTGTAGGATACCTTCTCTGCTATGCAATAGCGATAGCTCCGGGATCGACGTTCCTGATTACCTTTGTAGGGTTCGGGCTGATAGCTGGAACCGGTTGCGGGTTCGCATACAACCCACCGATAGCAGTGGTGGGAAGGTGGTTCCCCGACAAACGGGGACTGGCCCTTGGACTCACCGTAATGGGGTTCGGTCTGTCCGCCCTGATCACCGCTCCTGCAGTCGTTGCCTTGATTTCGATGATCGGCTTGCCGAACACCTTCCTTGTCCTGGGTGCGGTCTTCTTGGTCCTCCTAGCGTCGCTGGGTTTGTTGCTGAGATTTCCGTCGGCGGAGTGGACGCCTCCACAACCCAAAGCGCCTACAAGCCAGAGAAGCTGGACGGCCTCATTGAAGGATTTCACCATCCGCGAAATGCTGCGAACGAAGACGTTCTATCTCGCATGGTTGATCTACCTCGTCGGCGCCGGCGCAGGGTTGATGATCATCGGCTATGCAAAGCTGATAGCTACAGACATAACCGGTTTGAAAAGCAACCTAGAGTGGCTGGCGACTCTCGCGGTCTCGCTGCTCGCGATATCGAATGCGGTCGGACGTCCGTTCTTCGGATCGGTGTGCGACCGAATAGGGCCGAAGAGGACCATGCTGACCATGCAAGGTGTGCAGCTGTTCGCGCTGGTGGCGCTCTTTCCATACTCGCAGTCTCTCTCAGTTCTCTATCTAGCGATAGTTCTGCTCGGATTGACCTTCGGAGCATATTTGGCGGTGATGCCCACGCTCGCATCATACTACTTCGGTGCTAAGAATCTGGGCCCGAACTATGGACTATATCTGAGCGCATACGGGGTTGGCGGCGTGGTGCTGCCGATGCTTATGGCCGCGATTCTCGGATCCAAGCCCTCGTACGCAAGCTATGTCCAAGGATTCTATGCAACCGCGTTCTTGGTCGTCATCGCAATGGTACTTGCCCTGATAATGAAACCACCAAAGACGGACTAGAACGGGAAGAGGTATAGGTAGCAGGCTGCGCTGTCTTGATCCGTTTAGGATGTTCACTCATACTAGAGAGAGCCAACCCACGGAGATCTGCTCCGGCGTGGAGCAAAGAATCCTACTGTCGCCAGAGAACACCTCGTACGGAAGACTGAAAGTCGAACTCCTGAGTATAGAGCCAAGCTCACAGACGGATCCAGTGCAGGCCCGCGATGAGAGAATCTACTTCGTACTGGACGGAAAGGGAACCTTCGACATAGAATGGCTCAGGGGTCACTGGCGATCTCCAATCAGAGCAGACACGACCATCTGGATTCCGAGCCTGCGGCATCAGATCCGCAACTGCGCCGATTCCACACTCAGATGCTTAGTCTTTGCTTGCAGAACGGAGGAAGAGATGAATGAGCGGTACATGTTCACCGAGGTGACCGATGCGAGGACGCGGCCCTCGAAATCCTACATCGGTGGATCCGAAGTGTTCATCTTCACACCTGGGGAGCTCTGGACCAAGTCCAAGTTCAACTTCTGCGGCTGCGCCACCTTCCATCCGAGCAATGGAAGCGACCCACATGTGCCCACAGACGATTGCGAAGAGACGATCTATGTGACCCGGGGAGAAGGAGAGATAATGGTAGGAGACCAGAAACACCCCGTCCAGCCGGGTTCTCTCGCCTACATCCCCAGAGGTACAATGCACTGTGAGCAGAACCTCGGTCAAGAACTGCTTGAGGTCTTCATTGTTGAAAACCATGACTAGACACAGCATCACTCGAATGAGCAATCGTTCGCATTGGCGCACTAGGTCACTGCGACGATGGCTGTGTGTCTGAACAACATCTCTACTTGCCTAATGATGTTGCACCGGCTTGGTGAGCTAGCTACCCACATGTGTCCCTCTATATGAAACAGACGAAGTCGCGAAAGATTGGGAGAGGGACATGATTGGATCCTGTTCTGCGTCGAAGAAGATGGATCATCCGTAGAAGACTGGAAGGTTGGAAGATCACGCACATCGCGACTGCACTGCGGGTAAGCGAGAAGACTGTTGATCGATGGTGGAGCGTCTACAGGAAGGAGAGGTGGGAGGGGCTACGCGTCAAATCCAGAGCACCTCACCGATACTACAAGACTCCTCGATCGACCGTCAACCTGATTTTGGAACTGAGACGGAGCAAGCATTGGGGACCAAACAAGATCGAAGGATACCTACGCAACTACAAGGTTCAGGGCGGGATCACGCCCGCAAGCCACAGAACCATCCATCGCATACTCGTCGAGGCTGGATTGAACAATCCCATCTCCGCGCCGAGAAGGGTTTGGGGTAAGCGTAGGTTCGAGCGGGAGCATTCGAATAGCCTCTGGCAGGCTGATTTCAAGTTCACTGAGCGAGATGAGTGGATGATCAGCTACCTCGACGATCACTCACGCTTCGTTCCCGGTTCGAGGATTCATCATAACCCGACGGCGGAGCATGCCATCAAGCTTCTGGAAGAATCCGTGAGACAATACGGCAAACCTGGCCAGGTTCTAACGGATCGAGGAGCCCAATTCTATCCAGCACGAGGAGGTATCTCGGAGTTCACAGAATTCTGCAGTGGAAACAACATCGAGCATATCGTCGCAAGCGTGCGGAGGCCATCTACAATCGGCAAGATCGAGGCGTTTCACAAGGCGTACGTCTACGAGAGCTGGATGTTTCCGACTCACCAGGGTTTTGTGAGTTACTGGAATTACGAGCGTCCACACCAGGGAATCGATTATCTCTATCCAGCTCACGTATACTTCAGGGACAGATGTGGGTAGTTAGAACAGTTGCACCGGCTTGGCGCAAGTTCTATCTATAGCCGGACTGGGATGAAGCGCGAGTCTCCATGATGGGTTGGAGAGCCATGATAGGAGTGATCTATCCCCCTGACGGTTCGCTGGACGATGAGTTCTCGCTCTTTGTGCCCCAAGGAGTCTCAGTTCACTTCACGAGGGTTGGCACGAATGAGAGAGAGCTGCGAGCGCTTTGGTATGCTGAAGAAGGGCAGTTGGACCTACTCGAGACTGGGGCCAAGCAGCTCTCCTGTGCATGGAAACCAAGCTGTGTCTCGTTCGCATGTACTTCTGGAAGTTTCAGTAGGGGCAAGGGATACGATCAGGAGATCGCGAAAAGAATTACGGCTGCAGTCGGCGTTCCTGCCACGACCGCTGCCAACGCCTCCGTCGAGGCGCTGAGGCAGCTAGGCATCAACAAAGTTGCGGTAGCAGCCCCCTATGAGGATCATCTCTGCGTGAAGCTGAGACGATTCCTAGAGGATTATGGATTTCTCGTAGTCAGCCTGAAGGGGCTAGGTTTGGTGGGCCATGAGATCTGCCATCAGCCTCCTGAAGTTGCCTACCAGCTTGCGAGGCAAGTCGACCGGCAAGAAGCGGATGGCATGTTCATCAGTTGTACAGGATTCAGGACCGCTGAGATCTTGCAGGCTCTAGAAGATGATCTGGGAAAACCGGTCGTGAGCGCGAACCAAGCCTTGATGTGGCGTTCGATCAGACTGTCAGGAGTCAAGTCGTCTGTGAAGGGGTACGGCAGATTGTTGAGCATCTAACCGTTATCCTAACCGTCATACTCCGGAACCGAAAACGTTGCCCTCCCACATGGACCTGATGTAACCATATGCGTTCTCTTCTGTCAGCTTTCTTGGCAGAGTCGCCGGTAGATTGTACGCGTGTTGGATCATCTCGAACAGATCTCTCGCCATCGCCTTGACTTCGCTTTCGGGCACTCCCACTTCTCGGAGCCTGATAGGCAGATCAAGATCGCGAATGAGGTCCACAACCATCTGTACAGCTGCTACTGCCATCGTCCTGGCCGGTCCCGCGCACTTCGGATCAATCACCTTTGCCATGTGCGCCAAGCGTTGCGTGCACGCCGGCAGAGCGAAGGCCATCATGTACGGCAAAGCTATACCGCATGCAATTCCATGTGGTATGGAGTATTTCGGTCCAACATATTCAGCAACGGCATGCCCTAGGTAGGCCGCAAACCAAGGAAATGAGAATATGTAGCCACCCAACGTGGCCGCCAAAGCCATGTCTGATCTCGCAGCTATGTCGCTGCCATCGTAGTATGCCCTCCTAAGACTCCTAAAGACAAGCTCAATGCCTTTCAGGGCAAACATGTCTGAGACCGGAAAAACCTCGTAGGAGAGATATCCTTCAATCAGTTGACTGAGTGCGTCTAAACCGCATCCTGCGGTCTGTCTAGGTGGAAGCGTCAATGTCATCTCAGGATCAACGATTGCGACATCTGCGTATAATGTCGGACTTCCAGCCACCAGCTTTTGGGGACGACCTTGCACATTGGCTATTACTACTGCCCCGTTGTCTGCTTCGCTTCCGGTTCCTGACGTGGTTGGTATCAGTATCGACTTAACGGATGGCTTGAACTCTCTGGCGGGAGGTTTCGGAAGCAGACTGAAGTAATCTTCAGTCTTACCCTCCAAACGAGTCAGTGCCGCTGCAATTTTGGCGGTATCCATGCTGCTCCCTCCTCCTATTCCGATCACCTCTTGTGGTTGCTTGGACCTGACGAATTCGATGGCCTGATCCATGGTCTCGGTACTTGGTTCTCCTGAAACCTCCGAGAATACGTCAAAGGTAACATCCTCGGGGACGTTACTGATGACGTTCTCGAGAAGGCCCATCTTGCTGCAGTTCTTGTCTGCGACTATGCAGACCTTTCGGACACCCAAGCGACGCAATTCGTCGGGAAGACGTGTTGTTGATCGCGGCCCGAAGAGAAAACGTACAGGATTATCAAAGGAATAGATCATCGAGGTTCGATATCCTTGCGGATCACTCAACAGATAACCTCCAAGAGGCTTGATCCAACTTCAAGCTGCTTATTGCTTTCGCAGCATCCCTAGGAGAAAAATCGCCCCCACTACAGAACTACAACAGAAGACTGAGCGCGATGCGAGCATAGATCTTGGCCGCGTCTAGGACCTCTGAGAGAGGCACATACTCATTCGGCCTGTGCGCTTGCGAAAGCGCGCCTGGACCGAGGATCACCGAGGGAATCTGAGCCACGTTGTAGAGTAATTGGGCGTCTGTTGCACCTTGCATGCCCACGACCCCAGTGTCGTGCCCTAGCACGTGTTTGGTTGCCTCCCTAGCAGTCTGCACGATGAGGCTGTCTTCAGGCACTTCCATTGGATATGCTTCCATCACAGTGCGTACGCGCGCTTCCAGTTGAGGATCCTTCTGCTTGAGATTGCTGATAATGGATTCCAACTGCCTCTTCCCTTCTTCAGCGGTTTCCCCTGGAAGGGTTCTCCGGTCAACTGTCGCCTTGCAGAGCGAAGGAACAACGTTCGTGGCCGTTCCACCTTCGATAGTTCCCACGCTAATTGTTGGAGAACCTAACAGCCTGTGCTGCCTAGCCTCGAATTCTCTTGAGAGATTCCTGATGGCGCCGATAACATCAGCCATCTTATCGATCGCGTTGATTCCCTCTGATGGAGTGCTTGAATGCGCGGCTTTGCCAACCGTTGTGATCTCGTAGTACACGTCTCCCTTGCTGGCAATCACGGTGCTGAGGCTTGTTGGTTCTCCTACGATTGCGAAGGTGCTCGTGATCCCGCTGTCCATCATCTTCCTTGTTCCAGTCTCGCCTTGCTCTTCATCCACAACTGCGGATAGGAGCAGAGTTCCCCTCAGTTTGGTTCCTGCGAGCGCCATTGATTTCATCGCGACCATAATGGCTGCTAGACCCGCTTTCATGTCCGCAGCTCCTCTGCCGTACAGCCTGTCCCCGACGATTTGCCCTCCGAAGGGATCCATTGTCCAGCCTTCGCCTACTGGTACGACATCCATGTGCCCGTTTAACATCAGAACGGGTTTCTGCTCACTACCTCTCAAAACGCAATAGACATTGGGTCTTCCCGGACTCACCTCTTCGAGTCTAGTCTCAACGCCGGCGCGTGTCATGTACTCCTGCACAAACGATGAAACCTCTGAAACCTCGCCGGGTGGATTCGGGCTCGGTCTCTTGACCAGCTCACCAGATAGACTCCACAGCTCGTTACGGTCAACTAACTTGATCACGTCAGAATAGATCTGATCGAGTCTCCTCTGAACTGTCATCCGCATCTTGACCTCGGAGCAAACCGTCTTGCTCTTGCTTGGATACTTAAGAGTCTCAACTGGTAGAAGACTTGTCCGTCTGGACGAACCGGGATCAGACTAGTACCCTACTCTCGATCATTCGCTCGAGTGTTCGCAAATGATGGCATTTCCAACTATTGTCTACTTGATGATTCTGAACTCGTCTGTCTCAGAACCTGATAAGACCTCGTTGCCCTTCTCGGTTATGACCACTAGGTCCTCCCAGATGAAAGTGCCATGCTCGGTTATCAAACCGGGCTCGGCACTCACAACCATTCCCGGTGTCAGAACGGTCTCGTCCCTTAACGACACACTTGGCGGCTCCGTGAACAGCATTCCCTGACCGTGTCCAGCTCTTCCCGCCTCATTGATCGGCAATCCGACCCGCTTGTACTCGTTCCAACACATGGCTGCGACCTCGGATATCTTCACTCCTGGTCGGAAAGCCTCAATCATCTTTCTGCTCGTGTCTGAGACGAACTTGTGAAGCTTCACTTGCTCGTTAGAAGGCGGTCCGACGGTTGCTATTCTCTCTGTATCACATGTGTACTGATGGACATAGCATCCGCCGTCGAGTCCAAGCGTGTCACCCTTCACGAGCTTTCGGTCGCTCGGGCTAAGGGTGTGAGCGCCTCGAGATGTCTCGACTAGGGTAAAGCCCGGTCCGTCCGCCCCGTACTCCATCATTTTCCTACCGAACAGCCGAGCGACTTCTCTTTCTGTCATTCCAGCTTTGATCACGTCAAAGCATGCTTGGCGTGCCTTTGCGGTAATTTCGCAGGCTTTGCGGATGTAATTGACTTCCTCTGCGGATTTCACCGTTCTGAGTTCCCAGAATATCTCCGAGTCATCTGCGAATTTTGCCTCAGATAGAATCGAGCGAAGCTTGAGGTAGTCACGGGATGGAAAGCCGAGTCTTTGCTCAAGTCCAACTTCGAACACTAGGGTGCCGTGATCCAATCCGAGTTCAACTAGCACGTCTGCGATCATCTTGACCGGCGCTGCACCCAAAGGTACAGACTCTGACGTTTCGTATGTCCGAACATCTTTCACAGTCGAGTCTAGTCGGGTTTGGTCAAGGAGCGCGATGTGCGTTATTGCGACAGGCTGTCTGTCTCGTGGAATGATTGCGATGACAGGTCGGGCGATGGAGCCTCCTCTTCCTCCGAAGAATGTGTGACCAAGAGAGAGAGCTCCAGTGAAATAGTAGTAGTTGTCCTCGGAACTCGCAATCAACGCGTCGAGTCCTTTCTTGCCCATCAGCTCTCTTGCAAGGCGAAATCGGTTCGCGTGTTCTGCACTCGAGAAATCCATCTGGCTTCCTCCAACAAATGCCCCGGCGGATCGTTTCTCACTATTTAAGCATGTTTCACGTTGATCGTTGCATAACAATTTCTTGGGAACATTCGCTGGAACTCGCTAGGCACGTTTGCTTCGCAAAGGAACATCAAATACTAAGGGAGCTTTCCAAGAGCACGTAACTGGTGTGCGACAAAGTCCAGTCCCAGTTCTTTTAGTTTGTGTGCCATTGGAATTCCAGTCTTCTCATCCCATCCTCGGATCTCGTAGTAGTTGTCGAGCATTGACTGAAGCTCCTCAGGCGAGACACGTTGGCCTTTGTATTGCCCGTCAGGTAGTGGCTCGGACAGTCGTTCGGGCAAGGCATCGTCCTTCCGCGAGAAGCCTTCTCTAACATTGAACGCTCTGCACAAGTTGAATATGCGTTCGCCGATCCTAGCCAGTTCTGCCAGCGTGATGTTCCATCCCGTCACCGAGTTCACAATTCCGGACACTACGTCTGGCTTCGGACCCGCTGGGAAGCTGGAATAGATGCACATTACGAGTGAGTCGACTGTGGCTTTCCAATCTTCCGCAGCTTTAACGAGTCTGACCTTGTCAATGCTTGTGTCTAATGGATTCGCAGGCTTCACAAGGCCAACCTCCGGAACCATGTTCTCTGGCACCTGCCATGCGTCGTCGTGATCTATCATCTGTAGGTGGCAGGCTCCTCTATTCGAGACAGCATAGGATAGGCCCAGGCCCTTCTTCCCTCTCGGTTCATGCATTGGCAATTCTTGGCCTTTAATTGTGAGTGCGAACTTCTCTGCGCCTCTGCCGATCTTCTTGGCGGCTCGGGCTACGCCTTGCGCTAGGAGATCTCCAATCCCTTCTCTTCTCACTATCTTCTCGATGAGCTGCAGCTCTGCCTCATGATTGCCCCAAGTCAGGTCCAGACCGTCTGTGTCTTTCTTCGTCAGCAGCCCTTTCTCGTAGCACTCCATGGCAAATGCGACGACAACCCCCGTTGAGATCGTGTCAAGCGTGTATTTGTTGCATAGCTCATTGGCTTTGCAAACCACGTTCAGGTTGCCAACTAGGCATAGCGGCCCGAGGGCGGCGACAGACTCGTATTCCGGTCCTCCCCATTCCGATTCGATCCTGTAGGGATGCTCGCCCTTCACGATTCTGTAACAGGAGTTTCTGCAAGCGAAGCAGGTTCGGCGTCCAGTCAGTATAGTCTTAGACATTGTTTCGCCAGTCAAATCTTCTGCGAATCCGAACGTTCCCTGCTTGAATGCCTTCGTTGGCAATCGACCTGTGGCGTTGATGTCGTCTAGGAATCCGTCTTCGCCGTCGTCGTGCAGCAACTTGCCTGCGCCTGCCCACGACTGCTCCGCGTGTGTCTTCTTCAGGTCGAGAAGAGTCTCCTTGTCAGCCACGGGAACCCGCTTTGTTCCTCGAACGGCTAGTGCCTTGAGCTTCTTTGAACCCATTACGGCACCCATGCCACATCTCCCTGCAGCGTAGCGGATGTCTGCTATTACGGATGCGTAACGGACTTGGTTCTCTCCGCCCAAGCCTATGCAAGCAATTCGAGCTGATTCCTCGCCCGCTTCGCTCTTTATCATTCGGATAGTCTCAATTGGATCCTTGCCCCAGAGGTGGTGTGCCTTTCGTATCTCAGCGTGATCGTCCTTCACCCAGAGATAGACAGGCTCGTCCGCGATGTTCTCGACGACCACTGCGTAGAGCCCAGCGAACCTGAGTTCCGCCCCGAAGAATCCACCGCCGTTGGACTCGCCCCATCCACCGGTGAGCGGGGACTTTGCCATGATGGTGTATCGGCTACTCCCGCCAAAAGGCACTCCGGTCACGGGGCCGACAGCAAATATCAGCTTGTTCTCCGGCCCGAGGGGGTCAATTCCGGGTCTGAGTTCTTCGAAAAGCAGCTTAGCGCCTAATCCCCGTCCGCCCAAGTATTTCCTGATGGTTTCCTTCCATATCCTTTCGACACGTGTTGTATTGCGTGCGAGATCAACTCTTAGGAGATTACTGGAAAGTTCAGCGAGCTCCATCGCCTACTCGGTAAACGCGACATGGTCAGACAATAAAAGGCTGCCCAACACCTGAACGTGGTAGTTCATCTCAGGTTACAAACTAGCATCTGAAAATGACGCTCATAATGAGGCATCCGAAGCGCGTGGGGGTGAGTCATTCGCACATTTCACAATGATCCGTCTAGAAACGAGTATCAATGAAATGCTTAGGTGGATGAGCGTAGCTGGCGTTCTTGAACTCGCAGTGGGCCTTGTTCTATCCCCCAACATGTGTCCCTTTCTTGAAGTGTTCGAAGTATACGTCCGCTGGGTAGAGATAGCGTATTCCCTGATGTGGCCGCTCATAGTTCCAGTAGTGAACGAACTCATCGTGGGTCTTGAACATCCAAGCCTCGCTTTCGTATGCCTTGTGAAACGCTTCGATCTTGCCTATGGTTGAAGGACGCCGTACGCTTGCCATGATATGCTCGATGCCGTTACCATTGCAGAACTCCGTGAAGGCTGATAGGTCTCCGCGGGCTGGATGGAACTGGGTTCCTTGATCCGTCAGTACCTGATCCGGTTTACCATACTGGTGGATGCAATCCACCAACAGGCGGATGGCATGCTCCCCGGTAGGGTCAGGATGTACCTCGCTGCCCGGAACGAATCGACTATGGTCGTCCAAGTAACTGATCATCCATTCATCCTCCTCGGTCATCTTGAAGTCAGCCTGCCACATCTCATTGCTGTACGGGCGTTGGAGCCTACGCTTCCCCCAGATCCTCCTGGGCTTCTCGATTGGATGGTTCAATCCAGCCTCGATCAGGATTCGATGGATGGCGTTGTGACCAACCACGACCAAACCTTCAACTCCATAGTTCCGCAGGTAGCCTTCAATCTTGCATGGCCCCCAACGCCTCTCTCTCCTAAGACTCAGAATCAGATCAACGGTGCCTTGCGGAGTCTTGTAGAAGCTGTGAGGCGCCCTCGACTTGACGTGCAGCCCCTCCCACCCATATTTCCTATAGACGCTACACCAGCGATCAACAGTCTTCTCGTTCACTCGTAACGCGTCAGCTATCTCCACGATCTTCCAACCATCAAGTCTTCTACGAACAATCCATCGCCTTCTCTTCTCGACGCTATCCATCACCACATCTCCCCCAACTTTCTCCCAATCTACCTATTGAGGGACAGATGTGAGGGGATAGCACAACTCGCAGTGGGCCTCGAAAGTGTTATTAATTCTGGACAGAGCAGACCTCCGGATCACCTCAACAAAGGTGAAAAATTTGGCGGGAAAACCAACCACCTTTGCTAGAGAAGCCACAGGTCTTGTCAGAGAAGTCTCCCCAGTATCAATCGGAATATGGAACATCG
>Ga0129297_10000936_pt1 | contig 14500 bp, 18 predicted proteins | sample I18A1metaG_FD_94708 | JGI IMG/M metagenome (GOLD analysis project Ga0129297, IMG submission 94708) | Lake sediment bacterial and archeal communities from Gulf of Boni, Indonesia to study Microbial Dark Matter (Phase II) - ​I18A1 metaG | ecosystem: Environmental > Aquatic > Freshwater > Lake >... | reverse complement strand
TTAGGCGGAGATGAGATGAAGAGAATCACCGTTGTCGTGACAGATCGGCTGTACGGCAAAATGGAGTACCTGCAGACGTATTGGGGGATGGATTCATGGGCCAAAGTCCTGGAGAACCTTGTCAAGATAGCAGAATCATTGATCACAGAGGACGCCAAGCAGTAGGCTCCAGCACGCTGCCGCGTGCATCTACCATAGATGACCTTGCTACGGTTGCGCGCGCGCTAACTTAAGCTTAGTGGTTTAGTGGTAAACCCTATAAGTGAGTAAGCGGTATACCATGATGAACGAACATGACTCCGAACGTTCCCAAAGGAAAGAAACGCCTAGACGTGTATTTGACCGAGGATCAGGAAGAACGATTCAAAGAGCAGGTCTTTAAGCGTAAAGGAATGAAAAAGGGCAATATCTCTGAAGCTGTGCAAGAAGCTATTCTCCTATGGATCAACAATCCACATGATGGTCATCCAAAACAACGTTGAATGTCGTTTGGTTGCAAACACAGATAAATATGATAACGCGCATAAGAAGAACGAGGAGATTGTCAGTAAGATGCTATCCACTGGTTTAGATAGATGTCCCTTGAAGAGTGGAGTGAAGAAGAAATGAAAAACGAATTCGACTACATAATGTCGATCAGTGAAAAACTAGAGTCCGGGAAGTGGATAGCAGTAGTTGAGAAAGACATTGTCTCAGGAAACAGTGCGAAAGAAGTGTTTGAGAAAGCAAGAAAAAAGCACCCAGATAGAGAACCCTTCATTATGAAAGTTCCCGAAAACTCAAACATGTTGCTGTGAGGATCTCACACGTTTGTTTCGTCCAGATTACAAACGTGCAATAGTATGCAATTATCTGAATTTCTATGACCCAATACTCAAACGCCGTTTCCGTCTTCCGTTAGTTCATATTAGGATCAAACATGGAGAGATCGTATTCAGGACCGATGCACTTGTGGACTCTGGTGCGACAAGTGCATTCTTTCCAATAGAACATATTGATGCTTTGAGAGTATCGCTCCCTGAGGAAACGACGAAAGCGTTGGGTGCTGGTGGGGAGTTCCCTACGCATAACACGAAAATTGATCTGATACAGATCCTAAAGGGATCTACGCCATTCTGTGAGTTCGAAAATAAGACAGTATCAGTGCCTACTAAGGCTGGTATGATACCTCATGTAGTTCTTGGTAGAGATAGCATCTTTCAATGCTATGATATTACGTTCAGAGAGAATCTAGAGAATATGATTTTCAGAAGACCTAAGAAATAGACCATACGTCGCCAGTTAACGGCCTAAGCCGTGAGCCGTAGAGTTAACAGAACCAGAACTAGTAAGGTATATTAGTTTCAGGACAGCAAACCTGCGGTCCACAGAGGTGTCAAGAGTTGCCCCAATGGCATGGAGATTCTAGGAAGCGAAAGCCTACGGGTGGAAGAAAGAAAGCATTCAGAGGAAAGAGAGCATACGAAATGGGAAGTGATCCCACTGCAACGATTGTGGGAGAAGCGAAAATCCAGAAGAGAAGAGGAAGAGGTGGATCAGAGAAGGTGGCCTTGCTTACTTGGAGTCACGCGAACGTGACCGACCCGGCCACTAGGAAGACCCAGAAGGTTGAGATCAAACGAGTCACCAGAAACCCAGCTAACCCTGACTACCAGCGAAGGGGCGTAATAACGAAAGGGTCAGTGATTGATACAGCCTTGGGTCAAGCCATTGTTGTCTCGAGACCGGGACAAGACGGCACGGTAAGCGCAATCTTGACTCAAAGAACCTAATCTCACTGCGGATCAGGATTGAAACAGCCAGGTAAGATTGTAGTCTGGCCAGCGAATATTGACCGCGGCAAGACTAGAAAACAAGGCAGGAAGCTCTCCAAATCTCTGTCAGCAGATTCACCGAGACTAGCTGAGATTGAGGCTGCAGTGAAGTCTATTCCTCTCAGCTTTCAATCGAAGCCCGGCTCTCCGAGACCAGGAACGTGGTGGGACAAGACGGGATACCTGCTAGTCGACAAGGGAACCTTGAGTCGAACAGATGTTCTGAAGACAATAGCCAAGCATGTAACGAAGAACAAGCTGAGCAAGAAAGCTGATTGAGTTCATCCTGACTGTTTGGCTAGGATAGGCCTAACTTGTTCAGCACTTCTACTGCTGCACCAGTCCCTGCTCCGGCTTGGAAAGGATAGCCAAGATTTAGCAGCGTCGTCTCAACTGCTCCGACTGTAGCGAGGATGTCGTTTGGAGAGACGTTTCCCATATGGCCGACTCTGAAACTCTTTCCTCTCAACTGGCCGAGACCGCCAGCCACGACCACTCCATGTCTGGCTGCCATTCTGCTGCGAAATGATTCATCGTCGACCTTGGCAGGATAGTAGGCCGCTGTCATGGTGTAGGCTCTTCGATTCTCTTCTGCCACGATCTCAAGGCCTAGCTTTGTGAAGGCCGATTGAACTGCCTTGCTCAAAGCAACATGCCTAGCAAACCTCTTCTCGAGGCCCTCAGCCGCAACCATGTTCAAGCTCTCATGCAGGCCATAGATCATGTTGACAGGAGGAGTCGCAAAGTATTTCGAAGGATCTCGCATGACCGGAATCCAATTCTCGAAATCCATATAGTAAGATTGAACCTTCGTCCTCCTCTTTGCCCGGGCATCTAATGCTTCCTTCCCTGCAGACAAGACCGCAAGCCCCGGAGGAACAGCCAGTGCTTTCTGTGATCCCGAAAGGCATACGTCTATGCCCCACGCATCAACCTGCACGTCCATTCCTCCAAGCGAGCAGACTGTGTCAAGGATGAATAGGGCGTTATGCTTCTTGACAACCTGTGCTATTTCGTGGATATCGTTGGCGGCTCCGGTCGATGTGTCGACGTGAACCACAATTGCAGCCTTATAGTTGCCTTGTCTGAGTTTCTCGTCAATCTTGTCTGGCTCGGCGGCCTTCCCCCATACGAAAGAAAGCTTCTCAACCTTGTCGCTGAATCTGGAAACGACGTCCACAAATCTGTCTCCGAAATAGCCGTTTGATACGACTAGCACTCTGTCGTTGGGCTCGATCATGTTTGCCACAGCCATCTCCATGGCCAGGGTGCCAGACCCCGCTACAACAAACACGTCGCCCGTAGTCTTCATCACTTTTTTCAGGTTCTCAAGTGCGTTCTTGAATGTTGAGGCGAACGACGAGCTCACGTGCGAAACCGTTGGTCTGCTTAAAGCCCTTAAGACAATCGGATCAACATTGGTTGGCCCGGGAATCATGAGAAGATCTCTTTCTGCTCCCATCTGGACAGCTCCTCAAGGTGAATGAACAGCCAACGAAGATAAGCTTTGGCCGGCGATAGACTCATCGTGCTTCACTTTTCTTCGACATTCAGCTTAAGAGGGTTAGCTCCCTTCGGAGAAACCATTTTACCCAGATCGTTCAGTAGTCTTCGTGGATGTAGTTTCGAATGGTTGAGTTGAAGCTGAAGAGTCAGTCTTTTGACGAGACAACTTCTGCCTCCGCGGCGACACTTGAGCTAGGCCGTGTGAACGCTGAGCTGCCTGGAAAATTCGTTCAATCCAGTGAGATGAATGCAATGAAGTTGACTGAGATTAGTCAACTGTCTCCAGGAAGAATAGTGATTTCAGCGAAACTGATGCCGCCGGAGACGCTCAAGCGAGTGCTCACCGAGGAGAAATACCTGAAAGACCTCACCGGAAGGCTCGTGAGAGAAGGTTCCATGTTTGCGGAAACTGCCCAGCTCCTCTATTTAGCCTTCAAGGGTGAAAGCAAAGTTGAGCGAGTACAAGACATGAAGACTCTGCTCGATCTTCAGTTCTTCTGCGATTTTGACATAGTGACTGTTCAGCAGACAGCAGACATCAGCCCAGAAGACTACGTCTCGCTTTATTCATCGGCTTCAAGATGGAGTGAGGAACGAGGCTTTGACAGACCGCTCATGCCGGTCCTGTTAGCTCAACCCACGAAGGAGGACTTTGAGAAATACCTTGAGCCGATACTGAAGCGAAACCCCTCATGCCTTGGCGTTGACATGAAAGGAGGATTTCACTACCACACGCTAAGAGCTATCGAGGAGATCAAGAAGAAAAGACCGGGCATGTGGATTCACATCTTCCAGGTTCCTCCAAAGGTTCTGTTCGGCCGAAAGGCCGCCTCATGTTCGCAGGGCATGATACTGCCATACTTCGGAGTAGACAGCTTCAACAGGTGGATAGTCCCACCTCCACCAGTGCCTCTAACGAAGGACAAGATCAACCTCTTTGACCGAACAGCTTGGAGTGTTCTAAAGCGGAAGGGCTGGCGCGAAATCCACGGCAAAAAGCTCGAGTGCGATTGCCCCATATGCGAGGCAAAGAACCTTGACGGTTTCTTTCAGGGAAAAGTCATGGAGGCTCTTGCACGCAGCAAGGTGCATGATCATTTCGCTCAAAGAGAGGAACTGAAGACCTCAGCAAAGCGGATCAAGGAGAAGAGGTACAGGAAATTGCTTCAATCCAAAGATGGGCCGAAAGGCGTTCTCCAGACCTTCGAAAAAGGCCCATGAACCACTCGGCGTGACGTCACGTGCGTACGCCTTGTGGATAGTATGCACCATGTCAGAACAAGGAGATCTCGCACATTGAGGGTTTTGTCAGGCATAGAGGGGGGAGGTACCAAGACCACTTGCGTGATTGGTGACGAAGCCGGGAGATTACTGGGCACGGGTCAAGGTGGCTCATCCAACTACCTTGCTGTAGGAATATCCAGAATGAGAACATCGATTGCTGATTCACAGCACGAGGCACTCGGGGCGCTGGATTTCAAAGCATCGCCTCAGACAGCATACGCTGGTCTTGCGGGGATCGGCCTTATTGATCCTCCATCTTCTGTTGAGCTGGCAGTGAAGGAGGCCACCGGAGCAGAGAACGTTCTCGTTACCAGTGATAGTTACGTCGCATATTACGGCGCATTTGTCGGACAGCCTGGTGTGATATTGATTTCTGGGACGGGATCTATTGCCATGGGAGTTGGCGAAAGCGGAGAATTGGCTAGATCTGGGGGTTGGGGGCATATTCTGGGAGATGAAGGTAGTGCGCACCATCTTGGCTTGGAGGGGATTCGTGCCGTGGTAAGATCCTATGACCTAATCCTTCCTCATACCTCTCTTACAGATGCGTCACTTGACTTCTTTCGAATAAAGCGAGTTGAGGATCTCGTCAGAGCATTCTATCTTGAAGGTATTGACAAGGAGAATCTGGCGACATTCTCGGAAAAGGTGGTCGAAGCGGCGATCAGTGGCGATGAGGTTGCCGTCCGGATTGTCGATGCCGAGTGCGAGGCCCTCAAGAGTACTGTCGGGGCCTTGATTGGAAGGCTTCGTCTCAGGAATCCTAAGCTTGCTCTCTGTGGAGGAGTCTTTGAGGGCTCTGAATGGTTCAGGCGGAGGTTCGCCGAGAGGTTGGATAGCGAAGTGGAGATAGTGAAGCCGTTGCACAGGCCTGTGGTAGGGGCATTCATTCTGGAACTCATGTCCACTGGGATCGAATTGACTTCTGCGGTGATAGGTAACATAGAGCAATCTGAGAAATTGCTATTCCCTTGAACAGCGAGGCTCGGCGGAAAGAACCACTGGAAACAGCTTATGTCTATTTTCGTCCGGGGCATATTGTGCCCAAGACTACTGTTCTCGAGGCCCCTGTGGCTGAGGGAACGTTTCCTGCTCTCCTTTCCATCGTCTGATTTCCCAGAATGGCAAATGCGCACGCCTCTTTCGCTTCTGATGGGATGCCGAAATCCTCATGAAACAGTATCGAGCGCCCGAGTCTCTCTCGAAGCATCCTGACGAGCGTCCGATTCTTGGATCCCCCTCCGCCAAGTATTATCTCGTCTATGCGCGACCGAGAATACACAAATTTCTGATAGTTGTGAGCAATGGATTCGGTAGTGAATGCTGTCGCCGTGGCTACAATATCCTCCTTCTTTAACCTCTTCAGTTCAGCATTTTTCAGATAGGACTCGCTGAATTCATCTCCGAAATCTTCTCTGCCTGTTGTCTTTGGAGGGGGTTTCCTAACAAATAGCGACTTCATGAGCCAGCTCAATAGGCGACTGTCAACTCTGCCTCGCTCAGCAACAATGCCATCCCTGTCCATTGAAAGCCGACCTCTTGTCAACTTGCGCATCACGGAGTCTATGATCATGTTGCCTGGTCCTGTGTCAAAGGCATAGACATCTTCCAGCCTTGCCGATGGCGGGATCACGGTGACGTTTGCTATTCCACCTATGTTCTGTATTGCACAGCCTTTGCTCGGATTCCTGAACAGAAAGAAATCTGCCAAGGCGACAAGAGGAGCCCCTTGGCCGCCGGCAGCTATGTCCCTAGACCTGAAGTCAGAGACGGTGGTGATGCTGGTTCTTTCGGCGATCACTGCCGCCTGCCCGACCTGCAGGGTAGATCTGGGTTCATGAGGAATATGATAGATCGTCTGGCCATATGAGGCTATTAGGTCAATGTCGTTTCGAGACAGCTTGCTCTGTCTCATTATTCTGATGGCTGCTTTGGCGAACTCTTCTCCAAGAGCGAAATTCATTTCGCAAATTCTGTCGACAGTCCCAGTCTTCCGTGAGAAAAGCTTGAAGATCTCCTTCCTGAAGGCAGGGTCATACGGATATGAGTTCCAAGCCAGGACCTTCAGTTTAGTTCGCTCGTCAATTCCAGAAACTTGGACCGCGGCGGCCGTGATCCCGTCCGCAGAGGTCCCAGACATAAGTCCAATTATCGTTCTCATAGCGCATCCAGTCATTCGGCGTTTCAGTTGGCGCGTCTCGGTGCAGAAGTATCTGTGAGTACCTCTATTTCTTCTTGGACTCTAGAGGAAAGTGCGCGTTAATTCTTATAAATCAAGTAACTCGATCATATGTTCGGTGAATTTGGGAAAATGAAATTGCTCGGCAAGATTGCCTTGGTGACAGGGGGAAGTAGAGGTATCGGTAGGGGAATTGCACTGGCTTTCGCGAAGGAAGGTGCCAGTGTTGCCATCAACTACGTTAGCGATGATGCCGCGGCGACAAAGACGACCAAAGAGATCAGAAGCTTGGGAGGAAAAAGCCAGTGCTTCCGTGCAGACACGTCCTCGGTAGAACAGGTCCAGGAAATGATTTCCAGGGTACTAGAGGAATATGGCCTGATAGACATCCTTGTGAACAATGCTGGCGTAATCAGGAGAACACCTTTCCTAGAGATATCAGAAGAAGAGTGGGATTTGATAATGAGGATCAATCTGAAAGGGTATTTTTTGTGTGGTCAGGCAGTCGCAAGGCACATGGTCGAGAGACGACAAGGCAGAATCATCAATATAGCCTCGGCAAATCAGATAATCGCTAGTCCAAATGTGACACATTACTCAGTTTCGAAGGCAGGGGTTGCAATGCTTACCAAGCAGATGGCCGTGGAGTTGGCGCCATACAAGATCAATGTTAATGGAATCGCCCCCGGTCTTATCGAGACGGATCTCAATAGGAAAGACTTGGCAAATCCAGAGTACAGACAGACGAGGCTATCTCGGATTCCCTTAGGGATAATTGGCAAGCCAGAGGATATTGCCGGGGCCGCCGTTTTTCTGGCTTCTGATGACTCAAGGTTGGTTACTGGCACCACGATATTTGTGGACGCTGGAGTATCGATCGGATAGCTTCTGAACTCTAGTCCCATCGAAGTTACTCGGTCATCGCACCCCTGCAGAGCCAGCCTTCACGCGTCTCTTTGTAAATCAGGGCGCGCTATAGTATACCTGATCCACACAGCTTAGACCTAGAGTGGGATATTACCCTCTCCGGTCTAAATACTGGTATATGGATGGTCAACAGAGACGGTTCAAACGAACGCCGAATCCTGAATTTTGGCTGCCACCCAGGATGGTCAAATCGCCAAATACTGCGTTAGCGCGCGCTGTGAGTATCTCTATTTCTTCTTGGGCTCTGGTTTGGGCTTGGTGGAGATGTATGAACCGAGCGATAGGATGGCCAGCCGAATGTTACCTCTCGCCTTTCTTAGTGCTCTTTCGGCAGTGGCTTTGTCAACTCTCGCGATTTCCGATATGATCAGAGCAGCTCTTCTCTTGAGCTTTCGGTTCTTTGGCTGCATGTCAATCATCAGTCCTTCATACGCCCTTCCAAGTCTGATCATGGAACCTGTGCTTATCATGTTGAGAACCATCTTCTGGCCGGTTGCACACTTCATCCTTGAGCTCCCAGCGACCGCCTCGGGCCCCACTCTGAGGACAACAGTCTCGTGAGCCAAGCTGGCCATCCTGGAACTCCGGTTGCATGTGATTCCAAAACACCTGCCGCCAATCTGCCTAGCTGCTCGCATAGCTGCCAAGACGAAGGGGGTCTTTCCGCTGGCTGAAAGCCCAATCAGGACATCTCTTTCGCAGAAGCCTCTCCTCTTCAACTCTCTCCCAACGGACAGTTGATCATCTTCTGCCCGTTCAATAGACATCCTGAGTGCCTTCCATCCCCCAGCAATCATCCCTTGGAAGGTCTTTGAAGAAACCCCAAATGTTGGCGGCATCTCTGTTGCGTCCAGAACACCGAGCCTTCCGCTTGTGCCTGCACCAACATAGAAGACTCTGCCTCCCAGTCTCAGACGTTCGACGATCTCACTATGATTCGAGCGATTCGGTTCGCTTCTTTGGCAACAGCTCTGGCGACTTTCTGATCCTCTCTGTTGATTAGGCGGACTATCTCAAGACTAGTCATAGTGTCTATGTGCGTTGATCGCGGATTCCTTTGTTCAGTACTCTCAAGGTTCCTTTGGCTCATGACTTGCTTCCACCAAGATAACGTCTACCGATATCCGCTCTGAGATGGGGGGTGTTCTCTGGTTAATTGTGTTATGTCGCATTCGACCCGCGTTATGATAGAGGTCCTTCTTGTTGTTGGACAACGGCACACTGCTGACACGGTCACAAGAGTTTGCGTGGCTGACAGACAGTCGCAGATTTCGAGTAGGTTATTGGTGTCAGACAACTGCGGTCTGAGCGACCGAAAAACTCGGCCCATATCAACTTTCCGTTACCGGAATCTCAGAGGAAGCGGCGCTTGTTCCAGTCGAGACAAAACCCTCAAAAACCGGAGATCACAGTCACGTCCCTTGGACTGATACAAAATGGCTCAACTTCAGAAGGCCGAGACAGTTGTTCTACCGGCCGAACGATCACGTGCCACGAAGTGTCGACATCGACACAAGAAGTACGTGATCAACGAAATTGAGTTCAAAATATGGCGTTGTTCTGACTGCGGCCTCATCCAGAAAGAAGAGTAAGCATGTAGCAGACGCGCACAAGCAGCGATAAATCGTAATCCTCTTACAAAGGCGGGCCTCTAGCTAGCAGCGGAGCTGATCGCGTGGCCAGGAAGACTGATGCGCGAGCCATCAGAAGGACAATTCTGAACCTGACACCAATCGTAGGAAAGGAATCCAGAAGAGCAATTGACGTCGTTGTTCCCAGAAGGATCCTTGTTTTCGCTCCCCACGCCGATGATGAACTACTCTCCTGTGGAGGAACCATACTGAAGTACAGAAGATGGGGAACCGAGGTCATAGTCCTTGTGGCATCCTCCGGAACGGGCGGAACTCCCAGTCCAGGAAGACTGTCTGAAGTCGAGGAGATAAGGAGGAGGGAGTTTGAGGTCAGCAGAAGAGAACTGGGGCTTTCTGGACGTTCAGAATTCTTAGGTATTCAGGAACCGCTGGTGCGTCGACTGAACGTTGAGTCGTTCACGAGCAAGATAAGGGAATTGAAGCCTGACCTTGTTCTTCTTCCGCATCCCGAGGACAGGCATAGAGTTCACAGAGAAGTATCTTTCATGGTGCTGGAGGCGCTCTTTCATGCGCCCACACAGGCCTATGGAGGGAGAGGACAAGAATGGCTGCCTTCTGGAGCGTACTTCTATGAAACACTCAGTGGCATCTTTGGAAATCCAATAGCAGCAAAGTCTCTCGTCATAGCTGACATTACTGATCAATATGTGGAGAAGTTGAGAATCATTAGGGAGGCCTACCGAACACAGAAGCGACTTCTGAGAACCTACATGCTGTGGATCAATCGCATGGCCCAGTTTAGGGGCGTGGCGGGCAGATGCAAGTACGGAGAGGCATTTGCCCCTGAAACAAGTCACGTGCCGCTCAAGATTCTGCTGGCATAATGAGTGTCTGCGACAGCTTTTTCAGGTTGATGAAGCGTGTGCCCTTTCGAACGATAGCGTGTCACCAATCAATTGCATGCTATTTCGAAGTGATGGTGTACCTGCAGCCAGTTGGCGCGAGGACCTGATCTATCTTTCTGATCAGCTTTCTCAGGTTTCTCGGCGCGGGCGCAACTCGCCACTCTACTACAAAATCATATTCACCAAGTGTGTGAGCACCGTCGTTGATCATCTGCTCGGTCATGAGATCGATTGATGGGTCGGTCGTTACGACTATTCTGCTCATCGTTGTGTCTTCTCGAATCTCTTCAACCATTTCCTCTAATGCCGACAGAGCACCAGCGATTTTTGGTCCGTACAGTTTTAAGCAACTCTTCATCGCATCTACCTCTTCCGCAGGAAATGAACACATCGAGCATTTAAGTAGTGTGAACAGACTCGAAATGACTGATTTGCTTCCATTCTGTTGGCTCACCATGAATGCTCGATGTCACAGAACGTTCATTCTTGGTCGTCTCTTGCCTAGGCCTGTTGCGCGCCCCTATCTTCTGAATGGAAGTTCCACGCCGGTCTCAGATCCCAGTTGCTCCAACATCTCGATAGTTCTTGCATCGAGTGCTACTCCGATTCGTCTTCTGACTGATTCCGTATACGAAGACTTCTCTCCTGCGACGTAGATCTCCTGCTGATCTCTGAGCCGCTCTGCCTTTTTGAGGGAACGAATGAACTCGTCCATTCTGACCTTGAAATCAGGCAGAGGCATGAAAGCGTCCACTCTCAATGCGCCAAAGAAGTGACCCACGTTCGCTGGCCCAGGACCTTGAGTCTTTCCCACGTTCCCGGCCCAGGCCGCGCCGGACAGGACTCCAGAGAAGATGTCAACTACTGCGCCTAGACCGTATCCTTTGTGGCCACTCAATGTCTCTCCAAGGCCTCCAAGCGGAACGAGTGCCCCCTTTGCGACCTCCTCAGGATTGTCTGTCACGTTGCCTTCACGGTCGATCCCCCATCCGAGAGGCACTTTCTTGCCTATTCTTCTGGCAACTTCTATCTTACCTATCGGAGCGACGCTCGTTGCCATGTCGAGCACAAATCCTCCCTGCCCGGTTGGCACAGTTATGCAGATCGGGTTCGTTCCTAGGAATTTCTGTTTTGAAAAGGTAGGTGCAACGAGCGGTTCGCTGTTAGTAGTTACCAGTCCGATCAGGTTGTGTTCAAGGGCCATCAGACCGTAGAAGCCAGCGATTCCAAAATGGTTACTGTTCCGAACAGCAACAAGCCCAACGTAGCCACGCTTCGCCTTGTCAATGGCCATACTCATGGCCTTATTTGATACCACTTGACCCAACCCGAAGTTCCCGTCCAAGACCGCCGTCACCGGTGTTTCAAGAACCGTTCTGATGTTTGGATGAGTCTTCACAACGCCATTCTTCAGCCCATCCGTGTAGCGCTTCAGTCTCGCCACACCGTGGGACTCGATTCCTCTGAGATCAGCCTTGACCAAGACGTGAGCAGTTATGGTCGCATCCTCTCTTGGAACTCCGAACTTGCTGAGAACATCAATCACGAATCGCGTCAATGTGTCGTGATTGACTCTGGTGTACATGCCCTCGACTAGTTCGCCTTTTTCTTTCATGGTGTGCTCACTTTGGATTGATGGCTTACTCATGTCAGGAAGGTAGATAAGAATAGAGATGACCTGCGGCCGCAGTAATGCGGACCATCGTTAGTCAGTATTGACGTGTGCACACCCGATGAGCCACACACAAAACTACCAACTACGACGTATGTTGGGGAATGGATTTCCCAAACCCCTCTTTCTCTAACTACTGAATGACAGGAAGAACTAGAGATTGTACTCAAGCGAAAGCACCTTTATAGGATGGTGACGGTTTCCTCGGCGTATTTCTCTGAGGAGTCGTGGAGGAGTGGCGGAGCCGATCATTAACATACAGAACGTCGTTGCCACGGCAAGTCTCAGACAGAACTTTGACCTTCGCACCATTGTTCGAGTGACTCCGGGGGTCGAGTATCGACCGGAGCAATTTCCGGGCCTTGTTTACAGGCTGAAGAAGCCTAAGACGGCGACGCTCATCTTCAGATCTGGAAAGATGGTTTGCACCGGAGCGAAGTCTGAACGACAATCTAAGAAAGCTGTGATGAAGGTGTTGGAAGAGCTCAAGAAAAGCGGAATCGTGATCAATGGGAGACCTGAGATTCAAATACAGAACATAGTCGCGTCGGCAGGACTCGGTGGAACCATTGATCTGGAAAAGACAACATACTCGTTAGAGAAGACCATGTATGAGCCTGAACAGTTTCCAGGCCTCATATACCGAATGAATGATCCGAAAGTCGTGATTCTTCTGTTCACAAGCGGAAACCTTGTAATCACGGGAGCAAAGAAGGAAGAAGAAGTCTATCGTGCTGTAACTGTACTAAAGAGAACACTTGAGGAGAAAGAACTTATTCGTTACAAGAAAGAACAACACTGATCCTGCATCTCATAATTATCTAAGACCTACATAACGTGCTATCATAGCACTGAATCAGCTCTCAATGACGATCAGACAACGGCAACCTCTAAGGATCTTGAATCTACATAGCGAGCTCGGCAAAGCACTGCATGCTTTGTAGTACGGAGGTGAACAACGAATGAGCGAAACAGCGATGCCTTCAACAGAAGCGCAAAAACCAACAAAGCCCGGGAACCCATCCCCCTGACACAATCCTCGTTGGAAAGAAGCCGCTGATGGCCTACGCAACCGCAGTAATGATGCATTTCCAAACAGGTGCGAAGGAACTCAGCGCAAAGGCCAGAGGAAAAACAATAAGCAGGGCAGTGGACGTTGTCGAGGTAGTGTCCAGGAGATTCTATGCCGGAAAATTGAACATCAAGAACATATCCATAGGAACTGAGGTTCTTGGCGAAGGCGACGACATTAGAAACGTGTCAACAATAGAGATCAGAGTGGAGAAACTGGACTAGTCAAAGTTCACTACTCGAGATCTATTTTGCTGGCTTCTTCCCTTTCTTCTTCACCTTCTTGGGCAAGATTTCACCTCCCTACGAACTATTACAGATTGCAGATTCATCAGTTTCTGGTTTGAGAAGAACGGCTGATACGAAAAGTCGGACGAGCTGTCTTCATTCGATAACCATCATGGTCAGCGTTGATCTGACCCATCTAAGCTTACGCACTTTCGAAGTTACGACTTCCTTAAGTTTGTCAATTGTCTCTGCTTCGACCTTGGCAACAATATCGTAAACTCCGTAGATGCTGTAGGCCTCCTTGACGTTCTCAATCTTCCTGAGTTGCTTCAAAGCCTCGTCCTCTGAGTCGACCTCAGCATTTATGAAAATGAACGCTAGAGGCATCTCTTCAATTTCCACCTCTATCCTAGCTCAATGTTCATCGAAGGTCGTGGCGTCGGCGGCTTACCTCCTCAGCTGGCAACTTTGAGGTGAGTCGCCAGAACCGGTAACCACTCAAAACTGTTTCACCACCGCAGAACAGCACATTCTTCCCTCAGAATGCAGGGGAAGCTAAGCGTCGCTTATCAATGCACTGCAAATTCTTGTTGCCAGGGACTTTCGCGAGCAAGCGACGATCTGGCGATGATTCGATAGACTTTTCGCGTGCGTGCCCAAAACCCCCTATTTCTGGAACGAATCCGCAAGAACGTGTGTCGTGAGTTGTATTATTCGGTTATAACAAGTCAATCACGCAATCCAGTCTCTGAAAGCCCAAGGTTTCACGGTCTTTGACGGATCTCTTAACCTGGACAGCATAGTGTGGGCTGAGGGCAGTAATCTGGGCCAGTTTCTATGCACTGCTAAGGATCAGGGAATCAACTTGATCATTCTCTCGAAGACGAAGACATGCGACCTCATGAACTCAGATGAACTGCCCGCTGACGACTACTCAAGAAGGCAACTCAGGGAGCAACCCAAACAGATTTGTGAACTCAGGCTTGCATGGGCAAAGGAAGGAATCGTCTACGGATTCGAGATGGCTGCACTTTGGTGGTCGAAAGTAGAGAGTCTGCTACAGAACGAGGATCTTCAAAGGACAGTCGAGGCAAAGAAGGCGAAAGAGGATTTAGAGACAATCCGGTCACTAGCATCAGGCGCAGTAAGATCAGCTATTAGAAACGGAAGAAGAAAGGTCACTCAAGCAGAGATCAGACTCCTTCTAGATCAGCGTGACTGAGTTGTAACGTGTTGGTTGTTTCTCTGGGCGACTCCTGTCAGTTGGGGAGTCGCCTTCGCCGCCTGAAACAGGGGAATAGATGAAATGAAGGCGGATAAGA
>Ga0129297_10000935_pt1 | contig 14524 bp, 13 predicted proteins | sample I18A1metaG_FD_94708 | JGI IMG/M metagenome (GOLD analysis project Ga0129297, IMG submission 94708) | Lake sediment bacterial and archeal communities from Gulf of Boni, Indonesia to study Microbial Dark Matter (Phase II) - ​I18A1 metaG | ecosystem: Environmental > Aquatic > Freshwater > Lake >... | reverse complement strand
GTTTCCGGACCGTATGCTTCGATAAGGCCGGCTGTCCCGAAGCCAGAGTCGGTCGTTGGGCGAATGGTGTACGTTCTCGACTGACGTCGGTGGGAAGCGAGTGGAAGAGCCACAAGCAGATCTAGGAGAAGGCGTGCAAGCACAGCCAAGAGTTCGTGTCTGTCCGGAATGCGGGGGCTCGAGGCTGATGCGGGACTACGACGCTGCCGAGATAGTGTGCGTCAGCTGTGGATGCGTAATCGCTGAGAAGCTTGCCGACAGCCGACCGGAATGGCGGGCTTTTGACGATGAGCAGAAGGCCAAGAGGGCACGCGCGGGCGCTCCGCTGACCTATACAATCCACGACAAAGGCCTCTCGACGGTGATCGACTGGCGAGATAGAAGAGGAAGCGGTCGCCAGATGACTGCGACTGAACGCCTTGACATATACAAGCTTCGCAAATGGCAGAGGCGAGTACGCGTTTCTGATGCAACGGAGCGAAACCTTGCCGTTGCGCTTTCTGAGCTTAGCAAACTCGCCTCATCACTCAATCTTCCCAAGAATCTTCTCGAGACCGCCTCAGTGATCTACAGACGCGCAATAAAGAAGAGACTGATCAGGGGCAGATCGATCCATAACGTGACCGCCGCAGCCATCTACATGAGCTGCCGGCAGTGCGGCGTGCCTAGGACCCTAGACGAGATAGCGACAGCAAGTAGCCTGAGCAAGAAAGACATCGGGAGAAGCTATCGGTTCATGGTGAGAGAACTAGAGACATTCGTGCCGCCTTCAACGAGCCGGCACTATGCCGCCAGATTCAGCAACAAGCTGGTGATCTCCGGGAAAGCCGAGGCGATGGCCATACGAATTCTCGAGACAGCTACACGAATGAAACTCACAAGTGGCAGAGGACCTACCGGAATTGCCGCGGCGGCAACATACATTGCCGCTGTGCTGACAAACGAGCGCAAGACACAGCGCGAGATCGCGGAGATTGCGAACGTGACAGAAGTCACTATACGGAACCGGTACAAAGAACTTCTTGAAAGACTCTTCATCGAGGTTCCAATGTAGGATACCGTATCCGGTGTCTCGCCGGACGTGTGCGCCGGCTAGGCCTGTTGATCCCTCCGTCTCCTATGAAGATAGACACCTAGGATGACGAGAACGATAAGGACTGCAGCCGCGAGGAGGAACATTTGGTTCGACATCAGCTCTTCCGTGATGCTTGTTCTGGCCGTCTGGGTATTTGGCAACTCTGAAACAACCCCGAAACTGATAGGAATCGCCACTGTCTGATCGAGCTGAAGATCGTCCCTATAGTACACCAAAATAGTTGCCTCATAGTTTCCCTCCTTAGCAGCCGAGTCAACGAACGCTGTTACACTGAACGGGGCTGGCGCGTTGGGGTCAACTTCCCCCACATATGTTGGCTTGATCGAGTCCGACACCAAAGGCGGGTCTCCGGCGATGGTGACGTTGGTGTACATGGCGGGGATGATTCCGCGGTTCAACACGTTGCCAGAGATGGCTATCTCCGCGCCAGGGAAAGAGGGATCTGGGCTGACTGTGATCTCGTATACTTTGATGTCGATCCAGCCCCTAACAAGGAATGACAGCGCGTGAGTCTCAGTTGACGGAGTAGTCTCACCGACCACCTTGTAAACCGCTACGACGGTACCTTGGAGCGTGACTCCAGCCGCAGAGGATGGAGCGAAGATCGTGAGATTTGCACGTATGACATCCCCCCGAGCGAACCAGGATCTAATCCAGTGATTGTCACCAAACAGGACCAGCGGCGGGGGAATGGTAAGTGCGACATCGAGCTCCTTCACGTACTTTCCGACATTGGATATCTCAAGGGCCAAGGTGTTGTTTCGAGATGCTGCAAACACATTCCCCGAAGAAGTAACCGACAGATTCGCGGATGCGTCTGCATACGCTACACCGGAGGCTGATAGCGCCGCAGTGAAAAGAATCATCACCAAGAGAGCCACCACGGACAAGTTGCATAGGCGTCGATTCACCATCATGTGTGACGCTCCGAGTGAACAGCGGAAAGATCAAGGCTAACGTAATTATAGGTATTGATGACACAGGCTCTGCGGCATACAAGGTCCCGCGAACTCTCGTGGGTCATCGTCTACGTTTTTTCGAGGAGCGAGTCTCCCGGAACTGTTCTTGTCTCGTCAGACCGATGGAGAACGTGTGATCTCCGACTGACCATTCTCTGACGAGCTGCCCACGCGCCTTGACCGGATCGAGGTGCTGAATTGTCAGTTTCTTCGCTCGAACTTCGTTGAGAATGTAATCCTGCCTACTGTTCAGAGAGGACGCGTCCCCCGAGGTCGAGGTTACGATGTTCACATCGACAAAAGAGTCCACCTTTAGGTCCATTTCCTTGCGCATTTGTTGGATTCTCCTCACCAAATCACGCGCCAGGCCGTCGGCAATTTCATCCGCAGATAGGGTTGTGTCGATGTATATTCTGCCTCCCTCAAAGTCAGCCTCGGGCTGAGCTACTTTGGTCTCCTCAATGAAGCTCACATACCTGTTGTCGATGCTTATTCTCTCCGAGTCGATTTGGAGCTCAACTCGTCCCCGTGATAATTTGTTTCGAAGGTCCTCAGGATCCATCGCACCGAGCTGCTCGGCGACCTTGCCTGCTCGTGATCTGAGTTCACGCCCAAGAACGCTCATATTTGGAACGGTTCTAATTGCTGCACTTCTCAATGATTCTGAGGGTGTGGACACATTCAAAGACCGAGTGTTCAATTGATCAAGCAGAAGAGGCTTCATTCTGAGGACGGCGTCCCGAACATCGTTCTCGCTCGTAATCACATTCACGGCTCTCACTGGTTGCCTGAGCTTCAGGCCAACCTTCATCCTAGCCATGGCCGCTGCAGAGATGACCCGTTGGCAGATTTCTAGTCGCCGCTCCAGTTCGTCGTCTCGCCAAACGGTTTCGGGCTTCGGCCAATCTTGAGCATGAATCGTTGGATAGGCTTTCGACTCAGCGCGCCTGAACATGCTCTGATAGATCGCCTCTGAGATGAACGGGGTGAAGGGGGCCATCATTTTGGCGGCTCGACTAAGGGCATGACAGAGCACTGCGTAAGCTGCGAGTTTGTCCGGATCCTCCTTCTCAACCCAGGTTCGTCTTCTCACGAGTCGGATGTAGTTGTGGCTGAGATCCTCGACGAGGAAGTTCTTCAAGGTCCTGAGAGCTTCGTGGATTCGGTAGCCCTCCATTGCGGAAGTCACGGACTCGATTGTGTGTTCGGTGCGGCTCATCAGCCAGAGATCTTCTTCCCTCATGTACCGCTTCATTTTCTGAGGGCTATGGGCCCTGGGTTGAAACTTGTCGAGGCTCATGTATGTGCTGGCGAACACGTAGACGTTCCAGATGGTCTGGAGGTCTCCGGCGATCTGTGCAAGTATCTTCCATGAGAATCTTAGGTCTTCCCACGGCGTGTTCTGGAGGACGTAGAATCGAAGTGCGTCGCGACCGTAACGACTGATCACTTCTTGCGGGACGACGAAGTTTCCTAGGGATTTGTGCATCTCGCGTCCTTGTTCGTCGAGCATGAAACCATGCATGAGCACGGTCCTGTAGGGAGTCTCGCCCATGGCGATGAGGCCTGCTTTTAGGAGAGAGAAGAACCAGCCCGAGATCTGGTCGCGACCCTCTACGATGAAGTCTGCGGGCCACCACTTGTCGATCTCCCGTCGGCTTCTGGGGTGCGCTAGGGAGGCGTATGATGAAATTCCGGAGTCGAACCAGCCAACCATGACGTCCGGGATTCTGTTCATTTGGCCTCCGCACTTGCACTTCAGCTTGATCTTGTCAACCCAGGGTACGTGTAACTCCCTGGGCGGCTTTGTCCCTCTACTCCTTTCTCTCAGTTCCCTCAGGGAGCCGATGACTTGGCGGGTTCCACATGATTCACAGAGCCATACGGGAAGCGGGGTTCCCCAGAACCGTTGCCTTGAGACGACCCAGTCTCTTAGGCCTTGGAGCCAATTGCGAAATTGATTTGCCCCAGCCCACTCCGGGATCCACCGGGTCGCTTCAATGTCTGCAATCATTTTTTCCCGCATCTGGACAACTTTGATGAACCATTGGTCCGTCGCACGTATGATGAGTGGGGTGTGGCATCGCCAGCACACGGGGGTTCTGTGCACGATTTCGCCTGCGAAAAGGAGCGCTTCTCTTTCCTTTAGATCTTGGATGATTTCGTGATTTGCTAGCCTGACATCCTTGCCCGAATACTTGCCCGCGTCCGAAACAAACTTCCCTTGATTGTCAACCAGCATGAGGACCGGTAGCCCGTTTTTGAGCCCAACTTCGTAGTCCTCCTCTCCGTGGCCGGGTGCAGAATGCACGCATCCGGTACCTTCCTCTAGCGTGACGTAGTCTCTACTCAGTACAACTCTGTGGCCACCCGAAAGCTGGGATTGCGCAGGAACTATGTCGGCGATCGGAGACGTGTACTCCAGACCGTCGATCGCTTCTCCACTGAACGTCTCCACGAGCTGAAGCTTCGCGCCAGTTTCGGCGGCTACGTGTCTCATCCTTTCCTTTGCTATGATGTAGACGGAGTTGCCGTCTCGCACGCGCGCGTAGTCGTAGTCGGGATGAACCATCACGCCGGTATTGGAGGGAAGCGTCCAAGGCGTCGTTGTCCAGATGAGTATGTACTCGTTCTCGCGTCCCTTCACCGGAAACTTCACGTAGATCGATGGGTCCCTCAGGTCCCGATATTCTAAGACGACCTCGTAGTCAGACAGGACGGTTTCACAGCGCGGACACCAGTGAACAACCTTGAGTCCGTGTTCCAGAAGTCCGTCTTGGTCAGCCTTCTTGACCGTCCACCATCCGGACTCGATATAGGCGTCATCGTGAGTGAGATAGGGCCGCTTCCAATCCATCCACACTCCGAGATCAGCGAAAACTCGGCTCATGGCCTTGGAGTTGTCGTCAGCGAAGTTCTTGCATTCCGAGACGAACTTCGCCAGTCCATAGGCTTCGACATCGCGCTTCTGCTTAAAGTCGTGTTGACGTTCCACAGCAAGTTCGATCGGGAGCCCATGGCAGTCATATCCAGGCTGATCCCTGCAGTCAAAACCCCTCGCTCTTTTGTACCGCAGAACTACGTCCTTGACGATTTTGTTCCAGCAAGTGCCAATGTGCGGCGTGTCTGACGAGGGAAAAGGTGGACCGTCAAGGAAATAGAACTTCGGTCCTTTCGACCTGTGCGCCTTCACATGCCTGTATGCCCATGTCTTGTCCCAGAATCTGTATACGCTTTGCTCGAGCTCCTTCCAATTGTACGTCTTCGGTATTGCACCGATCTCGCGTTTCAACGCGTATCATCCTCAGACTGATTTTCGGACTGTTTTTCGACCAAATCGGATAGCGCCCCGTTGGGTCATCGGAGAGTATTCCGGAACTCGGCATTTCTTAGCGGGTAGCCTGAGCTAGGTAAGAACTTGGATTTTTCGGTCACCTTTCACGGTAGCCACCCGCGGCCAGCTTATACCCCAGAGAAGTTCTATTTAGCCTTCATCACTCAAGCGCCGCTAGACAAGGGAAATTAGATGTCTTCTCTGATTCTTGGCATCGAGTCAACCGCTCACACCTTCGGCGCGAGCGTTGCGAACAGCGATGGCGAAATTCTCTCTGATGTCAAACGAGTGTACGTCCCGCCGGCGGGCCGAGGAATTCATCCGAGGGAGGCGGCCCAGCATCATTCATCATTGGCCCACCTGGTGATTCGGAATGCCCTTGCGGACGCAAGAATCAGACCCAGAGAATTGCAAGGTGTCGCTGTTGCACTGGGCCCAGGGCTCGGGCCCACTCTGCGCATCGGCGCTACCCTTGCAAGAGCAATTGCTTCAAAGCTTCGCATCCCTCTAATTTCGGTTCATCATGCTATCGGTCATATTGAGATCGGCGCGCTCACCACCGGTTCTCGCGATCCCTTGGTCGTGCTGCTTTCAGGCGGTCACACCACGATAGCCGCATTCGCGAGCATGCGGTGGCGAATCTACGGCGAAACCGAGGATATCACAGTCGGGAATCTCTTGGACATGTTCGCCCGTTCGGCTGGGCTGCCCTCACCGGGCGGCCCCGAAATCGAACGCCTCGCGGCAGATGGCGAGAGGTTCATCGAGCTTCCGTACACCGTCAAAGGAAACGACGTCTCATACTCAGGCCTGCTTACAGCAGCGACCAAGCTATTACAGGCGGGCCGACCGCTCGTGGATCTCTGCTTCTCTGTCCAAGAGGTCGCGTTCTCAATGCTTGCCGAGGCCGTAGAAAGGAGTCTCGCACATACTGAGAAGAAGGAACTGCTCTTGGTCGGGGGCGTCGCCTCGAACCTGACTCTGGGGAAGAAGCTCGAGACAGTCGCCAGTGAACATGATGCCATTCTTCAGGCGGTCGATCCCAAGTACGCGGGTGACTGTGGCGCTCAAATCTCATGGACCGGAGCCTTGGCTTTCAAGCATCGCCTATTCGTCGATATCGAACGAAGCCAAGTCAAGCCACGCTGGAGACTAGATGAGGTAGACATCCCTTGGAGGTGAAGTTCCTCTGCTGATCCGCAAAGGTGCAGAGGCAAGTATATTCGTGGAGGAATGGCATGGCAGACGCGTCGTGAAGAAAACAAGACTCCCGAAGTCGTACAGGGTCGATTCCCTTGACGCATCCATCAGACTTGCTCGGACATCCCGCGAAGCTAATCTTCTTCATGATTCAAAGCGTGCAGGCGTGCCGACACCTACGGTCTATCAAGTTGATACTGGTTCGTGCACAATCATCATGGAATACATCGACGGCCCGCGCCTAAAGGAGGCTTTTGTGCCTATGGATCGCGCAGGGCTGGAGGTGATGTGTGTACTCGTTGGTTCCTTGATTGGCAGACTTCATTCACGCGGAATAGTGCACGGCGATCTCACAACCTCAAACATGATTCTCAGAGCTGGAACGAAACTGTATTTCATCGACTTTGGTCTGAGCGACTACTCGGGTGAAGTCGAGGCAAAAGGCGTTGATCTCCTTCTAATGAGTAGAGCTTTCAAGAGCACGCACTTCGTACTATATTCGAAAGCTTTCAAAGCCGTCGTGGAGGGTTATCGAAACGTAATTGGACGACAGGATGCTGAACTCGTCTTAAGGAAGATGCATGAAATCGAAACACGAGGTAGGTATAGTGAAAGGCGGCAAGCCGATCTACTTTCTGACATCAAACAAGGGCAAGTTTAGAGAAGCCGCAGCCGTCGCGGCAGCTTCGGGCCTCCGGCTCCAGATGTTGGCTACGACAAAAATCGAGATCCAGTCGGATAGCCTGCGGAGGATTGCGTCATATGCGGCAGAGGAAGCAGCCAACCGGCTTGGTCTGTCTGTCATCGCGGAAGATGCGGGGCTATTTGTTGATGAATTGCGCGGCTTTCCCGGGCCCTATTCTTCCGATGCCTTCAAACGTCTTGGAATCAGTGGAATCCTTACTCTGATGAAGAATAGCTCAAGAAGGAACGCGAGCTTTCGTTCTGCTGTCGCCTTCTGCAGGCCACGGGGCAGGCCGAGGTACTTCACTGGTGCCGTCGCCGGTACGATAAGTCTTGACGCGCGAGGCACGGGCGGCTTCGGGTTTGATCCGATATTCATTCCGAGAGGGAGCGACGGAAGAACATTTGCACAAATGGCCGACGAGGAAAAGAACAGGATCTCTCATCGTGCGATCTCTTTTCGAAGACTTTCCCGATGGCTTGTAACGCTGCAAACTTAAATAGATCAGGGTTCGTCGGATACCAAAATTCGCCGAGGGATTAGGATAGCTTCGGAGCGTGCCCAACTTAGCAAGACTATACACTAGCAAGCGCGGTCGTTCGGGTTCAACACGCCCTGTCAGCAAGAAGCCTCCGATGTGGTTCAATTATGCCCCTGAAGAGGTGGAGGCGCTCATCGCCAAGCTTGCAAAGGAAGGAAATACCGCAAGCGGGATCGGTGCGATCCTCAGAGATAGATATGGAGTCCCCTTGGTCAAACCCGTGCTTGGGAAGACCATAACGGAGGTAATGCAGGCCTCAGGGCAGACTCCGAAGATCCCAGAAGACCTCGACTACTTGTTCCGGACAGCGGATGGTCTCCGCAAGCACTTGGAGAAGAATAGGAAAGATTACGAGAACAAGAGAGCGCTTGCGACCGTCGAGTCCAAGATTCACCGGCTCGTTAAGTACTACAAGGCACGTGGCAGGCTGCAGCCCGAATGGGAGTACAAACCGATGGCCGCCTCCGTGGCGTAGAGATGTCATCTCATTCCGATCTGGACGGACTCCTTGCGACGGCGGCGAAGGCTGCCGGTCTTCTCAAGGACAAGGCCTCCCATGGTTCTAGGATCCTTCTGCTTTCCCACTACGACGCCGACGGGCTGTCGGCGGTCGGCATTGTGGGATCGAGTCTGGCGCGAGTAAAGGCCAACTTCCAACTCAGAGTCATAAAGGAACTTGACCCTCAGACCCTTGATGACGCTCTCCGTTGTGAACCCGACTTTATGGTCCTCACGGACATAGGCAGCGGCTACCTAGATGGTCTTGTACAGAGAATCAAGGAACACGAAGTTTTGGTTATCGATCATCACCCGCCCACCGCAAAGCCTCCGAGGACAGTATTCCAGGTGAACCCGCACGACTTCGGAATCGACGGAGCGACAGAGATAAGCGCAGCTGGGCTTGCCTACCTTGTCGCGCGAAGTCTTTCGGCGGCGAACATTGACCTTTCAGTCGTTGCGGTCGTCGGCGCGCTAGGCGACATGCAGGACAGAAACAAGGAAAGACGACTGCGCGGCCCAAACGAGATAGTGGTTCAAGACGCCATCAACTGCGGACGTCTAAGAACAGACAGGGACTTGCTCCTCTTTGGGAGAGAAACCCGGCCTATACATCGTGCGCTCGCGCTGACGACGACTCCGTTCCTGCCCTACTTGAGCGGTGAAGAGGACAACGCCACGGCGCTTCTCACTTCAAGAAACATCCCATTAAAAGATCGCGACCGCTGGAGGACAATAAGCGATCTGAGTCACAGGGAGAAGCAAACGCTACTCACCGCCATCATAGAACTGCTAGCGTCAAAAGGCTTCAAGGGCAGCAGAGCCTTGGAACTGATTGGAACTGTGTATACGCTCACAAACGAACTCCCTGGAGGCCCGACTCGAGACGCTCGAGAGTTCGCCTCGATGTTGAATGCGTGCGGAAGGATGGATCGGCAAGCCCTTGCGGTCTCCATATGCCTCGGTGAAAGGGGATCAATCCTAGACGAGGTCCAAGAGGTGATTGCCGGATATCGAAAGACGCTGGCCGAGTACATGGAGTGGCTGACCGCAACACCCTCCGCGGTCATGGAGCTCAACGCCATCTGCGTGGTCAGAGGGGAGGATAGAATCGCAGAGAACATGACGGGGGCGCTCTCGTCCATCTTGTCGTCCGCGGGCAACCTAAGACCAAATAAGGCGACTATCGTTGCCGCCAGGTCTAGAGACGGCGGGGTGAAGATCTCCGCTAGAGCGCCCGAATCCCTGCTGAAGAAAGGAGTAGACCTCGGTTTGGCGCTGCAGAAGGCCGCCGCCGCTTTCCAGGGTTTTGGAGGCGGGCACAACGTCGCCGCCGGAGCTCACATCGCTTCCGGGAACGCTGAAGAATTCTACCGTATGATCGACCAGTCAGTACTAGATCAGATGAAGGAAGATTGAGGGCAAAGATTGTTACGCATCACGCCGACTCATCCTCAGCAAGATCTATCGAAAGATCCCTGAGGGCAGACAATGAAGCCGCCCCTAAGCCGCTTCGAGTCAGATCACATGCGAACGGAAGCCGTGTAACCTCAGTCATTACAGGAGCAGAGGACATCGAGTCACTCCTCACCACCTTAGACGATATGTTGCTCTGCATGATCGCTGCCGACAAAGTATTGTCGACGGTCAAGACGAAGAAGCTCAAATAACAAGTTGTATCTCGTACTCTCTGATTATCAGGCGCTAAAGGTTTAATAGATCACTGGGAGTGCTGCGTCTTCGCCTAGTGATCAAGGATTGTCTAAGGCTGCCAAGAAAGTGAGGGACAAGTGGCGCGTGAAGGAATGGTACGATGTCTACGCGCCCGCGTACTTTGGTGAAAAGATGGTTGCCTCTGTTCCTTGCAGCGATCCCTCTAAACTGATAGGTAGAGTCGTCGAGACGACGCTATACGATATCACAAACGACTTCTCTCATCAATCTCAGAAACTGTACTTCCTAGCCGTGAATGTCAAAGGACGGCGGGTCGAGACGGTTCTCAAGGGCCACGAGTATTCGGCGGACTATCTTCGAAGTCTCGTTAGACGGGGAAGCACGCGCATTGATGCTATCTTCAACCTAACCTCCAGGGATCAATACGTCACGCGCGCATCGGTAGTGGCTTTCACAAGAGATCGGGTGAACGCAAACCAGCAGCATCTGGTCAGAGGAATAATGAGGAAGACGATAGAAGAGAAAGCAGCTGCGCTGGCATATAATCAGCTCTGCCACGAAATGGTGCTTGGGATTTTCGGTTCCGAGGTCTACAACCTCGCCAAGAAGGTAGCGCCACTGCGGCACGTCGGTGTACGAAAGTCGAAGTTACTTGTCATACCTGAGGGCATAATGGCTAAACCCGCTGAGATCCTAGCGCAAGCCAAGGCGATCGAAGCTTAACTTTCTGGTCTTCGGTACAGCCTTTTGATCTCGTCCTGCAGTTGTAACAGCTGTTTTTGTAGGTCGACATTGACTGGCTCCTCACTTCGTTCACCGCTGGATCGCGACCTGATCCTCTCGAATTGAAGTATGGCAACCCGAACTCGTTCCTGGAGCTCTCCCACGGTCTCGGTTTCGTGAAGGTAGCCCGCGAGCGCTCCCACCAAAGCTCCCGCTAGCAGGCCAGTTGCGAAGGAAGCGAAATCGAAGGTCAAACGGTATCTCTTTCCGGCAGACGCACGCTTTGAACTCGCGACGCTTTTAAGAGCCACGGTCAGATGATCGAGCAACGGCATTAGGAAGTCCGCATTTGAAGCGTTGGGAGAGCGGACCGTGAAACGTTCGGAACGAATCACCAAGGCCGTGGTCCTGGCTGCTGGAAAAGGAGTGCGCCTCTGGCCGCTTACGGAGCACAGATCAAAACATATGATACCAATTGCAGGCAGACCGGTAATTGGACATGTCGTATCAGCAGTTGAGTCGTCTGGAACACGCAATCTCTTAGTGGTGACGGGATACAAAGAAGAGCTGATCAGAAAATACCTAGGTGATGGGACAAGGTGGGGAGTCAAGATCGAATACGTGCATCAGGGCGATGTGACCGGAACGGCAAGCGCTCTCTCTGTGACACGTGAACAGGTGGCAGACGGCGACTTCATCGCAGTGTATGGCGACCTTGTACTAGCTCCTGCAGCCATCACACGCGTTCTGGATACACACCGGAGAAAACGTAGCATGGCGACTGTCGGATTAGTTCCCGTCTCACGCCCCGAGTCATACGGGATGGCAAGAATCTCGGGCGGATGGCTAACCGAGATAGTGGAAAAACCTCAGCCCTCTGAAAGCCCAAGCGATCTAGCCAACGCTGGAGTCTACGTGCTGAACTCAACCATATTCGACTATTTGGAAAAGACGCTCCGGTCAGGAAGGGGTGAGTATGAGATAACCGACGCCATATCCTCGCTTGCAGGAGAGGGGAAATCCGTGGCGTGGGCAAGGATAGGCGCATCTGATTGGCAGGACATAGGGAGACCCTGGGACCTTCTTTCAGCTAACGCGAACTTGCTCGCGCGATTGAAGCGATCAGTCCACGGAACAATCGAGAAAGGAGTCACGATTATAGGCCGCGTCAATGTTGAGAGAGGCGCCAAAGTCAGAACAGGGACCATTATCGAAGGACCAGCGTGGGTTGGGAGCGGCGCCGTCATAGGGCCGTTTGCCCACATACGTGCAGGAACCTCGATCGGAAGAAGAGCGGTGATCGGAAACTTCTGCGAAATCAAGAAGAGCATTATCATGGATGACACACACATACAGCACCTTTCCTACGTCGGCGATAGCATCATCGGAGAAAGATGCAACCTTGGAGCTGGCACAATGGTGGCCAACGTCAAGTCCAGCGGCAAGACAGTGCGCATGAGAATAAGGGACAGTCTCGAAGACAGCGGCCTCAGAAAACTAGGCGTCTTCGTTGGCGACGACGTGAAGACCGGAATCAACTCGTCGATCATGCCTGGCATACGCATTGCTTCCGAGGCGGTGATTCCTCCTGGGTCTGTTGTCTCCGAAGACGTCTTCGCTGTATAGCCGAGAGACGAAAGATGTCTGCTATCCTCTCTTCTTCGCGCTCACGATTGAGATCACATCGCGGTCCTTGAGGACCTGATCCTCGCCCACCCTCATCTTTGACCTCACGTCGACCCCGTATAGGAATCCCTCTCCAAGGTCTGAGTGGATCATTCCAGCAAACTGTTTCGCAGTGGTTCCGTAAGGGACAAGATATGCATCCGGCAGTACTCGGCCTTTGTGATCCGTGAGAGCTTCAGGATTCTCGACGGGGTACACTGAGATCATGCTTAACATCTTGAAGAAGGCGTAGTCAATCGCAGGCTGAACTCCAGTCGATCCCCAGGGGATCAGGATCTTCTCCTTTATCCTGTCTAGCGCAGCCAGTTGTTCTGCTGAGAGACTCGGAGCTGTAATCTTGAAGCTGCTATCGCCCGGTTTGTAGTCCGTTAGTCCTTTCTCCGCGGTCCTCCGTAGCGCCAGCTCCGCTTCTGCGCAGCATGGGATGACAGGATAACCCAGTCTTCCTAGAGCTTCCGCGTTCTCCTTCGCAATGGGGATGTCGATCTTGTTCGCCGCGATGAGCATGGGCTTCGTGATGCCCCTGACTTCGTGGAGGAACTTGACGAGCTGGTCTTCGGTCCATCTGCTCGGGCGCGCGGCTTCCAGACCCACGTCACTCTGAGCCTTCAATACGTGCGCTCGTCTCACACCGAGGCCGCTCAGTCTCTCCTCAAGAACAGAGCCGAGGTCCTCTTTTGTGCCTTCGACTCTCTTGACCGTCTTGTCCCAGTCTTTCTTCACAATCTGGAGAAGCCACATGTCGAGCTCCGTTTCAAGGAACTTGACATCCTCCCGCGGATCGTGCCCGCCCGCGTCGCATGGCTTTCCCTCGATGTCGGTGGCTCCTGCAGCGTCTACGATGTGGATCAGGGCGTCTGCTTGTCTGATCTCGTCGAGGAACTGGTTGCCGAGACCTCTACCCTGCCACGCGCCAGGTACGAGGCCCGCACAGTCCACAAGCTCCACAGGGACGAGACGAATTCCGTCGATGCACGCAGAGTTGGACGGATTGTCTTGGACGCCGAGCTCTCTGCAGACGCAAGGGGTCCTAACGTAGCCGACTCCTCTATTGGGCTTGATCGTGGTGAAGGGGTAGTTAGCAATGGCCACGTGCGCAAGCGTCGCCGCGCTAAAGAATGTGCTCTTCCCGACGTTTGGCTTTCCCACGACACCAACAGACAAGCCCATAACGAGTCACGTTACTACAAGAAACATAAGCGTGAAGTGAGCTATTTCAATACACAAGGAAAGCTGAAACTTCGAATAGTATCTGCAAGATCCGATGGTTCATCCGCGGGTCCACATGTGTCGAACGATGCAAGGAACCTTGTACTCCTCGAGATATTTCCGGAGTTTCGCCCGAATCGGTAAGAATCATCAAGACGTTCGATGGCGCCTTGATCGTAGTCCTCTAGGATAACAGGGACGGCGGGGGGCGTCGTTGGCAAGCTCCATCATGCACATCGCTATCACGGAAGCCAAGTTACGCATCGTCTGTTGACTACCGATCCTCAATTTCCGTGGTTTTCGAAGGCTCGATGACATTCACCTTGCGCTGATGTGCGTGACTCGGTCACCGTGTGCGCCGTTCTAGCGGGACAAGCTTTAATGACTCGTCTTCTCGTCACATGCGCACTTGCATCTGCAAAGTGAGAAGATAACCGGCCGGCGACGACGAATGGGAGCATACAAGTACATGTCCGAAGCTTGGAAGAAGCGGCAAAACACGACCCTCAGCCAGTACGTTCGCCAGGCTGCCATCAGCTGGAGAAGGGACAGGGCGATCAGGCGCGTACAGTTCCCCACGCGACCAGATCGGGCGAGAAGCTTGGGGTATCGAAGGAAGCAAGGTTTCGTAGTGGCAAGGGTACGGGTCAGAAAGGGCGGCGCGCGTAAGAAGCGTCCCTCCTCAGGTCGAAGGCAGAAGGGGCTGGGTGTCACCAAGTTCGTTCGAGGAAAGAGCCTCAAACAGATAGCGGAGGAGAGAGTGGCGAAGAAGTTCCCTAACCTGTCGGTTCTGAACTCCTACTATGTCTGCGAGGACGGCACCAGTAAATGGTTCGAGGTTGTAATGGTAGACCCGAACCATCCGGCAATCAAGAACGACGAGACGATCAGACACGCGCTCGCGCTCGACGTATAGGAC
>Ga0129297_10000933_pt1 | contig 14528 bp, 12 predicted proteins | sample I18A1metaG_FD_94708 | JGI IMG/M metagenome (GOLD analysis project Ga0129297, IMG submission 94708) | Lake sediment bacterial and archeal communities from Gulf of Boni, Indonesia to study Microbial Dark Matter (Phase II) - ​I18A1 metaG | ecosystem: Environmental > Aquatic > Freshwater > Lake >... | reverse complement strand
TGCCCTTGATCGTCAAGGACTATGCGCTGCTCAAATGGATTGGGGCGAATTCCTACCGCACCTCCCACTACCCCTACTCGGATGAAGCGATGATGATGGCGGATCGGGAGGGTATACTGATCATAGACGAAATCCCGGCGGTAGGTCTGTCCTTCGAGGATGGCGAGGAGAATATTCGTCTGCGCCTGGAACAGTGTAAGCAGGACATCCGCGAGTTGATCGCTCGCGACAAGAACCATCCCAGCGTGATCATGTGGAGCGTGGCCAATGAGCCGATGCCCGCCGATATGATGAAAAGGTTCCTCGGCGGCGCTGAGGCTCCTTCCAGTTCGGCGGGGACGACCTTCTTTGCCAAGCTCTTCCAGTTGGTACGGGCGCTCGATCCCACACGTTTGGTGACGCTCGCTGGTGTGATGGGCGGCCCGGTAGAGTGGCTGGCGATGTGCGATGTTGTCTGCGTCAATCGTTATTGGGGTTGGTACACGCAGAGCGGCCAATTGGATGCGGGTGCCGCTTTTCTGGAAAGAGAACTGGACGGCCTGCATGACGCGCTGAAAAAGCCGATTATCATCACCGAGTTTGGTGCGGATAGCATTGTGGGCCTGCACAGCGACCCGCCTGAAATGTGGACAGAGGAATATCAGGTCGAGATGTTGCGCCGTTATCTGGATGTAGCGCAGAGAAAGCCTTTCATCGCTGGCCTGCATGTCTGGAATTTCGCTGATTTTAAAACGCCGCAGAGTACCTCTCGTTCTTGGCTGAACCGTAAGGGCGTCTTTACGCGCGAGCGCCAGCCCAAGATGGCAGCCTATTTCCTGCGGGAGCGTTGGGGTGGCAAGTAAGCAGGAAAACACCATTTGGAGGCTTTATATGAATTCAAGAGAGATTGTCACACGAGCCATCGAATTCCGCAACCCGAAGCGCATTCCGGCCACGTTCCCCCCTCCCTACTGGCACGACCTTTTCGGGGCCAGCGTGGATTACCCGGAGGATGAACGATCACACTGGCGCAAAGTCTCGGCCGCCCGCTGGGAGCGGGTGGATGAGTGGGGCAACACCTGGGCGCGGCTGGATGATACCAGCAAGGGGGAGGTGGTCAAAGGCGCGCTGCAGAGCCTGGACGATGTGGAGTCTTTCCCCTTGCCCGATTTGGGCAACCCGGCATATTACGAACGTGCCCGCCTGGCCTTTGCAAAAGACGCGGGAGACAGATTTCGTGTGGGAGGACTGCCGGGATTCGCTTTTAACATTGCCCGCAAATTGCGCAAATTGGAGCAATACCTGATAGACCTGGCGCTAGACCCTGAGAGGATCACGATCCTCAACCGGCGCGTTGATGACTTGCTGGAGCAGATGATCCTCCAATACGCCAGGATCGGCACCGATGCGGTGATGTTGACTGAGGATTGGGGCACGCAAAAAGGGCTGATGATCAACCCCGAGATGTGGCGACAGATGTTCAAGCCCGGCTTTGCTCGCCTCTGCAAGGTCGCCCACGACAAGGGCTTGAAAGTCTTTATGCACTCCTGCGGCAAGATGACAGCGATCATCCCCGATTTGATCGAAGCGGGCATTGATGTCCTCCAGTTCGACCAACCGCGCATCCATGGTCTGGATACCCTCGCCCAATGGTCAGGTCAGGTTACCTTCTGGTGCCCGGTGGATATTCAAACGACCCTCCAGACCAAGGACCCTGCGCTCATCGAAGCAGATGCACAGGAAATGATCGCTAAGCTTGGCAACAAGGGCGGCGGGTTCATCGCTGGCTATTATAGCGACAACGCCTCCATCGGTCTCGACCCCAAAATCCAGGATATTGCCTGCAGAGCTTTCATGAAATACGGCTGGTACAAGCTAGGAGCTGAAGATGGAATCTTCAGCCTGAACAGCTCAAGCACGCTGGAAGCGTGCTTAAAATAATGTTTCTTAACTCATACATGCCCCGAAATGGCAGAATAGCGCGCTTCGAGCGCGCTTGGGCTGCTTAGCTGGAACATTCCATGTTCCAGCCCTGTTGCGGCAATAGTTTTTAAAATGCATAGAACCCTCGGAGGTCTTGAGAGACGCTGCGAGGAATGCCTCGCTCTACTAGCGCGGCCAAACTTTCACTTGCCTAAAGAGCGGTTCATGAGTATAATCCGATAATGAAACCAGCCCCCAAATGGCGGGTACCATAGATTATCTGAGGTCATCGGGGGGAGTGCAAGCTTGGGAGGAGGGTATCGCCTATGCAAGTATTGAAGGCGAGGATCGCCCGAGAGGGCCGCAACCTGGGCCGCGGCATCCTCAAAGTGGACAGCTTTATTAACCACCAGGTGGATACTCTCCTAATGGTGGAAGTGGGGCGCGAATTGGCCGACCGCTTCGCCGGCACCGATGTGACCAAAGTGCTCACCGCCGAGATCTCGGGCATCGCGCCAGCCTTGACGACGGCATTGGTGCTCGGCGTGCCGGTCATCTATGCTCGCAAGAGCAAGCCGATCACTATGCCCGACAGCATCTACTGCGAAACAGCCCCCTCGCATACCAAAGGGAAAATGGTCGAACTGATGGTTTCCCCAGAGGTATTATCCCCCGCCGATAAGGTCCTGATCGTGGATGATTTCCTGGCCAGCGGGCAGACGATCAGCGCTTTGGTGCGTCTCGTCAAGCAAGGCGGCGCCACGTTGGTCGGCATCGGCGCCGTCATCGAAAAGTCTTTCGAGGGGGGGCGGGAACTGTTGACCCCGCTGGGCGTCCCCATTGAAAGTCTCGTCGTTATCGAAGACATGCAGGATGGCCACATCGTGTTCGCTGATGACCGCCGAGTTTCAAAGGAGCGATCACAGGATGGATGAGCAAGGCTCAGGCACATCCTTCGCTGCCATGCGGGAAGCGATTGCCGTGCTCGACTTCGGGTCGCAATATACCCAACTCATCGCCCGTCGGGTGCGGGAATGCCGCGTCTATTGTCGGCTTTTCCCCTACGATGTGTCGGCGGAAGAATTGGCCGCATTTGCCCCTGCTGGCCTCATCCTCTCCGGCGGCCCCGCCAGCGTCTATGATCCGCAAGCACCTCATTTATCTGCTCATCTACTGGCGTTAGGGAAACCGATCCTGGGCATCTGTTATGGGATGCAAGCCCTGGCCCATCACCTGGGCGGGCAGGTGTCTGCTGCGGCAAGGCGGGAGTATGGGCCAGCCACGCTGGATACAATGGATACCAGCAGCCCGCTTTTCGCCAGGCTCCAGGCTCCCCAGCCGGTTTGGATGAGCCACGGCGATCAGGTCACTCTCCTGCCGCCCGGCTTTAAGATCATCGCTTCCAGCATCAATTCGCCCGTAGCAGCGATGGCCGACTCACAGCGGCGGATATACGCTCTGCAATTTCACCCCGAAGTCGTGCACACCCCGCGTGGGATGAAGATGCTGCGCAATTTTCTCTATAGGATTTGCGGCTGCCAGGGACTCTGGACGGCTGGCTCTTTCGTCGCGCAAACCGTTGCCCAGATCAAGGCGCAAGTGGGGGCGAAGAGAGCGATTTGCGCTCTTTCAGGCGGCGTGGATTCCTCCGTGGCGGCTGCCCTGGTCGAGCGAGCCATCGGCGATCAACTCACCTGTATTTTCGTGGATCATGCCCTGCTCCGGCAAGGGGAAGCGGCACGCAATATGCAGCTTTTCGGCCAGTATCTAAGAACCCCTGTGATCCTCGTCAACGCCCAACAACGATTCCTCCAGGCGCTGGCTCACGTGGTGGATCCGGAGGAGAAACGGCGACGGATTGGCGAGACTTTCATCCGGGTCTTTGAAGAGGCGACAGCCGAGATCGGGCCTGTGGATTATCTGGTGCAAGGAACTCTTTACCCCGACGTGATCGAAAGCGCTGGCCCAGGCAAAAGCAAGTCCGCTGCGCGTATCAAGACCCATCACAACGTCGGCGGGCTGCCTGCGGACATGACCTTCTCCCTCATTGAGCCGCTCAGAGACTTGTTCAAGGATGAGGTGCGAGAGGTGGGGCGCGAATTGGGCCTGCCGGAAGAGATCGTGCACCGCCAGCCTTTTCCTGGCCCCGGCCTGGCCGTGCGTATCATCGGTGAAGTGACGGAAGAACGACTGGCCACCCTCCGCGCGGCGGATGCCATTGTCACGACAGAGATCGAGGCAGCAGGGCTTGGCCGCGAGATATGGCAATACTTTGCCATTTTGACCCCTTTGAAAAGCGTCGGCGTCATGGGCGACGGACGGACGTATTCTCACGTCGTAGCCGTTCGCGCGGTCACCAGCCAGGATGCCATGACCGCCGACTGGGCACGCCTGCCCTATGATCTATTGGGCAAGATAGCTAACAGGATCGTGAATGAGGTGCCGGGCGTTAACCGCGTAGTCTATGATATCACCAGTAAACCCCCGGCCACGATTGAATGGGAATAACAAGGCTCGTACCTCACTAACCCTGTGGGTTGGCCAATGCTGCAAAACCTTTGGCGAAGTCCCAAATCGTGATATAATGTTTACGGGAGTTGCAGATTATGTTGAGAGAGGAATCTATGCCTACTGTGACGATCGCTATCCCAGCCGATCTTTCGGCTCAGTTGGAGCCTTATAAAGACAATCTGGATGACCTACTGCGCATCGGCTTGCGCGAGGTCAAAATGGGGCAAAGTCTCGCTCTGCTCAAGCAAGGGAGTATCTCTCTCTGGAAAGCCGCCCGCCTGGCCGGTGTCACATTGCGTGAAATGGCGCAATACGCTGCTGCGCAGGGCCTCCGCCCGATTGTTGACGAGGAGACCATCCGGGAAGAACTGGCGTGAAAGTTGTCAGCAATGCTGGCCCTCTGATTGCTCTAGGCAAGCTGGGCCAACTCGGCCTGTTGCTCAGACTCTATGACACAATCCTCATTCCGCGCCAGGTCTATCATGAGGTCGTCGTCAATGGGTTGCGCCTCGGCGCATTAGATGCCTCAGCGGTTGCTTTTCTCATCGAGCAGGGCTATATCGAGGTCGCTGATGTCATCTTGCCTGACCCTCCTCCTGTCTGGGCCGAGCCGCTTGACATCGGGGAACTCGAAGTCATTGTTCTCGCTCAACAGCGATCAGTCAACTGGGTACTGTTTGATGATACGCATGCCCGAAAAGCCGCCCGTCAGGTCGGACTTCCTCTGAAAGGCACAATCGGAGTGCTTTTGGAAGCCTTCCGTCGGGGCTATCTCTCTTTGCCGGAATTTGAGCTCCTCATCCAGAACATCAAGACCCAGCCTGAGCTTTGGATCAGTGAACGCCTCTGTAACCAGGCTCTGGCTCAAGCCAGACAAGAGGCGCAGCAGAAACAAAACTCAGTCTAAAGATGCGCTTTGGGCGTTCCTGGAGAACGCCGCATGTTTCAAGATCGTTGGATAGGCTCTGCAACATAAAGGAGAGTGCAATCATGGCTCCACATTATAAGACGGCAGTCGCTCAATTCCACATTGCCGACGGCCTCTGGCAGGAAACCGCAGAGAATATGCGAATCATCGAGCCTCATCCTATCTTCCCTTTTGGCGGAAGAAAGGACAGGCTCTATCTCCTCTTGGAGCCGGTGGGCGCTTTCCAGGACGCAATGGCCACCTGCCAACAGGTCGCGGACTGCATTGAGAGGACTTATGTCAGGAGCAGGGGGAGCGTCACCGCCAGATTGCGCGTTGCTGTCCAGGTGGCTAACAAGATGCTCTTTGAGGAAAACCTGAAGGCCCCCGCAGATCAGCGCGGGGTGTTGGGCATGACCTGCGCAGTCTTGCACGGCGACGGCATTTACCTGGCCCAGGCGGGTCCCGCTTTGGCCTACGTGGTTCGTGAAGGTGAGCTGCAGCGTTTTCCAGCGGACTCGCCCTGGTTAAGTTCTAAGGCCCCTCGCGCTCTCGATGCTCGCCAAGCGTTAGCTCTCGGCTGGCGCAAGGATTGTGAGCCAGACCTTTTTTACTGCCAACTCCAGCCGGAGGACCTCGTCGTCCTATGTTCGACGCATCTGGTTCGCGTCGCTACGGAAACAGAGATCGTTGAGGCGCTGGCCTATCAGGATAGCCAGACAGCTCTGGGCAATCTCGAAGGCCTGGCCGAAAACCGCGAATTATCGGCAGTCATCGTGGAAATCCTCTCCGGCGCCGCGGTGCGCGAGAAAGCTCCTGCGCCAACCCCCGCTCGCCAGGCTAGAAAACTGGCAGAGCGTCTCCAGCCCGCAGAGGAGACGCAGATACGACCGGCCAGGCAGGGCAGGGCAGGACGAGAAGAGGAAGCAGGGTACCAGCCGGCTGCCGTGCGCAAGCCGGGAAGGCCCGGGTATGTAGAAGAAAGCCCCGCCGGTGAAGGGCCATCCTCTGCCGTTGCCTTCCTTTCCAGCCTGGGCCAAAAGATGGTGGCGATCTGGCAGGGGCTTTGGCCGGAAAGAGATTACGGACGGCGCCGGGCCCGCAGAACTGTGGAACGCGGCCCATCATGGTCAATCCTGAAACTGGCCCTTGCCGCGCTTATTATCCCCCTTCTGGTCGTCGCACTCTTTACTTTCAACCACCTGCGTCTGCAACGCGCCCGCGAAGCGGAGTGGGCCGACAAGCTGGGGCGCGCTCGTCAACTGGCCACATCCGCCGAAACAGGCACCACCGCCGAGCAACGCCAGGCCCTGCAGGAAGCGACGGCACTGGTTTCCGAACTGCTATCCAGCCAGCCGAACAATCAGGAGGCGCAAGCATTGCGCGACAAGATCGAGCGACAGGCGGATGTCGTGAACAAGGTCACTCGCATCCATTTCCTCGGTGAGTTAGCCAAGTTCCTTGGTGCGGATCAGCCCGTTCTTCCCAACCGCCTGGTTGTCCACAGAGAAGAGGTGTATGTTCTCGATACGGCGGCGGGGCGAGTCAGCAAGTTCAGCCTGGATGAAAGCGGCGAGCGCTTTCGCAGTCAGACGCCCGAGATCGTGCTAGACCCTTCCACAAGCCAGGGGGGGAGCGTGCCGAAGAAGATCGTGGACATGGTCTGCATACGCATGGCCCTGGGGCCGGATGACGGCAAGCTTTTGATCCTCACCCAAGATGGCACGATCCTGGAGCGGGGCGGCCAACCTCCGCAGTTGATCCCCAGAATCCTGGAGAACAGCCAGGCCTTGCTTGCGCCCAAGGCAATCGAGACTTATTACGATACCCCGAATCTGTACTTTTACATCTTGGATACAAAAGCGAACCTGATCAAGAAATACCAGGTCTCTGGGAACATTTACTCCGATACCCCGGAAGATTACGCCCCCCCGGATGCCAAGATTAGCTTCCAGGACGCCATAGACCTGGCGATTGACGGCAGTATCTACGTCCTTCTCAAGGGAGGCCAGATCCTCAAGCTGTTCCAGGGCAAAGCGGTGGATTTCCCGCAGGAGGGGCTGGACGAGCCGCTTAAGGATCCGGTCGCTATCTCTGTGTCTGCGCCGGAAAGTATGGAAAAAGGCGCGGTTTACGTTGCTGATGCTGGCAACCAACGCATCGTACAATTCGACAAAAAGGGGCGTTTCATACGGCAATTCCGCCCAGCGGCGGGGAGGCAGCCTCTGAACGACTTGCGCGATATCTTTGCCAGCGAAGCCACGCGGCGCATCTTTTTGCTGAATGGCCCTGCTTTGTATTTCATCAATGTCGCTGAGTGACAATGAGTAAGGCGTAAACCCGTGATTCTCATTTTGGGTGTGGAAACCTCGTGCGATGAAACATCGGCTGCCGTAGTAGCCGATGGCCGGCTGATCTGTTCTCATGTTATCGCCTCGCAGATAGACATCCACCGCACCTATGGCGGTGTTTTTCCCGAAGTCGCCTCCCGGCAACATATCCTGACCATCATCCCCGTGCTGGAGGAGACATTACGCACGGCAGACGTAAAAGCGGAGGACCTGGCCGCTATTGCCGTTACCAATGGCCCGGGACTAGCTGGCTCGTTGTTGGTGGGGGTCAATGTCGCCAAAGGGGTGGCTCTGAGTTGCCAGCGGCCTCTGGTAGGGGTCAACCACCTGGAAGCGCATATCTACGCCAACTGGCTGGTCGAAAAGCCAGCAGCCTGCGCCACAGAGGATGACCTCTTGCAGACACTCGAACAGCATCCGGCTCCAGTTTTTCCCCTCCTTTGCCTCATTGTTTCCGGCGGCCACACGGAGCTTGTCTACATGCCAGATCATGGACAGTACAAGCGACTGGGCCGCACCATAGACGACGCAGCAGGCGAGGCTTTTGACAAGGTGGCCAGGCTCCTCGGCCTGGGCTATCCGGGAGGGCCACAGATCGAAGCCACCGCGCTGGCGGGAAACGCTACCGCCTTTGCCCTGCCCCGGGCCTGGCTTAAGGACAGCTCTGACTTTAGCTTTAGCGGGTTAAAGACGGCGGTGCTCCGGCTGGTACAAAAGTACGGCGGGTCGGACGCCCCACAGGCCATGCGCAAAGGGAAGCGGGCCTCTTTGCCTTCCGGCCTGATGCGCAAGCTGGCCGTCGCAGATTTGGCCGCAGGTTTCCAGGCCGCGCTGGTGGATGTCCTGGTAGAGAAAACCGTGGCAGCTTCGCTTGCTTATGCGGTGAAAGAGGTGATCCTTGCCGGTGGCGTGGCCTGTAATAACGTATTAAGGCAGCAGATGGCCTCGCGGCTCTCCGTCCCTCTCCGCTATCCTCCTCCCAAGCTATGCACGGATAATGCGGCGATGGTCGCTGCCGCCGGTTATTTCAGGTACAAGGCAGGTGCCTTCGCGGACTGGGATATGGATGTGCTACCCAACCTAGAATTGTAGGATGGCAGACCTGACAGGGCTGCCTTTGTAGGATTTGACAAAAAGGCTGTTTGGAATAAGATACCATACTGGGTTATTTGGTGTCTTGCACAGACGAACTCGCTTGTACGGGGGAAAGGACCTCCGTTCCATCTTCCATAACAGGCAATGGTGCTTCGCAGGGGACGGTTTCGTCTCATAGCCACTCTCCAGACCATTGCGGAAGCTACAAGAGCCCCTGGTTTCCCAGAGGGCTTTTATCTTGGATGCGGGCAGAATAGCGCTCCCTGCACCAGATGGCTGCTAAGAACTGCGTGATATAAGTTGGGAGGCTCATACTATGAGCTGGTTGATACTTGCGCCGATCTCGGGGGTGATCTCTATCGCCGTTGCCGCCTACCTTTATTACTGGGTCGTCTACCGGAATACCGCTAACGACCGCATGAGGGAGATAGGTGGCGCGATCCAGGAAGGGTCGAATGCCTACCTCAAGAGGCTCTATCAAGCTCTTGCCCTTGTCGTTGCTATTGTCGGCATCATTCTCATACTCCTATTCGGTTATAAGACAGCCATCGCCTATGTGATCGGCTCGGCGTTCTCAGCACTGGCCGGTTTCACCGGCATGCAAGTGGCTCTCAGAGCCAATTCCCGCACCGCCTGGGCGGCGCAGGCTGGATTAAACAAAGCCTTTTCCGTGGCCTTTTTCGGCGGAAGCGTGATAGGACTTTCCATGGTCGGCGTGGCCCTATTGGGTGTCAGCATCCTGTACTATATCTTCCGCGACCCGAGTATCGTCCTTGGTTTCAGCTTTGGGGCAAGCTCACTGGCCCTCCTGGCTAAGGCCGGGGGCGGCATTTATACCAAGACGGCGGATATCGGCGCTGATCTGGTTGGTAAGGTGGAGATGAGCATCCCCGAGGATGATCCTCGTAACCCAGCCGTCGTCGCCGATAACGTCGGCGATAACGTGGGCGATGTGGCCGGGATGGGCGCGGATCTCTTTGACTCCTATGTGGCCAGCATGGTCGCGGCGATGATCCTTGGGGCAGCCTCGCGGAAGACGGATCTTGTCGTGCTGCCCATGGTGCTATCAGCGGCCGGTATCCTCTCTTCTGTCCTGGGCATGTTCCTTGTCCGCCCGAAGGAAAACGAGGATCCGGGCGATGCCCTCAACAGGGGCACCGTCTTTACAGCGATCATCTTTACGATTCTCAACTTCGCCGTGATGCGTCTGCTCAATATGAACATCGGGCTTTTCTGGGCCACTTTCGCGGGCATGGCAGCAGGCGTGCTCATAGGATTCACGACCGACTATTTCACCTCAACCGATAGACAAGCTGTGCAACGGACTGCCGAGGTCTCCAAGACCGGCAGCGCGATCACGGTTCTCTCCGGGTTCTCCTATGGCCTCCTGAGCATTGTGCCCTCTATTATCGGCATTTGCATCGCTACTCTGGCTGCCTGGTACATCTCGGCTCAGTTCGGTGTCTCTGGTGTGTATGGAGTCTCTCTGGCCGCTGTGGGCATGTTGGCCATCAGCGGGATGGTTGTTTCCTCCGATGCTTATGGGCCTATCGTGGATAACGCCAAAGGCATCGCCGAGCAATCCGGCATGGAGAAGGCCATCGTCGAGGTCGCTGACAAGCTGGACGCAGCGGGCAACACAGCGAAAGCGATCACCAAAGGGTTCGCCATTGGCGCAGCCGCGTTGACCGTGTTGGCCCTCTTTGCCGCTTATGCGGGGACGGCAGGGGTTGAGGTTCTGGATCTGCTTAGGCCGACGGTGATCATTGGCATCTTTCTCGGCGCGATGATGCCTCCTATCTTCTCGGCGCTGACCATCCTCTCCGTCAGCAAGAACGCTTTCGTCATGGTGAACGAGGTGCGTCGTCAGTTCCGCGAGATCCCCGGCCTGATGGAAGGGCTGGCCAGGCCGGACTATTATCGGTGTGTGGATATCGCGGCCAAAGGTGCTCTCAAAGAGCTAGTGGTGCCAGGCTTCTTGGCCATGGCCTCTCCGATAGCGGTGGGTTTTGTTCTTGGCAAGGCCGCCTTGGGCGGATTCCTGGGCGGCAGTATTTTTACGGGCATCATTTTCGCCCTCTTTATGGCCAATGCTGGTGGACTCTGGGACAACGCCAAGAAGCTGATCGAGAGTGGCGCTTATGGCGGGGAAGGGTCGGAGGCGCACAAGGCAGCGGTGGTTGGCGACACGGTGGGTGATCCCTTCAAGGACACCGCTGGCCCATCCATTAACACGCTGATTACGGTGATGTCGCTGATCGCCACCGTTTTCGCGCCGATCATCGGGGCAGGCCTGTTCGCAGCGCTTTAGGAGTTCGTAGTGCGCCTTCGGTGCGCTAACGGGCGATAAATCGCCTGCTACAAACCAGAGAGCCATCTTTCGCCAAGATGGCTCTTTGGTCAAGAAAGACAGGAATCATGGGCAGGATTGTCAGAATCGCGGGTCGGGGTGAAGCCTATCTCCCGACCCGCTGGATGGAAGCTGTCGGAGAGGGGGAATCTCTCAAAAGCTTCTCTGCGGAGGCCAAAGGATCCCTGAATCCGCTTCTGAAGCATATACGGCTGGGAGGCTCTGCGGTCGTTTTCGGCTCCTGGAATGACATGACGCGCCTGTTGGCCATTCTGCAAGAGAGAAGGAAGGAATTGCTGGGCTATACGGGCGGGCGCCAAGTCGAGAGGGAAAAAGAGCGAGATTTTTGGGAGGAGGCCTACCGCCAGGTGCTGGCCCGCCTCTTGGTTACAGCTTCAGCGGAGGGCCTGCTCGACACTGTTCCCCCCTTAAGGATTCCTCACCTGTTAGAGTTTCTAGGAGATCATCGTCAAGCCAGCCAGGGGTTGCCTCTGGTCGTTCCCGTAATGGTCGTGAAAGATCTGCTCGCTGCGCTTGACCAGCTTTATCCCGTCTTTGGATTGGAAGCGGAGTTGGTAGCTCCGGAAAGCGTCCTGCAGCCACGCCAGCAAGAGGTATATGATCTTTTCAGGGAGGTCTTGCCCTCTTTGCGTGAGCAGCTTCCGTCGCGCCCTCTGGCGTTGGATATGGGATGCGGCTGTGGTGTACTGACTTTGCTGATGGCGCGCAGCCTCGGCGGTCTGGAGGCCAGGATTTGGGCGACGGATATCCTGCCAGAAGCATTGGCGACGACGCAGTTGAATGTGGAGAGGTTCGTTAGCCTGGGCCATATCGTCGAGGGCGTCGTCCAGGTCACAGAAGGGGGCGATCTCTATGCGCCAGTGGGCGATGAACGATTTGACATAATCATCTTCAACCCTCCGTGGGCCAACGCGCCAGCCCGCACGCGCCTTGAGGTGGCTCGCTACGACTACCAACAACGAACCGTGCGCCGTTTTCTCCAGGAGACGCCCGCCCATCTGCGCGATAGGGGACACGTCCTTCTCTTTTATGCGGATAACGCTGGGGAAAAGGTTATCGAAGCCCTGCGCGAGCACATCATCCGAGTTGGGCTGAGTGTCAGCAGGACGCTCTCCCGGCGCATCCGTGTCGCCCGCAAGTGGGAGAACATCTACCTCTACGATCTAGTGGCTCGTTCGGTAGCCTAGCCCGTCGGGCGGCCTAGCTAGCGTTTCAGAATTTCTTTCAAAGCGCCCAACAGCAAGGTGACATTCTCCCGACGGGAGGAAAACCCCATCAAGCCAATGCGCCAGACTCGCCCCTTTAGCTCTCCCAAGCCGCCCGCGATCTCGATGTTATACTCTTCCAGAAGCCGCTTGCGCACTGCCGCCTCGTCCACGCCTTCGGGCACCAATGGCGTGGTCAATGAGGGCAGGCGATGCTCCAGAGGCACGTGCATCTTGATTCCCAACGCCTCCAGGCCACGCCAGAGCAGTTCGGCATTGGCGCGGTGTCTAGCGAAGCGGGCCTCCAATCCCTCCTCATAGACCAGGCGCAGCGCCTCTCGCAGCGCGTAGTTCAGGGAGATGGGAGCGGTGTGGTGATAGGTGCGCTCCTTGCCCCAATACTTTTCGATCAGGTTCAGATCGAGGTAAAAGCTCGGCACCTTGCTGCGACGGGATTGGAGAACCTGCCGCGCACGAGGGCTGACCGTCAAGGGGCTAAGGCCGGGCGGGCAACTGAGGCACTTTTGCGAGCCGCTGTAGGCGATGTCCACTCCCCATTCGTCTATTTTAACCGGCACTCCGCCGAGGGAGGTGACACAGTCCATGAGCAGCAAGGCTCCATGATGATGTGCCACCTCGCCTATCCCCTCCATGGGCTGCATCGCGCCCGTGGAGGTCTCGGCGTGGACAAGGGCCACGATCTTGGTGGGCTTTTTCCGTAAAGCTGCCTCAATCTCCTCCGGCGTAAAGACCTCTCCCCATCGCCGTTCCAGGCGGCGCACTTCCGCTCCATAGCGGCTGGCCATCTCGCAGAGCCGCTCGCTGAAATAACCGTCCACGCCGATGAGAATACTATCCCCAGGCTCCAGGAAGTTGCACAGCGACGCCTCCATGCCGCAGGTGCCGGTTCCGGAGATGGGCAGCGTCAACTCGTTGCGGGTCTGGAAGACGAAGCGAAGCAATTCCTGCACCTCGTTCATGATCTGCAGGAACTGGGGATCCAGATAACCGAGGAGAGGTGTGGCCAGTGCTTTCAGGACGCGGGGGTGAACAAGGCTTGGCCCAGGGCCAAGCAATAGGCGAGGACTGGGGTTCAAATCGGTATACATTCTTCCTCCTTGAAGAGATTCAAACTGGCTCTATAAACGGCCAAAGCGGCAACGAAGGAGCATCAGCAGGGCAGGGAGGCCATCGCGCCAGGGGTTCAGTTTCTTGGCCGTGCGCGGACGATAAGAGATGGGGACTTCCACGATTTTGTAGCCCCGGCGCAAGAGCTTGGCGGTGATCTCCGGTTCGATCTGAAAGCGGTCGGCCTTCAGGTCAAGCGACCGCATGATCTTGGCTGGAATCAATTTGTAGCAGGTCTCCATATCGGTGAGGTGGCAGCCGAAGAGAAGATTGGTAATCCAGGTAAGGAAGCGGTTTCCCCAGCGCATCATTGGGCGCTGTCCGCTCAAATCCCGCGTGCCATAGACGACATCGGCCTCCTTGCGCATGAGAGGCGCCAATAACTTGGGATAATCGCTTGGATCATACTCCAGGTCGGCATCCTGAATGAGGACGGCATCACCCGTTGCCTCGCGGAGGGCTGTCTGGATACCCGCACCTTTCCCTCGATTCACGGGGTGGCGGAAAGCGCGCAGCGCCTTGATATCCAGAGCTTGGATGAGTTCCCATGACCGATCTGTGGAACAATCATCCACGACAATGATCTCTTTATCCACATCCACAGCGGCCACACGGTGGAGCAATTCCACAATCTGGGGTTCTTCGTTATAGACGGGGATAAGCACGGAAAGTTTCATGGCTATTCATCAGAAGGAAGATGGCGGCCTATCAAGCCCATCCACTGTAACACCTCGCCGCCCAAGTCAGGGCCGGTAAGTTGTGCATTCGCCTCTTGCTCCAAAGCCGCCAGGCGGATCTCTTCGATATCATTCTTGAGCTTTTCCAGGCGATCCGCCTCAAAATAGACTGGAGTTTCAGCTATCGCTTGCTCAAGCACGAAAGTGAAGGCTGCCAGGACTTGATCGAACTCGCGCGGGGTCATCATCGGCATGGTGTCTTTTGCATCCTCCTCTGATCAGCACCTTTGACGCGGGAATTATAAGGCTGATTTCGCTAGCTGTCAATTCAAGCAGTGATTGACGCAGGGCCTGTGCAAAGTAGCTGTCAACGGATTCGGG
>Ga0129297_10000931_pt1 | contig 14538 bp, 11 predicted proteins | sample I18A1metaG_FD_94708 | JGI IMG/M metagenome (GOLD analysis project Ga0129297, IMG submission 94708) | Lake sediment bacterial and archeal communities from Gulf of Boni, Indonesia to study Microbial Dark Matter (Phase II) - ​I18A1 metaG | ecosystem: Environmental > Aquatic > Freshwater > Lake >... | reverse complement strand
TCCACCCTCCCGGGCCTGAGGGTTCTGGATGTCATCCGGACGCCGATCCGATCGTTGCCCTACCACCTGCCGAATCTGGAACACCTTCATCTATCCGGAATCGAGGGACTGCGTCGCATCCGCCTGCAAGCTTCTCGCAAGATCAGGGTTCGCTTGGAGGATCTACCGTTGCTTGAGACCATCGAACTAGGCAGACCCTCCGTTATCGAACAGCTTGACGTCTCCCGATGCCCAATGTTCTCCGGGGTCACCGATAGATAGCCATCATTTCAAGCAGTTCTCAGTCCAACGAGGATCTGGGGCCTCCTCCTACGTGCAGGACAGGACCCCCCCCACCCAGGCACCATCTGGTAGTGTCCGCACTCCACTCCCTTTCACCGATAGGCTTCCCATTACTCTAAGGGATGGCGGAAGAGCGTGAAGAGACCGAAGCCCATCTACAACCATGTTTCCGCCCACAATGAGCGGGTCTGGTAGTGCCTGGAGCGATGGACAGTCCACAAGATGAAGATCCCCACCGATCAAGGCGGGACCATCCCAGCGGTACCATCTCGGCAATCTTTTGAACATTGCTGTAGAGCCTACCCTGAGCCCAGCTTTCACAAACCGAAGTCCACGGGCCACCGCCACGGTCAGCTCTCCCCCCACTTCCAGCCCACTCGGGAGCCCCCTAAGTCGGGGGAGTTCCCTCAACCTCAGATTTGACGGAATTTGAAGCTGCTCCGGCAAACCACCAAACCAAGGGCATCGGGTGATGCTTAGGCTCCCCCCAGTCCGGCTTGGCTTCTCACCAGAGGGATCCGCAAGATCGACCCTGTCATCGCGGAGTCCCTGGAATCGGAACCCCCGGGGCAACCTCCGAAGCCTTGGGAGATCATCCAAAAATAGGTTCCAGAGCGGTATGGGGCCAGGAAACCCTAGCCTTCTCCCAAAAGCTGCCCCCTTCTTCTGGAAGGTAACAAACGTTCCGGGAGGAAGTGTCGGAGGAGGTGCGGTCTTCCCTTCCACATATACAAAGAGGTAGCCCTCCGGATCGACACCCTCCAGGTCAAGGGTGCCCGCCTGCCAACACAACCTGGTTGAGGCGGGAGCATATTCAACGGTGAGGTTATCTCGAAGACGCCGCCTGATGGAGTGCAAGGTCGCAGTGGAAATCTCCACATCCAGATCGGGATTCAGTTCCAAGGTCTCCGCTGAGACCGCTGAAGCACGAAGGAGCCCATGGCAGTCCTTGAACCCAAGATGGCTATGGACCCTGATTAACTCAGGGGTCCATCCATCAAGGTCCATCCCTACGAATTTGACCGATTCCCCGCTGGCAAACCGTCGGGGGCGATCCGGACCATGGATTGTCAGGCTGAAAGGAAGATCCCTGTTCCAGCAGCCTTGAAACCATCGGCTCGTCTCATGTTCGTCCGAAACCTTCGTCTTTCCCCACTGTGGGAATCGCTCGAGTTGTTGACGCAGGGCGCTGGACTCGGGGCATGATGCATTCTCAAGCCATAGGATCTCCGGAGACATGTCCAGGCGGTTCAGCACGCGCTGCCAGCCGCTCGGGTCGTCAATGGCCAGGACCCCTTGGGCAATCATCCGTATGGCGACCTCTTGTTCGAGGGCGCCCCAGTCCAGTTGCTCAATCTCCTCCATCAACTCATTCAGGAAGAGGTTGCGAGCGATGTCCTCCGGTTCCCAGCCAAGCACAGAGGCAGTTCGTACGACCGCAGGAAAATCTGAGACACCGTTCATGTACAGTGCCATCTTCGTCGGCCAGATGAGAGTTCCTTCAAAGTGGTCTCAGAATCCAATCGTTCTCCGCCGTCCCTGAGGCTTGGTTTCACTCTCAAACCTGAGTCGCTCGGCGAGCATCTTCATGCTGCTGATCGGATTCAGGCGTGCCTGGCGGATCGCGGTGGCGAAATCCCCCGGCGTCAAGAAGGGAATGGATCTCAGCCATGCACGCGCATGCACAGGCGCGCAAGCCTCAAGCCCCAGGCGTTTGGAGGCGTCCAGGAACATGGCACAGGCCTGGTCGAGCTTCAGATAATCAAAGCGGACCTTGAGATCGAACCGGCGCAGCGCTGCTTCATCCAGCGACTCCATGAGGTTGGTCGATGCGATGAAGATCCCTTCGAAGGTTTCCATCTGGGTGAGCATTTCATTGACCTGGGAGACCTCCCAGCTTTGCTGGGCCCCCTTCCGGTCCTGGAGGAAGCTGTCTGCCTCATCGAGGACCAGGACGGCATTCTCCTGCCTGGCCTCCTCGAACATCCTGGCCATGTTCTTCTCCGCGACTCCGACCCAAGGCGATTGAAGATCCGAAGCCCTGCGAACGATGAGGGGACGGTCCAGTTCCTCCGCAAGATAGCGTCCATAGGCTGTCTTCCCGGTCCCAGAAGGTCCGAAGAAGCAGAGACGTCCCCGTCCTTCTCGTTGCAGCCCGGACCGAACCGACGCTAGATCGCAGTCCGTATTGAGCAACTCGGGTCGGTAGTCGGTCACGTGAAGGACGCAGGCTCGCGCCTCGCGTGGCATTCCCATCGCTTCGAGGGTGTTGCCCGCGATCCTTGAGAACGCTGCTCCGACATCCATTGATGGATCCGACCGCCGGATCGCTTTCACGACTTTGGCTGCGCGTTCGACCACGGCGGGCATGAGCCCCCCGTTTCCCGACCATTCCGCCTTCAGCTCCGGGCTTACGCTCAGGTCCCGGAGATAGGTGTCCAGGATCTTCGCCCGGACACTCCTCGGAGGTGTTCCCACCTCGAGCACGAAGTCGAACCGCCTCAGGTAGGCTGGATCGATCGCCGCGAGGCTGTTGGTCACCCAGAAGGTCGGCACCGGGTTCTCCTCGAGCATCTGGTTGATCCAGCCCTTGAGGTATTTGAGCCCATGGGCTTCTGAGCCATTCGGCGGTTGGGCGCCTTGTTCCGGAAAGACATCCTCAACCTCGTCGAACAGGATCAGATGGCCTGGCGTTCGCCGCAGCAGCGCCTGGGAGAGACGGAAGGCCCGAAAGCGCATAGGTCCTTGCAGGGGGGTTCCATAGAATCCCTCCGCTGCGACCTCGAACAGTGTGCATCCCAACTGCTGCGAGAGCATCCTTGCGAACTCTGTCTTGCCGCTCCCGGGTACCCCATGGACAAGGATGTTCACACCTGGACGTGCCGAGTCCAGGGCCTCCCGCATGTAGGCTTCGAGCATCGTCAAGTCGGTCTTCAGATGCGGAAAGTCCGCCCGGGTGAGCTTACCTTTGGCCGCCCTTCGGAAGCAGCCCCTGAAGACCTGGAAGCGGTCCTTGTGCTGCACGCCCAGCATGTCCGCAAGCCCGGAGACCAGACTGATCTTGCCATCCAGCGTGAACTGGTTGTCCAAGTCGATGTTCAGGAGGCCGCTGCTCGTAAGCACGCCCAAAGGATGGGTCGCCTGCTCGACGTTCCTTAGTGGAAGGTCGAGCAGCTTCGAGAGGAGATGCTGGACTCCAGAGAAGCTGAGCCCTCCGAGCTCATTCAGGGCCAGTCGCAGTACGCGATGGTTGGAAACTACCACCAGGAAGTGGAGGATCTCCTTCTCTTCGGTGGACAGCCCGAGGATTCCTCCCAACCAGTCGATGTTCTGGGCCATGGCCGTCCTCCCCGGCCATCGGGTCATGCGCTGTTCGGCCCGGTCGTGCATCTGGCAGAGAAGCTTCAAGGCCACAGGCCGGTCCACGGAGAAATCCTTCTCCAGGTGATCCACCTCGAGGAACGCGGCCACCAAATCGTTAGAGAATCCTGTCCTGCTGATGAAGGTGCGCTGCCCCCCGAGCTTGACCATGCTCCTCAGAATCCATAGGCGCGCCAAGCCATCGTAGACTGCTGGGAGATTGCTGAACCGGGTCGTTTGCCTCTCTACACCCATCCGCACCTCGCTCCAATAGACCCAGCATCGCTCAGGTGATGCGACACCGACTGTCTGTAGTGGACATACCCCATTCTCTGCTGTGGTCCAGTCCTTTCCCGGGACATAAAATGCATGAGGAAGCCCGAATAGTACGATGGCCTCTTATCGAAGCATCTTGTACCCGACCTTGACCTATTCCCCTCGGATGTTGGGGACTGTCTGAGTCCTCACCATTGAATGGGCCTTTTCATCCAGGAGACCACCTCGTGGCTATCCCCACCAAACAGGATCCTCCCGAAGAAGGCTTACCCATCTCACCAAACGACATCGAAACAATGGACTCTGATTCCCTGAGGCGTCTGAGGCGTGCTCTGGATCTGGAGGCCTACAAGCGAAACCTGCAGGCCGCGAACAAAGAACAGGGAATGCCCAACGACACCTTGGAAGCCCTGTTCACGCGCAGGCGAGAAGAGGCCAACTTGCTGCTGGCCAGCATCCAGACCAAACAGGCCGAGTTGAGAGCGCTGCTCGATGAGATGTCGGGGGAATGGACCTACTGCGATCGGATCTACCGCTTCTATCACCAAAGCTTCAAGGTCTACTGGCTTCAAAGCCATACACTCCAGATCCGTGATGCCCTCCAGGACCTCATGCCAGGGAGGCCAATGAATGGACTTCTGGTCAGGATCATCGAGGCCGGGACCGGCCATGAGTTCCAAATGGAGCACAACAGAGACTGGATCGTCCACACGCTCCCCATCACAACAGCCTTCTTCCATGCCAGGTTCTTCCTTGAGATGGCTGTCCGCTGTCTGCGTTTCGAGCAGATGGAGAACAATGGCCTCGACAGCGACTTGGCGGCCCTCCTCTATCTCTTCAACCTCCGATGAGGCCGATACGCTAATCGGCCTTGCTACCGAGTCCGATCCGTCCCCAGCAACCTCTTCACTGGATGACTACCTGACCAGACAAGGACTTGGGGATTCGAACAGTTCCACAAGGCTGGTGAAGGTAGAGCTTTCCTCCAAGGATCAGGTCCTCCGGCAATTCGAACCCTTCGCACACGGATTTGAGATGAAGATGCTGCCCAATCATGATGCCCCTGCCTAACCCCCGAAGTTTGGGCAGGCGTCCAAGCCGAACGGACCCACCTACAGTCAATGGACCTTCGAGTTTCGAAAGTTCACAGCACTCCTCGATGTTCAAGTACTTATCTACCCGATGAAGACTGCAGAGATCCACAATCCCGGATCGGAACACGTCCAAATCCATCACCCCTCCACTGGATACGACAACCCTTCGTAAACCCGGGCACTCACGGATGATGATGGATGGACTGCAACACTCTGTGGCGAGTGCTACTTCAAACAGGGATGGAAGGTTCTTGAGGTGGAGAGTGGAAGCGAGAATCTCTCCCTTGAACGCGGAGAACGCCGGGCAATCCGCGATCCAAATGCTCAATCCGCGGAATGCCAGGGCTGGGAGATCCTGCAATGCTTGGCACCCTTCGATTCTCAACCCCCTGAAGACAGACAGTCCCTCACCAATCCCTCGCAGTCGTGGGAGGGCTTCCAGGTGCAAGTACGGGACCTTGAGCCCTGGCGGAATCTGCTTCAACTCCTGGAAACCACGCAGCCTGAATCCTCCAGCCGGCCGGATGAGGCAGACTTCCCCTTCAGCATCCGGTGAGAGACCCAGAAGGGGCGTAATCTCCGTCGCCTGCAAGGAAGCCTCGTCCTCCACCCGGGCTCCAAGGAGAGAATTCGCGTGAATTCCGAAGACTCCGAGGCTTTCGACTGCTTCCCCTGGACCAACCCAATCCCTTCCAATTAGTTCCACCGCAAGGGCTATCCTCTCTTCAGCGGTGTCGATGGATTCATTCGGAAAGGACCGGAGCACCCGCGTCATCGCCTCCTTTGGGGAGCATCCGCACTGCCGGTCGAATTCGAATCGTTCCAGTGCTGATAATCCTGCTAATGCCAGTACCGAATGGCCGAAGGCCGCTTCGAGTCCAAGGGGCATGTCTTGCTCTGGATGAAATCCGGGGTCCATGACCGCCTCCAGAGTTGAGCTTGGTTAATTGATCCGACAACAGTTGTCTCACCTGCGGATCATTCCGGTAATGCGACCAGGCATGTCGCATTTCAAGAAGAAACCTGGGCGTAGAGGAATTTTTGAGCCTAAAGACGCTTCAGCACCAAATCCGACTCTTGGCTGCTATAGACCTCCCTATGGAACAGGTGGTCGACATTCTCCGTAACCAAGGAGTTGACCAACTGAAGGCCATCTCTGCAGGGGCTCGTATCTGGCTTGAGCCTTTCGAGCGCCTGAGCTGGATCCAGGCATGGATGAAGCAGGGTCCGTTACCTGGAGATCCCACCATGGAGAAGGTGTCCGCATCGATGCGAAACCTTGGCATCCATCCCCTCTCACTGTTCCTCTCAGCGCGCAGCCCTGAGGAGTTGGAGGGTTACCGCCCATTCCTACGGCATCATCTATGCCGCGGTAAAGTCACGTGGAAGTCGGAGTCTCCGCCCCGGGGGACCTTTACGTGGGACCTATGGAAGCCGCACATCCTGCTCCAAGGCAAGGGGAACCGCTTGGAGCTCCCAGACAACTTGTTGGTTCGAACCCCGCTTCGTTTGAGAGACTGGGATTTCTGGAAGGGTTGGCCCCGTAGATTCCACGCCGATGTCCCCATCTTGTTGGAGCGATGCCGGATTCGTGCACCGTTCCCCTCCGACTTCATCATGGGGCCTGCCCTGCTTGCCATTCATTGCGATGGACTGACAAACCTTCCGAGAGGCCTGAAGATGGCACGGCTCGAGGACTGCGACACCTCCCGCCTAGCCTCATTCCATCCCCTGCTTGACCTTACCTTGATGCGTTGCCGAAGGCTTTCCGAGTTGGATGTTTCCCTGAACCCGCGGTGTCTCTGGGTTTTCAAGTGTCCAAGGATCAGACGACTGCCTTCCTTCCCAGACCTTGCGACCTTTACATTCGACGGGGCCGCGCATCCTCCACGGTTTTCCATGGATCACACCCTGACCCATGTCTATTTGTCCAAACTCACGAAGATGCGGGTATTCCCGACCGACTTTCCTCCCACAGGACGGCTCACCTTGGACCGCTGCCTACGCCTGGCGTCTCTGGATGGCATCCGTAATCCGCTCATCGAACTCAACCTTGCTGATTGTCCAAACGTCAAACAACTCCCCTTCAGCATGCGTGTGGCGAATCTGAGACTGCATCGATCCAATCTTGAGGTCCTGCCTCACGACTTAGGCCTTGAGAGATTGAGCGCCAATGACTGCCCCCATCTACAGGAACTGGGCATCCGTCCGGAAAATCTGGCCAAGCTGGAAGTCTCATGCTGTCCACATCTAGATCACGGTGGATAATCCACCCGACCAATCCGTGTTCATCGCCTCCGTTCGGCGCTTTCTGTATCCCTTTGGAGAGTCCTCTCATGCAAATGACCATCCACCGCGGCACCCATGAGATCGGTGGCACATGCATCGAGCTGAAAAACGGTTCAGGGGAGCGCCTCATCCTGGACCTGGGACAACCGCTCGCCTCTCTTGCGGCGGATCTGGATGGCCTGGAACTCTCCACCGAAGTAGCTCTGCAAATGGGTCTCCTTCCCCACGTTCCAGGCCTCTACCAAGGCGAGGACGCGCCTAGGCCCTTGGGCGTGTTCCTGAGCCACCTCCACTTGGACCACATCGGCCTGATCCATCATGTGCATCCCGAGGTACCCATCTTCATGGGCCCCCGATCCCCCGTCCTCCATCGCTCTCTGCGAGGGATCCTCCCGCACTCGGTGCCCCTGGACCACCTGAGGATTGAGGCCTATGGAGATGCCCCCATCCAGCTTGGGGCGTTTCAGATCACACCTTACCTTGTGGACCATAGCGCCTTCGAGGCCTTCGCCCTCCTGGTCGAGGCAGATGGCAAGCGGGTGTTCTATTCGGGGGACTTTCGGTCCCATGGCCGGAAGCATGTCCTCTATGACCGGCTGTGCGCAATCCCCCCCAAGGACATCGACCTCCTGCTGATGGAAGGAACGACCCTCGGGAGGCCCGAGGAGCGGCAACCCACGGAAGCCGAGATTGAGGATGAGATCGCCGGGCTGTTGAAGAACAACCCCCACCATGCCCTGGTGGCCTACAGTCCCCAGAACCTTGATCGCCACGTCACTTTGATCCGGGCTGCCAAGAGGTCGGGCCGCAAGTTCTATGTGGACGCCTATGGCGCTTGGTGCCACGAGGCCTTTCTCGCGCTGGGGGTCAAGCTCCCGAAACTGGGGAAGGGCGAGGACGAGGTGGGCGTCCTCCTGGGCAGTGAGCGCTGGCTTAAGAACCCGGAATTCGAGCCCTTCGAAAATCGACTGGTGAAGGGCATCGCGAGCAAGTACGATCCGGCCCTATCCCAGCCGGCCCTCATTTCCTTCCGGCACCATGTCGGCAAGCGCCTCAAAGCCCGGTCGGAGCAGTTGAAGGGCGGCTACTTCCTGTATTCCATGTGGATGGGGTACCTCAAGAAGAGCACGACCATCCAGGACTTCGTAGCCTCCTGTGGGATGGAGCTCAGGCATGCCCACACCAGCGGTCACGCAGATGGGGAAGCCCTGAAGCGTCTCCACCAAGCCCTGAAACCCAGGATCACCTGCCCGGTTCACACCGAACACCCGGAGGCCTATACGGCCCTACTTCCCGGGGCTTCGCTGCTATTCCTCCAGGATGGACAAACCTGGAAGCTTCCCGGCACCTGAGTCAAACTCAGACACAGGAGACTTCGGTCCGCATATCACCCTATCAAAGCCTCGCCGCCACTGGTCGATCCTCAAGGCCACCTCAGTCAGATTGCCCCCGAACCCTAGAAGATCATCGAAGCACCCCATCAAGGCGATGCTGGGCCAAGCCACCGGCCTAGCTTGATAAACCCGCTGCCACGCCACTGAGGGATCCAGTCCAAGACTCGCCTCAAGGCCCATAGCTACTGCCGTGCTCCGACTGACGCCGAGGACGCAGTGCACCAGCAACTTCGAGTCCTGCGTCAGCCCGCATTGCATCGCATGCTTGAGAATTGCCCGGCACACGTTCAAGGACTGCGTCCTCGGAGCCCATTCATCGAGAAGGAACACACCGTGCTTCGGGCCAATCAACTTCAGATCCTACCCTGGATCATCGATGCTGACGATGCAGTCCGCCCATGAGTAATAAGCCGGCGCATCTGCTTTGTCGGTGATCTTCAAGGCCATGAGGTGAATCTCCTGCGGACAGGGTGGGCCGGTCATTACGACACGCCATGTCTTACATCTCCGCCGATCCTGTTGGCGCCGGATCGGGGAGTGGTATTCGTCCCCTCCCGATCACATCAAGCGATATCTCTGAGACTCCCATGCCGACCCAGCGTCCTTCGAACAAGCCAACCAAACCAGTCCTTCCGCACGACAACAACACTGACTCCTCTTCCTGGACCGACCTTCCTGCGGCCATCAGGGAGGCCCAACAGAAGCTGAGAACCCTTCATTCCTTGGCTAATCCCCCTTTCTGGGACCAACTCGATGGGTGGTCGGATGCTGACTTCCAGCGTCAGCTCAAGCGCATGATCCGACTGCGCTCCCTCAAGCAAATGGATGCCTGCGAGCATTTCGAGGACCTGCTGGCGGCCATGCACACCCGACGATCCGAGATCCTTCGGGTGACCATCTATCAGACCCTCCTCGCCCTTCCCCCCATCCCTCGACGAGGGACCTCTTCGGTACTGCGAGAGATCGATCCACGTGTCATTCGGAAAGTGCTCGCCGAGATTCCCATTGAAATACAGGAAGAGGCGTTGAAAGAGCCCAACTGGCCTCGGTCAACCAGGGAATGGATTCTTGAGATGTCTCCCTGCCTGCAGTCTTCGAGACGGCTACCAAAGGGCTCGCGCGCCCACATTGCTCGGTCGGACGGACCCTTCGGTCCCAAGACGACCGAGCTCCTGGGGCGGGTGATCCAGGGCTTGACCAAGGTGGAGAGCCTCCTCCCGGTGCCTCCCGCCTGGGTCGGATTCACATGCCTCGATCTGCGATTCGAGAACCTCTCGACCTTGGCCGAGGATCACCTGACCCGATGGCCGGATGCGGACATCCTGGCGACCGCGTTGATCGGTCTCTCCACGGGAAACAGAGCCAAGGCCTTCGCCCTATTTCCGGAGAACGGAATCCGGGAACGACTCGATCAGATCGAGAAGGGATTCACGAGATGGCGGTCCATCCTCCAGGCACAGCGCCAGATCGGCTGGTGGCTTCAACTCGTCGACTTCAGGCGGGAAACCCTGGAGTGCTACGAGCTCTTGAAGAAAGCCACACCTGCTGAAGCCATGGTCCTGATGGCGACCATAAGCCTCAAGCCCTTTGTCCTGAAAGCCACAAGGGCTATGGTGGACGCCTACGCCACCCCCTCAAGACCCATGATTCCAGGCTGATCTTGCCTCTGATTCGCATCACGCTCACAAGACAACCCATGTCGCATAGAAAGCCCGATGCTATGTCGGGAGGTGGGACATGGAACAGCTGAAAGACAGAGCTGTTGAATGGCTGACGTGGATGACGGTTACCGCGATCTTCCTCACCCCAGCGCTCGCCCTCGTGAAAGCCCTGCTCCCGCTTCCCATCCCGTGGGGAGCTGTCCTGATCCCGTGGGTCGGGACGATCCATCTCCTACTCAGCTGGTTCACCGGGCAACTCCTTGCACGGGTGCTGCTCTGGCTGTTCCAGACGGTTAGTCGGTCTTGAGAAACAGTGCCGGTTCTCCCACTGCCCAACCAGAACCATAGCTCTCTCAGGCAGATAGCGATTGCACCGTTTATGACCACCTGGATTTCCTATGGTTGCGAAAACAGGAGGATCGCGATCGGAAGGTGAGGGCGATCCGATTCATTCGGACTCTGCGAGCATAAGCCGCTGCACTGTGCGTTCGGATCGATGAACGACCAACCCCACGAACTGGGATAAGACCGCTTCGTCCATTCCGGCCGAGGTGAGCCTTTTCAAGGTGCGCGTACAGCCTCCAGGAACCTGCTTGGCCAGATCAACAATACGCTTACGAACATAGGGGAAGGTCAACTTGGTGTCGGAAGCGAAGGTCTTCCAAGCCAGAGGTCCGAGCCGTTCAAAGGCTTTCTGCCCACCGATCTTCATGGCGAAGTCCGAAGATAGGTCCGGATAGTAGACCGTGCTCATGAGGTCGTAGAAGGGTGCCAGGCGCAGGCCATTTGGCGTGTAGAGAAGTGAGAAGTTCTTCCCGTGTGCGTCCGCGTTGCCGATGAAGACGTTGAAGATGGCCACGTCGAGCAGGCTGCCAAGATCCACGCTGGGGCGCGTCGATACGCGACGGATGAGGTCAAAGCAGGCTTTGAAGCTGGGGCCACCCTCGGACTGGTACTTCGAGGTGGTGGGAACCCCCAGTGCCTGACAGAAGTCCTCCTGGTGCAGGCGATGCACCCGGCCGTCTGAATGGAAGCGGTCGTAGCGCTCCACAAGGAGGAATGAGACCTTTCCGTTGGAGGTATCCAGAGTTCGGACCTGGACCTCAGCCGTGGGGAGACCCAGCTCGGCGGCAAGGGTCATGGCAAATGCCTCGTTCTCAGTGGAGGCCAGGAACTCAGGGATGGCGGGTTTCAGGATGTGCGTGGTGGGCTGGTCTTCTCCAGGAAGGCAGACATCTCCCGCCACTAGGCAGACCGGGAGCTTGGATTGGGCTCCGGCAAGGGAGAGGCGAAGACCTTCCGTACCAGCGAGGAGGGGGCGACGCGGCAGTTCCGCCAGGAGGTTGGCCAGCTCCGAAGTATTCAGGGGTTTTGGTGACGATGCGGCCTGGGAAGGTATTGGGGATGTGTCGGGTGGCAGGAACTCCAGTGCACCTGCGACCTCCCCGCCTAGACGGTCCAGGAGGGAAAAGGTGTTTCGTTCTGTGACTCCCAGAAGTCTCGCCACAGTCGTCCGCTGCCTAGCCTCGGGCAGAAGCCCATCAAAGAAGGGCAGGCAAGCTCGCTCCTCGAAGGGCTCGGTGCGCTTGGGAAGCGAGACGGAGATCGCGTACGCATCGGGATCAGAGACAAATGAGGATTCGTAGCTGAAGGTCAGTCGCCCGGTATCCTCCTCGCGAAGCTTCCCCACCAGCACCCGGTCGAACCACACATTCAGCTGCCTCATCGCTCACTCCGCCCCGGTTGAGAATCGAGGTCGAGGCCTGGTGGGGGTGTGATGGCGAGGGTGCACCCCAGAACGGCCAGCACTTGGAGCACCTTGCCCATCTGGGCGGTGGGCTTTCCTTTCTCGAGATCCACGATGAAGCGCAGACCTACGTTCGCCACGCCCGCCAGTTGATCCTGCCGGAGGCCGAGAGCCTTGCGAGTCTTCCGGACCAGGCTTCCGAGTTGTTCCGTGGTGAGGAGGTTCATGGCCATGATTTATTTCCTGATCGGTAATATACACCTCCCGATGGTTCCATCGATATAGATTATTACCCGTTCGGGAAATTATCCCATCAAACCACGATTCGGCCTACACGTTTTCCCGATCGGGAAATAATGTTCTACGGCTCGCGGAAACTCCGAGCCGCTTCAGCCCGTGATCATCCCTTCCAGTCGCGAGCCGCCTTCAAGGCGCTCGTCAAAGCCTCCCGCTGGGGAGCGATGAGCTTCTTGGGATCGAACTTCGGAAGGAGGGGGGGCTGAGCGGCCGGTGCCGGCGTGTGGTCCTCTTCATGCTCGATGGGCGGCAGGGCCTTCTCCAGGACCACAGCACGGTGCCGAGCGCGTGAGAGGGCCGTGTAGCGCAGCATCGGAAGGTCCTCGGCCTTCACGGAAGGGGCAAGATACACCACGACATCCGCTTCCAGACCCTTGAACGCATGGACCGTGTTCAGGCGTACCCGGCCTTGGTCCTGGACCTCCCACCAGTCCTTCTCGGTGTTGAGCCGCCAGGGACCCATCTTCTGTCCGTTCTTCAACCCGAATCGGTCCGGGCGGTGAGGCAACAGGACGAGGACTTGGGATGGCCTCACACCCTCGTCAGCCAAGGCTTGCAGCTCATCTTGAAGGTCGGATTTCCATTTCTCGGCAGATGTCTTCCGGTGCTTGAGCACGCCCGGTTCGACGGCCTCCTCAGGAGGATCCCATCCACACGCGGGCAGGGTCTCCCACACCGCTCTCCGCAGCGTGGGGTTCTGCCGTAGATTCAGATCCAGCCGCCAAGTCGTTCCAAGCGCGTGCCGGCCACGGCCGTAGAGGTTCTGGGACGGATCCTCCAGCAGCAGGACGGGGTCCCGTTCGGGATCCCTCAGCAGGCGCATCAGCGGCTGGATCCACTCGGCTTGCAGATCCTGGGCCTCGTCGATGACAAGGGCATCCCACCGGTTCTTCATGCGTTCCACGTTCTGGAGGAACAGCTGGGGAAGTTCCTGGGTGAAGAAGGTTTGGAGCGTGCCCGTCGGGGACGGCTTGAGGCCAAGCTCATGCAGCTGGACCATCGCGAAGTCGTGATAGGTCGCCACATCGATCCCGGCAAGACCGTCCATGTCCACCTGGGAGGCATAGGTGAGTGCCCGGTTGAAGGCCAGGACGAGAACCTTCCGGCCTTGGGAGGCCAGATCCCTGGCCACCATCCGGGAGAGCAGGGACTTCCCGGATCCCGGCGCACCCAGCACATGGAAACGCCCATGTGCAAAGTTGGAAGCCAGGTGCTTCAGTACCGGGCGGGCGGCCTGATCCTGCACCTGCCCTTCCCCCTCCAGGATCTCCTCCAGTGTCGGTGGGGGAACGATCGTCGGGGTGAGCACGGAAACGAGCGTCTCCATGATCTCAGGCGACATCTGGTGATCTTTGAACGCCCTTCCCTTCTCGAAGCTCTCCCAGGATTCCCCGCCGGCAACAGCCTGCCGGAGGCTCGACAAAAAGGTCTCCAGTTTTGCGCGGTCGAGGATGCGGGAAGGAGGCAGATCCGGGCCGAAAGAGACCCCCTCAGCAACATCCATATGGGGAAGGACCAGGATGCGGGTGATCCGTGGGACGAACCTCACGTCAGTCTTGAGCAGGTTCATCAGAAGGTACTGCTGGGCGTGCAATTGCTCGCCGGGGCTCTCTCGGAGGGGTTCCTCTTGGCCCTCATGGATCCGGCACCACCCTTCACCCCGGAAGACCAGCCGTCCCCCCTTGACCTCGATGATCAGAATGCCCATCTCGGGGTGCAGGACGAGGAAGTCGATCTCCCGGTCCTTGTGGGTCTTCGGATCGAGGATCTTCAGGTTGCAGAAGACATGGGTGTTCGTGGGAAGGACGCGGAGCCTGCTCAGGACATCCCGTTCCCCCCGGAGTTCCATGGCGAGGCGCGGAGGATTGGGGTGGTAGATGGGCATACCGGAAGAATAGCCCGGACTCGCATCTCCAGAGAGGTGGACGACATCGGGTGTCGCATCAGAAGGCCCATCCTGATCCCATGGGAGACAAGGATGGAAGCGATCCAACCGACGAATGAGGGGGAGATCTCCTGTCTCCTCCAAACCCTGCAGGCCGCAGGCCTCCCCCTCACCGAGATCCTGATCCAGGCGGAGCGGATGGGGATATCGCCTGATGAGCAGATCCGGTTCGCCGCGCAGATTATCCCTACCC
>Ga0129297_10000930_pt1 | contig 14551 bp, 11 predicted proteins | sample I18A1metaG_FD_94708 | JGI IMG/M metagenome (GOLD analysis project Ga0129297, IMG submission 94708) | Lake sediment bacterial and archeal communities from Gulf of Boni, Indonesia to study Microbial Dark Matter (Phase II) - ​I18A1 metaG | ecosystem: Environmental > Aquatic > Freshwater > Lake >... | reverse complement strand
TGGAACGATAACCCGGCCCCTGTTCGCGATTGCCTGGCTTGACCTGAGCGCCTCGCTTCCCGCAGAAAAATCGAGCCTGGCCGCCGTGCGGGCGGCCGCGTCCGATGCGCTCGCCGCCAGGCTGCACCGCGGGACACAGAATGCCGGCAGCGCGTATGCGGTGGCGCTCGTCGAGGAGACGGCAGCACGCCCCGAATTCCAGGCGCTGGCCCGCGAGACGCTCCTGGCACACATGATCGGCGCGAAGGATGAGGCTCTCACCAGGTTCACGGCTGCGGTCGCCGCACGGGTTCGCTCCGGTATCGCCGCGGAGGGCAGATCCCTGTCCCCGCGCGAGCTGGAGGATATCACGATCGATGCGGCCGCGCAGGAGATTGACGGGATCTCCCGGCTGGTCCCGCTTCCCGGCGCGGACGAGCTCCGCGACCGCCCCTCGTGGCAGGCGCTCACGGCGCGCATCGATGAGGAGGAGGCGCTCATTGAAAAGATGGGAGCGCTCTACCGCTACGCCGCGAAGCTCGACGCTCCAGGCAGACGCGCTCTCTTTAAGAATCCCTCGGCGCTGCAGGAAAAAATTTTCACGGCCATCTCGTCCGCTTACATGGAAATACTGGATGCGCCCCTGGGGCCGGACGATGCGGCGTCCTCCCGCGGCAGGCTCATGAAGATGCCGCCGCTTCCCGGGGGAATACAGTTCATGCACGACGCGGACGCGCTGCGCAAGTCCTGCGTCTTGTCCGTCACGGGGCTGGAGCCGGCCGATCACTTTGACGCGCTGCGGCAGAGGCTTCTCTCGCTCTACGCGCACTGTTCCGGGGAGGCGCTTGCCGCGGTCGCGCGCGAGGAAGATGACGCCGCGCGCGAAAAGGCGAAGGGCGGCTCCATCGCCAACGGGAAGGAATTCAGCCTTGCCAAGGCGCGCCTCCTCGAAAAGCTGCGCCTCCTGCGCGAGTACGCGACGCGCTCGGCCGATTACTGCCAGTGGCTGTCGCTCACGAAAAAAATCGACGGCGCCCGGGTGCAGGCGCTCTGCGCCGCGCAGTCGGCGGAATACGGCCGGTACGCCCGCTCCATAAGCGCGCTCGCACAGGAGGCCGCGGGCGCGGCCTCCTTCGCGCGCCCGTGGGTCATACGGCGCCATGCCGCCGCCTGCCGGCAGTCGGACCACATCCTGAAATCGCTCGCGCTTGCCCAGGGCATCGACAAGAACACCATGCGCTTCCTGGGCGCACAGCAGGTGCGTGACATTAAAACAGCACGGGCTTCCTTCCAGGCGGTTCTGCTGGAGTCCCGCGCCGCCGTGGCGAAGGCCCAGGCGACGTTCAACGGGACGCGCGATGACGCCGCCCGGCACGAGAAAAGCGCCGCGAAGGGTATGGAACATGCCCTGGCGCAGTTCGAGGTATCCCAGCTCACGTCCCTTCTCGAGAAACAGCTCAGGGCGCTTAAGTCGCTGCGCTACGCTGAAACCGCGCTCCCCGCATACACGAAGGCGTACAGCGCTTTACAGGAAACGCTCGAACGGGGCGAAACGAGCCCCCTTCTGGAAAAATCGCTCTCGCTCGGCTCGGTGATTCCCACGGTAAAGGAATTTGACCAGGACAGGATCAGGAAGGAGCACGGCGCGAAGCAGGCCCTCAGGAAGGCGATCGCCGCCGCCCTTTCGCGCATTTCCCTCCTCGTCGCGTTCTACCGGCAGAAGGGAATCGACATCAGGGACGCCCCGTCGGACGACTCCGCCGCCGCCATGCGCGCGGCGATCACGGGCGCCGTCGAGGTCATGGTGGCCGACTGGAAGATGAACGAGGCCAACTTCGAGGAGATCGACCGCAACGCCGCCGCGAAGCTCCTGCTCCGGCGCAACCGGCGACTCTGGGGCGCCTCCCCGACTGAGGACGGGCGCGGGGAACCGGGGAAAAAGATTTCCCTTGGACCGGCGAACATGAGCATCACCCTCCCCGGCGGCTGGATCGAACGCGCCCCCGATCACGCGGACGCGAAGCGGGGCGTGGTGGGCAGGATCGAGAGCGCCGACAGCCAGGCGCGCATCCTGGTGGCGCTGGTGCCGCTCGCGGGACGCGGCATCAAGCGCGCGGGAGAGGAATGGATGAAGGGCGCCGGGAGCACGATCGTGAAACAGCGCTGGGGCAGCACCGGGGAAGTCGAGTACTACTGGACGCTCTCATCCGACAAGGCCGCGCTGGTGCGCGAGTCCTACACAATAGCGCACAACGGGAGCGCGCTGATCGTCACCGGAAGCGCGTCCCGGGAGATCTACGCGGCGTTCAGGGAAAAGTTAGAGATGGTGTTTGGCTCCCTGTGCGTGGAGTAGGGCTCACTGCCGGCCTGGCGTGTTTTTCCGCACGCAGCGCGTGAGTGCGGAATAGGTCTTGAACATGTACTGCGTGCCTTTCCCTTCGTAAAAGTAATATGCGCTGTCATACTGGCCCTCGACATGCTCCGTGGAGGACCAGTAGCAGGGCGTGTAGAGGCACTCGTGGATGGCCCCGAAGAATACCTGCCCCCACTCCTTTGATTCGAGCTTCCCGTAGGCATGCTTCCATTCGTCTATTGTGGGCAGGCGCGCACCGTTCTCCTCGCAAAAGGCCATTGCGTCTTTCCAGCTGAGGTACGCGGGATTGCCCTTCATCCATTCGAGGCCGGCGCGGCCGGTAAAGACCATAGGGGACTGTCCGGGAACGAAGGGAGTGTGCTCGTAGTAGATTTTCATGCCGGGCTTGAGCTGCGTGGCGAACCGCTGAGACTGGCCCACGAGTCGCGCCCGCTGGTGCCTCCAGCCCCCCTCGATGAACACCATGTCGACGACCGCGTTGGGGAGCCTCACGTAGAGGCGCGAGATCATCCCCCTGGTGTCGCCAAAGCCCTCGCGCGTGATGTCGATTTCGTTCCGCTGTGAGTCCACCTTCTCGACGGCGCCGAACTCCAGTTCCTCCTGCTTGCTTTTCGCGGCGCGCTTGAAACCTCCCTCAATAAATTCCATCGACATGAGCGCCGAAAGAGCCGCCGCCGTGAATATCGCCGTGAGCGCCGGTACCAGTGCCCTCATTCCTTGCTCCCGTTGAAAATATTCCCGGACGGAACCATGTCCCCGTCCCAGCTTCCGCGCAGCGTCCCACGCTCCAGGGATTTCCGCAAGACCTTTATGAATTCGTCGCGCGCCATGTCGTGCGCCCCCAGGCTTTCCAGGTGCGCCGTGTACACCTGGCAGTCGATCATGTCGAATCCGCGCTCCCCGAGGGCGCGCGCGAGGACGATGAGCGCCGCCTTGGACGCGTTGCTCTCACGCGTGAACATGGACTCCCCGAAGAACATGCCCCCGAGCGAGACCCCGTAGAGCCCACCCGCGAGCTCGTCGCCCCTCCATGCCTCCACGGAGTGCGCGTATCCATTCTCATGGAGCGTACAGTAGGCCTCGAGCATCTCGTCCGTGATCCAGGTTCCCGCCTGGCTCTTGCGCGGAATGCGGCAGGCTGTGATCACCTCGCGGAAGGCGCGGTCGAAGGTGACCCGGAAAATGTTTCGATTGAAGACCTGCCGCATGGTCTTTGAAACCTTCACCTCCCCGGGACGAAGCACGAAGCGCGGATCGGGACACCACCAGAGGATGGGATCGCCCTCCGAGTACCAGGGAAAGATTCCCTCCGCGTACGCGGCGAGAAGCCGCTCGGTCGACAGGTCCCCGCCGATGGCGAGGATCCCGCTCTCGTGAGTGAGGTTCACATGAGGGAAGACAATTTCATTCGGGAGCTGGAAGATGGGCATGATGCGCTATTCCTGGTCGAAGCCTTACGGAAAGGGGGATAGGGGGATGGGAAAGGCGATAGGGGAGATAAAGAAGGTTGCATTGGCAGAATTGCGAATCAAATCTTTCATCCCCCAATCGCCTCTCAAATCTCCCAATCTCCCTTTCCGTAACGCATACACCACGTTAAAGTACCCTGACCGCCACGTCGTCCTTTTCCACGAACGCCTCGGCGACGCCGCCGTCTTTGAGCCGTCCAAAGAGCACCTCGTCGATGAAGAAGCGCTTCACCTTGTCCTGGACGAGACGCGCGATCTCCCGCGCGCCAAATTCCGGCGAGAAGCCCTTCTTCGCGAGCCACGCGGAGCACTCGTCCGTGACCCGAAGCTCCACCTTTTTCTCCGCGAGCATGGTGCGGAATTCCCCGAGCGCCTTGTTCACGATCTGGAGCACGATCGTGAGGTCGAGCGCGTTGAACTGCACGACCGCGTCCAGGCGGTTGCGGAACTCCGGCGAGAAGATGCGGTCGACCGCGCTCGAGAGCGCATCCATGTTCACCTTTCCCTCCTCGAACCCTATGCGCTGCTTCCCGATCTCGCGCGCTCCGGCGTTGGAGGTCATGATGATGATCACGTTCCGGAAATCCGCCTTCTTGCCGGTGTTGTCGGTGAGGGTCGCATAGTCCATCACCTGTAAAAGTGTGTTGAAGATGTCGGAATGCGCCTTCTCGATCTCGTCGAGGAGGAGCACCGCGTACGGTGTCTTGCGGATGGACTCCGTGAGGAGCCCGCCCTCCTCGTAGCCCACGTAGCCGGGGGGCGCCCCGATGAGCCGCGCCACCGTGTGCTTCTCCTGGTACTCGCTCATGTCGAAGCGGTGGAGGGAGACGCCCATCACCGCGGCGAGCTGGCGCGCGAGCTCGGTCTTGCCCACGCCGGTGGGGCCTACGAAGAGGAACGAGGCGATGGGCTTCCCCTGCTCCCGGAAGCCCGCCCTGGAGCGCTTGATCGCTTCCACCACCATGTTCACGGCGCCGTCCTGACCGAAGATGCGCTCCTTGAGGGACTTCTCGAGGTCGCGCAGCTTGTCCAGTTCCGACGAGGTGACGCTCTTCTCCGGGACCTTCGCCATGCGCGAGACCACGCGCTCAATGTCAAGGTGCGTGATCACTCCGTCGCTTCCGCTCGTACCGTACAGGCGTGCGTACGCCCCCGCCTCGTCCATCACGTCGATCGCCTTGTCCGGGAGGTGCCGGTCGGTGATGAACTTCGCGGAGAGCTCGGCCGCCGCCGTGAGCGCGTCCTCGGTGTACTTGACTTTATGGTAGTCCTCGTACTTGTCGCGGATGCCCGCGAGTATCCGGCGCGTCTCGTCCGTGGACGGCTCGGGCACGTCGATCTTCTGGAACCGGCGCGAGAGCGCCCCGTCCTTGGAAAAATATTTCCTGTACTCGTCGCCGGTCGTCGCGCCCAGGCAGCGGAGCTTTCCACTGGCCAGCGCCGGCTTCAGGATGTTGGACGCGTCCATGGAGCCGCCGGAGACCGCGCCCGCGCCCACGATGGTGTGGATCTCGTCGATGAATAGGATCACGTCGTCCATCTTGGAAAGCGCGGCCAGGACCCGCTTCATGCGCTCCTCGAAATCGCCGCGGTAGCGCGTGCCTGCCAGGAGAGCGCCCATGTCCAGCGAATAGATCCTGAAATTTTTCAGGAGATCGGGGACCTCTCCCCGGGCGATGCGGAGCGCCAGCCCCTCCGTGATGGCGGTTTTGCCCACGCCGGGCTCGCCCACGTGCACGGGGTTGTTCTTGAAGCGCCGGCAGAGGACCTGCACCGTGCGCTCCAGGATCTCGTCGCGCCCTATGAGGGGCTCGATCCCGCCCGCGCGCGCGCGGGCCGTGAGCTCCACCGTGAAGGCCTGGAGTATCTTGGCGTCGTCCTTGGGCTTGTCGGCTGCGGCCTCGTCCTCGTGAACCTCGCCGGCCTTGTCGTCGTCCTCCGCCGGGACCACGCCCACGCCGTGGGAGATGAAGTTCAGCACGTCAAGGCGCGTGATCCCCTGCTTCTGGAGAAAGAACGATGCGTGCGATTCGCGCTCCTGGAACAGGGACACGAACACGTCGCCCAGGTCGAGCGTTTCCTTTTGAGCCGACGCGGTGTGCCAGATGGCGCGCTCCATCACGTTCTGGAAGCCCAGGGACTGCACGGGCTCGGCGTCGCCCTCGATCACGGGCACCTTGTCTTTCAGGTGCGCCTCGAGGTCGGCCCTGAGGGCGTCGACGTCGCCGCCGCAGCCCCTCACGATTCCCAGGCCCTCCTTGAAAAAAAGCGAGGCGTAGAGCATGTGCTCCGGCGTGAGGAATTCGTGCTTCCTGTTCTTGGCCTCGTTGAACGCGGCCATTATTATCTGGTTCAGCTCTTCGCTTATGTTCATTCGCGCATCTCCGTAACTGCCCCCCCCCGACCCCCCGGAGGGGGGCATTGTATTAATGCAATTCCCTCAATTTCTCTCTTATTCTTTCACATACTTCATCAACGCCATTTTCAATATCACCGTTTGTTATTCGAAGCGTTTCAACCCCGATGCTGCGCAAATAATCATCCCAAAATGCATCGGCCTCCAATAGCTTCTCGTGAATCTGTCCATCGACCTCGATTGCCAGTTTCTTTTCACGGCAATAAAAATCCACGATGTAACGAAATACTGGATGTTGATTCCTGAATTTGAAACCATCCAGCTTTTTCTCCTTAAGTTTATCCCATAACAGTTTTTCCGCTGCTGTTGGATTCTTTCTCATTTTCCTTGCAAGCTCGATGATATATCGTGGGGATTTTCCTCCAGTATTCAAGAAACCTTTTCCTCAATTCAAGTAATATCATTGCCTGCATCTACCCCCCTCTGGGGGGTCTGGGGGGCGCTGCGTCCCCGAGTTCCATCATCCCATAATATATACACGGCCGGCGCGTGTCGACGAGGATTTATCGTATTTTCAAGACGCGGTGCGGCGCAAAGTTAATTGTGGTTGCTTTTTCCGCGTGCCGCCCCCTACCGTGATTTCCAAATCGGCGGCGGACAATGACGCTCATCATCGAAACCTACCAGAACAGGCCCACGAGGGCCGAGGTGTCCCTCTCGCGGCTCCGGCACAACCTTGAAACGGTGCGCGCGCTCACCGGACCCGGCGTGCAGATCATGGCCATGGTGAAGGCCAACGCCTACGGCCACGGCATCAAGACGGTGTCCGAGGAGTTTTTAAGCGCGGGCGCCACCTACCTTGGAGTGGCCTACCTGGAGGAGGCCGTCTTCCTTCGCCGCTCGGGAATAAATGCGCCCATCCTGGTGTGCGGCGCGATCAATACCGACCAGATCCCCGACTTCCTGGAGCACGGTATCGAGATCACGAGCTCCTCGCTGGACAAGTCGCGCGCCATCTCCCAGGAGGCGGCGCGCGCGGGGAAGACGGCGCTGGTGCACCTGAAAGTGGACACGGGCATGGAGCGCATCGGCGTGCACTGGTACCATGCGGAGCGCTTCATCCAGGGCACGATGGAGCTTCCCGGCATCCGGGTTGCGGGCGTGTTCTCCCACCTCGCGAAGGCCGAGTCGGACCCCGACTTCACGCGCACGCAGATCTCCCGCTTTTCAAAGACCGTCGATTTCATGGCTCAGAAGAACGTGCTCCCTCCGCTCGTGCACCTCGCAAATTCGGCGGGCATCATGTCGTACAGGGATGCGCACTTCACGATGGTGCGGCCCGGCATCATGCTCTACGGGTGCGACCCATACGGGTACGATCCCTCGCGGGAATACGCGGGCAGGAAAATCCTCCCCGCGATGACGCTCAAGACCAGGGTGTCGTATTTTAAAGTTGTCCCGGCGGGAACGGGCATAAGCTACAACCACACCCACGTCACGAGGGAGCAGACGCGCATCGTGACCCTTCCCGTGGGCTACGGCGACGGCTACCCGCGGCTGCTCTCCAACAGGAGCGAGGTGATCATACGCGGCAGGAGATGCCCGGTCGTGGGGACCATCTGCATGGACCAGCTGATGGCCGACCTTGGGCCCGCGGGCACGGCCTACAACGGTGACGACGTGCTGCTCTTTGGCGTGATGAACGGAGACGCGATCCCCATCGAGGAGCTCTGTGAAAAGACAGGCAGCATTCCCTACGAGATGATGTGCGGCATCAGCATGCGGGTGCCGCGGGTGTACGTGGAGTAGGACGGCACGTCTTCGCGCGCTTTTCCGGAAATTGACATCCCCTGAATTCGTTGCTACATTATACATGCGGTAATTATTGCATGGCCGCACAATAAAGAAACGTGGTCCGCCCTCTCCGTGCACCAGGCCTCCCTCTTCCCGTGACGGACCCGGCACATTTAGCGAAGGGCTGAAACTTCCATCCTGGCATTGCTTCAATCGGTTTTCGTTGCAGTCTTGCACTGTGACTGGTGCTGTAAGCAGCGCCGGTTTGTACACGCCGTCGTGGACGTGAACGTCGTACATGATTCAAGGTGGTATTATGAAAATACTCCTTCGCTTCATCGCACCCGTCATCGTAATGGCAGCGGCATGCTCTCCCGGGAGCCCGGTAATGAAAAACCAGGGCATGTTCCATGGGATCATAGTCGTAGTGCCCACGCCGCTCACGGAGCGGCAGGATGTCGATGCGGCCGGCCTTGCACACCTGGTCAATTATTATGTAGAAGCGGGCTGCCACGGCGTCCTCCTGCTGGGAAGCGGCGGGGAGTATCCCTATTTCTCGATCGCCGAAAAAAAAGAAATCGTCAGGGTGGGCGCGGGCGCCGCGCGCGGCAGGGTGCCCGTCATCGTGGGTTCCGGGTACTGCGGGTTCAGCGAGCTGCAAACCTTCATCAGGGAAATCGCATCGATCAAGATCGATGGCCTGCTCATTTCCCTGCCGACCTATTACCCTGTCAAGGCCGATGACGTGACCGCCTACTACGCAAGACTCCGGTCAATAACCGGAATCCCGGTCCTGTATTACCATTTCCCGCAGGTTACTGGTCTTTCGCTTTCCGCCCGGGAATTGAGTGCGGTTCTATCCCTCCCGGGAATTGCGGGAATAAAGGACAGCGAGTTGAAGATTCCCGTGATGCGCGCGCTCATGTCGATGGTGTCCCCGGAAAAACCATTTTCATATTTCACGGGAGTAGGCCTCCTCCTCACCGATACAATCAGCCTGGGCGGTGCGGGAATCATCGACCCCCTGGCGTCGGTCGCTCCAGTACTCGTCGTGGCATGTTACGAGGCACTGGTTAAAGGCGATCTCGAGAGGGCCCGGGGCCTGCAGGCCGGGATTGACAGCCTGCTGCCCGTTATGAATACGTTTTCGATGTCCGGTTCCCTGCAGAAAGCTGGCTTTTTCCTTTTATCAAGGCTTCCTTTTTCCACGAAAAGCGGCACGGCCCCGCGCCACGCCGTGCTCAAGGAAACCCTGAGACAGCTCGGGCATCCCATCAATGCGACGGTGAAATCCCCGCTGCCCCAGGTCACCGACGAAGAAAGGAGCGCGGTTTCCGTGTTCATCCGGGATAACGGGTTGAAGAAATAGCTGCCGGTCTCTCGCGGGTCCCGGCTGGCGAATATTATTTTACCGCGGGGTAAAACGATGAGCGCATGTATCCGAACGGTATTGCTTCTCCTCGCCGCGGGAGTCGCCGGCTCGTGTTCCGTGCAGGATAAGATCGATCTCTCCACGGGCTGGAAGATCAGTACGGACGACAACTTCGAATTCAGGAACCCCGCGTATGACGACAGTACATGGGGCACGGTGGACCTTCCCGCTTTTCTTTCAAGGGACGTGAAGCGCCAGGTGTTCTGGCTCAGGAAATCCTTCGTCATGCCGGGCGAGTACCGGGACCGCGACCTCGCCGTCTCGCTCGGGAAGGTGTGGGACGCCGAGCGGACCTACCTGAACGGCGTGAAGATCGGCGCGGCGGGATGGGAGCAGCCGCACTATTTCTCCCTGTGGAACTACGACCGGTATTACATAATTCCGGAGAACCTTGCGAAACCAGGCGAGAAGAACATCATCGCCATACGGATGTTCACCAACAACGTGTCCCTGTTCGAGGGTGAGCCGTTCGTCGCCGGGCTTCGCGCCGTGATGCTCCACAATTTTTTCAAGCGCCTGCAGGCCGAGTACATCGTCATCGGCCTCACGATCCTTTCGTTTTTCCTTGGCGTGGTGTTCTTCATCCAGTACCTTACCTACAGGAAATACATCGTGTCGCTGTACTACGCGCTCTGCTCCGCGGTCCTCACCCTCGCGTCGCTCCAGTGGTACCTTCCCGACATCTCCGTGATCAGCTACGTCGCCAAGGACAACCTGTATTATGTACTGATGGCCATCGCGATCGCGTTATTTTATTTCCTCATTGAATCACTGCTCGACGAGTCGATCCGCGCGTTCCGGATATTCATGATAGGCATGGTTTCGGTACTGGCGCTGACATGCTTCACGGCCACCTACGATGACCCGCTCCAGGGCTGGCGCTATCCCATCATCGCGCTGACTGCCACGTCCTCGCAGGTTTGCTGGGGCATCGTGATTTTGAAGTCATTCCTGAAGGCGAGGACCGCCAAGTCATACATTATCCTGGGTGGGTACCTCGTCTTCATGACGTGCATGTTCCACGACCTGCTCCTGGTTTTGGGCGTGGCAAGGCCGGGACTTTTCATACTTCCCCTGGGCTACCATGCGCTCTTCATCTGCATGGGCGTGGTGCTCTCGCTTAACTCGTCGGAATTCATGCGGTCGGATGAGCTCAAGCGTTATCTCCCCGCCCAGCTCGTCGATTCCATCATCAGGGGCGAGCGAAATGTAAAGTACGAGACCGAGCGCAGGAAGCTGACCATATTTTTTTCGGACATCAAGTCCTTCACCGAGACGACCGACAACATGGAGGCCGAGGAGCTGGCAGGCCTGCTGAACGAGTACCTTTCGGACATGACGCGCATCGCGCACGAGCACGGGGGCACGATCGACAAGTTCGTGGGGGACGCGATCATGGTTTTCTTTGGCGCCCCCGGCTCCGCGGGAGAGCGCACCGATGCCCTCGCGTGCGTGAGGATGGCGATCGCGATGCAGTACCGGATGAAGGCGCTGCAGGAAAAATGGTACAACGAGGGCGTGGAAAATCCGCTGGAGATCCGCATAGGCGTCAACACCGGCGTCGCGACGGTGGGGAATTTCGGCTCCGCGGACAGGCTCTCCTACACCGCGATCGGCGGCCAGGTGAACCTCGCCTCCCGGCTCGAAAGCATCTGCGGCCCGGGCGGGATCCTGATCAGCCATGCGACCTGGGCGCTGGTGAAGGACGAAGTTCCCTGCACCAGGAGGGAGGAGAAGCTTACGGTCAAGGGCATTCACCGGGAAATCACGGTGTATGATGTCATGATTTGACAGCAACGCCGTCTGCCAGAGGACGGACGCTCCCGTTGTCTTTGACTGGCCCTCGTCCTCACTCCAGCACGAACTCGATCGTCTTCACCCGGACGCCGTCCACGAACACGTCCGCCTTCCAGTTCCCCTGGCCCGCCTCGAGCGATCCGCAGTACAGTGTGTATGTCGTATACCACCAGCTCTGCTCCGTACCCCAATTAAGCGCGAACGGCGCATCCGGCACCTGCTCGTTGTAGAGGTTCACCGCGATGGCGTACGCGCCGGGAATATTGAAGGGGATAAACAATTCCACCGTGTCGTACTGGGTGAACCGGCTTATGACGCCCTGCGGCTCGCCGTCCTTGATAATCTTGCAGAAGACGACTCCGTCCGCGTACACGGGAACCCGCTCCTTTACCTTGACGCCCGTGTCGGAATAGATTATCCCCTGGACCGGGACCTCGCGGTCGCCAAAGTCGGTAACGAAGGTGAAGGGGATGGTGATCTTGGAATTACCGTCGACCGGCCTGGACACCTCGAAGTGGAGGTGCGGGACGTCGCTGTAGCCGCTGTTTCCGGAAAGGCCGATGAGGTCCCCCGCCTTCACCGCCTGGCCGTTCCTGACCTTCACGCCGCCCTTGACGAGGTGATAGTAACGGCCCACGCTCCCGTCGTCGTGCTGGATGAGCACGTAGTTCGACTTCGTCCGGTAGGACCACTCCAGCTTTCCCTCCTCCTGCCGGTTTTCCGTGGCGATGACGATGCCGCCGCGCGCGGCATGAATCTCCTCGCCTATGTTCATCCGGAAGTCCACGGCGTATTTCGTCTCGTCAAAGTGGGAGACCTTCCCGTTGAAGCCCTGGAGGACGCGGTAGCGCTTCCCCTTCGCGAAGGGAAGCAGGTAGCTCGCGTCCTTCTCCGGACCGGACGCGGGCGCGCCGTACTGCCAGTTCCAGTTGTAGTTGTAGCTCCTGTACTTGCCGGAATCGACAATCGACAGCAGGGTAAGGTCCACGGCACCAGGCCCGTTGACGACCCTGGTTACGGGAAAGGCGTCAGCGCTCTTGAGGTTCACGAGATCGGAAGCCGTAAAGGTCACGGTGAAGATCTGACCCTTGACGGCATCCTTTTTCCTGAACTGGAACTTGTATCCCGTTCCCGACGACTCCACGACGATGCAGCTCCCGTCGTCGGAGCAGTTTTCCTTTTTCTCGGCATGGAGCGCGGAGGCGATCAGGACGGCAAGTGATAGAACCAGCATCTTTTTCATGGGGTGCTCCCTCCGGGAAAGTCGCTGCGTCTGTTTTGGAGAAAGTATTGGTTTCCCGCGATACTTTTCAAGCAGAAAACGCCATGGCGTCGCTGCAGCACGGCGCCGGCCCGGACCGTGCGGCGCGCCAGGCCGGCGCCGTTATGCGGCGGGCGCACCTTTCCCGCCCGGAAGCAGATCGGCCCCCCTCCCCGGGATTTTTCTGGAAACATATCCGCGGACAGGTTACATTGAAGGATGGCCAGGGCGGATGAACCGCGGCGCGCGGCTCCTTTCTCCATCCAGGAGCGCTGAAATGGAAAAGCAATTGATGCGGCAGTTCCAGGAGTACGGTTCGGTCGCCATTGGCGGCAACATCCTCATCATATTCCTCATCTGCTCGCTCGCCTATCCCGTGTTCAGCGACCCGCGGATTCTTGCCGTCATGAGCGCGCTCATGATCGCGGGCTTCGCGGCGCTGTTCGGGTATTACCTGTACCGGGTGCGCGGCATCATCCGGCTCGCGCTCAAAAAGGACGAAGGCTCCCTGAAGCAGATCGAGCGCGATTTCAGGAGCTTCGCCACGCTCACGTTTTACCTGAACATGCTGCTGCTCTCGGTCGTCTTCATCCCGCTCATCGTCGTCATGTACCTGGCCCTGGGCTACACGAACATCTACTACCACTTTTACGTCCTCTTCCTGAACGTGTTCATAATCATTTTCCTGGCATACCGCTCCCTGCTCGTGTGGTACGGGCGCACCTACCCGATGGGACGGTTCGGCCTGCCGGTCAAGGTGCAGGACGTGGGGAGCAAGATCGCGGGCCTGGTCCTTCCCACGGTGCTCCTCGCGTCGGTCGCCTTCACCGGATTCGTGTATTTCGTGAACAGGGTGGTGGTGCGGGACGCTGTGGACGCGCGCGTGGCCGACGGGCTCGAGTCCTTCGCCGCGCGGCGCGGTGAACCGACGGGCGCGGGGGGCGCGCGCCGCATCCGGGAAACGATCGAGAGCGTGAACGCCAAGGCGCAGGAGTTCGCGGCGCGGTCGGAGAAGCTCTCGGTGTCGTCGGACGAGCTCAAGGAGATGGCCTTCTCTCTGCGGGACAAGCTGAAGCGGTTCACGCTGTAGGGGGAACGGCTGACCCGCGGGCGCTCGCCCCATCAACACCTCGCAGGCCAGAATGTCACATCAGAGTGCTTGAATGCCCTGAGATCATCAGGAACTGCTTTCGACGTGCTACAAAGACAGGACCCTCTCTCCGAACACATTTTCTACTTTTTCAATGGTTTTCAGGGTGGGGTTCGTCTTCCTGGGATTCTCGTATTTTTGATAGCTTTGAAAATTGATGTTCAGCATCCGGGCCATGTCTTTCTGCGAAAAGCCGCGCTCGGCACGCTTGATTTTAAGCCACAATGCGAAGGCGACACGTTTTTCAGGGCGAATATTGTGGATGTTCTTCCCTGTAAGCCTTGACGGTTTTGGGACCGTAATTTTCCTCAGATCGATCGATTCCAGGTATCCGGACAATGCTTCGATCGCGTTTTCCAGCGCCTCCGCGAGCGACCCGCCGTAGGTGAGACACCCGGGAAGGTCCGGAAAGCTGACGATATAGGTTTTGTCGGTTCTGCTATAGTTGATTTTTGCGGGATAATGTATCATTTCAATCCTCCCTGTTTCATCAGGGCTTCAAGCAGTCCCTTGGGCAGGTCCCTGTTTCCATGGACCGGGACGGACAGCGTTTTATCACCCTTGATCATTATGTGATGGGAGCCATTAATCCTGTCGAGAATCCACCCGTGTTTCCTAAGTAGCTTCAGGAGATCTCTGCCGCTCATTGGTTGAATATACATCCTTTAGGCTGTATTGTCAAGCGCGTTTTCCTATCAATAACGTGTTTTATCCTCATCCCATCACCACCTCGTAGGTGAGGATCTCGCGGTGGATGCCCTTTACCGTGACCCTGCCCCTTTCGCGGCAGGGGATGGCGTCGTTCACCAGCGCCCACGTAGGATGGCTGATGAGGATGCCTCCCGGCTCGCAAAGGCCCTCCAGCCTCGATGCCAGGTTCACCTGGCCGCCGATAGTGGTGTAGGAAAGCCGCTCTTCCGCCCCAAAGTCCCCCACCGT
>Ga0129297_10000929_pt1 | contig 14557 bp, 14 predicted proteins | sample I18A1metaG_FD_94708 | JGI IMG/M metagenome (GOLD analysis project Ga0129297, IMG submission 94708) | Lake sediment bacterial and archeal communities from Gulf of Boni, Indonesia to study Microbial Dark Matter (Phase II) - ​I18A1 metaG | ecosystem: Environmental > Aquatic > Freshwater > Lake >... | reverse complement strand
GCCGCAGCCAGAGAGCCTTTGACGGTGGCCGAAGCCAGCCAGTACAAGGCCACATCGCGTTACTCCGATATCATGGCCTTCATTAAGAAGCTCGAGCAGCAGAGCCGTTATATCCGCGTTGAAACGCTATGCACAAGCGCTGAAGGAAAGGCTGTCCCCCTCATCGTTTTGGGGAATCCATTGCCTGCTGCTCCCGAGGCTCTGCGGCGCGAAAAAAGAGGTGTTATCTACATCCAGGCCAACATCCATGCCGGAGAAGTCGAGGGCAAAGAAGCCAGCCTGATGCTGGCAAGGGATATCCTACTCGCGGAAAAGCCGCTCTATCTCGACCGGCTCATCATCCTGATCGCACCAATTTTTAACGCCGACGGCAACGATAAGATCAGGCCGGAGAACCGGCCGCATCAGCCCGGTCCCGAGCAGGGTGTCGGCGTCCGGCACAACGGCCAAAACCTGGACCTCAACCGGGACAGCATAAAACTGGAGAGCCCCGAGCTTCGGGGGTTAGTCAAGAACGTCCTTCTTCGCTGGGACCCTCTTCTGCTGGTCGACTGCCACACAACCAATGGCGCCTACCATCAAGAAGTTGTCACCTATTCTTGGGGGCTCAACCCGAATGGCGACAGTGCCATCATCGAGTATCAAAGAGACAAAATGATGCCCGAGATTGAGGCCAGCCTGGAAAATAAATACGGCACTCCGGCCCTGGGTTATGGCGGTTTCAGGGACTACAGAACTCCGGAAAACGGATGGGCCACGTTTGAACCTCAGCCCCGCTATGTCACCAACTATATTGGCCTGCGGAACCGCCTGTCCATCCTTGACGAGAATTATGTCTATGCCGATTTCAAGACCCGGATTATGGGCAACTATAACTTTCTGCGCGCGGTCCTGGACTATTGTCATGCGCACCTGGATGAGATCGCCGCGCTCGTATCAATGGCGGACAAAAAGACCATCCTCAAGGGCTCGAAGCCGTCAGCGCAGGACGTATTCTCCGTTGAATTCGAGGCCAGGCCTCTGAAGAACCCAATCACTATTCATGCCTGTGAAGTTGAAATCATCGAACAAGCTCCGGGCCAGCGGCCCCGGGTCCGGCCGACAGACAGGGTGAAAATCTATACTCTCCCCTACTTTTCCGATTACGTCGGGACACGAAGCGTCCGGTTTCCCCACGCTTATATCATTGACACTCCCGACCCGGATATCATCGCCAAGCTGCTTCAGCACGGACTCGTCGTTGAAAAACTCAAGGCGGCGGCGACGCTTGAAGTGGAAACCTTCAAGCTCAGGGAATTCAAATCCATGGAGAGGCCTTTTCAAGGCCACCACCTGAACCAGGTGAAAGGTGTTTACGTCAAGGAAATAAAGGAATTTGCCGCCGGAACATACATGGTGCCAGCCGGCCAGCCGCTGGGAAACCTGGCCGCCTCCCTTCTCGAGCCGGAGAGCGACGACGGGCTCATCGTCTGGAATTTTTTCGACCGTTACCTCGTCCCCCAATGGAGCCGCGAGCTCGGGATTTATCCCGTCTATAGACTTCTCGAACCGGCTAGCCTGGTGAGAGAGGCGGTGAAGTAGCTATTTCTTTTTCTTGGGAGAAGAGACAAGAAACTTGCCGCAGTTTTCGCAGATGAAGATGTCGTTGCTCCCCTCGATGGCCGAGCTCATCTGCGTGGCCACCTTCATGTTGCACCCCTGGCAAACGCCACCCTCGATCTCGGCGACCGCAAAACCGTATCTCTCCATCAGCCTGTCAAAGCGGGTGAGCACGGCTTCGTCGAGGTCCTCGCGAATTAAGTCGGCTTGCTTCTGGAGCTCTTTGACTTGCACCTTGCTCGCCTTTTTTTTGCGCAGCTCAATCTCCTGGAGCTTGTAAAGGAGACTGGCCAGGCTGATGATTCGTTCCTCAAAAGGCGGCAAAGTCAGTTCGATCTCCGAAAGAATATTGTAGAGATCGCTCTTGGTCTTGGCTTCAAACAGCCTTCTGCGGAAGTCGGGCTTTCTCAGGAACCGGGCTAGGCCGGCAAAGAGGTGATTGAAAAGACCCGGGAGGGAGGGATTCCAGATTACAAGAATGATGAGATGGACCTTTTTTTTATCCACCGCGTCGAAGTCAATCCCCTTCTCCGACCGGCCGATGGCCACGGCCATATTTCCGCCTGTGTTCACGCGGGCATGAGGAAGGGCGACGTGATCTCCGATGGCCGTGGAGTCTAGCCTCTCCCGGTCGACGAGCCTCGTGAGGATGAGCTTCTTGTTCGCGATAAGCTTCTGCTTGAGCAAGATATCAAGGAGCTCTTCGATGGCCTGGACTTTTTCCTTGGCCTGAAGGTCGAAGACAATTTGCTTGGGCTTGAGAAAATCTGAAAAAAACCGATTTTGAAAGGGTTTGGCCATCCGTTTTTTTTTATTTTATCACAAAAAACGGGGAAGTAAAATATTCCAGCTATTTCAAGCTGGGCTCTTGACTTTGAAGCCCCGGACCAGAGCATATGTTTCTCTGACTCCCGAAACCCGCGAAGCTTGTGCGGCGAGTTTAATGCCGAAGGCCGCCGCCTCCAGCGGATTGGCCCCAGAAGCTAATTTCATCGCGGTGCCCGCGCAAAAGACATCCCCGCAGCCCGTCGTATCTACCACTCGGCAAACATCAGCCGCTTTCATTTTTTTTGTGCTCTTGGGCGTCAGCACCAGAACTCCTTGTTTTCCCAGAGTTATGAGGACACTTTTAACACCAATTTCAAAAGCCGCACCGCCGAAATAACCGAGCCTCTCCTGGGTCGGCCGGGTGTTCGGGTTCCCGAGCATCGCAGCCACTTCTTCCAAGTTGGCCTGGAGATAATCAACTCCCTCGGCCCAATCCTTCCATTCATTGAGAGGCCGATAGTGCCGCGGCTTATGCAGGTCTGCAGAAAGAGCCAGGGAATGGACATCAAACCAGATCGGGCATTTGGCCTTACCGACAATTCTGCGCCAGTTCTTGAGCTTTATGTCGAACCCTGAATTGATGATCAGAATGAGCATTCCAAAGCAGGAGAGGTCATTGATGACTGGCCCGGGCTCGAGAGGAGGAACAAGAGATTCCAGGATTTCAACGCGCTCTCCCTTCTCCGGATAATGGAGAAAAACTCGGTTTCCCGGCCCGGCCACCGTTTGAATTCCCCGGTCATGGAAGGTCGGCCAATTGTCCGTGACCTTTTTGACTTGGGGCCATAGGTTGCTTCCTACGCGAGTATGGAGAAAAACATCACATCCCAAACCGCACAGCGCCGCCGCTTGATAAAGAACCCCTCCCAATCCCCGGAAAACCCGGCCGGCCGCCGTGCTTATAACATCATATGTGATGGTGCCGATGAGACCGAACCCGACGCTTTTTTCACTCAACTCAATCATCTAAGAAATGTGCGCTACCTTTTCAAGTCATTAAGGCATTGGCCGTGAGTTCCAGGATTTGGACCACCCTCATGTTAAGCTTGTAGTGCTTGATCAAGTCTGCAAGTCCGTCCACGCAATTATGACACATTGTACAAACAAGCCTGGCCCCGGTCGCCTTGAGCTGCTCAACCTTAATTTTCCCGACTTCGAGGCGAAGAGGCCGATACTCCGCCATGGACAAGAGGCCTCCGCCTCCCGTGCAGCAATAGTTTTCTGTCCGATTGGGATGCATTTCCCTAAAATCCGCAGAGACGCGCTTGAGAAGCCACCGCGGCTCCTCGATCAGCCCACCTGAGCGGGCGATGTTGCAGGAATCATGAAAAGTCACCGGCTCCGGATTGCTCGACGGGTCGACCTTGATTCGTCCATCTTTAATATAGCGGATAAGCGTCTGAACCACCGATTCCGTAGGGATTTTCTGATGATAGTTCGCCCAGTTGTAGCCCTCCCAGCGGGTGGAACGGTAGCCATGGCCGCACTCTGAAATCACAATGCGCTTGGAGTGGAGCCTGACCGCTGCTTCGTAGACTCTCTTGGCCATGTATGCGCCCAGGTGATCGTCCCCGGAGAAGAGCCCAAAATTGGTTTGATCCCAGCCCCATTTCGGCAGGGTCCAGGTTTCTCCGGCAAAATGAAAAATCGTGGCCGCGTGGGCAATAGAGCGAGGGTCAAACTTGATCTCCCGAGGATTAATCACATACAGGACTTCGCAATCCGGCCGTTCAACTGGAATTTGAATATCTGAAGCCTTAACCTCCTCTTCCAGTTCCTTTCTCATCCATTGAAGAGTTTCCAGGTAATCGTCTTCCGTGACGGCCATCTGATTGCCCGTCTCCCATTGGTCGCGGCTGACATTGAAAATCCCTTCAGGAACAATGCCCAGCTCCGTGAGCAGCCCGCGTGCAAATCTGATCAAGGACGCCGTGTCAACTCCCATCGGACAGTTCAAGGTACAGCGGCGGCAAGCGCTGCACGTCCCGAAAACGATGTTCTTCAGACGGTTGAGTTCGGCATCGTCGGCCGGGGCGCCGGCATTTACCCACCAAGGAAAGATCCGGCCCGCCCAGTCCAGATGTTTCTTGAAGATCCGGCGAACTTGGTCTGCTTTCCAGACCGGCGTCATCGTGGGATCATCCGGCCTGGCCAGCGCGTAATAGCAGGACTCGGCACAGAGTCCGCAGTGAACGCAGCTGGCCATGGAGGTGGCGAGCTGACGATTGATTCGCTCGCCGAATAACTCGAGAAACTTCTTAACGTTATCGGCGGCGGGATCATAGACCTTGAGCCGGCCCTGCGCTACGCTCTCCAGTTTTTCTTCTTGCGCTTTTTCTTGCGACTCTGTTCTCAAGAGAAAGTTCGGAACTTCCGAAATATCTGCTTTTCTACGGCGCAAGGGAATTCTCCTTCCCGGCCATCGCCTGGGGCGGGCACGGGGAAGTTCTTTTAACCGGAAAACCTCCGCGATGCCCCATTGACCTTCCCAGAAAAAACCGGGTGAAGGGATAATACAGATAGTGACAGATCTTGGAAAAAGGCACGTACACGAGTAAAAAGGCCGTGAGACCAAAGAAAACAATCAAGGGCCATTCCGCTGTCCGGTAAGCATTCGGTACGGCCAAGAAACCCGCAGCGAAAAAGAGGATCATCAAAATCAAAGAAAGATAATCGTCCGGCGTGCTGACCAGGCGCACGGTGGGATTGGCGATTCTGCGGAAAAGCCTCATCAGTCCGACAACACAGGCTGCGCCGATGACCAGTCGAAAGAGCCACATCACAGGCCTGAGAGCAAACACACCCGGAGCGTAAGGGATGATAAACGTCGCGCTGATGGCGGCGGCGACGCCCAGATGAAAGATGACAAACTGGACATAGAAGACACGGTTTTTTCGGGTGGATTCCATGGCCCAGGGCATCGCAATATTCATCATAGAAAAAGCAATCCCAGCCCGTTCATTTCCTTCCGGAAAGGTTTTGTCCTTACTTGAGCTGAACTTGAATAACCAAACCAGCCTGAAAACATAGACGATCCCCATAAAAATTAGAGCAGCGATCTGGACCTCATTCTCGAGAATTCGCAATAAATTGCTCATCGACTTTCGATTCCGGGGTAATAAAGCTTGCTTGACGCTTCCTCACCACAGCGCGGCCAGAAAATCCATTATACAAGGGCATCAAGGGCTGTCAATAGAAGCTTGCCCAACGTGCAGTTGATTTTGAAAAAAGGTTTGTTTAGTATATGGCTTCACATGGGAGGCAGGCGATGGCTAAGCTAATTTACCTTGATAATGCGGCCACCTCTTTTCCCAAGCCCGAGGACGTCTATGTATTCATGGATCAGTTCTATAGAAAATATGGAGTGAACCCTGGCCGGTCCGGATATGACCTGTGTCTGGAGGCCGGGACTCTGGTCGAGGGAACGCGGAAGATGTTAACGGATTTTTTTAACGGCAAAGACCCGAACAGGCTTTGCTTTTCTTATAATTCTACCGATGCCCTGAACCTGATTATCTTCGGGATGCTCAAAGACGGAGACCACGCCATCACCACCAAACTCGAGCACAATTCCGTTCTCAGGCCTCTCTACCACCTCTATAAATTTGGCGGCGTGGAAGTCGATTATGTCCCCTTTGACCGTCAAGGATTCGTCGACCCGGATGATTTCTCCAAGAAGCTTAGGAAAAATACGAAGCTCGTCATCATCAACCATGCCTCGAATGTCATCGGAACAATCCAGCCGACTAAAGAAATCGGCCAGCGTTGCCGGGAAAGAGGCGTTCCTTTCGCCATCGATGCTTCACAATCTGCTGGCAAGATTAAAATCGACATCGAGGACTTGAATATCGATGTCGTCGCCTTTACTGGCCACAAGTCTTTGCTCGGTCCGACTGGCATCGGCGGCCTTTATGTTAGAGAAGGCATAGAAATCAGGCACACCCGCGCAGGCGGCACAGGAGTCCGCTCGGCTGTGCGAACCCACCTCGAAGAATACCCCTATAGACTCGAATACGGGACGATCAATACCCTAGGCGTGGCAGGCCTCCAGGCCGGACTGAAGTGGGTTCAAAAGAAAGGAATCGACGCCATCCATGAGCATGAAATGAACCTGGCGGCCAAACTCAGGGAAGGGCTCAAGGAGCTCGACGGGGTGGATCTTTACTGCCAAGACGATCTCAGAAATCACATCGCCGTTCTCTCGTTCAATGTCAAAGGCCTAGAAGCTCTCCACACGGCGACCATGCTGGATGTGGATTATAATATTGCCTCCCGATCGGGGCTTCATTGTGCCCCACTCGTCCACGAACAAATGGGAACAGACAAAATTCAGGGCGCCGTCAGGTTTGGAATTGGACCATTCAACACAGAGCAACATATCGAGGCCGCCATTCAGGCTGTCAAGGAAATTGTTCATTTTCAGAAGAAAAGATAACGAGCCGTCCTAAACACAGCCGTCAGGCTTGGGCAGGCCGGCGAGCTTGCAGGCACCCTGAGCCGGGCCCGAAGGAAAAAGATCGTAGATTCCTTTTAATTGAATCCCGGTGTTTTGGCATATTTTCCGAACCATGGGAGCCAGCTTATTCTCAAGGTAGTATTGCCTGATATAATTGATGACGGCCCAGTGAGCCTCGGTCAACTCCTCAATTCCCTCTTCCTGCTTGGCTAAGAGGATGGCGATGTCTTTATTCCATTCTTCAGGATGAGTCAGGAATCCTTCCTCATTGAGCTCGTATTTTTTTCCGTTGAATTCAATATGCGGCACTACAGTCTCCTCATTGAGTATTCCGATAAGCTCATTTCAAATAATAGCATATGCGGAGTCGACTAGCTATAACATTTTGCCTTCGCGCAGCAGACTCATCATCATTGACTTCTTCCGAGCCTTCGCCTTATATTTTTTGGGGATCAGGCTGAATGTCGGCCACGTATCACCTCGGGACATCGGGTTGGAGCTATCCCGGCTGGAAGGGGAAATTCTATCCTCCCGGGCTATCCTCTGGAGAATGGCTGCAGTTTTATGCCCAGCATTTCGCCACCGTCGAAATCAACATGACCTTCTACCGCTATCCCAAACCAGAAATGTTCAGGGCCTGGATCGACCGGACGCCCGCCCATTTCCAGTTTACCCTCAAGGCCAACCGCCAGATCACCCACCTCAAGAAACTCCGAAACGTCAAGAGTGAAGTTCGCTATTTCTACATTCTTGCCGATTCCCTCCAGGAAAAGCTTGGCTGCATTCTGTTCCAGCTTCCGCCGTCGATTACCTTGAACCTGGAGCTTCTCCAGGATTTTCTCAAGACACTTGCCCCGGACTACAAGAACGTCATCGAGTTCCGCCACGACAGCTGGTACGATGAAAAAGCCTTCGATTTGCTGCGGACTCACTCTGTGACATTTTGCACTGTCTCTTCGGCGAAAGTCCCCCGCACAGCCGTCGAGACGTCATCCACCGCCTATTTCCGTTTTCACGGATTGACGGGCGGGTACAGGTATAACTACAGCGATGATGAGCTGCGGGAATGGGCCGAAGCCATCAAGTCTACAAGAGCCGCGGAATGCTACGTCTATTTCAATAACGATTACCAGGCCTATGCAGTCAACAATTGCTTGAAGCTGGCCGAGCTGCTTAAGTCTTCAAAACATTTGCCTTGAGGTTTGTTGGCTCGGTTTCTTCTCTGTCCGCCTTCAGTTTAACCAGGAAATCTTCTCTCACAGGATAAAAAACATCCAGCATGATAAAGGGCTCATCGCTCAAGCATGTGTCACTGTGGGGTACGCTTTCGGGAATGCAGTAAAAATCCCCTTTCTGGACGATGCGCTCCTCTTCTCCGACCCGAAGTCTCGCCCGTCCGGAATAAACCATGCCAACCTGTTCGTGAGGATGCGAATGCAAGGGAACGGTGCAACCTGGAGCCGTAGCGCTCAGGACCATCATCATTCTCTCTCCGTGCATCCCGGTCAGAATCGTCGTCTCCAACCCGGCAACCAGCTGCAGTTTAGGTGACTTCTCCGGGTCAATGAAATAAGGGATTTTTTTTGGCATACCGATGCCTCCTGAATTTTGTTTTATCCCTTTTGCGGTTGCCAAGTCACCAAAAGAGGATAGATTTGGCTTAGCTCGTCTTCTTGGTAGCTTTCCATTCCATGGAGCCCCGGTCACCCATCTGGACTTCACCCTTCATGGTGTTACCATCGACTTTTCCCTTGTAAGTGCGGGTGAACTGCCCGCGGGGAGTGTCGCTGGTGACCGTCCACTCGATGTCGTTCCCTTTGATGGTGCCCGCACCGGTGGATTCGCCGCGGGGACTAGTCATTGTTACCGTTAGCTTCTCACCATCCTGGACAAATTTGGCGGTTAAATTCATTTCGCCGCGGGGGGTGGTCACGATAAGATCCCACTCGCCGCTGACATCCGCGTTGGCTTGAGCGAAGCACAGGCCTAGGGACGTCAGCAGCAGCAGGATAGCGAGAAAAAGACTCTTTAATTTGGACATGGTCCACTCCTTAAAAAGAAATTAAGCATATTTTATGATTTCCCACTTCTGGCCTGGATTTTTACAAAACCCGTTTTCTCGAGGAGCAGGATATAGCTTTCGACAGCTTTGAGCGACAGAGGCCCGTATTCAGCCGAGACGGCGTTCCTGATATCGAGGATGCTCCGCCTGCCATCAATGAAATTCCGGACTTCAAAACCCGCCCTTCCCAGCCCATAAGAGGGCGTCTCTTTTATTTCTCCGAGGTTCTTGCGGAACTCCCAGTCGTTAAAAAAGCCGCTCATCTTTTCAGTCCTGAGAGGAACGCGCTTGCTCAGCCTGACCTCATCCTGGGACAAGCCGGGCTTTTGCGGCTTCACGTTTTCTTTGAGGCAGCGGAGAGCATACGTCTCGTCGAGTTCTTGGAGATAGGCCGGCTCCACTCCGTCCAGCCGCTTTATTCTGGCCCGGAGATGGCTTTCTAAAGCCGCATCTCCCTTGATCAGGAAGCGGATGGAAGCGAGTGCTTCTTTTTCTCTGTCGAAAGACACTCTCATTAAATTGAGCGCTTCCTTGTAGGAGCTCAGGAAGTCGTTCACCCCGGCAGCCAAAATCATTTTTTCGGCTCTGAACTTATCCGTGGCCAGCCGGGCTAGGCCCCTTGCGGTCGTCTCATTGATGATTCTCTCCGCTTCTGCGGAGCCGGCATTCGCCAAAAAGACGGCCGCGGCAGCAGAAATGACAACAACCCTCGTGAGCTGGGTGGGGTCGGACTTATCCGGAGTGTCGCCGCTCGAATGGTACCACATATCCGGCCAGACACCGAGCGAGACAGCCGGCACTCGCACTCCCCCGTCCACAAAAATCTCATGGTCACTTCCCCCTGTAAAGGGGTCGAGCGCATAGTAAAAGGGGTCCCGAGTTCCAGTCGGCGAGACAATCAACATGCGCTTTCCTTCCCGCTCATAGGTGATTCTCTGGTTCAGCCCGACCCACTCGATCAAAGCGGCCAGAACATCATTGAGATAAGTGGGCAGCGACCAGGGCGTTTGCTCCAGCCCAAAATAACCGTTATTTTTTATTAAAGCTTCCCCAACCATATCCTCGTTGATATCTGCAAAGAACCGTTTGGCCATGTCGGGATACTTCTCTATAAACGCTGCGGTGCCAGAGTATTCCGGGACGAAAAGAAACCGAATCGACCTTCGGAGTGGCTCCATTTTCTTTTCGTCAAGCAGCTTTTTGAGTGTCCGCGCTGTCTCGAGGATGGCCACGCAGCCGCTGGCATTGTCATTGGCACCCTGATAAGTGAACCCCTCGAAAAGATGGGCGCTGAAAACAAGCTCTTCTTCCGGATATTCCGTGCCCGGCAAAACAGCTGAAACCATTTGTTCCTTGTACGGGACCATCTGGGTTTTTGCCACAACCCTGACCTCAATTTTTGTCCCCCGCTCGAGCAAATCCCTGAGTTCCTGGCCTTGCCTGGTCGAAACTATGAAAGCAAAAGCCGGTGTCCCTTTTTCCGAGACATGGAGCTTCTCCCACCCGACCTGATCAGGGTCGAACTCGGGATGACTGGAAGCATACGCAACAAGTCCCAGGGCTCCGAATTTATCAACGGCCAGCTGCTTGGCCATACCAGGCCGTCCGTTGACCAGGACGATTTTATTCTTAACGTCTTTTCCTTGATAATAGGTTTCTGCGTTGCCGGGTCCGACATAGACGAGCTCAGCCGTCGTATCCGTAGAAATGCTTCCCTCGCAGAGACAAAGCCGAACCTCTTTGAGGTCCGCGAGCTTGCGGAGGTCGGGTTTTGTCATCCATAACTCCGCCACCTCCGCATCCCAGGTCGTAGACGAACGCGCCGGCAGGTCGATGACCTCGGCATTCTCTATCCCGTACTCTTTCAATTTTTTCATGATGAAATCGACTTCATAATATGAGGTGACATACTCTTCAGGGCGCCTATTTCTATTGACGGCGAACAGGGAAATCTCGTTCTGGAAGGCCAGGTCGCCGGAGGCCTCGCCGATGATATCCTGAAGAGTTTTCAGGGAAAGGAGCGTTTCCGGACGGGTGATTCGAATCTGGGAAAAGACCAGGCCGAGGGAAGCGGTCAGGACAAGGGCAATGATGATGCTCTTTTTCATCAGGACCTCCTCAAGAGGCTCATTTTATCCTTTTCAGAGAGGATGTAAAGAAAAAAACCTGCTTTTCTGCTAAAATAAGTTTCACGAACTGCAAGGAGGCAAAAATGAACGTGGAAATTCTTAAATATATCATGTTGGGCTTGCTCATGATTTGTGTGATCTGGCTCGTCAAGATCATTGCCAAAAAAGAAATGGAGAATCTTGTCCGAACCATCCTCCTGATTATTGTTTTTCTGGCGGCGTTTCTCTATCTCCAGAGTCAAAAAACTGAAAAAATCACTTTTGGAGATATCAGAGCTCAGGTCAAGGGAACTTTTTTCCCCGAGAAACCCTTGCATTTCATCTATTACAGGGAAGAAGGGAGGACCGGAACAAGAAGCTATGTCCGCTACAGCTTTGAGAGCCCCGGGCCGAAACTCTACGTTTCCATGGACCAAAACCAGAAATATTTTAATCTTAAAGATGTCTATGCGCTGAACCGCGTTTTAGAGTATGTCGGGCTGCCGAAGGTCCAGAAGCCCGTTCCGGAGCTGGCCTCGATCACGGGTTCACGCAGTGACCTCAATCTCTATCGCTGGGAGAACTATCCACTGGGAATTCTAACGATCGAGAGACAGATCTGCCAGAACCGCGACACTTTAGAGTCCTACCAGTGCATCCAGGCGATTATGATAACGCGTTAATAAAGTAAAGACGACCAGAAGGGCAAAATACGCGCCCGCGATGATGAAAAAAGGAAACCGGGCGAACGCTTTCCGGCTATAAATCCCTCCTTCTCCCGGAGGCGGCAAAGGCCGCGGATCCCAGGGCAGCCCATAACGTTCGGAGATTCCTTTGACATAAAGCAGGTGGATAACCGGGATTCGGCGGGCGGCCATCTCAAAAATGACCCCGCGCCTTTCGGGAGCGGGAAGCCGGCCGAAGGCGGCTAACCCCGGAGGGACGCGGAGGATTTCCGAGTCCGTGCCCATGTTCGCGTAGCCGCCCCCGATATTCACGAAGGCCTTGATCTTAGGGTCGGGCGAATTCACCCCTAAAAGTCTCAAACGATCTTCAACGTTCCTGGCGAGGTCAGGTTCGTCCAGAAAACGGGCCCCGCTTTCTTGGGCTTCCTCCCGGAGAAGGGAGCAACCCTCAGGGCTCATATCCTTTCCCACATCCCTGTCTCCCCCCAACGACAGAGCCACCGGCTCGACCCCCGCGATGCCGGCGCGAAAAAGACATTGCTGGATATCGAGCCAATGAAAGCCCGGGTCATTGGCTCCCCACTGGGAAGCTCCAAGAGAGCAAATCAGGCGCGTTTTGAGCTCCATTATCCTGGCCGCGCAGAGAGAGGCGACAATCAACGCCGGAAAAGAGCTCGAAGCCCCGATGGCGATCGTATCTCCCTTTTTAACGCCGGCCTCGTCGAGCAAGGAGACGATGAGTCCCGCAAAATTGGGGTTCGTGGTCGTCCGTTTCGCCTCCAGGTTCCCGAGAGATGTTGTTATCAGGGACCATTCGAGTCCAATGAGGCCGGTCTGGTTAATATCGTCGCGCCGGTTGATAGGAACGCCTTTCGCTTCCCGGCAGAGCCTGATGGTCTCGCTCGCTTTGTTCATCAAGGCTGAAGCCCTGAGCATCTCGTCTTTTATCTTAAGAGGCCTGAGGGCGAAGACCCGGACGAGAGGGAAGGCAACAAGGCTCAGGACGCAAAGAACATAGATGGCCACTTCCCTCTTTCTCATGGACTGACCCGTGGGAGCCATTTTCATCCTGCCATCCCTAGGATATTAGCTAGAAAATAAATAATGACTACGACCGTTATAAGCGAAGCCAGGGTGGGGAGGAACCTTTGCCTCTCCAAGTTATTGGCCAGCAAGCCGGGGATGATCAACCCGATAACCCGGAACTCTAAAGGAGCGAGAGGCAGCGACGGCGCGAGGAACAGCCAGAGTTGCGCCCAGAAGGCGCCCAGGAGGAGCATGAAGACAAAGCGGCGCTTCCCAAAGAGAATGAAATAACGGGAAACTGCCTTGTAGACCAGCAGGCTAAGGAGGGCGGCCAAGACTGTCAGAATAGCCCTCAAAGGCTGGTCGAGGGACAGGGCGATAAAGGCTGGGACAATAATCCCCCCAGGGTAAACCCCGGTGATCTCCGCATAAACAAGAGCGACTAAGATGCCGATGAAAAGTGTCTCAAGGTGCATAGGGTCTCCCTATTTTGTGCCAATAACCGACGAGTGCCTCTCCCAACCCACCCATATTTCCGATGCCGATAAGGACGGCACTCCGATTGATCCTGGCCACGATCTCAGCCATAACCGCCGCCGGGGAATCGAATGCCAAAGGAAAGAACTGTTGGGCCGAGGAGGATAGCTTGCTTATCCGCAGCGAATGGACATGGGCTCCCACAAAAAACACCCGGGAAAAATCGCGGAAATATCCCGCCTCTGTTACCGTCAACCACTGCCGGGTTCTATCGCCGCGGTCCTGCCTGAAATTAAGAATTCCGACAAAATTCCTATTCAGGAGGGGGAGTCCCTCTCTCAGGCGGTCGAGGATCACCCCAGTCGATTCTGGTTCATTGGCGGCAAAGGCGCTGACAAGAAGCCAAGGCGTGGGCGGCGCTCCCAGTTCGGCCTCCCAAATCTTAAGGCTACCGAAATCGGGTTCAGCTCGAGCTATTCCGCGCAGTGCAATATCCCTCCGGACACCCATGTGGCCGGAGACGGCTAAAGCGAGGCGCAGGTCCTGTTCGAAAAAGAAAAGAGGAGAAAACCCGGGAGGCGGAGCCTCTTCTCCCGCATGTTCCTTCTTGACGCGGACAATTTTTGCTTTCATTCGGCGAGCGGCTATTTCAAATTCTGGATAATATTCCTCGTCAGGCAAGAATACCGTGCCCCCGGCCGGAATCGCCCGAGCCAGACCTTGGGCGATCTCGGGTTTGGTCTGGCCCATCTCATCACAGTGATCAAGGCGGACATTGGTTATGGCCAGGATCTGCGGACGGAGAAGCCGCTGCGATTCGGTCCGGATCGACTCGGGCTGGATGCTCATCAACTCGGCCACAAGCGTCCGAACACCGCGCGCAGCCGCGCGTCTTAAGAGTTTTTTCCCCTCAAGGATGGTGGGCAGCCCAGTCCTCCGGATCTCTTCTTCCCGTGCATCAGGAAGGATGAGGACAGGTTTGGAGCCCGTGGTCTTGCCGAGCACATGGTGTCCCGACTCTCTCAGGGAAGCTGCGATGAATCGCGCCACAGTCGATTTCCCGCGCGTTCCCGTCACGGCGACCCGAAGGGGGACGCTTTTCCAGAGGCGGCCGAGCCTCAGCCGTTCGATGAAAAGATACAGACACAGCAAGAGCAAACAAATGCCGATAACAGCCAGTTCCTCTATGGCCGGCCTCCCGTTCTGTTCACAGCTCAAGTTTATAAATCGGCAGAGAATTTATCAACCTTCTTTGTTTTAGCCGCTGTTCGCCAAGTATTGTCGGGGAAAGGGCGATCTGCTATAATGTATATTG
>Ga0129297_10000927_pt1 | contig 14603 bp, 12 predicted proteins | sample I18A1metaG_FD_94708 | JGI IMG/M metagenome (GOLD analysis project Ga0129297, IMG submission 94708) | Lake sediment bacterial and archeal communities from Gulf of Boni, Indonesia to study Microbial Dark Matter (Phase II) - ​I18A1 metaG | ecosystem: Environmental > Aquatic > Freshwater > Lake >... | reverse complement strand
GGAAAGGGCGCGAGTAGAGAAGAAATCGCCGCGGAATTGTCGGGCCAGTATCCTTGTGACAACGGAACGATGCTCAGAGCTCTATCAGAGAGTCTTGATCAAGCAGCCTTGAATATTGACGTTCCAACGGACGAATGCATCACCATCGAAGATTGGGACGAGTACGTGATACTCTGCTGTCATTTCGGGCTGCTCGTGAACCGAACACTCGCCAGACTCATCGGATATATCCTGTCGGAAGAAGCGGGTTCAACTATTGGAGTGCAGCAGGACGCCTACCGTGTGGTCGTCCAGTCGGCAGGGGCCGCAGACGCGGCGCGTCTCGAAGGCATTCTCCGTAGGCTGGCAGACATGAATGTCGAGGAACTAGCGAGACAGTCTTCCCTCAAGACCGGCATGTTCAAGCGAAGAATGGTTCATGTCGCGAAGCGGTTTGGAGCGATCTCCAGATGGGTCGACCTTAGCAGTGTGCGACTCGGACGGCTCATGAAGAGCTTTGAGGGCACCGTCATCTCCGAAGAAACTCTCAACGAGACCGTGAGGAAAGACCTAGACATCCCGAACACGAAGCGAGTCCTCCTTGCCATACGCGATGGAAAGATCAGAGTCGCGGTCTTGTCGGGACTCGAAGAGGCTAGCCCGATCGCGAGGCTCGGAATTGAACGCATTAGCATGAGGACGGATCTCATCCCTTCGGACAAGATGAAGCGGATCCTCGTGGATTCCGCTCGTGCGAGGATACTGAACGAATCCAGGACGATGATCTGCACATCGTGCTGGGATTATGCAACGATCGTGCGGGTACGCGATTTGCGGGATCCGGTCACGTGTCCGAAATGTGGCTCCAGGTCGGTCGGGGCCCTCTCATATGATATTGACGAAGTAAGCTCGCTCATGCAAAGAAAGGGAAAGGCGCTCACGAAGGCAGAGAAACGTATTCGCGATCAAGCTGTCGAGTCTGCCGCGATCGTGCAAAGGTACGGGAAGTCAGGCGTTGCAGTGCAGGCGGGGCGAAGAGTGTCCGCACAGGATGCCAAGAGGATTTTACGGAAGGAAAGGCGAGTTTCGGAGAGGCTCTTCGTGCTAATCATGGATGCGGAGCGCCGCGCTCTCAAGAGAAGGTTCCTGTAGGACCGATACCTTTAGACCCTATCAGCCGCGATAGTCGTGACTCGATTCCAGAATGACCGTCACACTCGATGGAGCGTCCCTAACGATCGATGACGTTGTCCGGGTTTCTCGAGGAAACGAGCATGTTGCGCTCGGAGACGATGCGCGCGAGAAAGTCAGACAGTGCCGCAGGGTCCTCGAGGAACTGATCGGCTCTAGGATCATCTACGGAATCAACACAGGCTTCGGAGCGCTTAGTAACATAACAATCTCTCCGAACGATCTTGAGACTCTCCAGATCAACCTAATCCGAAGCCACGCGGCTGGAGTCGGGTCTGCTTTGCCGAAAGACATCACGCGAGCCATGATGCTTCTGAGAGCCAACACACTGGTAAAAGGGCTGTCAGGAATACAGCTCTCAACTCTTGAGACATTGGTTGCGATGATCAACGCACAGGTCCATCCGATCATACCTGAAAGGGGATCAGTCGGGGCAAGCGGCGACCTAGCGCCTTTGGCTCACCTTGCACTGGTTCTGATGGGCGAAGGCGAAGCCGAGTATCTTGGTGAAAGGATGAGTGGTTCAGAAGCATTGAAGGCCGCATCGATTACACCTGCGAAACTCGCGGCCAAGGAAGGCGTAGCGCTGATCAACGGAACTCAGATGATGACGGCTGTCGGCGCACTCATGGTTCATGACGCAAAGAAACTCGTGGACTATGCGGAAAGGTCAGGCGCGCTGTGCTTTGATGTCCTGCAGGGCCTGATGGAAGCGTTCGACAAGAGGCTACACGAGGCGAGGCCCCACCCGGGGCAGATCCGAAGCGCGGAACACATGTCTCAACTACTTGAGGGCAGCAAACTCGTTGGGCACGGTGAGGAACGAGCTCGCAAAGGACTCCACCGCCAGGACCCGTACTCGCTCAGGTGCATTCCGCAGGTGATGGGCGCTGCGCGCGACGCGGTCGACCACGCTTCAAGAGTAATCGAAGTTGAGCTAAATTCCGCGAACGACAACCCACTCATATTCCCGGAAGATCGAGCAGTTCTGTCAGGAGGCAACTTTCACGGGCAGCCAGTAGCCCTCGTTCTCGATCTGCTAGCCATCGCGCTTACCACAGTCGGCAATCTTGTGGAAAGAAGAATCGCAAGACTCCTTGATCCGAAGCTGAACCTCGGGTTGCCGCCCTTCTTGGTTCCTAGCCCTGAGAAGGCGGGGCTGAGCTCAGGCCTGATGACCGCTCAGTACTCCGCTGCTGCGCTGGCCTCGGAGAACAAGATCTTCTCCCACCCTGCTAGCGTGGACTCGATTCCCACCTCAGCTGACTTCGAGGATTTTGTTAGCATGGGGCCCGCTGCCGCCTTGAAACTGACGCGCATAGTCGAGAATGTACATCTCCTTGTTGCCATAGAGTTCCTTTGCGCAGCTCAGGCGGCCGAGACTCGAGGGGTCCAAAATCTCAGTCAAGCAAACATGAAGACTCATAGAGCCATACGAAGAGTGACCCCGAAACTAGAGGAAGACAGAGAGATCTCGAACGATATCAGCAGGCTGGCTCATTCGTTAAGCGTCGACGAATTTGACGCCGCTATCGCCTGATTCGCTTGTCGACGTAGTAGCTGACCTTGCCGTTTGCCCGAAGGGCCAACAGCAGTCTTGCTTCGGTCAGTAGCTTCAGGTGGTAGTTTGTTAGTTGCTGGCTCAACGCCAGGCGGCTTGCGATCGCAGCCTCATTAATGCCTGGCTCCTCCCCGACTAGACGAAGAATCGACCCGCGTAGTCTGTCCGCAGACGATCTGTCGGAAAAACTAGAGGTAAGACGGTAGAACCTCCGTCTCGTTCCTTCCCTCAGAGATCCCACGATTCCAGACGCCTCAAGCCTCCAGAGACGCGACGCCGCATCGAGCGTGCTGCCGCGGACAATTGACCCGAGTTCAGAGAGTGTGATTCCTGGTCGTCTTGCTATCTTGCGAAGAAGTCTCATGTCAAGGTTCGAGAAGGAGTCTCCAACCGGCTTCCTCTTCGACCACGGCGCAATTGCCTTCCGTACCACAAGATAGGCCCCCGCCTCGGTGCTCATTCCGGCCGTGGCTGAAGCAAGGCCGATCAACAGCAGCAGGAGCGCCCAAGGGCTGGTTGCAGAAGCAGGCTTCGCTTCCACTAACCCTCCATGCGAAACCACGTAGACTCGGCCATTCTCGAGAACAAACGCGGCCATGACCGACAGATAGAAGACCTCTTGCTTCACTTCGGAAGGTTGGCTGCTGCCGCTGAACTCGGCGTAGCGCAGACGGAAGCCACTCGGGGGAACAGGCGTTGGGCCAGTCCGGATGTCGTCACCATGATCTATCCACAAGAGATGCAGGTTTCCCTCGAAGTCTATAGTCATAGACTCGATATCGGCAAGACGCCTTGATGGTGTTTCGAGCTCTGACAAAGTTGCATTCCTGTCGCGTGAGAGCCTTGCAACGCGAGCTATCGGTCTATTCTGTTCTGCGTCCTGGTAGACCCATCCAATAGTAACATCGCCGTTTAGAGTCGCTGCCAAAGTCAACCTGCCAATTGTGCCGTTCACGCATTCAAGACTCAGTGTCGTCGCAATGTTCTGTGAGAGATCGACCTTGGAGTACACGAGGCAGGAGGAGTAGTTCGAGATTGCTCGAAACCATGCCAAGTGAAGGGTCTTCCGGTCCTGCGCGGTGACAGCTTTCAGCATTCCTGAGGCCCCCAAAGTCTTCGCGACTAGTGTGCGAGTCATGTTGGCCGTGCCTCCATGCACATTCAGTCTGCCGTAGTAGGTTGAGGATTCGATCCGGGGAGAGTCCAATTGGAGAACCTCACTCCAAGCAAGGTACAGTTCGAGTTCGTTCCCCGGAGCGATGGAGACCGATGCGGAACCTCCCTCGAAACTCAAAAGCAAGGTCGGAGAGGGCGAAGACACACCGCTTGAGTTGATGCCCTGATACCAGAGTTCATTGATTGACTGCCCTCTCTCGGTCTCATTCAAGTTCGCCATGCCACTAACACTCTCCCTAGGCTCGCTGACCCATACAATGTGAATGTTGTCCTGCTGATCGATCGTCATATCGAGTGAGCAGATAGATGCAAAGCTGCCGATGAGACGCGCAGTCCGTGCACTAGTAGACTCCGGCTCGTAGGCGGAGTACCATAAACCCGCATTTCCGGACTCAGCGAGCAGATCACTATGTTCAACCCAAACAGCGTGAACCTGTCCCTTCGAGTCTGCCACCGCGACGATTTCAGACCCGGAGCACGATACGGCAGTATCCGAGACCTGTTGAATCTGCTGGGATGTGGCGAACACTGTGGGAATACTGATGAAAGCAAGCGCAAGAATCAGCATGCAGATGGCGAATTGCCCCAGGAACCTCCGGTTCTTTGGTAGTCCCGTTCGTCGTCTTTTTCTACTTGATTCCTCAGAGAAGATTTCGAACACGGCAACAATTCCGTAGATAAGTATCGCGATAGTGAGGATCACCGTAATCAGAGAGACTAGGAAGAGACGCCCCTGCTCTTCGCTCACCATTCCTAGTCCCCTCATCCATCGCGGCAGCTCCAGAACACCTGACGACTGCAGCACGAGCTGGACTATGCTAAGCGCCACAATCGGGGCAAGAATGATTACACCTATCCAAAAGAACAGCCTCCAGTTCCGCAATGCCTGAGCGCGGTCAGTCGTTCTCGCTTGGGACACGCGGATCGGCTCAGTCTTTGTCTCCAGGTCCGACGCAGCCTTCGGAGCACGAGAAAAGACTATGAATGTGGAAAAGTCGCTTCGTAACTCACGAAGAGAGCGCGCTACCAAGCCCCAATCAACCAGCCTCCCTTTGTCCAAGAGTGCACGGGTCGCCAGGAATGCTGCGACTGCAGTGATCCACAGGATCCAAGTGAATTGTACGATGCCGTAAAACTGTGTAAGATGATATAGACCAAGTACAACCTTCAAGGCAGCAAGAAGCGACATTCCGACAATGGGGTATGAGCGCGCTCGTCCCCCCAATAGCTCCACGCAAGAGCCCAAGAAGGCGGCTCCGAGGAAAGTCACCAGGGGATTTCCTATCAACCATATTGGTCCGAGGCCAACTTCGAACAATGATCTAATGAGGGGGTTGACCTCACCAGTCAGCCCCCGCTGACCAATCCACATGAACGTATATGCGGAGTCTAGAATCGCCAATAGTGTGAGCGTCAAGACTATAGCACGAGTGCTGGCATGCTGCCACCAAGCACTGACTACCTCACGCGGCACAATGGCGTCGGTCAGAGTTTGGTCACCAAGCAATCCTGGACGTAATATCCAGAGCCGTCTAACTTAACGATTTCACGGGCAAAGAGAGCATGCAAGTTGACCGCCCACAATACCGCCATCTCAACGACAGGACCAAGACGCACGCTTCTGATCTGACGATCGAGCCGAGGGCTGAGACCTTCGATCCCCGCCGTCACAGGACTGAGAATTGCGTGGCACACGCAAGCTGTTCGTGAAGATATATAAGCCAAGGAAAGTTTTGTGCCCAGAGAAAGTATGTTTTATAAGTTTACATCTAGCGCTCTCCGCCAAGAAAGCCGCCAAGAACTCAGCCACTGAGTTCTCTGGCTTTCTGAGATAAGTGAGAAGAAAATGACTGAAAAGAAACCCTCTGGTACAAGCAAGAAGGCACTGGCAGCACTTGTGATCATTGTGATCATAGTGATCGCTGGTGTCGGCGGCTACTACTACATGTACCTACCCTCGACTAGACCCATTGTCCCCAACCCCGACACACTCGTCTTCACGACCTTCGGTGACGTTGACAAGATGGATCCAGCTGTAATGTACGACACAGCCAGCGGAGAAGTTGCCGAGTTGACGCTGGAGACGTTGGTCTACTACAAGTTGCCCGGAGCGAGCACAGAAATCGCACCCAAACTCGCCAAGAGCTGGGATGTCTCTCCCGATGGGAAGGTGTACACGTTCCACCTAGACGAGAACGCGAAGTTCAACGACGGCAGCCCGGTGACAGCGGAGGACGTGAAGTACTCGATTGACAGGGCAGTGCTCATTGGCGATCCAGATGGTCCGGCGCCGATTCTGCTGATACACATCTTGGGCGCCGTTGACTATCTATACTGTGAAGATTGCTGGCAGAACACAAACCAGGCGGCGGTGGACGCGTACCTCAACGCAGGCGGAGTCAAAGTCATCGATCCGCTCACCGTGCAGATAACTTTGGACGCACCGTACTCCCCGTTTCTCTCGACGATGGCCTTCACGGTTGCGAGCGTCGTGAAAAAGGCAACTGTGGAAGCCAACGGTGGACTAACGCCCGGTTTCTACAATGACTGGATGAACCAACACGGCACCGAGGTGGGCTCTGGCCCATTCAAACTCGTCGAGTGGACACCTAAGCAGCGAGTCGTGGTCGAGAGGAATGAGAACTACTGGGGTACCGCGCCAAAGTTGGCACGCGTGATCATTAACGAGGTGGACGAAGTTGGCACGAGAGAATTGGCGCTGTTCGCCGGAGACGCCGACGTGATCACGCTCCCGGCAACCAACCTGTTCGACGTGATCGACAAGGACAAGTGGCTCAGCAACAAAGAGGTCGTCCCACTCAAACCAGGTCTCTCCGTGAGCATGGATCCGACCTACACGGTCTCGCCCAATTTCGGATTGAACCTTGACTGGACTGACCCAGTGTCGGGTGCGACCCCATTTGCCAACAAGGACTTACGGTATGCGTTCTCGTACGCCTTCGACTACAAAACCTTCATCGACACAGTCGTCAATGGTGCTGCGATTCAAGGAGTGGGACCGATTCCTCCAGGGATGTTTGGATACAATGACCAATTGGTGAAGTCGCTGCAGTTCTCCTACAACCCCGAGAAGGCGAACGAATACTTCCTGAAGGCGAAGGCTGCAGGTGCCTACAGTGACGGTCAGACAATCACACTCTTCTACAACACAGGCAACGAGGCTAGAAGGAGAGGTTGCCTGCTGCTCAAGGACTCTATCGAGGGACTCGGTGTCGGCCTGAAGATCGAGGTTCAGGAACTCGACTGGCCAACATTCCTCGCTAAGATGAGAGCGAGGGAGTTGCCGGTGTTCTTTATCGGTTGGGCCCCTGACTTCGCTGACCCAGACGACTATGTGCCGGTCTTTGCAAACGGCGAGATAGGCACCTTTGCTCGAAGGCAAGGCTTCAACAACCCCGAGATCAACGCCAAGATCGATCAAGCGGCCTTAGAGCCCGATCCGGAGAAGCGGAAGGCCCTGTACGACGAAGTCACAACCTGGCTGTTCCAGGAGGCATACACGATCTGGGTAGCAGTACCACTCGCCATCCACGTCGCGAGAGACTGGGTGAAGGGCTGGTTCTACAACCCCATGTTCGCTGGAGGTGACATCGCACCCGCTGCCTTCGGAATGTACAAGGAAGAACGCACCGACCAAATCGCCATTACCGTCGAGCCGCTCGCTCCCCTCATAGCAACGATGGTGCTTCCAGCACTCCCGAACTATGCGCGCAAAGGCGCATAGTTCTTCCTCCTTTTTTTCTTCGGACTGTTCCGTTAGCTTATTAGCGCGGAGTATGTTCTTGCTTCCGCTGGTGGGTGCACGTGAGGCTTCGCCACTACGTGATCAGGCGGTTGCTTCTGATGATCCCGGTGCTAATCGGTGTCTCCATGATGACGTTCACTCTTTCGCATGTTATCGGTGACCCAGTAGCCGCATACATTTCCAGCCAAGACGTCAAGCTGTCCGAGCAACAGATTCAGAGAATCGTGCAGGCACATCACTTGGACGATCCGCTCTATATGCAGTACTTCTACTACATCTCTGACCTCCTACGCGGAGACTGGGGAATATCAAGAACCGATTCAGACAGACCGGTGACCGAATCGATCCAGCGCTACTTCCCCGCGACCGCTGAACTCACGATGGTATCAATGATCTTTGCTCTAGCATTGGGGATTCCGATAGGGATAATCTCAGCTGTCAGGAAAGACAGGCCGGCCGATCATGCTACACGTCTATTCTCACTGGTTGGTGTCTCGATGCCTGTCTTCTGGCTCGCGCTCCTTCTTCAGTACGTCTTCTACTATCAAATGAAGATTCATAATCTTCCCAACCTTCCGTCAGGTGGAAGGGTAGACCAGTTTGTCTGGCTCGATCATCCGCTCCATGTAGTCACGGGCATTTACACTGTCGACAGCCTGATCACGGGCAACTTCGCAATCTTCTTCGATGCACTTGTTCACTTGATTCTTCCTGGGTTCGCTCTCTCATACGTGTTCATGGCTGTTTTCGTCAGGATGATGAGGTCAAGCATGCTTGAGGTCATGCGTCAGGACTACATCACGCTCGCGCGTTCGAAAGGGCTCGCTGAACGGGTTGTCATATACAGACACGCGTTGCGTAATGCAATGATTCCCACCGTAACCGTCGCTGGCCTGGCGTTTGGGGGGCTTCTGGCTGGTGCAGTTCTCACTGAAACAGTCTTCTCTTTTCCCGGAATCGGACGTTGGTCGGTGAGTGCGATAGTCCGGGATGATATTGCGAGCATAATGGGTTTCATGCTGATCATTGCCGTTGTGTACATGCTCGCAAATCTCATAGTGGATCTTCTCTATGCATGGATTGATCCAAGAATCAGGCTAGGATGACTTGTATGCAGGACTTTTCGAAGCCCAAGGACGTAACGCCTCTGAAACGGCCGAGCTGGTGGGACGAGAGAGCTCCTCAAATAAGGGAACTCAAATTCACGGTGTATCTCCTTGGTCAGAGCCCGCTGGTCGTTGTGGGCTTCGCGTTGATCGGGCTCTTTATTGGCGTCGCCATTCTTGCACCTTGGATTGCTCCACATGGACCTGAAGAGAGATTCTGGCAGCTTCCTCAGCAACCACCCAGCTGGGAGTTCCTATTCGGGACTGATACAACAGGCGGCGACATATTCAGCAGAGTGATTTGGGGCGCGCGCCTGGATCTGACGATAGCCTTGACGGTGGTCGCGTCAGCGGTCGTCATCGGGGCTGTCTTGGGAGCCGTGTCCGGCTTCTTGGGCCGGGCCTACGATGAGATACTCATGAGAATCACCGATGTCTTCCTAGCGTTCCCTGCTCTGATACTCGCAATGGCGGTGGCAGCGGCACTCGGACGGAACCTAACGAATCTTACGATTGCGCTTATGGTGGTCTGGTGGCCGACTTATGCTCGCCTGATCAGAGGCCAGGTGCTGGCTGAGAAAGAGAGGCTCTACGTTGACGCCGCGCGCGCCGTCGGCGCGGGACCAGGGCGTATCATTTTCCGACACGTGCTACCAAACTCGATATTCCCGATCATAGTGCAAGCTACGCTTGACCTTGGCGGTGTAATATTGACTGCCGCCGGGTTGAGTTTCATAGGCTTTGGAGCGGGTGCTGGAGTCGCAGAATGGGGATTGATGATTGCTGACGGTCGGAGCTACCTGTTTCAGTCTCCATGGATCGCGACATTTCCAGGTCTCGCTATCCTGCTCTCGTCGCTCGGACTGAACTTGGTTGGAGACGGGCTGAGGGATGTCCTTGATCCTAGACTGAGGAGATAGTGTACATTGCCGGAGACGATCCTTAGAATCCACGACTTGAAGACATACTTCTACACCTACGCAGGCGTCGTTCGCGCGCTAGAAGGAATCGATCTTGATATTTGCAAGGGTGAAACGATCGGACTCGTCGGCGAGACGGGGTGTGGCAAGTCAGTAACATCGCTCTCAATAATGCGACTCGTTCCAGACCCGCCAGGTAGGATCGTCGGCGGAGAGATCATCTTCAAGGGCGAAGATCTTCTCAAGAAATCTGAGGAAGAGATGCAGAGGATACGAGGAAGCAGGATCACAATGGTCTTCCAAGATCCGATGACATTCATGAATCCCGTACTAACCGTCAGGGACCAAGTCTCGGAAGTCATAACGCTTCATCAAGACCTTGCGCGCGAGGCCGTCCAGACCAAGATGGACGAGCTTCAGGAAAAGATCGGGCAAATCGACCCGTCATCTCCTGACCGCCAAAGACTGATGGAACGGGTGAAAGAGCTGGAGGCGATGAGGGACAATCCGCCCAAGCCCTCTAAGGGGGAAATCAAGAAGGCCGCCATGCACAGGACAATTGAAATGTTGAAACTGGTGCAGTTACCCAATCCAGAGGAGGTTGCGAGACAATATCCGCACGAACTGAGCGGCGGGATGCGCCAAAGAGTCATAATTGCGATGGCGTTGTCCTGTAACCCGGATCTGCTCATAGCGGACGAGCCTACAACGTCGCTCGACGTGACAATCCAAGCACAGATCCTCGCGCTACTGTCCGAGCTGAAGAAGAAGATTGGAGCGTCAGTCCTGATAATCACTCATGACATGGGGATTGTTGCTGAAACCTGCGATAGAGTGGGTGTGATGTACGCAGGCAATATTGTCGAGGTTTCAGAGACTGAAGCGCTGTTCAAGAAGTCTCTTCATCCATATACCCAGGGCTTGCTGAGAGCGATACCCAAGCTTCATGAGGACGTCAAGAATCTCGAGATCATACCGGGGTCCGTTCCGAATCTCATCTACCCGCCGTCAGGCTGCCGCTTCCATCCTCGATGTCCCTTCAGGATGGAAATCTGCGACAAGGAGTTCCCGCCCCTCCTAGAGGTTGACCCGGGACATTCTGTGGCGTGCTATCTCTACCCTGAAAAGAAAAGCTGAGAGGAAAATGCCGTTGACCGAAAACATCCTCGAAGTTAAGTCACTAAAGAAACACTTTCCTATCCGAGGTGGCGTCCTCGGGCGCGCAGTAGGCTACGTTTATGCAGTAGACGGAGTCGACTTCTCCGTCAAGACCGGCGAGACTCTAGGCCTTGTGGGAGAATCTGGATGTGGGAAGACCACCGTTGGCAGGTGCATCCTTAGACTCACAGAACCTACGGACGGCGACATAGTGTTCGAAGGCAAGAACATCATGGACATGAAGCCCAGTGAAATGACAAAGGTCAGGGCAAAGATGCAGGTAGTCTTCCAAGATCCGTACGCCTCCCTTAACCCGCGCTGGACGATCAAAGACATCGTTGGCGAGCCGCTGTTATTGAACAAGATCGCAAGCGGCGAAACTCTGAGGAAGAGGGTGCTCGATCTCCTCACTCTCGTGGGCCTGAGCGAAGATCACATGAACAGATTTCCCCACGAATTCAGCGGCGGGCAACGACAACGCATCGGAGTCGCGAGAGCTCTGGCGTCTACTCCTGATTTCGTCGTGTTGGATGAACCCACGTCATCCTTGGATGTGTCCGTTCAGGCTCAGACTCTGAATCTACTAAAGAGTCTGCAGGCCAACCTCAAACTGACCTATCTGTTCATTTCTCACAACCTGAGCGTCATAAAGCATGTTAGCGATCGGATCGCGGTCATGTATGTCGGAAAGATCGTGGAGATGGGACCGAGGGAGGAGCTCTTCAAAATGCAGCTTCATCCGTACACCCAAGCGCTGTTCATGGCAATTCCAATTCCTGACCCAGCATATCAAAGGCGACGCGTAGTCCTGAAAGGAGACGTGCCCAGCCCTGCAAACCCGCCTTCTGGTTGCCGTTTCCACCCGAGATGTCCCATAGCGATCGACAAATGTGCAAAGGTGGAGCCAGAACTAGTCGAGCATGACTCGCCCGGCCACGTGGCCGCATGTCATCTCGCCGGTCAGCAGATCTAGCGAAACGCATCGAAGCGATTGCATTTGCAAGCGGACGAGGATGAACAAGAGCTCACCCGCCAGAAGCCCTCGCCCAAGTTGGACTGGAGGGACTACGTAGCGCTGACCATTGCTGCACTTGAATCGACGTTCTTGCCGGTTCTCCTCATCATGCTTACTCTCATCGCAGTAGCAATGGTGATTGTGCACCTCTCGAGACCCTGACCGCTAGGTAGAGAGCCTCAAGTTGAAGCACAAAAAGACCTCCAGCTTACAGCTCCTCACAAAGACGCCGTTCTTCGAGCTTTTCGCAAGCGTGGCCATCGTTGGTATTCATGCTTTCGTCGCCCCGAAGTTGAGGATCGCTTCTGACGCGTTGTTTCTCGAAGGTGTTACTCTCTCAGTAGTCGGTGCATTAATTGGCGTTAGGGCCTCTGAGGATCTCTCATTTCCTTCTTTTGGCAGGACAAAAGGTGAGGCAGGCCCACAGTCACCAACTCCAGGCAAACATGGGCTGTTCAGGTCGATGTTCAAGAGGAGAAACGGTCTCAGAATTCTGCTCATCGGCTTGGCTCTCGTTGGAGCCGCCATTGTCATCGGCGAGCTGTTTGTAAGGCCTGCCGGCTGATCGCCACTGCGTGTGATTCCGACAGCCTTTTCTCTTGACGAAGACGCCGTCTATCTGGGCGATGATGAGAGCTGGTATTGGAGAAACACGTGATCGTTGAAACCAGAGCGGAGCCCTAATCTCCTAAGCGAGATCGTGACGAACCGTTTTCGCGGCAAGAAGGAGCGATTTCCCCCACAACTCCTTTTTGCGGGCAGGGTCTCTGTACTGTCAGACCGTTCACTTGGCACATGCGCCCGGAGATAGGCATTTGGTAAGAAGGGTGAGGCCGGAAGCCTTGGACTGGTTGGAGGAGCCGAAAGCCGACTTTCGTCATGCGATGCAAGCCTACAGAGCAGGTAGCCACAACTGGGCATGTTTTGCGGCAGAGCAGGCGGCTGAAAAAGCGATAAAGGCATTCCTCATTGGTGTCCTCAGAAAGAGACCGATACACGCCCATGACCTAACCGTACTTCGCAGACAGACTCGAGGAAGGCTGAAAATGCCGGCCGCGACTGCGAACGGACTCGCGGAGTTGTCCGCGTACTACACGGGCGCCCGCTACCCGAACTCCGGTCTCAACAGGCCTTCAGTGTCCATTACGGCGATACAGGCTAGACGCGCGATGAGAACCGCAAGAGGAGTCCTAGCAGTTGTCAAGAGAGAAATTGCCCGAAGAGGTTGAGAGAGCCGTAGCGCGGTTGAGGAGCAAGCTGACCGACCGCTATCCGGACGCTCGAGCCTACCTCTTCGGAAGTTACGCTAACGGTACGTGGCTCGAAGGCAGTGACCTCGATATCCTGCTTGTTTCAGAGAGGTTCAGGGGTCAGTCATTCGCCGAGCGGGTCGCGAAGGTTAGACGCCTAATGCCAAACGACGTGTCCTTCGAGATTCTTGCGTATACTCATGAGGAATTCGAACGCGCCAAGACGAGATCCATAGTGATTCAAGACGCTAGCACGTACTGGCGCAGAATCATGTGAGTAGCGCGTTCAGACGTTTCCCGAGACCATCGAACTAAGCCCTCGCACTCATGCCACAGAGGCTAGATCATTCGTAGCTGTGTCAATACTATGCGGACCCGTCGCGAGACACTTTTGTGCAGAGGAAGACAGAAAGTGGGCAAGACCATTATGAGAGTTGGTATTGGGGACCGCGTGATCGTTGAAGCCAGAGCCGGGCCCCAGTTTCCCACACTATCGCGAGAGACCGTAACGTTTATTTCGATTCCAGTGTGAGCGAGTCGAAAGACTCGGCTGACCGGCCTCTTGAGCAAGCCATGGCTCGCAGCTAGGAAGGTACGGGTCGTCTTGAGGAGACAAGCATGGGGAAGCGAATACGCGTTCAGAGAAGAGGAAGAGGAGGCTCCGTATTCAGAGCACACGTCTATCGAAGAATCGCGCCCGCCGCGTATCCTCCCATGGTCGCCTCCGACAACATTGGACGCGTAGACGGTACAGTTGTTGACATAATGCATGATCCAGGTCGGGGATCACCGCTCGCGCTTGTCCAGTTCACAGACGGAAAATCGTGCTGCCTAAGCGCTCCAGAAGGAGTCCTAGTCAACCAGACGGTCTCCCGAGGAGCCGAATCGCCTCCGGAGATTGGCAACATTCTTCCAGTGGGCAAGGTCCCTGAGGGGACGATGATCTGTAACGTCGAGAGGGAGCCTGGAGACGGAGGCAAGATTGCCAAAGCATCGGGCAGCTACGTTATGGTTGTGGCACACAGATCTGGCGTGACCGAGCTTCGACTACCTTCGGGAGCCTCCGTGAATCTAAGGGACAGCTGCAGGGCGATGATCGGGGTTGTAGGCGGCGCAGGCCGAGCGGAAAAGCCGTTCATGAAGGCCGGTACGAGAAGGGCCTGGCTGATGTCAAAAGGAAGGTTGTGGCCCATCACAAAGGGACAGGCCATGGTTGCAGCCTCACACCCGCACGGTGGCGGACGTCATAAGCACGCCGGCAAGCCCACAACCGTTTCGAGGAATACTCCGCCGGGGCGAAAGGTCGGGCTGATAGCGGCGAGGCAGAGCGGCCGCTCGAAGAGAAAGATGCGAACTGGGTAGAACAGAATTGACTTTGCTGGATCCTCTGGCCAACGCTCTCTCCACGCTAAGCAACAACGAACGAAGGCACAAACGTGAATGCCTCGTTTGGCCCGCTTCCAAGCTGATGGGGCAAGTGT
>Ga0129297_10000926_pt1 | contig 14603 bp, 18 predicted proteins | sample I18A1metaG_FD_94708 | JGI IMG/M metagenome (GOLD analysis project Ga0129297, IMG submission 94708) | Lake sediment bacterial and archeal communities from Gulf of Boni, Indonesia to study Microbial Dark Matter (Phase II) - ​I18A1 metaG | ecosystem: Environmental > Aquatic > Freshwater > Lake >... | reverse complement strand
TCTGGGAGTCAGACCGCTTCGGCGCCACCATCCCGAAGAGGCGCCGAGGCCCTTCCGCCTCCCGACGTCTCACGTCCAGGCTTCCGTCTTCTCCCTCTGCCGCCTGGAATCCATTGGCGAGAAGCACCCGCTTCAGCTCCTCGACGGAAAGTGGATGGTCCCGGATCGGCTCCGGCCGCGTATGCGTCTTGAGCCACTTCAGGATCTGAGCAAGCTCCGAACCATCGAAGTCCCCACCCGACCGTCGGGCCGATGGCTTGGAATCGTCCGAACCTGCGGAGTTCATCCGGTGGTCATGGACAGCGGCACAGAACTCGAAGAAGTCATCGAAGGAGACGCGGTTGGGCACATACCCGTTGTCGTCCAGCTGCAACAGGAGGGCCAGGAACGCGGTCTGAGCGTTGCCATCGTGGTAGGGCAGCTCATCGAACAGGCCCTGGAACAGGGCCGCAGCCTTCTCCAGCGGGTGATGGCCATCCACACCGCCCGAGAACTGGTGGGCGATGGCTTGCTCCAGCAGAGAGGAATCACGCAGCCCCAGATCCCGGATGGGGTCTTGGGTCGTCGCAAAGAAGGCCACCAGCATCCGGTGGATCTCTTCGATGCGATCCGAAGAGAACACCTGGATGGAGATCGGTCCTTCTTTCGCGAATGCGTCGAGGCCTCGAACAGGGACCTTGCCACTCATGGGAACGATCTCCGGGGTTAGCCTGGAAGGATCGTGGGCCAGGCCTTGGTTGGGGTCCTCAAGTCTACCATTCGCGCCTTGTGGCTCTGCTCGGCCATGGGATGATGTGACCGGCGAGGCATCGATGGATCACGACGCAGCTGCCCCGGGCGCTCACTCCCGCAGCGAACTGCTCAACAGCGTGTCACACGGCGTCGGCTGGGCTCTGGCCGTCGCCGCCCTGGTCGTGATGGTCGTCTTTGCGGCTCTCAACGGAACTGCCCGGCATGTCGTCGGCACGACCCTGTTCGGGTCCGCGCTGGTGCTGCTCTACGCCATGTCGACCCTCTATCACGCGTTTCGGGGACCTCGCGTGAAACGCGTCTTCCGCATCCTGGATCATTCGGCCATCTACCTGCTCATCGCAGGGACCTACACGCCTTTCTGTTTGACCATCCTGAGGGGCCCCTGGGGCTGGACCCTCTTCGGCCTTGTGTGGGGCCTGGCCGCACTTGGCATCGTCTTCAAGTCCATCTTCGGTCCCCGCCATGCGATCCTCTCCACCTGCATCTACCTGGCCATGGGCTGGCTCGTGCTCATCGCCATCTTCCCGCTCTGGCGCGCACTTCCCCCCTGGGGCCTCTTCTGGCTCTTCGGAGGTGGCGTCTGCTACAGCGCAGGGACGATCTTCTACGGTCTGGAACGCCTGCCTTTCCACCATGCGGTGTGGCACCTGTTCGTCCTCGTGGGCAGCGCCTGCCATGTGGTCGCTGTCATGGCCTTCGTCATCCCCTGGTGAGCGGGAAGGCCTCCTCCAGTAAGCAATCCAGCAAGGCCAGCGTCTCCGGCTTCAACAGCGCGTGATCGTCCTCCAATTCGTGCAAGATGCAGCAAGGATGGGATGCAGCAAAGGCTCGACTCTCGGCGAGGGGCACGGAGTCATCCTGTGCGCCATGGAGGATCACCGCGGGGATGTCCAGCTTCCACGTCACTTCGTCCTTCCAGTTCGCGAGGTCCTGGAGCAGGTCGGGACCCAGCTGGAGCCAAGCTTCGCGGGCGTAATGGAAGACTTTCAGGGTGCCGCGCCTTCGATACCCGGACCAGCGGGGCCCGCTGAGACGGCGGCGCGCAAAGCCGAAGGCAGGGGCCAGCAGGATGAGACGAGCCATGGCGCTGCCGCGACTGGCAGCGGCCGTGGCCACAAGCCCACCCAGGCTGGAACCAACCACCACCGGTGGCTCTGGGAGCGACTTCAGCAAGGCCTCCACGGCCTCCACCTGGGCCGTGATCCGGAGGTGCTCAAAATCAGGGAGATTCAGGTCCGGAGCCTCAAAAGGGATCCCTCGCGCTTCTGCCCAGGCTCGGCAATGGCGCCCTTTCTGGCCTGCGGGTCCGGAGGCGAACCCGTGGAGGTAGAGGATCCCGGCCATCACTGAGCCTCGATGAGCACAGGAGTGCCCAGGGGGCAGGCCGTCCAAAGTTCATCGATCTCTGTGTCCTCCAGTGCAATGCAGCCCCAGGTCCAGTCGGAGGTGGAACCTCCCCCATGGATGCCCACCGCTCCACCCAGGGCCGTCTCCCAGAGGGGCTGACGTCCGGACCGCAAGGAGCGAAGGATCGAATCATGCTGGCGCCGGTTGATCAGCCCCGCCTGCAGGCCGCGATGGGCTGCGGCCTCATGGGGGTAGCTGAGTCCAAGGAAGAGGTGAAAGGCGCTCCGCTCATTCCGGTTGCAGACATAAAACCGCCCTTCGGGCGTCAGGTGGTCGCCTTGACGGCGCTTGTCCGCCAGCCCCCGATGCCCCAGTCCCACCGTGTAGGACTTCACGAGCTTGCCAGCAGACCACAGCTCCAGGACATGGGGCGCCTTGTGGATGCGGACTTCCACGGAAGCAAGGGGAAAGGGCACGCCCGCGGCCTTGGCAGAAGCCTGAAGACGCTGGGCTGCAGCCTCAAGGGCCCCCTTGGTAACGGACGCCCATCCGTGGATGGCCAATCCCAGGGCGAGCACCACGCGAAGCAGCATCACGGCACATGACCTCCGGTTCCAGGGTACCGCGTGAGGGAGCCGCTCGGCGGCTCCCTCATCCCCAAAACGGCATCACCCGACGAGCGCCGCCATGTCCTCAGGGGCTCCAACGGAATAGGCCTTCACCTCCACGCCGGCTTCCTTGGCCAGACGGCCGGCAATGCCACTGAGCACCTTGCCGGGTCCGAGTTCGATGAACGTGGTCACCCCTTCCTTCAGGAGCAGGGCCATGGTGGACTCCCAGCGCACGGCCCCGGGGATCTGCCGAACGAGCCCATCCCGGAGGGCTTCCGGCTCGGTGACAACCTTGGCGTCGACGTTGTTCACAAGAGGACAATCAGGAGCCTTGAAGGCCAGGGCCTTCAGCACCGGCTCCATGTGCGCCTTGGCAGGTTCCATCAGGGGACTGTGGAAGGGAGCACTCACCGGCAGCTTCATCATCTTTCGCCCACCCTTGGCTTTCAGGATCTCCATGGCGGCTTCCACCGCCTCGGCATGACCGGCGATGACGATCTGCCCCGCCCCGTTGAAGTTGGCAGGCACCACGACCTTGCCGGTCTTGGCCTGGGCTTCCGCGCAGCCAGCTTCCACATCCGGCTGGGTCATGCCGATGATGGCGGCCATGGCGCCCACGCCCACGGGCACTGCGACCTGCATGGCCCTCCCACGCTCACGCACGGTGCGGACGGCATCCGCATACGCAAGCGCCCCAGCCGCCACGAGGGCGGAATACTCGCCCAGGCTGTGACCCGCCACGAAATCCGCCTTGGGGAGACGGTCGCCGAAGGCGCGCGTCGCCATGATGGAGTGGGTCAGGATGGCGGGCTGGGTATGCTCCGTCAGCTTCAGCGTCTCTTCGGGGCCTTCGGCCATCAGCTTGGAAAGCTCGAATCCCAGCGCGCTGTCAGCTTCCTGGAGGACGGCTTTCGCGGCCGGCTCGGACTGAGCCAGGGCCACACCCATGCCCACGGCCTGGGATCCTTGTCCCGGGAACAACCATGCGACTTTGCTCATGGATACCTCAGAAATGGGAAGGGCGGCCCGGTGGCCGCCCTTCGTTGGTGGTTTCTCGTGGAAAGCCTCTCGCCTACTTCGCTTCGCCCATCTGGGCGGCGACCTCGGCAGCCAGGTCGTCCTTGCGCTTCTCGAGGCCCTCGCCCATCACGAACTTCACGAAGCGACGGACGCTGAGCTTCTCGCCGATCTCCGCGGTCTTCTGGGAGAGGTGCTGGGAGACGGTCACATCGCCGTTCATGATGAACGCCTGCTCCATGAGGCACACTTCCTCGAAGATCTTGTTCATCTTGCCTTCGACGATCTTCTCGACCACGGCCGCCGGCTTGCCGGTGGCTTCGGCCTGGGCGCGCGCGATCTCACGCTCCTTGTCGAGGAATGCCTGGGTGACCTCCTCCTTGTTCACGAACTGGGGGGCGGGGTCATGGGCGGCCACATGCATGGCCAGTTCCTTCACCAGGCGCTGGAAGTTCTCGGTCTTGGCAACGAAATCCGTCTCGCAGTTGACCTCGATGATCACGCCCACGCGACCACCGGGATGGATGTAGGACTCCACGATGCCTTCGGCGGCAATGCGATCGGCCTTCTTCGCGGCAGCGGCCAGCCCTTTCTTGCGCAGCCAGTCGATGGCCTTCTCCATGTCGCCGTCGTTCTCGTCCAGGGCCTTCTTGCAGTCCATCATGCCGAGGCCGGTGCGGTCGCGGAGAGCCTTCACATCTTGAGCGGTGTAAGCCATATTGAGCTCCTTTAGTTCAGATCAATGACAAGTCGGGCTTCTGATGTTCGATCGCGAGTCGCCGGCGCGGCTCGCTCCCGGCTCTCACAGACCGAGTCCGTGCGAACCGGAGAACGTCGCTGCTCAGGCTTACGCCTCCGCGCCTTCGTTCATCTTCTCGGCCATCATGGCCTTCATGTCGTCGGTCTCGGACTTGTCGCGGAAAGACTGGCGGCCTTCCAGGATGGAGTCGGCCACGCGCTCGGAGAAGAGCAGGATCGAACGGATGGCATCGTCGTTGCCGGGGATGACATAGTCGATCTTGTCGGGATCGCAGTTGGTGTCGACGACAGCCACGATCTTGATGCCGAGCTTGGCAGCCTCGGTGATGGCGATGTCTTCGCGGTGGGGATCGATCACGAAGATGACGTCCGGAACGGAACGCATGTCGCGGATGCCGGCGAAGGAGGACTCGAGCTTGACCTTCACGCGGGTCAGGGTCAGCACTTCCTTCTTGGACATCTGAGCGGTGCGGGCCGGATCGTTGAGCGTGGCCTCGATTTCCTTCAGCTTGTCCAGGGACTTCTTGATGGTGGCGAAGTTGGTGAGCATGCCGCCGAGCCAGCGATTGTTCACGTAGAAAGCGCCGCAGCGCTGGGCCTGCTCGGCGATCAGCTCCTGGGCCTGGGGCTTGGTGGCCACGAACAGGAAGTTCTTGCCTTCGGAAGCAGCCTTGGTCAGGAAGTTGGCGGCCTGATTCCAGAGGCGCAGGGTCTTCTGCAGGTCGATGATGTAGATGCTGTTGCGCGCACCGAAGATGTACTTCTTCATCTTGGGGTTCCAGCGCTTGGTCTGGTGCCCGAAGTGCACACCGGCTTCGAGCAGTTCCTTCATCTGAATGGCAGCCATGATGGCCTCCACAACAACACGGCGGCTTTCCACCGTGGTGCGGCATACGCCGCGGTTGGGATGTGAGGCGGAGTTTCCCGCCCGAATCGGCCCCCGATCGGGAGCCCGCGAGACACAAACGGGGAGACCATGTCTCCCCGGGAAATCGAAGAAGCCTGGATTAGCGCTTCGAGAACTGGAACCTGCGACGGGCGGCCTTCTGACCGGGCTTCTTGCGCTCCTTCATGCGAGGATCGCGAGTCAGGAGCCCAGCCTGGCGCAGCATGCTCTTGAGCTGGTCGTTGTAGCGAAGCAGGGCGCGGGACACGCCCATGCGGATCGCGGAGGCCTGGCCGGCAGGACCGCCGCCAGCAACCGTGACCACGAGGTCGAACTTGCCGTTCAGGTCGCTGAGGACGAGAGGCTGGTTGACCACCATGCGGAGCACGGCATTGGGGAAGTAGTCCTCGATGATGCGGCCATTGACGGTGACCTTGCCGGTGCCGGGGCGGAGGAAGACGCGGGCCGTGGAAGTCTTGCGCCGTCCGGTTCCGTAGTTCTGGGAAATCGCCATGGGTGCCTCGATGAATCTGGAACTAGAACTTGATGGTCAGGGACTGGGGCTGCTGGGCGGCCTGCTGGTGCTCGGGGCCGTCGTAGACCTTGAGCTTGCGGTACATCGCGCGCCCGAGGGGACCCTTGGGCAGCATGCCCTTGACCGCGCTCTCGATGATACGGCCGGGGAAGGCGCCCTTCATGACGTCGGCGCGGACTTCCACCATGGAACCCGGCTGGGTCGTCGTGCGGCGGTAGAACTTCTGGGTGGCCTTGCGGCCCGTGAACACGGCCTTCGCGGCATTGATCACGACGACATGGTCGCCGGTGTCCAGGAAGGGGGTCCAGGTGGGCTTGGTCTTGCCGGACAGGACGTCGGCCACAACCGTGCTGAGGCGACCCACAGGCACGCCCGTGGCGTCAACGACGAACCACTTCCGCTCGATCTTGTCTTGGCCCTTGGGGAAATAGGTGCTCATGGCCACACTCCGAAACCGTTCAAACGACATTGCCGCGGCCCAACCAATCGATGGAGACGCAGAAGGACTACCTTATCCCTTGCAGGCTCAGGGGTCAAGGGTTGTTTTTCGAACGGGGGCCCGGTTCCCGGGCCACTTACGCCTCACCCGTGCGCCAGGGTCCAGAGTTCCTGCACGACCCTGCCTGCGCCCATGCCATCGATGAGCTGCATGCCATCGCGGGTCTGCTCCTGCCGAGTTTCCTGCCCCTCCGGCCCAAGCCACTGCTCGAGGGCGTCCTCCGTCGCCATCCTATCGGCTTCGGTCCCGATTCCAAGGTTGTAGCACCCGTTCGCCAGGGCCAGGTCCCCGACCAGGCGGTGCTGTCGCTCGTTCTGCGCCCAGACCGCAGCGGGAACACCGAGGCAGAGGCTCTCGGCCAGAGTCACGCCCGCCGTGCACCACACGGCATCGTAATCCTGAAGGCGACGCGTCAGGTTCGGCAGGTCCTGCAGCACGCGGCAGCCGGGGAATGGTTTCCCCGTGATCCCCTCTGGAGCCAGCAGCGTGCAAGTGCCAGACCAGCGTCCTTCCTCCACAAGGCCGGCCAGCACCTCGTGCGCTCGCCGGGCGAGTCCGGCGCCATCCGTGCGACCGAAGGTCACAAGCAGCTTGTGCACGGCCAAGGGCTGGAGCGGTTCCCGCTTGGGGCGCTGCTGGACGGCCAAGGGACTGACCACGATGAAGGCGGAACCCCTGAGCACTTTGCACGCACCATGGGTCGTTTCATAGGGCCTCACCTTGCGACCCTGGATGGTTTTCACCGGGGCATTGGGCCACACGACACCTTCCAGGAAAGGCTGGAAGAGCAGATCCGCCTGTTCATGGGCATCCCCATCGTCCTCCAGGAGCGCCACCTTCAGGGGCCGGAGACCATGTATCTGCTCTGGCGTCGTCTCCCACTGATCCACCAGCGCCAGCGTCGCGGTGGACTTCAGCTCCGGAGGAACGGGTGCATGAAGATCCTCGCCAAGATCCACGACAGGGATCGGCAGGGGCTGATCAAGGAAAGGATGGAGGCCGGATCCGATCCGACGCGCCCACTGGTCGCCTGACACCGCAAGCGTGCAGGCGCCTCCCAGGGAGCGCCACTGCTCCTGTATCACCAGGGCCCGGGCCACATGCCCTAGCCCCAGCCTGAGGTCGCTGTGAACACGAAGGAGGAGGTGTGGTTGCATGTTCGTGTGGGGGTCGTTGGAACGAGTCTAGAGGGCTCACTCGCGGTTGGGAAGCGTCACGTGTTGGAGATCAGGGAGAGCCGCTCCCACTCGGACATGAACGGATCAAGACCCGATATGCTGGGATTGACACCCTTCACATGCATGGAGCTGCCATGAACACCCCGCCTCTCGCGCCGATCGACCAAGAGCTTCCCGAAGCTCCCGGGGCCAAGGTGGCGCGCATCTGCGGGATTCTTTCCATCGTCTCGGCCGTCACCTGCATCGGCATCCCTGTGGCCTTCGTGCTCGGAATCATCGCCTTGGTGCAGCAGGCCAAGGCCAAGCGCCTGGCCACCGAGTTCCCAGCGGACTTCCGAAGGCCCACCCCAAGCGGGCTTGTCACTGGGATCATCGGTCTGGTGCTGCCCGTCCTCATGCTGCCCTTCGGCGGAGTCATCGCGGCCATCGCGGTACCGGCCTTCCTGGGGCAGCGGGAACGAGCGGTGAGCCATGTGATGCGGAACAACCTCTTGAACCGGACCGGGGACCTCGTCGAAGCCTACGCAAGGGGCGTCGAGACGGGCCTCGATCAGCCCGCGATCCAGGCTTCGCTGGAGAAGATCCTGCGGGAAGCCCCAGAGCGCAATCCAATGAACAAGGAGCTTCCCGCCTTCCGCGGCTCGATCACGGTGGTGGACGCCCAGTCGGAAGATGAGGCTCGCCTCCAGGCCGAGCATGAGGCCCAGACCACGGGCGAGATCGTCTTCATCATCTCCTTCCCGTCAGACACGCATTCGTCTGCCTATCTGGCAGGCGCAGGGCGACTGAGGCATCCCGTGGAAGGCTCGATCCATGTCAGCCGGGCCACGGCTTTGAACTGAGGCCTACAGGCTTCCCGCAAACCCCTCCTTGGGGTGGGCGGCCAGAGGAGCGACGGCGATCGGCCAGCCATCCGAAAAGTAGTTCTCCTTGTAGGCGACGTACCCGCGCCAGATCCCGCTGACCCGATCCCGCTGCTCCTGGGTCAGTTCCCCCTTCACCACCGCCGGCCAGCCCGCAATGAGGCTGTGGGGGGGCGCCTTGAAGCCCTCACGCAGGAGGGACCCCGCCGCCACCAGACAGCCTTCGCCCACGTCGACGCCGTCCATGAGGGTGCTCGACATGCCGATGAAACAGTTCCGGCGAAGGGTGCACCCATGCAGCATCACATTGTGAGCCACGCTGACCTCCTCCTCGATCAGTAGGGGATGCTTCCCCTTGGTGACATGGAGGCAGCACTTGTCCTGGATGTTGGTGCGCGCGCCGACGCGGATCCAGTTGACGTCGCCCCGTACCACGCTGCCGAACCAGATGGAGACGTCGTCGCCGAGGGCCACATCCCCGATGACGGTGGCGTCGGGCGCAATGAAGATGCGGTTCCCGAAACGGGGGGCCATGCCCAGGAATGGACGGATCATGCCGGACCTCCTGAAGCCATTATCCGCGGCCTCCGCCCTGGGAGAACCCTTCCCGGGTGCTCCTTCGAGGCATCGCACTAGACTTTTTCCCCTGATCAGGTATTCTGGTGAGCCTTGGGCGTATAACTCAGCGGTAGAGTGCTATCTTCACACGGTAGAAGTCCCTGGTTCGAATCCAGGTACGCCCACCACTCCAAGCCCCCTCACACCCCGGGGGCTTTCGATTTGATGAGGTCCGCATGCCTTACATCAATGCCACCCAGGTTCGCGTCGGGATGATCATCAACTTCGAAGGCGAACTGTGCCGGGTCATCAGCGTCGAGCATCAGACGCCCGGCAATCTGCCCGCCCGCATCGTCACCAAGATGAAGCGGCTGAAGGACGGCATCAACCGCGAGAACCGCTTTGGCTCTTCGGACAAGATCGACAAGGCGAGCCTCGAGCAGCACAAGATGGAGTTTCTCTACGAGGATGGCGACAACCTCGTGTTCATGAACAACGAGACCTACGAGCAGACCGAACTGGCCAAGGACATCCTGGGCGATGATCTGGTCTTCCTGCACCCGAACATGGAAGTGGAAGTGGAGTTCTACGAGAGCACCGCCCTCTCTGTGACCCTGCCCCCCAGCGTGGTGTTGGAAATCCTGGACACGGAACCCGTGATGAAGAACGCCAATGCCACAGGCTCCTACAAGCCCGCCAAGCTGGAAAACGGCATCACCGTGAACGTGCCCCCCTACATCGAAAGCGGCGAAAAGGTGCGCGTGAACACCGTCGACCGCACGTACATGGAGCGCGTCAAGTAGACACGCAGCAGCGGCATCCGTGCAAGGGCCCCGGTGATCGGGGCCCTTTGCATGCCCGGCTTCAGCCTTCCCGCACGATCGGGTGGATCCGATGGGGAAGCGGTGAATCCGCGAGGTCCTGGGGGGTCGTGTTCTTCGTGACGACCCCGGGGCACAGTTCGAGACCCGCGGCCAGGTAGCAATGCTGAACCAAGGCGGAGCAGTAGAGCGCACCCTCGCGAGCCAGGAGGTTCTCACGGGTGCGCAGGGACGGTTTGTGGATCGCCAGCATGGTCCCCACGAGCTCCCGCAAGGAATAGCGGGACAGACCCGCCAGGAGATCCAGGGCCGCTGAAAGCACGGCACGGGTGCCCTCCTCGGACAGCTCGAAATCCAGCAGGGCCACGTTGGGATAGACGGCCGGATCGAAGTACTTGCGGGCCCGGTTCTCCTGCACCCCAAGCCGGATCTGCTTGCGATGGATCTCCAAGTCCGATTCCAGGATCCAATGCTGCCCATCCATGCGGCGCCCGCTGACCAGGAAGGCGTGGGACCAGAGGCTCTTGGCTCCCACCGGCGAGAGGCGGCGCTGGACCTTGCGGATGGTCCGGTCGACGAGAGCACTCCCACCGACCAGTCCGACCATCCCGGGTCTGGCGTAGGTCTCGAAGAGCTGTTCGTTGCTGAGGTCCAGGCTCATCCTGCGCTCAGGACCTGAGCGCACCGAAGACCTTCTTCAGGAGCTTGCTGGCCTGCCCCACCGGATCCGCACGGATGGCCTTCTCCTGCTCCGCGATCACCAGGAAGAGGCCGTCCACGGCCTTCTGGGTGACGTACTGATCCAGATCCGCCTCCTTCTTGTCGATCAGGCCGAACTGGGCGGCGGGACGAGCCAGGCGGTTGTAGTGCTCTGCCAGCTTCACCCGGGCCGTGGCGGCCTTCACCTTGGGCAGGAACTTCTGGACGATCGCTTCGCCGCTCGTCTTGCGGAAATACTGGGTGGCGCTGTCCTCCGGGCCCGTGAGGATCCCCTTGGCATCGGCCAAGGTCATCTGCTTCACCCCCTCCAGCAGGATGGGCTTGGCTTCCGTCACCGCGGACTCGGCGGCGCGATTCATCGTGGTCACTAGCTGATCGGCATAGTCGCCCATGCCGAAGTCGCGAAGGAGCTTCTCGGCCTTGGCGATGGAAGGAGGCAAGGGGATCTTGACCTTGGGATTGCCCAGGAAGCCGTCCGCCACGGAGAGCTGTCCTACCGCCTTCCCGACGCCCTGCACCAGAGCCTCCTTCAAGCCCCTGCCCACTTCCTTGTCGCTGAGGGACGAGAGATCGGAAGCCCACCCGGAGACCGCAATCAAACAGCAGCACGCCAAGATCTTCCGCATGGGTCCTCCGATCTGATCAACGCTGGCCCGTGGCATGGACGGTCCAGGATCCGCCGCATCGCTCCGAGGCGTCAAGCGGGTTTCCGTGCCTCCCCCTCAGGGCTGAACAGCAGCGTGTCGAGACCGCGCACGAGCCCTTTCAAGCCCAGCACCCGCTCGGCGGCAAGCAATGTCCCCGCCACATAGGGATCCGCACTGGTTCCCGCGTCGTGGCGGATGGTCAGGCGCTCATCGGGGAGGCCGAAGAGGGTCTCGAAGGCAAGCGTGTACCCGGGAAGCCTCAGGGAATGGACAGGCGTGCCTTCGATGGACACGCCCCGCGCTTCCTTTGGTCCGATCAACCCCTCGATGGGTTTCAGCAGTTCGTTGGGACGAACCCGCGCGAGGCTCTCGGCCAGTTCGCGAGTGGTGCCACTGGGGACGTCGGGCTTGTCCGCCTGGGCATAATCCAGGATCTCTCGATGGGGCAGGTAGCGGGCCGCCAGCAGGGCACAGTGCTTGGCGAGGGCGGCCGTAATGGAGAAGTTGCCTGCGGCGATCACACCCAAACGAGCGTCGAGGGCCGCCGACTCGATCTCCCGGAAATCCTCGATGGTCAAGCCGGAGGTCCCGATCACGACCGGCACCCCCATCCGGAGCGCCGTGAGGGCGTTGTCCTTCACGGCGCCCGGATGGGAGTAGTCGATGAACACATTCGAACCCGCCCGCAGCGCCTCCTCCACCGTGGTGGACACCATGATGCCGAAGGGCTCCTTGCCCAGGGCCGTACCTAGATCCTGGCCGACGGTCTTCCGGGCCACGGCGCCGGAAACCCGGAACCGTTCCGATCTCCGGATGGCTGTCACCAGGGCGCTGCCGGTCCAACCTGTGGCTCCTGCGATGCAGACGCGGATCATGCGGGCCTCCTGCCGTCATCTTCCCACGGCCCCTCGGCTCACACCGCAGGTACGTTCATCCCGTAGGCGGCCCAGCCTTCCTTTGCGGGACCATAGATGCCCGGCACTTTCAGGCCGGCCTGCCGCATCAGCACCGTCATCTGGGCACGGTGGTGGGTCTGATGGGTCACGAGCACGAACAGCGTGAAGCCCCGTTTCCAGGTCTCGCCGTACATCTGATCTTCGGTCTCCAGGTCCGCATCCTTCCAGGCGGCCAGACCCTGCACCAGCGAGGCCGAGGCCTTGGCATAGGCTGCGGAGACGTCCTTCAGGGTGGCGGGCGGCGCCACGATGCAGCCGTCCTGGATGAGCTGGGCGCCGTCGATGGAAAGCCCCAGATGACCGGGCATCTCGATGAGGCTCTCCACGAGGTGCCAGCCCAGGCGCAGCAGGTCGCGGTGTTCAGGAGTGACCGCCGTCTTCATCGCTTCATCGGGAATGGCCTGGAACACCTCCAGGGTCTTGGCGGATTCCTCCTTCCAGCACGTCAGGAAGTCGTCGAGTCGTCGGAACATGGTTCCTCCTAGAGAACAGTGATGATCAACAAGCTGCAGGCAAGCGGTCATAGGCCCGCAGGGTCTTCAGGTTGCGCAGCGTGAGCCAGCCACGCCACTCCTGGCGTGCGGCTGGCCAGTGTTCCGGGAATGCGCCTCCCCATTCCCAGAAGGGTTCCCAGGCGCCGTCTTCCGCTTGGGCCCGAAGCTCGTGGTGGAGGGCCAAATCGAGCAGCTCCTTCAGCTCTCTGCTCCCGGGGCTTTGGGGATCGGGAACGGCCCAGAGGGGCGTGAGCCCGTACGAGGACCACTTCGCAGGGTCCCGCTCCACGGCTTGCGGAAGCCGCTTCCGCAGGAAGTCTGCGAGGAACGTTCGCAAGCCTGCGTCATCCAGCGGCGACCTCCAGAGGTGGATCAGGCATTCAAACTCGCTGGGGCCAAGCTCCGCGGCGGTCTTCATCCGCTCGAGCAGGACCGTTGAAAGGGATCGCGCCAGTCGGCGCTCATCGGTCCGTCCGAAACGCCACAGGCATGCCAGCACCTCCGCCATGGGGGTGATGCGGAAGCCCGCGAAGGTCTCCTCCAGGCCGGCAAGGTTCCACCAGGGTGCGTGGGGCTCGACCTCACCGGTGGAAGGAACAATGGGCCACCGCTGAGCGGAGGCGTCGTAGGCCTTCAGGAGGAAGTCGAGTCCCCCCCTGACGAAGGGGTGTTCCCCTGGGATCCCGAGCTCTTCCATTCGCCCCAGCGCGATGCATGTCGCCAGGACGGAGGAGTCCTGGGCGCGATAGTCCGGTTCCAGCCCCCCGCCGAATCCTCCGTCATCGTTCCGGTAGGCCTCAAGGGCCTTGAGGGCGGCACCGGGCAGGGCCGCCTCGAAATGCACCCGGAACAACTCCCGCTCCAGGGGCCGGGCCTGTTCCATCAGGTAGGACCGGGCACGCGCAAAGGCCTCACACGTCATGCGAACCATGGCCAATCCCTCCTGGGCCCAGGATGGCAGGGGGCTCCTGACAGCGTCCTGTCAGGAGAAGCTGCCGGCCGCCATTTCCGCCCTCATCTCCTCCAGATAGTCCTCCAAGCTTTCTCCCGGGCCTGCGACAAAGCGCTCTTCCAGCACCACCAAGTCCTTGATGCGATCGGTCCGGAAGTTCCGGAACCCGCGCCGCAGCTCGCACCAGGCCACCAGGGCCCACCGGTCGCCCCAGAAGGCCAGCCCCAGGGGCCGGATCACACGTTCGCTGGGAGCCTCCTTGCGGTCCACATAGTGAATGAGGATCCGGCGACTCTCCCGGATGGCCCGCCGGAGCTGGCCCAGGTAGGCCGAAGCGCCGGGAGGCACGTGGAAGTCCGGCACCATGAGCGGCATGCGCTTGAGGCGCGGCAGTCCCTCGGGCAGGACGGCCTCGACCTTGCCGAGCAGGGAATCCGAGGCCTCCTTGAGCCCGGGATCGGCCCAGGCCTCCACCATGCGGGCCCCCATCACCAAGGCCTCCAGTTCCTCCACGGAGAGCATGAGCGGGGGCAGCTCGAAGCGGCTGGGCAGCCGATAGCCCACCCCAGCTTCGCCCTGGATCGGGACGCCGGAGCGGATCAGGTCCTGGATGTCACGGTAGATCGTCCGCTCGGAGACCTCCAGTTCCTCCGCCAGGCGGGCAGCCGTGCTGAAGCGGTCCCGGCGAAGGACCTGCACCAGTCCGAACAATCGATCCGCACGCCGCATTCCCGGTTCCTCCTCCCCAGCATGACAGGCGGAAGACGGAGCTTCAGCGCCAACCCAGCCCCACCGCGCCGAGGGTGACGAGGGCCGCGCCGAGCCACTGCCTGGGGCGCGGCCGCTCCCCGAGCGCGAGGGAGAACAGCATGGCAAAGGCGACCGATGTGTTTCGGATGGTGGTCACCGCGCCCGTTCCCGCCATGGCGAGGGCCCACAGGAACATCGTGAAACCCATGGCGCAGAGCACACCTGCCGCTGCCACAAGGCCAGGTGATTCGGGTCGC
>Ga0129297_10000925_pt1 | contig 14612 bp, 9 predicted proteins | sample I18A1metaG_FD_94708 | JGI IMG/M metagenome (GOLD analysis project Ga0129297, IMG submission 94708) | Lake sediment bacterial and archeal communities from Gulf of Boni, Indonesia to study Microbial Dark Matter (Phase II) - ​I18A1 metaG | ecosystem: Environmental > Aquatic > Freshwater > Lake >... | reverse complement strand
GGACTATACGCAACTTGTTGCATACGGGGAATGTCTTGTAGGGGGTTTCTCAACCTTCTACACGAGTGTAGACGGCGGCTTTGTAGGTAAAGAGTTCATATTCATGACAACCCCGACGTGGGCTATGTTTAGGCCTCAAGTGATTGAAACAAATACCTACACCGTAATCGGCATAGAAGGCTCACGCGTCGAGGTATACGACAGCCAATCGAGTAGAGTGGCAACCCTGGAGGTTAAGGCGAACACCTTCGGGAAAATACCTCTACAACCCTGGAAAGTATACAGGGTCACATCTACGGGGAACATCCTTATAGGCGGATTATCCACAGAGTCCCTCGTACAGCTTCCCTCCGCCACCGGGGGCTTCATCGGCAAAACCTTCTACGGTCTCCTTACAGGATACCACCATACGGTAGCAGGCCGCACAGATACTCAGGGCTTAGCAATTGTGGCTAATGAAGACTGTGAGCTTAAAGTCTATGATCTAACGAAAGAAGATTGGCAGATCACCTTAATGGGACCTGAATCTAAGGCAAACCCGAAAAAAGATCAGCTGTTCTGGAACGCTAATTTAAGCAGTAGCGTACCGTTAAGAATAGACAGCAGCAGCGATGTGTCGGTCCTCTTGGCGAAAGGTGGGCTGCAATGGGGTGCCCCTATAGGTTATCCTCCAATTAATTTCATAGGTCGACCAGATAATATCGGGGATGATATAACTATCGCAGGTGCCAGGGCAGGGCAAACCCTGGGTTTCTACGCCACAACACAGGCTGTGATATTCGCTCCGGATAGCCTAACCATTACCGTGGACAATGTCCCCCTCACCATGGAAAAAGACACATTCATGATTCTTCCAACGGGTGTACATAAAATAACGTCCAATGAACCCGTTATAGTGGAGATCCTCAGTTCAACCTCCTCCTTCACCATCGGTATAACGGACTGGCCCACATACGATAGCATATACGAGAGCTATGGAACCTACTTAGTATCCCTTCAGGGATTAGAGAGGACGTACCCAACCCCAGCTGGGGTAGGTGGTTTCGGTCTCTTAATCTTCATCGGCGCCGGTGTAGCAGTCGCCGTAATCGTTGTAGTTATTTTCTTTGTGATGAGGAGAAGGAAAAGCGCTTGATTTAAGGAAAACGCCTCCTCCCTCTGAAAAACCTCATTGAACTATCGTAAAATATAAGTCTGTCTATTAGGAGACGCAAAGCCTTAACGCCTTAGTTAAACTGGTTAAGAATAGCTTCTTAAGCTTCTTATCTACGTCTTCAAGGCTCGCTGGATCTCCCTTAAGGCTTCCTCGATTCCTTGAAGCCTATACTCGATGGTTAAGCGGCTTAGAACTCTCTGCGCCTGTACTTTCACTCCCTCATAATCCTTAGCGGGTTTCAGTGCTTTCTTTAACCTAAGCCGACGCATGGTGCTTCCCAGCTTCCGGACGTCCCAGCCTAAGTTTTTCGCACATTCATCGAAGGATGCACATGCGGACAGGGCTTTAAGCATACTTAAGTCTTCGTTTGTAAGGGTTTCCTTCGATGGTAGGGGTAACAGCCCATATTCATCAAGGACATCCCTAACGGCTTGACGGACGATCAACTCAAGTTCCTGAGGGTCAAGGATATGGTAATACTCAGCCAGTGTCACAACCTTAACCCCTAACTCCTGCGCCGCAGCTTCGACGGCTGAATCTGCGTAGCCTTTACACACGATCAAAGGCTTGTAGTCAAGGAGTTTAGCGTTTCCATAGGCTTGGCGTACATCGCTGACCCCGATCTTCCCAGCTTTAACCTCAACGCAGTACTTCTCCCCTTCAGGGCTTAAGGCTACCACATCAACCTCCGCTACCTCAGCGTCTCTGACAACCACTTTTTTACGGGTTTCAAGCACTTTAAAGCCTAGGTGTTGCAGGACACCGCAGGCGATCCGCTCACTGCTTAAACCCCTTCGACTCACCAAGTGAAAGCCTCAATGACCCTCTAGACCCATGACCTATTAATCCTTTAGGGGATGGTTGAACCCTTGTTCAGCAAGGGAATAAAAATCGATTGTATTAACGGCGATGCTGTACACGTAGTTTACCGTAAAGGTGCCTTAAGGTAAGTATGAGTTATGGGTTTTTAAATAACGAATTTATCAACACCTTTCACGTGTCTTGTATGTGTGAAAACGGCATATATTTCAATTATGTAATGATGTAGTGTAGACGGTTATTTTTTGTATAAGTGGCATGCAACGATGTGCCCGTTTCCCATGTCTATAAGCTGAGGCTCTTCTTTGCTACAGGCATCCATGGCTTCACTGCATCTAGGGTGAAACCTGCAACCCTTTGGCGGGTTAACGGGGCTAGGCACTTCCCCTCTTAATTCTATCCGTTTCCTTGCGATGGTTGGGTCCGGTATAGGGATCGAAGTGAAAAGGGCGAGCGAATATGGGTGGAGTGGATTAGCGTAGAGCTCCGCTGTACTCGCCATCTCAACGATTTTCCCAAGGTACATAACTGCGACTTTGTCGGCTATGCACTCTACAACGCTTAGGTCATGGCTTATGAACAGATATGTAAGACCTAACTCCCCGCGTAAGTCTTGGAAGAGGTTGAGCAACTGCGCTCTTACGGAGACATCAACCGATGAGGTAGGCTCGTCTAGAACTACGAATTCGGGGTTGGTGACCAGGGCTCGGGCGATAGCGATTCTCTGCCTCTGTCCCCCACTGAACTCGTGGGGATACCTATACATATGCCTTGCCGTTAACCCAAGCTTACTAAGCATCTCTAACACCCTTTTCCTAACATCTGCTCCCTTTGCTAGTTTCTGTACGATAAGTGGCTCCCCCACGATGTCCTTCACGAGCATCCTGGGGTTAAGGGAACGGGTTGGATCCTGGTAGACTATCTGCATCCTTCGCCGCATCGACTTCAGCTTCTTTCCCTTGAAGACTGCTAGGTCGTATTCACCTAAGAGTTTCTCCAATTCAGGAGAATTCTTTCCCTTCTCAAGCTCCGCGATCCGTTGCTTCACGTCCTCCGATACGTTGAAGAAGATATGACCTGAATCTGGCTTAAGCAGCCGAATCACCGTTTTCGCAAACGTTGTCTTACCACAACCCGATTCACCCACTAAACCGAAGCACTCGTTTCTTTGTATGCTTAAACTAACACCGTCGACGGCTTTAACTTCACCTACACGCCTTCTGAAAACCCCTCCAGTCAAGGGGTAGTGTTTCTTTAAGGAATCTGTCTCTATAAAAATACTCATGCTTGGCACCCTAGTAAAGGTGGCAGTGAACGTAGTGCTCCTTCTCGATCTCCTTCAAAGATGGTTTCTCTCTCGTGCATATTTCCATGGCATGCTGGCATCTTTCATGGAACCTGCATCCCTTCGGAGGGTTTATCAGACTTGGCACAGTTCCCTCTATGGATTTAAACGGTCTCCCCGGTCTCGGAATAGATTCGAGAAGTGCTTTGGTGTAGGGATGAAGTGGGTTCTTGAAGATTTCCGCGACTCCCGCGACTTCGACAACGTTACCAGCGTACATGACCGCTACACGGTCGCACATTTCAGCGATAACCCCGAGGTCGTGAGTTATGTACTCAATAGTTGAACCGAATCTTCTCTTCAGCTCCCTGAGAAGGTTCAGTATCTGGAGTTGAATGGTTACGTCAAGGTTAGTCGTCGGCTCATCAGCGATCAGGAGTTTCGGGTTGCATGCAAGAGCCATAGCTATAACGACCCGCTGCGCCATCCCCCCGCTTAACTCGTGGGGATACATCTCCGCTACTCTATCCGGGTCAGGAATCCGCATTTCCTTAAGTAACTTGACAACTTCCTCGGTGACTACATCCCTTAATTTACGCTTATACCTGTTGACGACAGGGACCCTTGAAAGGATCCTGTGGGTGAGGGAACGGGGGTGCTTAAGCATCTCTGGATATATTCTCCTCTCCAACCCCGTCAGTGAACCCCTCAGCACTTTTTCAATCAACTCGCTTCTTCTATGGTGTAAAATAACCTCAGCGATCTGCTCCCGCACTGTGAATATGGGGTTTAAAGCTGACCTAGGGTCTTGGAAAATCATGGATATGTCTTTTCCCCTAATGCTTCTCAGAAGCGATTCCCTTTGTTTTAGTAGATCAACCTTTTCCCCCTCTTTATCGAATAGGATGTGTCCCCCCTCGATTCGCCCCGGAGGCGGGACTAAAACGAGGGTTGAATAACCTGTAACGGTTTTTCCACACCCTGTTTCACCCACTACCCCCAGTGTTTCCCCTTCCTTTACGCTCAGGTTGACTTTATCTAAGGCTTCAACGATGCCTTCGTAGGTGTAGAATCTTAAAACTAAGTCTTCGATGTTGAGGATGTCTTTAGCCACGCTACTTCCTCCTTATAGTCGGGTCGAGTATGTCTCTGAAAGCGTCTCCCAGTAGATTCCATCCCAGTGTGAAAAACGATATGAAAACTCCGGGTATAACGAAGGTGTACCAGTAACCGTAGGGATTGTCAGGTCTTCCGTATATGAAGTTTCTTGAGTAAGCTATCAGTTGTCCCCAATCCGCCCATCCCTCCGGCGCACCTAACCCTATAAAAGTCAATGCGGCAACGCCGAGGACGATTGTTCCAATGTCCAAGGATGCCATGATGACGACTGGGTAAACCGAGTTTGGAAGAATATGTCTAATGATCACTCTGAAGTCGGAGCAACCAATAGACTTAGCCGCTTCTATGTAATCCTCGTTCTTTATCCTTAATACTTCCCCCCGGATAAGTCTGGCGTAAGTGGGCCAACCAACCAAGACGAAAGCCAGCATCACTGCGTCTAGACGTCCGACACCTATGGGAACGAGGACTACGATGAACGCCATACACAGTATTAAACTCGGAAACGCGATAATAATATCTGTGAACCTCATAAGGAACTCATCTAGGTATCCTCCATAGTACCCAGCTATTATTCCCATTAGGAGACCGATTAACAAAGATGGGACGACAACAAAGATTCCTACGCGGAAAGCAGAGCTTGCCCCCCAGATGCATCCATAATAGATGTCGTATTGCCACGCCGTTGTGCCAAACCGCGCGTAGTAGCCGGCCACGGTTGTACCTGGAGGTTGAGGAGTTGCCTTGATCCCGTATTTCGGAATCATGTATGGATTTCCTCCCTGTGAGAGATGACCTGGAGGCGCCAGCCATGGGGCTGCTAAGGCAATTACTATGAATAATATTACTATAGCCGCACCGACGATTGAGAGTGGACTTGACCTTATCCTTGAAATTGTGAACCGTAGCTCCCTCATTGTAGGTTGCATCGCAAGCTTTAGCTCATGTAGTTTCGATCTTGTTTCCATACTTACTCCAGCCTTATTCGAGGGTCGAGGTATGCGTAATACACATCAACTATTAAATTTGAGATTACGAAGATGAATCCGCTTAGGAGTGCGTAGGCGAGTATAACTGGTATGTCGGGGACAGCGGCTGAAGCGGCGGCGTAGGCTCCTATACCTTTGAGGTCGAAAACGGTCTCGGTTATGACCACACCAGTTAACAAGCCTGCGACGAGCAGCCCTGAAAGGGTTATAACTGGGACTAAAGCGTTTTTCCTCGCATGCTTATTGATGACTTCTTTTTTGGTTAAGCCTTTTGCCTTGGCTGCGGTAATATAATCTTTACTTAACGCCTCAAGCATGCTTGAACGCATAACCCGCATGATGAGTGCTATGTTAAGCAACGTTAAGACCGCTACTGGGAGAACGAGGTGCCTTAACCCGTCAAGTGTTATGTCAGGTCGCCCGTTGAGGAGTCCATCAATGGTTATGAGTTGCGTATACCATTTCCACGATGAACCTGGATTGGAAACATACAGGTTAACTTCAGGGCTCCATCTCTGCGGAGGGAACCAGCCTAAGCCAGCGAAGAACACTGACAGTAACACTATGCCCAGCCAGAAGGACGGCAGCGCTGTACCCATTATTGAAAGCAACCTGGTCATATGGTCAAAGACCTTGTCTTTATGAACCGCCGCGGTTGTGCCGAACACGATCCCTACTAAAACAATGAGGGGGAAGGAGAATAGTGTAAGCTCAATGGTTGCTGGCAGCCTACTCATGATGGCGTCGAAGACAGGCTGATTGTACCGGTCTATTCCAAAGTTGCGGTCTACAATTACCTGCTTCAACCAACGGAAATACTGAATGTAAACAGGTTGATCTAAGCCGTGTTCTCTAATCAGATTAGGCAGGTCTTGAAGCTCCCTTGGGTCTGATATATACATCATAGCCCTTAAATTCACCGGGAGGAATTGCATGATTCCAAATATGAGGAGTGTAACTCCTAGTAAAGTCGGTATTAACAATAGTAGTCTACGAATGACGTAAGTTCTTAAACCCATACCAGTTCACAGCTTGTTACCAAACTCATTAATAAACTTGTTGGGAACTCAGCATGCCGCCCATCATCAGCAGGTCGAGGATGGGTTTCATAAGCGTTGAAGGGTGTACTAATTAAACATTGACTCTCAAGTATAATACAGTAACAATTAAATATAACCTTACATGAACATGAACCAAAATGAAAATACCTGAGGAAAGGAAAGTGGAACTATGTTAGGTAAAAAACCCGTAATGGCTCTTTTACTAAGCCTGTTATTGACGACTTTAACGGTGGCTCCGACATTCGCTGCGCAGCCGCCACTTGACACATCTACTTACTGGATGGCAACGATAGGTCAACCGCGAAGGGTTGACCCCTCCCGTGCATACGACACTGCCAGCGGGGAGCTTATCCTCAACGTCTATGACACCTTGGTACGTTTCAATGAAACTCGGATCCTTGAAACCAGAGTTAGCACTCCATACAACTACACATCGATTAACTCTTTCGAGGGATCTCTCGCCGACCGGTATACCATAAGCGCGGATGGTTTAACATGGACTTTCCACATAAGGGAAGGCGTGAAATTCCAGCCTTGGAAGGACGAGAATGGAACGATTCACTCCGGCGACATTCTAACACCTGAAGACGTGGAGTACTCCTTTGAGAAAGGCTTGGTGCAGGACCAGTTTGGAAGCCCTATGTGGATGTTCTATCTCCCCTTAACCGGTGAGCATAACAGTGATGCATGGGATTTAGACGGTGATGGCGCGCTTAACGCGACTGAGGCGGCAGCCGCAGCCGCGGTGCTGAAAAACGTTATAACCCGCGACGACGCCGCTCGCACAGTGACGTTCCATATGAACTTCGCGTTTCCACGAATCGCTTTCCTACAGATCCTAACTCAGTGTTGGGGCGGTGTTGGCAGCAAGAAGATGATGAAGGATTATGGTTGCTGGGATGGGGAATGGGATGCCTACTGGACTAACTGGAGGAGGAAACCGAGTAATTCATACGGTCCACTTGACCTAAGATACGCCGCTACAAACCCGAAGACTGGAAGACCGTTTTGCGGCAACCATCCAGCCGCGGACTATCCGGCGATGTGCGGAACAGGACCCTATAAATTCACTTACTGGAACAAGGCTACGCTGGAGTGGCGGGTTGATAGATTCGCGGACTACTGGAGAGGCTGGCCTTGTCCGGGCTTACCTGCCTACCTTGAAACAGTCATAGTCAGAGGTATCCCTGAGTGGACGACGAGGAAGATGCTGTTCCTATCCGGTGACTACGATCAGCTTGCCGTACCAAGAGCAAACATGCTTGAACTTCTATCTAGTGAAGATCCGAAAAGTGATCCGTTGCCAGGCATCGTCTGTTTCAGGGATATATCGCCAATGTTAGCTGAGGACAACCTGTTCTTCACATTCGAATTAGCGGAGGGCAGCCCGTACATGGGCACGGGGAAGTTCCCAGATGGAATACCCCGTAACTTCTTCGCTAACACCAAGGTGAGGCAGGCTTTTGCATACTCCATAGACTTTGTAACCTTACTCAGAGACGCATGGTTCAACGAGGCAAGCCAACCCAACACATGGTGGATACAAGGATTAGCTCCGGACTACGAGGACAAGACTCTAGCGAAATACGCCCTCAACTTAACTAAGGTTGAGGAACTGTTGAAAGCCGCCACCTTCACACAAGACGGTGTTACTAAATCCGTTTGGGAATGGGGCTTCACGTTTACGATGTTATACAACCTAGGGAACGACCAGAGAAAGATCTGCAACGAACTCGTCATAAACGCTATCCACAGCCTCAACATCAAGAGACCCGGGCTACCACCGTTCAAAATCAGCAACCTCGGCATAGACTGGCCCGTCTACCTAGATGCACTGGAAGCCTCAACCATGCCCACCTACCACATAGGATGGATGGCTGACTTCGCTGACGCGGACAACTGGGCAAGGCCCTACATGCACAGCCTCGGCGACTTCTCCTACTTCCAAATCGTGGACGCAGACCCGAACTACAACACCACCCACATCGATGAGTTGATTGAGGAAGGAATAAGGACGCTCGACGGTCCGAAGAGGGAAGCTATCTACAAGGAACTGCAGAGGCTCTACCACGACCTGGCTCCCAGTATCCCAATACAGCAAAACTTTGGTCGCCGCTGGCAGAAACCATGGGTTAAAGGGTTCACTTACAACGCTATATACCCAGGGATGCCTCAAACCAACTACTACTATTACATATGGAAGGGATGGTACACTCCACCGGCGCCTCCGCCCACAGCAACCGTTGGCGCCCTTCTCGGTTCGAGTGTCCCCATAACAGCCTCCTTCACCGACCCCGTAACCGGGAAGCCCGCGGCTGGTTTCCTAGTGTTCATACAGCAAAGCTTGGATAATGCTACCTGGACCAACGTCGGCGCGGCTGTAACCGATAACAACGGCTACGTCGTCACATCAGTTACTCCACCCTTAGGGACTGTGCAGTACAGAGTTAATTTCACAGGGTACGCCGCTCCTGAACAAGCATCACCTGGACTGCTCTATACGAACGCGAAGTACTACGAGGGAATGATAGCGAACCGTTCACTATCTCTGATTTTGCTGCCACAGATCGGTACATCAGTAAAAGTTACAACGAGAGCTATAGAGGGCGTATTAACCGACGCCTTAACACCCTTGGCTACGAAAGCTGATGTAACCAGCCTAACAACCGAGGTGTCCAGCCTAAGGACCAAGATATCCAGCCTAGAGGGTACTATAAGCACCTTAACAACGTCTCTATACGCTTCGATAGGCATCGCAGTAGTAGCGATCTTAATCGCTATAGTATCTCTTACAAGGAAAAGAGGGCCATCTGAGGAGTGAAAACTCCTCTTCCCCCCTTTTTATTTCTCTAACATTAAACCAAGTGAACCCCATACCTGATAACCCTGAGTTAAAATAGCGCTGCAGGTTTCACTTTTTAAACTAGCTCTAACATAGCTTTGGCTTCTCCTCTTTAATGATTTACGTGTTTCAGGTGAAGCCATGAATAAACATCCAATCGTATACTTGGGTTCGCTAGCTCTATGTAGACTCTGGGAAAGCCTCCTCGTAGGACACTCCCTTCTTGATGCAGATCGCCCTTACAGTGGATGCTACACGTTGCCAGTATCCAGAACTTGGGGTTAAGAGGGATGGCAGGTGGCTGAGGAGCCCTGGTTCCACGCCTTCCATAAACACTGCGATGGATTTGAAAACCCATGGTCTTAAGTTAAGTTTATCGTAAGTCACTCGGCTCCCCGTCTTATACGCCACATCAACAACCCTTTCAAGGCTTTCCTCACCATCGTTAACCTTAGGGATGATAGGTCCTAGGAAAACCCATGTTTCAGCTTTCCTCGCCGCGAACGCTTCTAAAACCGCCACCCTATCCTCAGGACGTGAAGCCCTAGGCTCTAACCTTCGCGCCAAGTCTTCATCCATAGTCGTTATAGTAACGCCTACGTCGAAACCTCCGGGCTTCACCAGGTCCATGTCTCTTAGAACAAGATTCGACTTCGTCTGTATTGATACGGGGAAACCGTGGGCTAAGAGGGCTTCGAGGCACATCCGCGTTAACCCAAGCCTCGCCTCCAAGGGCTGGTATGGGTCTGTGACGGTGCTTACGCCCACAACTCCCCTGGGCTTATACCTGAGCTCCCGCTGTAGAACCGAGGCTATGTTACGTTTAGCCTTCACGAACCGCCCCCAGCTCAGTGCCAAAGCCTGATCGCGGAAAGTCGATCGAGCGTAACAATAGATACAGCCGTGCTCGCAGCCGAGGTAGGGGTTCAGGGAGTAGGTTAAGTGAGGAAGCCTGCTTCTGGAGAGGGCTGTTTGACACATCATGCTTGAGTACTCAACGGTTGCCGTTTCCGCTCCCCATCAACCAAAGAAGATTTGGAAGGATTTAAAGACTTAATGAGGAGGTAGAAGCGGCGCCTGCCTGCTCCAATATTCCCCGCTGTGTTCATGTCATCATAAGGATTATCGGTAATGCATCCAACATAAAATGGATGAGTATCGGACCGAGAATATTTCTAGTTCCTCCGCGAACGTAGGCTACACCTAAAACCACGGATAAGGGGAAAACGTTACCGGCTAAGCGGGCGACAACCCATGGTCCTGAAAATGAGTATACCCCTACATACGAAGGGATATGCCAGAGGGTCATCAAGAATGAACTTAGAAGAATCGCGGGTAAGGCTTTAACTAGGCTTAAGGGATGCTGAGGCATGATTCTATCGAGGATGTATCCCCTCGCAACCGTTTCTTCCACAACGGCAACGGGGAAAAATGAGTAAAACACCATGTACCAGAGATACCAAGCTGGAATAGACGTATTTTGCACTGGTACGTATTGGGTTGGGCCGAGGAAGTAACTGAAAATCATCATCAATGAGCCAATCGCTATGAATACTGGAAATAAGGCGGAACTCCAAAACACGCTTTTAACCAACCCTTTTCCCTTCAAACCAACACTGGAAAGAATCTCCTTCAACGACCGGCGTCTCTCCCAGAAAGCAAGGAAAACAATGAGAAAAACGAGGATACCTCCCCAACCAACAGCAATACCTGTTAATAAGCCTACGATAATGGGAATCGTGACGTGCTGCGGCAACGATCCATCGGAGGATCCTCTGAACAAAGTAAGCGCTACAAAATTAAGGGTGACGAAAAGCCAAACAATAAAAGGTCCCCTCAACTCCCCAAAATTCTTAGACGCCGTAAACTATCACTAAACCCATATCGTATGTGCACCCTTTTTAATCATTCCACTTTGCCTGAAAAACTCTTGAATGCCGTGTAAACCTCTGTAGATTTTCTTTAGATATTACCTTTGGTCTAAGGATGTGGTATGTCTATACCTAAGTTTATGCGTATACGTATCCCGTATTTAAGAGCCAACGCATCTTCTTAATGTTCTTCACACCCGTCTATTCATTATATGATTTGATACCTTCAATGAAGCAATCGTAAACGAGGGAGTCTCGAAAAGCGGGTTCGAGGCTGGTTCTTAGGTAAAAACTTACTGGCAACTAAGGGATTCTTCTGGGCCTAGTTCATACACTTTACGCGAGACGTTCCTTTCTTCACCTTTCTAACCATGAAGGCATAGTGCTAATGGGATGACCGTTATACCTTAGACGATTTGAATCTAAGTGGAGATCTGTTTAAGCTGTCTTTTATACATGTCCAGAATCTCGGTTACTGTTGTAGCGTCTTCTGGAGCGCGTTCCTCCCTGAACTTGACAAGCCTAGGAAAACGGATGGCTAACCCGCTTCCCGTTCGTATGTTACCGAAGCCGCATGTATGGAGGGGGCTGAGTGTAATCTCATCACCGATGAGCTCCATGACCTTGGCTGGTATAAACCAGTAGTCGGGTTTCATGAGGGCGTTCACCCTAGGATGCTGATGCTGTATAAGGTAGGGTTTAAGGATGTCTGGGAGCTTGGCTAGGTCTTCATCTGTGAAGCCTGAGCCTAGCTTGCATACGGTGTCAAACCCTTCGTCTCCTGGGTTGTAGGCTGCCATGAGGAGTGCACCGTATGTGCCAGCCCGTTTTCCATGTCCTGCGAAGCCCCCGACTACAACGAGGTCTACTGTATCCGCCATCTCCGACCGGTACGATCGCTTCCATTTGATCCAAGCCCAGCCTCGTTTCCCAGCCTCGTAAACCGAGTTTGAGCCTAAAGATTTGCATATGAGGCCCTCCATCCCATCCTGAACAGCCTTATCGAAGAAGGCTTCGATCTCCTTTGGGTTCTCGCTGATAATGCTCTGTGCAAGCCTCACCCTCTCCGTTTCTTTTATCACCTCAGCGAGTTTCTGCCTTCTTTCAAGGTAAGGCTTCATCGTAAAGTCCTCACCGTTCACGTAGAGCACGTCGAAGAGGCATAGAACCACAGGGACCTCACCTATCATCTTCTCTATATCGTATTTCCGTCCGCGTCTCTGGGAGACAACTTGGAAGGGCAGGAGATCCCCGGTGTCCGGGTCTATGGGCACACATTCCCCGTCCACGATGGCTTCCTTAGCCGTCACAGATTCGCTTACGGCTTCAACGATATCCGGGAACTGGGTTGTAACGTCCTCCTGTCTTCTTGAGAAGAGTATAACCTTTTCAGGTGATACTTGGGCTTGAATCCTCAAACCATCATACTTATACTCAGCACTGCATTTCCCGCCGAGCTTTTCAAGTATTTCCTCTAGGCTTGAGAGCCTCTCAGCCAACTGAGGCTTTACAGGTCTCCCAAACGAGATCTGCGTGCGTGTAACTGCTTCCAGACCACCCTGCGCTATGGTCTTGGCAACGTACCCGATATCTGAGGAGAAGTTGTAAGCACGCTCTATGACTTCCCTCGCCTCCTTTCCCCCAGTGTAAGCGACGGCTAAAGCGTCGAGGAAAGTCATATCTGCTACTCCAAGCCTAAGCTTTCCAAGGGATACCCTGATGATGTAGCGGGCTTCCCTCGGCGTAGCGTTTGCGAGGAGCCCTACAAGCAGCCGGATCTTTGTTTCCTGCGCCCCTGAGCCTGCGGCGTGGCATATTTTTTCCAAGGTTTGGTAAACGTTTTCAACGGTGAGGGGTCGCTGTGAAAGCACCATTGTCCTTCTCTTCGAAAGTGTGTTCTCAGCGGTTTTACCAAGGTCCCCGCTTCTCACGTAATCCTCTTGAATGGCTTCCTCATTTGTCGCTGTAGCGGTTGCTATAGCTTTCATAGCTAGCTTATCGGCTACACCGAGCTCTACGCCCATGAAGGGTGGGTAAACCGTGCCTGTGGTTAGGTAAGCGACCTTGTCGACGACGTTCATCGGAGTGTTCTTAATGAGTTCAACGAGGTACTCCGTCATCTCTAGGCGCTTCGTTGTCCCCTCGATTCTCTCAAAGATGTCTGCTACGCTTCTGAAAAGCATGTTCCTATCGCTTCATCAATTGTTGGTCGCTTCTTCACTTTAAAGTTTTGCAGGCTTTATCAAGGCTAGTAGTATCGAACGGTTTTTATTCAGTCCAAGTAGCATCGCTGTTGCGAACCACACCCTTGAGGCTTATAGGATCGTCTCTCTCCCAGAACCATCGTTAAGACACCGCTAATTTTATGCCTAGCAACATAGGCTCAGCCAACGCCTCCGCGAATCGGAGCTCCTCATATCATCCCGATTAGGTTACTCTTTGTAGTAGCAGTCGGTCCACCTGATTGGCTTAAGTAAACTTGCCTCCCGTGGGGACCTCACTCCCCCCAACCATGTGTCTTATTCATCAAATCATTATAGGTGAAGATCTTTCAGCAGATTCGTAGCCTGCGAACACGATTTTCAGGACATCCCTTCCGAATATTCCTGTTGATCGAGGTTTCTCATCCTCGATAACGCAGTGTATGAAGTGATTAATCATATCTATGAATCCGTACTGCCACCTCTCATCTAGCGCGGGTAAAGTCCAGCCCTTGGACATGGATGCTTTTTCTATAACGTAGGGGTAACCCACGTCACTGTACACCCTTAAAGTATTAGCATGTGTAAGGTCTATGAAGAGCATTCCCTCAGTTCCGTAGATCTCTGTCCTATCCTGCATTCCACCTTTAGTAATATAGTTAGAGTGTATTACAGCGGAGACCTCGTTTTCAAAACGTAGTATTAAAACCACGTAGTCTTCAGCCTCATAGATTTGCAGCATGTTACCTACCTCTGCGTAGACCCTTTTAACCGGAGCGTTTATAAAACGCATCGCTGAGGCAATTGGATGAACGGCCATGCTTATGAGGACTCCCCCTCCGCAGTAATCCTTTCTCGATGTGTATTTCGAATGTGTGCCGCTATGCTGCTCACGGGCTTCAATGGCTAATAGTTTACCTAAGGCACCTTCGTGAATGATCCCCTGGGCTCTTCTTACAGCCGGTGCGAAAAGCAGGTTCTCAGCGTACATTAATTTTACATTGAAACGGTTGCATGTGTTTATCATATCATCTGCCTGCCCCATCGTGGTCGCTAACGGCTTCGTACATATCACGTGCTTTCCATGCTCAGCGGCTGAAATCGCGATGGAGGCGTGCGTAGAATTGGGTGTCCCTATACACACGACATCGATGTCCTTTCGTTTAAACATCTTCGTATAATCTGTGTACCATGTCTCTATACCATGTCTTCGAGCAAACTCTTCGATGTGGCTTCCTGTTATGGAAGCTACAGACACGATTCTAGCGT
>Ga0129297_10000924_pt1 | contig 14612 bp, 19 predicted proteins | sample I18A1metaG_FD_94708 | JGI IMG/M metagenome (GOLD analysis project Ga0129297, IMG submission 94708) | Lake sediment bacterial and archeal communities from Gulf of Boni, Indonesia to study Microbial Dark Matter (Phase II) - ​I18A1 metaG | ecosystem: Environmental > Aquatic > Freshwater > Lake >... | reverse complement strand
GCTTCCTCGGAGAGCCAGGTAGCGCCGTGGACTTTATCTTCTTTAATAGCCTCGACCCTGTTGGCTATTTTAGTGTTTACCTGCTGCATGCTATCTAAATATGGAATTCAATGATATCCCCGTCCTGGAGGACGTGGTCTCTTCTGGCTCTTTGACCGTCGAATTTAGCCGAACCCCAGACCAGGGCATACTTTCGTTTATTTTTAAAATCTTTATGGATGGACTCAGCCGCATCCTCAACGATGCTGCCCTTCTTCAGAATCACCGGCTCTGTCAGGTCTGGTTTTCTGCCTGGTGTTTTGGTGTAGACCCGGATGATGTCCAGGGCTTTGAAAATCTCTTTTCTTAAATTGTCTAAACCGGTGCCGTCTTTGGCTGAAACAAAGACTATGGGGAATTGTCCCTGATATTTGGCACTGAGCGTTGCCTGTTGACTATTAGAATTGTCTAAGTCTATTTTGTTGCCGATAAGGATAGCTTTTTTGTGATATCTTGGTGGTGGCTCAGCGTATTCTCTTCCCACAAGCCCTATACCTAATTTTCTTAATTCCTGGATGGTTGTTTCTACTTGGGTAGCCGGTTCTGAGTTTAAATCCACCACAATGGCGATAATGTCAGCATTTCTGAAGAGGTTGGTGAGCCACAGCGGCAGACCACGGTCGGTTATGGGTGGCGTGTCAATTAGCTGTATCTGGATATTCTCAAAGACCATCATCCCTGGAGTGGGCATTTTGGTGGTGAAGGGGTATTCAGCTACCTCTGGAGAGGCTTCAGTAACAGCCGTGAGTAATTGGGACTTACCCGTATTAGGCAGCCCCGCCAAGGCTACTTGTCCGGCGCCTTCCCTTTTGATGTAAAGAGTAGCTCGCCTGCCGGTGGCAACTTGTCTTTGGGCTTCTTCGGTGAATTTGGCGATTTTCCTTCTTAATTCAGCTCGCAGTTTATCAGTGCCCTTGTGGTGGGGCATAATGGCTAACATCTCTTCCAGAGCCTCCACTTTGTCTTCTGGAGTCCTGGCTAACCGAAAGCGCTTTTCGGCTTCGAAATATTGTGGTGGCAGATTTGCTGGCATATTTGTTGAGAATATTTTAGCAGAGGTTGTTAAGAAAGTCCTAACTGTCATTGCGAGCGAAGCGTGGTAATCTCAAGATTGTGCTTAAATGCTGTAGGCGATATTCGTAGATGGAATATTATGTCTTGACTAACTTGGGCAAGCAGGTGGTTTCGCAGCTGATAAAAGAGAAGAGGGACGACAAGGCAAGCATACTTGGCTTTTCGCTGGGATACTGCGAAAATTTTAATCGGCGCTATTGACTGAGGTAAAAAGGAAGGTATAAAATCAGCACCATAATAGGGCGTGGAGGTGAAATGAAAAAGCTTATTATTTGCTTCTTAACCCTGGCGCTGGTATTATTGTTGGCTTTCCCGGTTGCCGTGCTAGCCAAGCCTGATAAAGACAAGCCGTTGCCGGCTTCTAACGTAGAGCTAATCAAGAAGGTTACTCTCAAAGGACCTAAAGCCCGTGGTGGAAAACCAGCAAAAGAAGTAGCCGCGGGAGTGCTTGGGGCGCCTTGTACAGGCACGAAATATGCTGTTGTAGTTGGCATTTCCGACTATCCAGGCACAGCAAATGACCTTGAATATGCTGATGACGATGCAAAAGACATGCGTAGTGCCTTGATTAACCATTATGACTACAAGCCAGGAAATGTTTACCTACGTACTGACCTCGAAGCTACCTTTGGCGCCATTCAGCATGCCATTAATGATCTAAAGGGCAAGGCGAAGGATGGCGATGAGGTTTTATTTTTCTTTAGTGGGCATGGTGCTAAAGGCATAGCTGCTGATGGCGATAAGGAAACCGTTGATGAGTCAATCGTCATTCATGAAGGCACTGAGTTAGCTTACATTTGGGACGGGCAATTAAAGGACTGGTTCAGTGGATTTGCTACATCTCGCATTATCTTCATATTTGACAGCTGTTTAGCAGGTGGAATGACCGACCTGAAGGCATCAGGAAGAGTCATTTCTATGGCAACTACAGAGACAGGAGTAGCTTACGAGGGTGATGCCTGGTTGAATGGGCAGTTTACCTATTACTTTGTGGATGAGGGGATGTTGCAGGGTTTAGCCGATAAATACGATTCTATCCCCGGTCCTGACGTTACTGTAGAAGAAGCCTTCGACTATGTTAGGGCTAATTGCCAAAAGCAAACTCCGACAGTTAGCGACTCTTTTCCGAATGACTTGCTGCCTTAACTCTGAGCTGTCCGTAATAACTTCCCAGTAGCTATGAACGGAGTCCACTTCCGTTTTTCGTCTGCCGGCACCGGTAATGAATCGCTTAACTTTCTGCCGAGAGCCGACCCAAAGACAATAGAACAGGTAGCTCAAGCAACCCGTCAGAGCGAGGCTGTACTCCATTACAAACTTCGGTCATTCTGCGAAAATAAATGGGTTAGGCGGCAGACCAAGGCAGCCGAGCAGTTCTGAGCTATCGTTACTCCATAGCCTCGCAGACCTCTTCAAGCAGTTGGTTTAAAGAATTGTCCTAAACCAAAAGGCGACCTTTTCGTTTATATTCAGTAGGCAACAAGATGATAGCACGGAATGTAATTATTGTCGGGACAATCTTAATGGCATTCTTGATTTCCAGTTGTGCCTTACCAGCATCGGAAGAGAATAGTCCAAAGGTACCTCCGACATCGCCTTCAGTACCACCGCCTTCGGCGCCGTCAGCACCGCCTGCGGAGACGCCGCAAACTGAGTTGAAGCTGACCATAACTGAACCAGCGGACAACAGTATAGTCTCTAACAGCGTGGTTTTGATTAAAGGAAAGACTAATCCTGGTGCTGTGGTCAGTATCAATGGTGGAATGATTAGTGCTGGCAGCCTGGGTAATTTTACGATGACGATTGTTCTGGAAGAAGGTCCTAATGTTATTGAAGTGATAGCTTCAGACGAATATGGAAATGAAGCAACAGCTACTCTGACAGTAGTTCTGATGAAAGGAGAATAAAGATGAGACTATTGAAAACTGTTATGGTGCTGGTTGTGGTGATGGGGTTAATTTTAGGCAGTGCCATACCAGCATTAGCCGCTCCCGAGAATAACAAGCCGCCTTGGGCTGGAGTAAAGATGAGGATTGTGAGGGGTGAAGTAACGGCGGTAGGGGCTGATAATATTACGGTGCAGCCCCGTGACGGTGTGCCAATACAAATATTTGTTGAAGAGGATAGCAAATTTAAGCTGCCTACTTGGGGCAGAGCAGTTGCACTAGAAGATATACAGCCTGGGATGCAGGTAGTGGCTCTCGTCTATGAGAAGGAAAGTAAGCTCTACGCAAGGCGTATTGCTATTATTCCAGGTAAACCTCGGTACCGGCATTATGTGGGGGAGGTGACCGATTATAACGTGGGAGACAACATTACTATACAACCGCGAGAGGGAGACCCTGTTACCTTCACCATTGACCCGGAGAAGTTCAAGATCCTGCCTCCTGGCGCTACCGTAGAAGAAGGTAAATGGGTTACAGTGGTTAGTCGCAGGCAGTCGGTAGATGACGAACTCGTCGCTGTTGCAGTATGGGTGCATCCAGTAAAGCTGCTTGCTCCAGAGGAGTTTAGAGAACAGCTACGTGGGCGGTTGCGCTGGATGGAAATGGAGCGATTACGATTCTGGGAACTGGAGCGCATTACTGGCATCATTGCTAATATAGATGAAGCAAACACTTCCCTGACAGTAGGAGAGACAGTACTGGACTATAATGAAGGCACCATCATTATCCTCAAAGGTGTGATTGGTCTACAGACAGGGCAGTCAGCCACGGCTTTTTATGAAGAACAAGAAGGCGGGACTCTGTTAGCTAAACTAATTCTGGTGAAAATAGCACCGCCTGAGGTGGAGGAAACAGAGGAAGCAGAATAGCTTTAGACTCTAAACCCTAACTGGTAAAAACATCACAGAGGGGAGCCGATTTCGGCTCCCCTCTGTTTTTATTGTCGACAAGCTAAATTTTCATTTAAGAACCCAGGGAGATGTTTGGTAATTATCGTATGTCGTTACGAGTGCAGCGAAGCAATCCTAACGTATGGTGTTTGCTTGGGGATTGCGTTGGCGCCGTATGGCTGGCATAATCTTATTTAGATGGAATATTACGTCTTGACTAAGTTGGGCAGGCAGATGGTTCCGCAACTCATCAAAGAGAAGAGGAACGAGGAGGCAGACATACTTGGCTTTTTGCTCAGAGTTGAGGCGGCGACAATAGAGCAGATAGCTCAAGCAACGCGTCAGAGCGAGGCTATTCTCTATTACAAACTTCGGTCATTTTCTGAAAACAGATGGGTCAGGCGGCAGACTAAGGCAGCCGAGCAGTTTTGAGCCATTTTTACTCTATAGCCTTACCTTACTGTTCGCAAAATTATTATCAAAGAAACGATAATTAGGGTAACGATTAAAGAAATGACGATAGTGTTAGATATTTTTTGAGACAATCTTTGCGGAGGTGCTGTTAAGGGAACTAGTCCCGATTTGATAATAGATGTGCTCAAGTTGTACACCATTTCTAATAAGTCCCTGGTAATCAATGTTTCATCAGGAACTATCACAATTATTCGTTGGTCATTCAGCACTAAGGCACTATCGTTTTTCTTAAGGCAGTCCAGCAGTTCAGTCAATCTATTCGTAAAGTTACTGTCTCTGAAGAGGGCTTCCCCCTTTTCTCTTTCTACTGCCCAGCATTTCAAGGCGGTATCAGGTGTATTTACTCTCTTGGCTAATAAGTCTCTGTAGTCCCTGTAATCTGGAGAAGACAAAAGTAGGCTTAAGTTAAACTTGCAGTGAAGCCCGAGACTTAGAGGACGAGAGTGATGGAGGGAAATTCGGCTACCTAAACATTCGCCATCCTCGGAAATTATTTCGGAATAGGTTAAACGCAGGTCTTTATAAAGACTTTCAAAATATGTCCCCCTACCCAATATGGAAATTCTGCCCAGACCTCCCTCCGTGCCCCATTTTCGGGTAAATTGAATCCCGAGCTCTTCGCTGAGTTTTTGGAGTTTGCCTACTTTCATAGTTCCAAGCTTATTTTACTTGCAAGCTAAAGTCAGGGCAATCCCCCGTGGCTTCTAATCAGGTTACCCTTTACTAAGGGACTATGAAAGTACCCCCTACTAAATAACTAATCAAAAATCACCCATTGGGGTGATTTACAGTGAGCTTGAATATATTATTGTAGGGATAGGCAAATTTAAGGATAGAAGGAAAAGGATTTGCAAACTAAGGATAAGTCTGGTGGCATGTTGACAGCGAAAGAGGTAGCGGAGCTCCTTAATGTCCATATTAATACGGTGAGACGCTGGAGTAAGCAAGGAGTGTTAAAGAGCTATCGTATTGGTCCTAGGGGTGACCGAAGATTCAAGCGAGAAGATGTGAGTGTTATATTTAAGGAGGAAAGGGAGGCTGAACATTAAGAGGCTGAATTAAGATGGGAAATAACGGCAACTTGGACAGAGGGTCAGCAAATGGGATGGGGGGAATACATCAGAGAATTGCTGATCCGGAAAAATGGGAGAGACAACCTGCAAGCGAAAGTGCCCCCTTTCATCGGGGGAAAAGGGAGCATTTATCAAACAGGCTTGACGGTCTTCTGTGGGAAGAAGCAAGCGGCTTTGCATCACCTCTCACTCGTCGAGAAAGGCAAATTCTCAACTATATGGCTCAGGGTTGCCTCAATAAGCAGATTGCAGACATTCTCGGCATTAGTGAGCAGACCATTAAAAACCACGTCAGTTCAATCCTTGGGAAGCTGGGCGCTTGTCGCCGTACCGAAGCTGTGGTTGCCGCCCTTAGGCAAGGCTTGCTCTCTCTGGAAGAAGTAGGAAGCAGTGTGGGTTAAGCTTCGCCTTCAAAGGCAAATCAAAAAGCAGGCTTGGTAGCCTGCTTTTTGATTGGGAGGGGGCGTTTAAGTTGTTGTCAGAAGCTATTTCTTCTTACCAGCACGCTCCGCGGCTCTTGATTTAGGATTAAAAGGCTTTTGTAAGCCAGGCGCTTTGCTAAGTCCTTTGCCTGGGACGCCACTTAGTATTAGTACCTCAGCCTTGTTCAAAAGGGTCTTGTTGATGGTAAGGGTCACTGAGACTGGAGTGCTGGTTGCGGAGATCGGGTTGCCGGATGGGTCTTTACCCTGGACGGTGACGGTATTGGTAATTGGTCCGGGAAGGTCAGAGACAGTGATAGTGTAGGTGGCGGTGGCGGTCAGGTTTGCCCCGGTGGCAAGAGTTGTTGCGCTTAAAGTGATTGCCCCTAACTTGCTGTCGGTTAGTGTTATATCGCTGATAGTGACACTGCCAGCGTTAGTAATCATGTAGGTATAAGTGATGGTCTCGTGGGGCGAGGCTGTGGTCTTGTCGGCTGATTTGCTCACCACAAGTGGTGGGTTAAGGGTGACGGAGGCGGTAGCATTGTCGGTGACCGTATTGGCTAAGGGGTCCTTGCCGGTAACAGTGGCAGTATTGGTGATAGGTCCGGGGAAGTCAGCAGCGACCACAGTGTAGGTTTTGGTAGCTGTGACATTGTCGCCCGGCACAAGGGTATCTTTACTCAAAGGGATAGCTCCCAGTTTGTCGTCAGTCAAAGTAATGTTATCAACGGTAAGATTGTCCGAATTATTAGTGATGGTATAGGTATAAGTGATGTTATCACCAAGGGAAGCTGAGGTTTTATCGGGAGTCTTAGTGACAGTGAGTGGTTCTTGGGCGGCGACATTAGATACAGGTAAAACCAATGCCAGAGCAATTGCCAATGTGATTAGAATCGAAGTCCATCTTTTCACTGTTTTACCTCCCTGCTGGTATTTGATATTAGCGGTGCTATCAGTCATAAAAACGAAAAAATGGACAAAAAGTTTAGTCCACAGTTTGGATAACCTATAGCCAGCGAAAATTTCCTTTTTAGTAGCCCCTCTTGTTTTTCGGTTTTGTGGCGTGATAGAATAACAGCCGATTTTTGTTCAGAAAGGGCTTAACTCTTGTTAGCTGATTATGGCTATATCGGGCTGCTCTTAATAGTTGCTATTATCTTCGCCGCCACTATGCCACTTCTGCCCCTAACCCTCAGTCTCCTTGGTCTCGTCCCCAGGAAACCCAATCCAGTCAAGACTTCTACCTACGAGTGCGGCATGGAGACTATCGGCAGGACCTGGGTCCAGTTTAACTTCCGCTATTATATATATGCTCTTCTTTTTGTTGTCTTTGACGTTTTGATTGTCTTTCTCTTTCCCTGGGCAACAAACCTTAAGCAGTTGGGGGCTACTGCCTTTGTGGCTGTTTTGGTCTTTCTGTTGATTTTAATGGCAGGTTACATTTATGCCTGGCTGAAGAGGGCACTGGAATGGAAATAGAAGAGACTAAGTTAACTATTTCTGATATACAGGAATCCGAGCTGGCTGAGGCGAAAGCCATCAATTCGATTAGGGAAAGTTGCAAGCTTATCCCTGACCCCGATGAATGGCTACAAGGCGAGATAAGCCGTAATGTTCTGGTGACCACGATAGATGCAGTTCTGGATTGGGGCAGACGCTCATCGGTGTGGCCCGTCAACATGGGACTGGCTTGCTGTGCCTTCGAGATGATTGCTATGGCGAATGCCCGTTTTGATATTGCCCGGTTTGGCATGGAACTCCTTCGTCCTACCCCACGTCAGGCTGATTTATGCTGGGTGTGTGGCACAATAACCTGGAGGATGGCGCCGGCTTTAAAGCGAATCTATGAGCAGATGGCTGAACCGAAATGGGTGTTAGCTATGGGTAGTTGTGCCATAACTGGTGGTCCTTTCCGGGAGTCTTATAACGTTGTCCCTGGGGTAAATTGCCTTCTACCTGTGGATGTTTATGTACCGGGCTGTCCACCCCGCCCCGAGGCGCTGCTCTACGGAATACTGCTGTTACACAGGAAAATCGGGCGGGGAACTATCCAGAAGGAACTTGCTGAAAAGATTGAGGAATGGAAGCAAAAAATGAGCCTGAAGGCTTACCTTAAAGGTATGTGGAGATGACGGTTGCTTTAGGGGTTGAAGCGGTTGCCCGGAAAGTGGCTGAAACTTTCCCAGTCACTACCATAACCACTGACCGAGATGCTCTTATCGTCCCTCCGGAGTCTCTTCTTCAAGTCGCCCAGTATCTTAAGGATACACCCGGGTTTGATTTCGGTTATCTCACCTGCCTCACCGCTGTTGATTACACTGATTATTTTGAGGTTGTCTATCACTTGACCTCTTTGAAGCATAACCACAGCCTGGTTCTAAAGACCCGATGCTATGACCGGGAGAAGCCGACGGTACCTTCAGTGGTGAGCCTGTGGCAGGGGGCTGACCTCCAGGAACGAGAAGCTTATGACCTTATGGGAATAGTCTTTTCCGGTCATCCTAATTTGAAGCGTCTCTTTCTCTGGGAAGGTTTCCCGGGATATCCGTTGAGGAGGGACTACCTGTAGTGATGCTGCGAACTGAGCCCTTTGTTGTGAATATTGGTCCACAGCACCCATCGAGCCACGGACTTTTTCGTTTGAGGGTCACTCTTGATGGAGAAGTAGTTAAGGACCTGGAGCTTGTGCTGGGGTATCTCCATCGCGGCATTGAGAAATTAGCTGAAGGACGCACTTACACGCAGAATATTACCCTAACTGACCGCCTTGACTATCTGGCTCAAATGACCAACAACTGGGCTTATGTGATAGCTGTAGAAAAACTGGCGGGAATTAAAGTCCCGGAGAGAGCCGAGTACTTGCGGGTGATAATAGGGGAGATGATGCGTCTCTCCAGCCACCTTTGCTTCATAGGCTTTTTCCTCAATGAGCTGGGTGCCTATTTTACACCGCTTTTCTACATGTTTAGGGATAGAGAGAAAATTATTGACCTTTTTGATATGGTCTGTGGGCAGCGCCTTAATTACAACTATATGCGGGTCGGCGGCGTCAGTCACGATATTCCAGAAGAGTTTGTGCCTGCCTTGAAGAGGCTACTGGATGAGATGCCGAGACTTATTGATGAGTATGAGCAGCTTCTTTCCGGAAACGAGATTCTACTGGCTCGTACAAAGAAAGTAGGCATCTTAACGAAAGAGAAGGCAATAAATTGCTCCGCCAGCGGTCCGGTGCTTCGAGCCAGCGGTGTGAAGTGGGATATCAGGAAGGTTGACCCGTATTCAGTATATGACCGTTTTGATTTTGAGATACCAGTAGGGAGTGTCGGTGATGTCTATGACCGCTACTGGGTGAGAGTACAGGAAATGCGGCAGAGTGTCCGTATTTTGAAGCAGGCATTGGAACAGTTACCCAAAGGCGAGACTAAGGCAGAGGTACCCTTTTTGCTTAGACCACCTGTGGGCGATGCCTACGGACGGATAGAGGGACCGAAAGGGGAGCTTGGCTTTTATCTGGTGAGTGACAATTCTATTGCTCCTTATCGGTGGCATGTACGTCCGCCAGCTCTGCTTAATTTGACAGCACTAAGGGAGCTGGCTATCGGCTGGAAGTTAGCCGATGCCATTGTTATTTTTGGAAGCCTGGATACAATCCTGGGTGAGGTAGACCGCTAATGACCGTTATGGAGCAATTCCGAAACTGGCTTGCCGGTGCTATGCCGGACTGGGCAGCCTATATTCTGGCTTTTATCGTTGGTGTCGTAGCTATCCTTATTTTCGCTCTGGTAATGATAATCGTCTTCGTTTATATTGAGCGGCGGGTGGTAGGTAGATTTCAGGTACGCCTAGGTCCCAACCGGTGTGGTCCTGAAGGAATTTTCCAGCTCATTGCTGATGCTATTAAAGTATTTGGCAAAGAAGACATTGTCCCTTCTAAGGGTGACTTCTGGGTTCACTTCTTGGCTCCTATTGTGACCTTCGTGCCGGCTTTGATGATCTTTGCTGTAGTCCCCTTCCACAGAGGTGCTGTGTTTACTGACCTCGATGTAGGCATCCTTTATGTGGTGGCTATAAGCTCAATATCGGTGGTTGGCATATTCATGGCAGGCTGGGGGTCTAACAACAAGTATTCTCTGATTGCTGCCTTGCGGGCAGTGGCTCAAGCTGTTAGCTATGAGTTACCAGTAGTGCTGTCGGTAGTGGGTGTCATTTTGTTAACCGGCACCCTATCTCTCAATAAAATTGTCGAAGTTCAGACCATTCCTCTCTTTCTGCTTACACCTTTAGGCTTTCTTATTTTCTTTCTGGGGACTATGGCAGAAATCAACCGGTCTCCTTTTGACCTTCTTGAGGCTGAGTCAGAGATTGTCGCTGGCTATCAAATGGAATACTCCGGAATGAAGTGGGTTCTGTTTTATATGGGAGAATACGGTCATGCCTTAGCAGCTTCGTCAATCATCACTACTCTTTTCTTGAGCGGCTGGAAAGGACCACTGCTGCCCCCATTTCTATGGTTCTTGATTAAGGTGCTGATAGTATTTTTTATTTTCATGTGGGCACGAGCTACCGTTCCCCGGTTGCGGGTAGACCAGTTGACTGCTTTTGCCTGGAAGTGCCTGCTGCCGATGGCGCTGATTAATTTGGTCCTTATTGCTGCCGAAGTGATATGGTTCCCGGAAATGCTACCCTGGATGATGGTGGTAGTCAACTTCGCCGTCGCCGGGGTCCTGATATTGTTATGGTCGAGGCTCTTTGCTCTGGGAGGTGGCAGGGTTGAAGTTTGAACGGTATGGCATCGGGATTGCCAAGGGGCTGATGGTAACACTGAAGAACTTCTTACGCCCACCGGTTACTCTGCAATATCCTGAAGAAAAGTTGATAACTTCGAAGCGCATTCGGGGTAATGAACTGGTGTGGTATGTGGGGAAATGTACTGGTTGTGCTACCTGTGCCAAACATTGTCCCCAAGGGAATATTGAAGTTGTGACCCATGTTGGACCGGAAAACACTTATATAGTGGAGAAGTTTGAAGTAGATACCGGGCGGTGCATGTTCTGCGGCTTATGTGTGGAAGCCTGCCCTTACGAAGCTATATTCATGGGGCGGAGTTATGAAAGGGCTACTTACCGGCAGAAAGAACTGGTTTTGAGCAAGGAGCAGTTGATGCTTTCAGAACTGCGGCAACCAAGCGGCTATGCCCGTCCCAAGATAGAAGCGCTACTGCCACGACAGAAACTGCTCCTCTACTGGGATAGAGAAGACGGTCAGAAACTTCGCTGGTTCCCCTGGCGGAAACGGAGCAAGAACTGATGGCTTTTGACATTGTCTTCTGGATATTAGCTGTAGTAAGTGTGGGCACGGCTCTGGCAGTAGTGTTGCTGCGCAATGTGTTTCGAGCGGCTCTTTTTTTGGTGATGTGCTTTTTTACCGTCGCTGGGCTTTTTGTCACTCTTCAGGCTGATTTTTTAGCTGCAGCTCAGGTCTTAATCTATGTCGGCGCTATATCCATATTGATAATCATGGCTATCATGCTCACCCGGGAGTTCTGGCGTGGAAGCCAGGCAGGGAGATTAAGAGTGTCGGCTCTGGTAGCTGGTCTTCTGTTGCTGGGAGTGATGGTCTTTGTCATAGTCAACACTTCCTGGCAGATAAGCGAAGAACCGCCTAAAGTGCCGACCACGGCAGCTATTGGCAGCCAGCTTTTTGGTGAAGGTGGTTTCTTGCTGGCAGTGGAAATAGCAGCCGTATTGCTCCTAGCAGCAGTTCTCGGGGCTATTGCCTTGATTCGGGAGAAATGAAGAAATGTCTGTTGGTTTAGAGCATTACCTAGTTCTGTCGGCAGTGCTTTTTTGTATTGGTCTTTACGGAGCTCTTTCACGGCGCAATGCGGTTGTGATTTTGATGTGTATCGAGATAATGCTCAATGCGGTCAACATAGCTTTGGTAGGTTTTTCTCGCTACATAGTGCCGCCCCTAGTGACCGGGCAGGTATTTGCTATTTTCATTATGGTTGTAGCCGCTGCCGAAGTAGCTGTGGGCTTAGCCATAATTATGACTCTTTATCGAAGTAGGGAAACAGTAGATGTGGAGAAAATGGACTTAATGAAATGGTGAAAAATGTGGGTTCAAGTTAAATCAGCGCCAAATTTGATGATAGCTGAGATGTGGAAGGAGTTCCTCGAGGGAGAAGGCATTCCTGCCCGAATTCTCCCTGACCCGGACCAGCCTGGAGTTGGCGAGCTGGCTTCTTATCGCATTCTGGTTGCCCAGGAAAAAGTGCATGTGGTTGAGGAAGTCTTAAGGAAGCTGTAATGCCTCACCAGATACCGTGGCTTATCTGGCTATTGCCTATTTTCTCCTTTATTATCATCTCCTTTGTCTTAAGACCTTTCTTTAATCATCGCCCTAAACTCAGCGGCTATGTCACCATTTTGGCTATTGGCGTTAGCTGTGTTTTATCCTTCTGGGTTCTGACCGAAGTCCTGAAAGCCCCCGGGCACAAATTAGCCATTCCTGACCTCCAGTGGGTGTTGATTGGAAATGGTCTTAGCATCCATCTTGGTCTGATTGTAGATGCCTTGACCGCTGTAATGCTCGTCGTCGTTACCGTGGTTAGCCTTTTAATCCAGATATATTCCCAGGCTTATATGCATGGCGACCCGGGCTATCCTCGCTATTACGCCTTTATGTCTCTGTTTACCGCCTGCATGCTGGGCTTGGTCATGGCAGACAGCCTGGTCTTTCTCTACCTCTTCTGGGAGGGTGTCGGTTTATGTTCTTACCTGCTTATTGGTTTCTGGTTTCACCGACCTTCAGCAGCTAATGCGGCTAAGAAGGCTTTTATTGTTACCCGCCTTGGCGATTTTGGCTTTCTGGCAGCTATTCTGTTCCTTTTCGCTCAGACTGGTACCTTTGATATTGAAAAACTGCATAGTTTAGCTATAGCTGGCGCTCTGGCTGGCAGTACTCTGACCTGGGCAGCCATAGGGATATTCTCTGGGGCTGCCGGTAAGTCAGCCCAGTTCCCTCTGCATACATGGTTGCCTGATGCTATGGAAGGTCCAACACCGGTCAGCGCTTTAATCCATGCAGCAACAATGGTAGCCGCTGGTGTCTTTCTGGTAGCCCGCATGTTTCCCCTCTTTGAACATTCTGCGACAGCTATGACTACAGTAGCGGTGATTGGCGCTTTTACGGCTATTTTCGCCGCCAGTATGGGGCTGGTGATGAACGATATTAAACGGGTGGTAGCCTATTCCACTATCAGTCAGTTGGGCTATATGATGTTAGGCTTGGGTGTTGGTGGCATTGCTGTTGGCATCTTCCATTTATTCAATCATGCTTTCTTCAAAGCTCTACTCTTTCTTGGTGCTGGTAGTGTCAATCATGCCACCGGGACTTTTGACATCCGCGAGATGGGCGGCTTGCGCAAAGCCATGCCCTGGACCTTTGCCACCTTTGTTGTTGCGTCTTTGAGCCTGGCTGGTATCTGGCCCCTGGCAGGTTTCTGGAGCAAGGACGAGATTCTACTCTTTTCTCTACAAAATCAGCCGGTGCTGTTTGCTTTAGCCTTAGTAACCATATTTATGACGGCATTTTATATTTTCCGGGTGGTCTTTGTTGTTTTTGGTGGTGAATATCGAGGAGGGGCACAGGTTGCCCACCAGAGTGGACATGACAGCCATGCCCGTCTCCATGAGTCGCCGGCAGTAATGATAGTTCCTATGGCTATTCTGGGTATATTCTCGGTGATTTCCGGCTGGCTCAACCTTACTGGAAAATTCGGCGAGTTTCTGGGATATGGCGAGAGCAAAAGCCTTATTGAAGGCTTATTCGGCATTTTTGCCACACCTTTGCCCTGGATATCGCTAATTGTTGCTGGTCTGGGTATTTTCTCAGCCTATCAAATGTATGGCACCAAGAAAGTGCCAGCCGAGACTGTAGGCAGGACTTTTGCTCCTTTCTATACCATGTTTTCCCGAAAGTACTGGTTTGATGAGCTCTACGAGAAGGTCATTGTCAAGAATGCCTTAGTGAACGGTCTTTTTGCTGGTTTTCAGGTCTTTGATGCTTCTGGTGTGGATGGTGCCGTTGATGGAATTGCCAGAGGTACTATAGCCACGGGTAAGGCTTTGCGTCGAGTTCAGACCGGTCAACTTCAAGCCTATGCACTGGCTATTGCCATAGGTATATTAGCTATTGTGGTCTGTTTTTATTTCTTTGGTTGAGGAAGTAGACTTTGGAATTTCCTTATTTATCAACCATAATCTTCCTCCCGGTAGTGGGGATAATTATCATTGCCTTATTACCTAACCCCCAACTGAAAGCTGTCAGGTGTATTTCCGCCGGTTTTACTCTAACTGCCTTTGCCTTGTCGTTGTTTGTTTTCCATGCCTTTGACCGCTCTGCGGGAATTGTGGGGCAGATGCAGTTTGTGGAGAAGCTTTCCTGGATTCTACCAATTAATGCTTTCTTCCATCTCGGAGTTGATGGTCTCAGCTTGCCTCTGGTAGTGCTGACTACCTTTCTCGGTTTTCTGGCTGTCTTGGTCTCCTGGAAGATTGCCCTAAGACCTCGGGAGTACTTTATCTGGCTTTTGCTCTTAGAGACGAGCATCCTGGGTGTTTTCTGCTCTCTTGACCTTGTCCTTTTCTTCCTCTTCTGGGAGATAGAGCTTGTCCCTATGTATTTCCT
>Ga0129297_10000921_pt1 | contig 14645 bp, 12 predicted proteins | sample I18A1metaG_FD_94708 | JGI IMG/M metagenome (GOLD analysis project Ga0129297, IMG submission 94708) | Lake sediment bacterial and archeal communities from Gulf of Boni, Indonesia to study Microbial Dark Matter (Phase II) - ​I18A1 metaG | ecosystem: Environmental > Aquatic > Freshwater > Lake >... | reverse complement strand
CTGCTGGATCTGGGCAGGGGGCATGAGCAGCATGGTTAAGCTCCTTGCGGCGAAATGGCTTCCGGGAGGTCGAGCCCCCGGAGGCTGAACTCAGTGAAGTGGGCGGCGAGGGCGTCCAGGTCTTCCATGCCGTAGGCCTGACCCCGCAACAGACGCGTCAGCTCCGCATGGTTGTGCATCCAGAGGAGCTGGGCGTGGATGCTCATGCCCATGCGGAAGATGCCCTCAGCATCGAGGTCCGGTCTCAGAACCCGGAGGCAGCCGTTGAGGTAGGTCGTGAAGGGGTGGATGGATTCGAGGATGAAGGACTCGATGCTGGGCCTGGGGTACTGCATCTCCCGGTTCCAGAGAACGTGGGCAGCCTTGTCCACCTCCACGGACATGTATTTCCCCGTGCAGTGGCACTCCATCCACTCCTGCAGGAAGCTCCGGATGTAGTCCTTGAACCGGGCCACCGCCTTGTTCCGGGCATCGGCCTCACCGGGTTCGGGCGGGGGCAGCAGGTGGTGGATCCACTTGGGACCTTGCTCGAAGGCATACCGGAGGGCTTCGCGATAGAGCCCCTCCTTGCCTCCGAAGTGGTACTGGACCATGGCGCTGTTGGCCTTGGCCCGCTCCGCGATGTCGCGGATGCCTGCGCCGTCGAAGCCCCGTTCGGCAAAGACGATCAGGGCCGCTTCCAGCAGGCGTCTGCGTGTATCCGCTGCGGATTCAGAAGGAACGTGATTCATGGTCGACCTCGAGCCGCCATTCAATCGTTTGATTGGCGCCTGTGTCTAGATTAATCAACTGATTGATTGGGTCAAGGGCAAACTTTCAGCCACCTTCCTGCAGGGGGGTCCACCGCGGAGAGGCCTTACTTCTTGGGCGCGGAAAAGTTGAGCGAAGTGGTCACGTAGGTCCCGGCCTCGTTGGTCACCGTGAAGGTCAGGGAAGCACCTGCCTTCAGGCCATCGACGCGAACCGCAAGAGGGCTGGTCTCACCGGAGCCGATGACGGTGGCGCCGTTCTTTAATACGGCCTTGCCCCCCTTGAATTCGCCTAGAACGTTGAAGGAATTGGGAGATCCCGTCGCGGGATTTGCTTTCACAGAGATGATTTCTGGTTTAGGTACAACCTTGACGGAAACCGCACGCGTCACCACCATACCGATGCTGTTGGTCGCCTTGAGCACATAGGTTGTTGTTTCCGGAGGCGCAACCTCCAGGGAAAGTTCCTTTCTCTGCGAAACATTGATATCCCCAGGGTCCAAGATCAGACTGTTGGTGCCGGTGGTCGTCCAGGTGAGCTTGGAAGTGGATCCTTCCGTTACCACTTCTGGGATTGCCTCAAAACGGACAATGGTGGCGGGGGGGCGAAGGGTAACCTGCATGGCAACCACAGACTCTTGGCCGACCGGATTCGTCGCTTTGCAGGTAATGACAAGATCAGGCCCCGTGCCTGCCGTCCAGGTCACCGTCGAGCCCTGCGATTCGCCCTCGATGGTTCCTCCACGGATGCTCCACTCGAAGGTCAGATCCGGGTCACCAGTGAGTGTGGTCTCATGGCCGCTCGTCCCTGCAATGACGACATTCTCGCCCCGCAAGGAGACGTTCGGTTTGCCGGGCTCGCTGACATTGACGGTGACCTGCTCGGCCACTGGCGCGGTTGTCCCTTGAACAGGCGCTGCCTGAGGCTTGTCCATGGCCCGGAAGAGGCCATACCCCACCACTGCCGCGATGCCCAGGCCGAGAGCCACGATCTGGAAGCGGGTCTTTTCGTCGAACGTCATGGCTCTTCCTTCAAGGACCAACCGGGCGATGGGGGAGCTGGATCGGAATATCCAGGAATTCTAACCCCATTGTCGGCTTCCTGGACCGCTTTCCAAGGGGTGGACCCGCGGGGATCGGACAGGTCAACCGGCGGGCACGATGACTTGTTGCAGCGTGACGTCCGGAGAGAAGCATCGGAGGAATCGGCCCAGGTCTTGAAGCTGGGCCTCCAGGGCTTCCAGAGGGACTCCCGTGGGAGCGTAGATGGTGAAGAGCGCCGCCCGGGTCCTGGGCTCGATGGGCGAGGCCTGTTCCGGGCCCAGGAGGACACTGGAGAGGATCCGGTTGGCGTCCTTCAGGACCATGTCACCCGCGGGCAGGATGCAGGGCTTCCCGCTCAAGTTGGTATAGGTCTCGCCGCCCGCTGACCTGGAGAGCGTCAGGGGGGCCTCCAGCCGCTCCAGGTCATGACCGGCAGCCACCAGACCGTGGCGGAGCTCCGCCATGAACAGGGCAGTGACCGCACAGATCCGGGAGGGGATGGAGCGACCCTTCCCGGCCACGGATTCCAGTTGCTGGAGGACATGGTAGGTCTTGCCGTGGCACCGGAAGTGGGCGTCGAAGGCCTGGAGGACGGGGAGTTCGCGCAGGGCCTTCCGATCCAGGGAGCCGTATCGGGCTTTCAACTCCCCTTCCAGTTTGATCCGTGCCTCATCCAAGGCCGTGGAATCAGCCCCGGGCGCGAGCCCTCGCGCCTCCAGAAGCCCGAGGCGGGCGCCGGGGAAACCTTCGAGCCACGATGGGTCCACCAGGATGGGGATCATGGGACACCTCCTGGTGGGATGATGGTTGAGGCGAGGGAGGGTTTCTTGAACGTTCTTGACGGTGCGGTGGAAAGGACGACCTGGTGGCGTCTGCCCGGCCTGGGCACCCCTGAGCTGCTTCATGCTTCCTTCCGCACCCGGACTTTTTCCCGCCACGCCCACGACCGCTTCGCCTTTGGTGTCATCGAAGCCGGTGGCCTGGCTTTCCGCTACCGGGGGCAAGACGTGGTGGCTCCGGCCGGCTGGGTGAACCTGGCGTTTCCCGGCGAGGTGCACTGCGGACACGGGGTCGGGCCCGAAGGTTGGTCCTACCGCATGTTCTACCTGGACCCGGCACACATGCTCACCATGGCGCAGGCGCTCGACCCCTCCCTACGCGAGCTGCCATTCGTGCCGGCCGGGGCGGTCTGGGATCCCTGGCTCGCCCGACGGATCTCCCAGCTGCACAGGCACTGTTTGGATCCCGCAGGGGATGCCCTGGAGAGGCAGAGCGCCCTGGCCATCCTGGTCCAGCGGATCCTGTGCCGGCATGGAGCCCTCCATCCCAAAGCCCTCGCCACCCGAGCGGGAAGGGCGATCCAGATGGTCCGGCAGGTCCTGGAAGATCGAGCGGACCAGCTTGTCACCTTGGAAGAGCTGGCCCGGCTGGCCGGAATGAATCCTTATGGTCTGGTCCGTCAGTTCACCCGGGAGCATGGGCTGCCCCCGCACGCCTACCTCGTGCAGGTCCGGGTGAACCGGGCTGCGTCGCTGCTTCGGGAAGGGAAGCCTCCGGCCCAGGTGGCTGCTGAGTGTGGATTCTCCGACCAGAGCCACCTGAACCGCCACTTCCTGCGCCACTTTGGAGTGACGCCGGGCGTCTATCGGCGCGCCAGGTCTGAGCGCAGGCGATCCTGAGGGGACAAGGGCTCGGCTCCCAAGGATTCATCCGGTAGACTGGGGGATTGGCAGTCAAGCTGCCCTTGGAGTCGCTATGCAAGACAACCAGTACCGCCAGGTCAGGCTCGAAAAGCTCGAGAAGCTCCGGTCCCTCGGGATCGATGTGTATCCGAGGAAAGCCAAGCGGGGCTGGTCCACCGTCCGGATCATGCGGGAGTTCGAGCACCGGACCGCGGAGGAGCTGGAAGCCCAGCCGGTCACTGTGGACACCATGGGGCGCGTCATCGCCATCCGGGAGATGGGCAAGAGTGTCTTCATCCACTTCACGGAGAATGGCCAGAAGCTCCAGGCCTACTTCCGCAAGAACGACCTGGATGAGCGGGATCCGAAGGCCTGGGAGGTCCTGAAGCTCCTGGATCTCGGGGATTTCATCTCCGTGGCCGGTCCCCTGATGCGCACCAAGACCGGCGAACTGAGCATCCGGGTCATGGAGCTGCAGTTCGTCACCAAGGCGCTGCTGCCCCTGCCGGAGAAGTGGCATGGCCTCCAGGACAAGGAGCTGCGCTACCGCCAGCGGTACCTGGACCTCATCTCCAATCCCGAGGTGCTGCACACCTTCCAGCTGCGGTCGAAAATCATGTCTGGCATCCGCCACTTCATGGAAGACCAGGGCTACCTGGAAGTGGAAACGCCCATGATGCAGCCCATTCCCGGTGGCGCCACGGCGCGACCCTTCGTGACCCACCACAACGCGCTGGACATGGAGCTCTACCTCCGGATCGCCCCCGAGCTCTACCTCAAGCGCCTCATCGTGGGTGGTTTCGAGAAGGTCTTCGAGATCAACCGCAACTTCCGCAACGAAGGCATCAGCCACAAGCACAACCCCGAGTTCACCATGATGGAGTTCTACTCCGCGGGCGAGGACCTCCGGGACATGATGACCCTGACGGAGAACCTCTTCGAGTCCATCGCGGCGCTTTGCGGTTCCCTCGAGCGCCCCTTCGGCGAGCACACCATCAGCTACAAGGCCCCCTTCCGCCGCATCACCATGAAGGACGCCATCGCCGAATACGGCCAGATCGTCCGGGGCCGCCTGGAGGACCACAGCGAGATCGTGAAGCTGGCGCGGGAGGCCCACATCGAGGACGTGGACAGGAAGACGGAAGGCATCCTGATCGGGGATCTCTTCGAACACCATGTCGAACACCATCTGATCCAGCCGACCTTTGTCACGGACTACCCCGTGGAGCTGAGTCCGCTCACCAAGAACCTGCCGGGCACTGACCGCTTCGTGGACCGCTTCGAGATGTTCGTGGCCGGGATGGAGCTGGCCAATGCCTACTCCGAGCTCAACGACCCCATCGACCAGATGGGTCGCTTCCAGGCCCAGGTGGCCATGCGGGAGGCCGGTGACGACGAGGCCATGCTGCTGGACCAGGACTTCGTCGATTCCCTGGAGCACGGCTTCCCCGCCTGTGGCGGTGAGGGCATCGGCATCGACCGCCTGATCATGCTGATGACCAACAGTGAAAGCATCCGCGATGTCATCCTCTTCCCCCTCATGAGGCCCCACAAGGCTTCGGACAGCACCGAGAAACCTGCGCCCATCGAACAAGCGGCAGAATAGCTTTCTGCCTCTGGGTCATATCCGACCATAAACCTCATCCTTTTCCTGGAGCTTTCCCATGCCCGTCCCGATGCTCGACCTTGCTCCCCAGAACTCCGGTGTGAAGCAGAAGATCCTGGAAGGGCTCGCCGGCCTCATCGACCGCTCTCAGTTCGTCCTCGGCGAGAACGTGAAGGGGCTCGAAGCGGAGCTGGCCCAGTACACGGGCGCCCAGCATGCCGTGGGCATGTCCAGCGGTACGGACGCCCTCCTGGTGGCCCTCATGGCCCTCGACATCAAGCACGGCGATGAGGTCATCATCCCGAGCTTCACCTTCTTCGCCACCGGCGGTGTCGTGGCCCGCACCGGCGCGACCCCGGTCTTCCTGGACCTGGACCCGGTGACGTTCAATGCCACGGGAAAGCTGGTGGAAGCAGCGATCACGCCCCGCACCAAGGCCATCATGCCCGTGCACCTCTTCGGGCAGCTGGCGGAGATGCCCGCCATCATGGCCGTGGCCAAGAAACACGGCATTCCCGTCATCGAGGATGCCTGCCAGTCCCTGGGCGCCAAGGGCTGGGGCAAGAATGCCGGGCAGTTCGGCGAGATGACCGGCTGCAGCTTCTACCCCACCAAGAACCTCGGTGCCTTCGGCGACGCAGGGCTCACGCTCATCCGTGACGACGAGAAGCTGGCCGCACGGGTGCGCCGCATGCGCGTCCATGGCATGGAGCCCGTCTATGTCCACCATGAGGTCGGCATGAACGGCCGCATCGACGAGTTCCAGGCGCTGGTGCTCCGGGCCAAGCTCCCCATGCTGGAAGGCTGGCACGAAGGCCGCCGCTCCCACGCCAAGTGGTACATCGAGCGCATGAAGAGCCTCACGGCGGACGAGCTGATTTTACCGCTCGAGGTCGTACCGGACGGCCGGCACATCTACAACCAGTTCACGGTGCGCGTGAAGGGCGGCAAGCGGGATGCGCTCCAGGCCCACCTCAAGGGCCTGGGCATCGGCAGCGCCATCTACTACCCCATCTCCCTGCACGAGCAGCCCTGCTTCGCCTACCTCGGCTACAAGAAGGGACAGCTGCCCGAGACCGAGCTGGCCAGCCAGGAAGTGCTGAGCCTGCCTGTCTATCCCGAGATGACGGAGGCCATGCGCGAGGAAGTGGCAGCCGCGATCCTGGGTTTCTTCGGGAAGAAGTAGCCCACCCCTTCACCCAAGCAAAGCGGCGTCCCTCGGGACGCCGCTTGTGTTATTGCAGGTTCTCGCTTCAGGCGTTGCTGGAGCCCATGCTGGCCAGCGCCTTCCGCGCCTTCTTGGACCACTCGCTCTTCGGGTAGCTCTCCACCAGCTTCTGGAAGTATTCCTTCGCCTCGCGACGGTAGCTCCGGATCTCTTCCTGCTTGAAGGCGTCGATCTCCTTCTCGAGCTGCTTTGTCTCCTCGTGGCTCAGCTGCTTCTCCTCGTCCTTGCCCACGCGGGCCAGGAAGTCCTTTTTAAGCTGGTCGATCTGCATGGGTTTCACGAGCTTCAGCCGCAGGGCCTCGCCCAGGTAGTAGTAGGCGCGCTCGCGGTCCGCGTACTCCGGATAGGCCTCGAGCATGTCCTTGATCCGCTTCTCTGCGCCCGGATAGTAACGGCTGTTGACGTAGAAGATGCCGACCATCAGCTCGCTCTCGGCCAGGCGCCGCCAGCACTGGGTGATCTTGGCCTTGGCGTCGAAGACGTACGGGGAGCCAGGGGCCTGCTGGATCAGGTCCTGGAAGGCCGTGAGGGCCAGTCGGGTCTCGGCCTGGTCCCGCTCGGCATTCTCGATGGCGGCGTAATGGCAGAGCGCGATGTGGTAGAGCGCATAGTCGCGCATCTCGTGCCGGGGGAAGTAGTTCAGGAAGTTCCGGTATTCCACGGCCGCCTCGGGATAGCTCACCTTCTTGGCGAAGAAGTAGCTGTCCCCGATAAGGAGCTTGGCTTTGGCAAACTCGGGGCTCGAGGGCATGTTCTCTTCGATGAGGCGCAGCGTCTTGCGGCCTTCCTCCCACTTGCCCTGCTTCAGGGCCGTCTCACCTTCTGCGAGCAGCACGGCGGCAGTGCGCTGGCGAAGGGCCGCGTTCTTGGGCTTCCTCTTGCACCCGGCCACCGAGGCGAGCAGGGCGAGGGAGAGGGCGGTGGAGGCTAGACGGCTGGTTAGCTTCATGAAGATTCCTTGGTTCCTTGGACAAACATGGCGGCAAGGGGTGCTGGGTTCCCGAGCCATTGATCGAGCATCCGTTCGAGCCACTGGGCTGCGATCGCCTGGGCCTCATTCCGGCGCAGATCATGAAGGATCTCATGCTTGAACCCTTCCAGGCGATGCCGTTCCAGGAGGCCGGGCTTGACGGCCTGCCAGAGCTCCTCGGCCCCGTCCGGGTCCGCTACGGTATCCTGCCCCGCCTCCAGGAGGAGGATGGGCCGTTCCAGCTCCTGGCCGAGCTGGAGGATCTCCTGGCGTCCCTCCTGGAACACATGCCCGAACGCCGCGCTCATGAAACGGTGGCAGAGAGGGTCGTCCCAGTAGCGCTGGACCAGGACCGGATCGGAACAGGCCTCGTGCTTGTCGCCGGGGAGGTCCAGTGTCTTGTGGGGGACCAGGAGCAACAGGAGCCTGTGCAACGTTCGCATCAGGAGCGTCGGAGGGCGCAGGGCGACCGCCGGGGCGCTCAGGATCAGGGCGTCCATGGTGTCGGCATGCCAGAGCAGCGTCAGCACCGCCACCAGTCCACCGAAGCTGTGGCCCAAGAGCACCTGGGGGCAGGTCGGCAGGGGAGGGAACGGCACGCCGTCCACGAAGCGGGGGCGGGCATGAACACGCTCGGCATCGTAGGCCCGCTCGTGACGAAGGAAGAGGGCCAGGTCCTCCACGAAACCGCGGATCCCGTTCGCGTCGCCCCGTTTGCCCCCGCTCCGTCCGAACCCCCGGTGGTCCATGGCGGAGACGGACCAGCCCAGTCCATGGAGCCACTTCGCCGTGTGCCGGTAGCGCTCCCCGTGCTCCCCGTAGCCGTGGGACAGCACCACCCGGCCCCAGGGATCGGGGTGGTCCCAGCGCACGTAAGCCAGGGGGGTCTGGACATGCCCGGCCAGAATCCCGCGGAAGGTGGGTTCCAGGTCCTCGGGTTGTCCGTGCGGAGTCTCGGCCATCCCCGTAGGATACCGGGGATGGCCGCCGACGTTGGGGTGCCCCTCTCCAGGGTAGTGCTTAGAGCGCGGCGCTGTAGATGCCGGAGATCTCCTCATGGGTGGCCTGGATCGGGTTCGTAAGGCCACAGGCGTCCTTCAGGGCATTGGTGGCCAAGGTCGGGATGTCCGAGCCCTTGGCGCCAAGGACCTGGATCCCGGAAGGGATGCCGATGTCCTTCGAGAGCTGGCGGATGGCATTTAGGCAGGCCTCCGCAGCGGTGGCATCGTTCATTCCCCGGGTGTCCACCCCCATGGCGCGGGCGATGTCCCCGAGCCGGGGCGCGACGGCCTTGGCGTTGAAGGCCTGCACGTGGGGCAGGAGGATGGCGTTGCAAACCCCGTGGGGAAGATCGTAGTAGCCGCCCAGCTGGTGGGCCATGGCATGGACGTAGCCCAGGGAGGCGTTGTTGAAGGCCATGCCGGCCAGGAATTGGGCGTAGGCCATCTGCTCGCGTGCCTCCATGTCCTTTCCGTCCCGCACGGCCGCGCGCAGGTGCTTCGCGACGAGCTCCACCGCCTTCAGGGCGCAGGCATCGGTCACGGGAGTGGCGATGGTGGACACGTAGGCCTCCACCGCGTGGGTCAGCGCATCCATTCCGGTGGCGGCCGTCAGGCTCGCGGGCTTGTCCACCATCAGCTCGGGATCGTTGACCGAGAGGATCGGCGTGGTGTGCTTGTCCACGATGGCCATCTTGATGTGGCGTGCCTCGTCCGTGATGATGCAGAACCGGGTCATCTCGCTGGCAGTGCCCGCCGTCGTGTTGATGGCCACGAGCGGCAGCTGGGGCTTGCCGGACTTGTCCAGGCCCTCGAAGTCCTTGATGGAGCCGCCGTTGGTGGCGCAGAGGGCGATCCCCTTCGCGCAGTCGTGGGGGGAGCCGCCGCCCAGGCTGATGACGAAGTCGCAGGCTTCGGCCTTCAGGATCGCCAGTCCCGCATCCACGTTCCCCACGGTGGGATTGGGCTGGGCGCCGTCGAAGACCGCCGTGCTGACGCCATGGGCCGCGAGCAACTTCGCCACCTTGCCCACGAGGCCGATCTGGTTGAGGACCTTGTCGGTGACAATGAGGCCCTTGCGGAAGCCGAGTCCCTTGATGGAGGCGGCGGCGTCCTGGAGGCAGCCGGCTCCCATCAGGTTCACGGAAGGGATGAAGAAGGCGCGGGTCGACATGGAACAGCTCCTGGGTGGGCGGGCTTCAACGGAAGGCCGCTGTTTCCCTGGAGAGGTTCAAGCCCCGTGCCGCCAAACCTGTGATGAACGACCGGAGTCGAGCGGATGTCTAAGTGGCTTGACTGCAGAAACAACGCGATCGCGAGGCGATCCGGGCGCGTTGTGAGCTCTGTAACGATGTAACGCGTATGTATCAGAAATGTATCACTCTTGAATCTTCCTCAGCTTGCGGTAGAGGGACATCCGGGAGATGCCGAGGGAGCGGGCCGCCTCGCTGAGATTCCCGCCCTGGCGGATCATGGCCTCCACGATCGTGTCGTGTTCCTCCAGGGCCCGGGCGGCCTTGATGCTGGCCCGGAGCTCGCGCGGTGACCGCGTGGAACGCTCGGTGCGAGAGGGCTTGAGAATCTCCTCGGGCAGGCAGTCCACATCGATCCGGGGTCCGTGACAGGCGTTGACGAGGCGTTCTACCACGTTCTGGAACTCGCGCGTGTTCCCTGGCCAGTCGTATCGCTGCAGGCACTCGACCACCGCCGCGGTGGCCGGGATCTCCGCCACGCCGAGGCGCTGGCAGGTGCGCTCGTGGAAGATCCTGAACATCGCCGGAATATCCTCCCGGTGGTCACGCAGCGGCGGCAGCTGGATGGAGACCACGTTGAGCCGGTAGTAGAGGTCCTGGCGGAAGTTGCCCCGGCCGATCTCCGTGGGGAGGTGCTTGTGGGTGGCACAGATGATCCGCACGTCCACGGGCACCACTCTGTCGCCGCCGATGCGGGTGATGGCCTTGTCCTGGAGGACGCGCAAAAGCGAGACCTGCTGCTCCAGGGGCATGTCCCCGATCTCGTCCAGGAAGATCGTGCCACCGGAGGCGAGCTCGAACTTGCCGGGCCGTCCGCCCTTGGCGGCGCCGGTGAAGGCGCCTTCGACGTAGCCGAACAGCTCGCTGCCGATCAGTTCCCGGGGGATGGCACCGCAGTTGATGGCGATGAAGGGCAGGTTCCGGCGGGCACCCTGGTTGTGGATCGCCTGGGCGAACATCTCCTTGCCGGTTCCGCTCTCCCCGAAGAGCATCACGCTGCTCTCGCTCTGGGCGGCCATGCGGCCCAGATGGATGGCCTTCTCGATGGCCTTCCCCTGGCCCAGGATGTCCTCGAAGGTGAAGGTGGCGTGGGCCCCCGAGAACCGGTTGATGAGGCGGTTGATCCGCTGGAGGGGGTTCAGGAACAGCACGCCGCTGGTCAGGTGCCCCTGGTCGTCCTTGACGGGCTTGGCGGAGACCAGGCAGGCGAGGCCGGAGGTGGTGCCCAGTTCGAGATCGCTGATGGCCCTGCCATGGTGCAGCAGCTCCCGCAGGGCGTTGGGACGGTCCAGGAACCGGCCGATGGGCTGTCCGACCAGGGCCTCCGAGCGACGGCCCAGCAGCTTCTCGGCCACGGGATTGACCTGCTGGATCGTGCCCTTGGCATCCACCACCACCACGCCGTCGGAGACCGTCAGGAAGAGGTTGCTGAGGTGGCTGTTGAGGAGGGTCAGCTCCCGGTTCTGCAGCTCGACGCGCAGCTGCTGCCGGATTGCCTCCGACGCAGCGACCACCATGCCCAGGGTGTGCTGATGGGTGGCCTCCACGGGGCCGGACATTTCGAGGATCCCGATCAGGCGGTCCTCTTCGTCCCGGATGGGCGCGCCGGAGCAGGTCCAGGGATGGTGCTTCCGGCAGTAGTGCTCCGTGCCCGAGACCTGGAAGGGGCGGCCCAGGAAGAGGGAGGTGCCCACGCCGTTGTTGCCGATCTCGTCCTCGTTCCAGAGGGCGCCGCGGCAGAAGTTGAGGTCCGGCGCGTTCCGGATGTCCTCGGGGTCCCCCACGGTTTCCAGGATGTAGCCCCGTTCGTCGCAGAGGAGGACCACGAAGCTGGAACTGGCCACGAACGCGTAGAGGTTCTCCATGAAGGGGCGGGCGATGCGGATCAGCTCCCGGTGGCGCTCCAGGTTCTCCGAGAGGTGGGGTTCCAGCAGCACGGTGCCGCTGCGGCCCGAGTGGGGATCCACGCCGGCCTCCCGGCACCGCGCCCAGGCTTCCGCGACCTCCGCCTTCACCATTCCGGGCTCGATGCTTCCAGTCCCGACGAAGCGCTCCCATGGGGAAGGCGGCGTCTGCAGGGAACGGGCGGCCTTGGCCATGGGTGTGCCTCCGCGGGACAATCTCGAGCGATTGTGTTACACCCATGATACAGATGGGTTCGCCCAGCGGCGATCGATGCCCTTCACCACGACCCGAGACGCAGAAGGCCACATGCCATACAGTTATTCAGGAGCCCGTCAGGCTCCTTTCCTTTCGGACGGAACATGGATTTTGAAACCCTGATGCGGGCCAAGAACGAGCTGGAGCCCCGGGTGAGGCAGCTCTGCGCCCACCTGGACGCCGAGCGGAAGGCCCTGGAGCTGGAGCAGATCGAGGAGAAGGCCGCGGCGCCCGGGTTCTGGGACGACCCCGAGGCGGCCAAGCCCGTGCTGAAAGCCCGGGGCCTGCTGACCGACGACATCGCCCTCTCCAAGAAGCTCTTCTCGGGGCTGGAGGACCTGGAGACCGCCCTGGAATTGTCGCGGGATGATCCGGACATGCTGGGCGAGGCCGAGAGCGTGGAAGGGGCCCTGCGGCAGACGGTGGAGTCCTCCGAGCTGCGCATGATGCTCAGTGGCGAGCTGGACCAGACCAACGCCATCGTGGCCATCGCGCCGGGGGCGGGCGGCACCGAGAGCTGCGACTGGGCCGCCATGCTGCTGCGCATGTACCTCCGCTACTGCGAAGCCAAGGGCTGGCAGACGGAGATGATCGACTACCAGGACGGGGATGAGGCCGGCATCAAGGGAGCCACGTTCATCGTCACGGCGCCCTACGCCTACGGCTACCTGCGCGCGGAAGCCGGCGTCCACCGCCTGGTGCGCATCTCCCCCTTTGATGCCGCCAAGCGGCGCCACACCAGCTTCGCCGCGGTCTACGTGAGCCCCGAGCTGGACGACACCATCGACGTGGACATCCCCGAGAAGGATCTGAAGATCGATGTGTTCCGCGCCAGCGGCGCGGGGGGCCAGCACGTGAACCGCACCGAATCGGCCGTGCGCTTCACCCACCTGCCCACGGGGATCGTGGTGAGCTGCCAGAACGAGCGCAGCCAGATCAAGAACCGGGCGACTGCCATGAAGGTGCTGAAGGCGCGCCTCTACGAGCTGGAGAAGCGCAAGTTCGAGGAGAAGGTGGCTGCGGCCAGCGGCGAGAAGGCCGATGTGGCCTGGGGCAGCCAGATCCGCTCCTACGTGCTGCAGCCCTACCAGATGGTGAAGGACCATCGGACCAGCCACGAGACCAGCCAGACCCAGAAGGTGCTGGACGGTGACCTGGACGACTTCATCCGCACCCAACTGCTGGCCAAGACCCTCAAGGCTTAGGGTTCTCTTCCAGGAAGGTGGCCATCCGTTCCAGGGTGATGTCGCTGACGTGGTGCTCGATGCCTTCCGCGTCGATGGCGGCCGTCTCCGGCGGGACGCCAAGGCGCTCCAGGAAGGCGGTCACCAGGCGGTGGCGGTGGCGGGAGGCTTCGCCGACCTTTCGGCCTGCGGGGCTGAGCAGGACGCCCTGCTCCTCGTCCCGGGTGATGATGCCGTCCCGGGCCAGCCGCTCCAGGGCGCGCAGCACGGTCACATGGCTGACCCCCAGCCCCCGGGCCAGGTCCGCGGGCCGCACACCGGTGCGATCCTCCCCGCCCAGCTCCAGGACCATCTCCGCGTAGTCCTCGGCGGTCTCACGGGCGTGGTCACGGCGGGTGCGCTCGAACCGTTTCGCGGTTCCTGCGCTGTCCGCCTGTCTTTCCTTGGGCTTGGCCACGATGGGATCTCCAATGAGATTACTTTGGGCTTGACTTGTTGGTAGCCAAGGCTACATTGCGTTGTAGTACAGGCTACCAAATTATGCCACCCACACCGAACGAATCCTCGATTCTGAATCCCACCGGGGCTTCCAGCGGGCTTTCCATCACGGAAGGACAGGGCGCGGTCCAGGTCCCTTCTGGCGGTCCGGGCTGGCGACGGTGGCTGGCGGTGGCGGGGCCCGCGCTGCTGGTCTCCGTGGGCTACATGGACCCCGGGAACTGGGCCACTGACCTGGCCGGGGGCAGCCGCTACGAGTACAAGCTCCTGTGGGTCCTGCTCATGTCGAACCTCATGGCGATCCTGCTGCAGAGCCTGTCGGCCCGCCTGGGTATCGTGCGGCGCCGCGATCTGGCCCAGGCATCCCGGGAGACCTACCCGCCGGTGGTGAACCTGCCGCTCTACCTGCTCGCGGAGATCGCCATCGCCGCCTGTGATCTGGCCGAAGTGATCGGTTCGGCCATCGCCCTGAAGCTGCTCTTCGGGCTGCCGCTCCTGGCGGGCGTCCTGATCACGACCTTCGATGTCCTGATCCTGCTCATGCTCACCCGCTTCGGCATCCGCAAGCTCGAAGCCGTGATCCTGAGCCTCGTCGCGACCATCGGCGTGGCGTTCGTGGTGGAGGTCTTCCTGGCCCGCCCCGACTGGAGCCTGATATCCCACGGCTTCCTACCCTCCCTTCCGGATTCCGGCGCCCTCTATATCGCCATCGGCATCCTCGGGGCCACGGTGATGCCCCACAACCTCTACCTGCACTCGGCCCTGGTGCAGACGCGCAACTTCGGCCCGGAAGGCGGGGTGCGGCAGGCGATCCGGCTCAACACCTGGGATTCGGTGCTGGCGCTGAACCTGGCCTTCTTCGTCAATGCGGCGATCCTCGTGATGGCGGCAGCGGTCTTCTTCAAGCATGGCTTCCACGATGTCGCCGAGATCCAGGACGCCCACCGGCTCCTGGAACCCATCGTCGGCGCGGCGATCGCGCCCATCGCCTTCGCCGTGGCGCTGCTCGCCTCGGGCCAGAGCTCCACCATCACAGGCACCCTGGCCGGGCAGATCGTGATGGAGGGCTACCTCGACATCCGCATCCGACCCTGGCTGAGAAGGGTGATCACGCGGCTCATCGCCGTCGTGCCCGCGGCGGCGACGATCATCTGGTTCGGCGAGAACGCCACGGGCGGGCTGCTCGTGCTCAGCCAGGTGGTGCTCTCCCTGCAGCTGCCCTTCGCCGTGATCCCCCTGATCCACTTCGTGTCGGACCGGCGGAAGATGGGCG